>Ga0335080_10005439_pt1 | contig 13107 bp, 12 predicted proteins | sample Lox_Sample_34_FD_206720 | JGI IMG/M metagenome (GOLD analysis project Ga0335080, IMG submission 206720) | Soil microbial communities from Loxahatchee National Wildlife Refuge, Florida, United States - Lox_Sample_3.4 | ecosystem: Environmental > Terrestrial > Soil > Wetlands | place: USA... | reverse complement strand
TGAATGGACGCTCACCTTGTCACCCCGGCGAAAGCCGGGGCCCATATTCCAGAGGCCGGCGGTTATGGATCCCGGCTTTCGCCGGGATGACAATCAGAAAAGCCGCGTGAAAGAGGGCGCGTGAAAACCGTCAGCAACTATGTCGACGGGCGGTGGGTCGATCCGCGCGTCGAGCATTTCCACAGCATCAATCCGGCGACCGGCGAGGCCTTGGCATCGGCGCCGGCGAGCGATGCGGCCGCCGTCGCTGCGGCGGTGGCGGCCGCACGCCGCGCCTTCGACAAGGGCGACTGGCGCTGGCGCAAGGGGTCGGAGCGGGCACGGGCCCTGCTCGCCTTCGCCGACGCCCTCGCCGCCCGCGCACAGGATATCAGCGAGCTGATCGCGCGCGAGATGGGCAAGCCGGTGCGGGTGAACCTGGCGCGCGAGGTCGAGGGCGCAGTCGACAAGCTGCGCTATTTCGCCGGCGCGGCGCGGTTCCTGGAAGGCCAGGTCACGGCGGGGACGGCGCCGGAGATCTGGGACATGGTGCTGCCCGAGCCGGCCGGCGTGGCCGCCCTCATCATCCCCTGGAACGATCCCGTCGATCTCGCGGTGCGCAAGCTCGGTGCCGCGCTGGCGGCGGGCTGCACCACCGTCGTCAAGTCGTCGGAGGTCACGCCCGCGTCGACGGCGGCCCTGATCGAGGCGGCCGACGCGAGCGGCGCCTTCCCCGCCGGCGTGATCAACCTCGTACACGGACCCGGCGAGCCCACGGGCGAGGCGCTAGTCGACCATCCCGGCGTCGACAAGATCTCCTTCACCGGCAGCACGGCCACGGGCATCCGCATCATGGAGCGCGCCGCCAAGCGGTTGGCCAAGGTCTCGCTCGAATGCGGCGGCAAGTTCCCGGCGCTCATCATGCCGGACGCCGACCTGGAGCGCTGCCTCGACGCCGTCACCTACGGCGCCTTCATGTATGCCGGGCAGTCCTGCACCGCCTGCACGCGGCTCATCGTGCACGAGTCCCTTCACGACCGCGTCGTCGCCGGCGTGGTCGCGCGCACCAAGGCCCTGAAGATCGGCGACCCGCTCGACCCCGCGGTGCTCGTGGGCCCGATGGCCTCGCGCAAGCAGTACGACAAGGCGGCCGGCTACATCCGGCTCGGCCTTTCCGAGGGCGGGCGCGCGGTGACAGGCGGCGATCCCGGCGAGAGGCGCGACCTGTTCCTGCCGCCGACCGTGCTGGTCGATCTGCCGGCGACGGCGCGCATCGCGCGTGAAGAGGTGTTCGGCCCCGTGCTGGTCGTCCATCGCTGCCGCGACGAGGACGAGGCGCTCGCGATCGCAAACGATACGCCGTACGGTCTCGGCGGCTCCATCTGGTCGCAGGACATCAACCGCGCGTTGCGGCTGGCGCGCTGGCTCGACGTTGCGGACGTCTGGATCAACACGCACTACATCCGCCATGTCGAGACGTCGTTCGGCGGCCGGCATCTCTCGGGCCTGGGACGTGAGCTCGGCATGGCCGGCGTCGAGGAATATCTCTCCTGGAAGCGGCTCTGCATCGACACGCGCAGCTCCTTCCACCTTAAGGACTGGTTCGAGGGGCCCGGGGGACGCGCGTGAGCGAGAGTGTCGACGTCATCGTCGTCGGCGGCGGTATCGTCGGCGCCGCCACCGCCTACTTCCTGGCGCAGCGCAAGCTCCGCGTGCTGCTGATCGAAGCGGAGACGCCGGCCTGGGGTGCTTCCGGTCGCAACCCCGGTTATCAATGGCTGCACACGCGGCGCGCCGGCCTGCAGATGGAGCTGGGGCTGGCCGGGCGCCGGCTCGCCGACGCGCTGGCGCAGGAACTCGACGGCTTCGAGTTCCGGCCCTGCGGCGGCATGATCTATTTCTTCGACGAGCGCCAGCGGCCGCTGTTCGAGACCCTGGTTGCCGAGCGGCGCGCTGCCGGTCTGCCCATGGAGCTGCTCGACGCGGAGCAGGCGCGCGCACATTGCCCGGCGCTGTCCGAGCGCGTCGCCGGCGCAACCTGGAACCCGCTCGACGCGCATCAGAACACGCAGAAGCTGGTCGATGCGCTGGTGGCCGGTGCCGAACGGCACGGCGCCCGGATCCTGCGGAAGGCACGGGTCGAGAGCCTGATCATGGACGGGCGCCGCTGCCTGGGCGTGCGCACGGCGACCGACAGCTTCACGGCCGGCCGGGTCGTGCTGTCCGCCGGCTCCTGGACGCCGAAGCTGCTGGCGCCGCACGGCATCGACGTGCCGATCACGGCCATGCGGCTGCAGGTCGTCGAGACCGAGCCGGCGCCCTTCCGCTTCGCGCCCCTGCTCTACGGCCCGACGGCCCTCAAGCAGTACACGTTCATCCGCGACCTACCCGGCTACAGCGAGATCGGCACCACCCATCCGCTGGAGGCGACGTTCGACGGCCTGGAATTCCTCGAGCTGGCGGTGCAGCGCGAGGACGGCCGCCTCCTGCTCGGCTGCCCCATGGATTTTCCCGGCCTCGACGACCGGCCGACGGTGGCCGGCGTGGCGTTGACGCTCGCCGTGCTCAGCGACGCCATGCCGGCGATCAAGTCTCTGGCGGTCGAGCGCGTCTGGGCCGGGCTGCTGCCGCAGACGCCCGATGCGTTGCCGATCATCGGGCCGGTGCCGGGCATCGAGGGACTCCTGCTCAATGCCGGGCATGTCTTCGGCAACCTCGCCGGCCCACTCTCCGGCAAGATGGTCGCGCAGGCCGTCACCGGCGAGGCGACCGATTTCGACCTCGCGCTTTTTCGGCTCGACCGGCCGGGCCTGCGCGGCAACAATGACCAGCACCGGCGCTGGTAGAGAGCGAGAGCGTGATGGGACGCAGGATCGAGTTCATCAATCCGTTCGGCACCGAGGTCTATGACCGGCTCATCGCCGAGACCTTGCTGCCCTGCGCGGGCGCGGAGACGCAGGTGACGATCCGGCATCTGCGCGGCGCGCCGCCCGACATCGACTACTACTACAACAAGCACCTGATGGAGACCGTGGTCTTCGAGCGCGTGATGCAGGCCGAGGAGGAAGGCTTCGACGCCGTCATCGTCGGCTGCTGCTACGATCCGGGCGTGCGGGTCGCGCGCGAGCTGGTCGACATCCCCGTGATCGGACCGCTCGAGGCCGCCATGCAGATGGCCAGCTATTTCGGGCACAGCTATACGATCGTCACGGATCACCACAAGGCAGTGCCCTATCTGGAGGACATGGTGAAGATCGGGGGCGCGCCCGGCAATTGCCGCGGCGTCCGCTGCATCGACTGGTGGGTGAAGGACATGGTGCTCGATCCCGACGCCGTCGCCCGCGACACCATCGAGGTGGCGCGCCGCGTGCTGGCGGAGACGCGCGCCGAGGCGATCGTGATGGGCTGCACGATCATCGCGGCCTGCCATCAGCGGCAGGTCATGCGCAGCAACGCGGCGCCCGACCTGGTGATCCTCAATCCCAACCTGCTGGCCCTCAAGATGGCGGAAAGCCTCGCCGACCTGAAGCGCCAAGGCCTCTATGCGCCGGCGCGCAGCGGCTTCTACGAGAAGCCGAAGGGGCACTACCGCGAGCAGTTCCTGCAGCAGCGGGAGCGGACCGCACAGGCACTAGGGCTCAGGGCCTGACGATGGCGCGACGTATCGCGGTGATCGGCGGCGGCGTGGTCGGATGCAGCGCTGCCTGGCATCTGGCGCAGCGGGCACTCGGCGAGGTCGTGCTGATCGAGCGCGACCGCCTCGGCTCCGGCACCACCTGGCATTCCGCGGGGAATATCACCTGGCGGCCCGGCCTGCGGCACGACGCGACCGTGCTCTATGCCTTCGAGACCCTCAAGCGGCTGACCGCGGAGACGGAGCAGGACACCGGCTGGGTCGAGACCGGTCGCCTGTTCCTCGCGCATGGCGCACCCGCCCTCCGCCGCCTCGAAGGCTACCAGGAGCAGGCCGCTCGGCGTGGCGTTGCCTCGCGCATGGTCACCGGCAAGGAGGCCGCCGGCCTGCACCCGCTGCTCGCCGCCGACGCCATCGGCGGCGCCTGGTTCAACCCGCTCTCCGGCCGCGTGAATCCCGCCGACCTCACCGCCGCCTATGCCAAGGGCGCGCGCCGCCGCGGCGTCCGCATCCTCGAGAACTGCAAGGCGACCGGCCTCGTCCTCCGCGACGGACGCGTGCGCGGCGTGGCGACCGCGGCGGAGACGATCGAGGCAGATGACGTCGTGGTGGCGGCCGGCCTGTGGTCACGCGGCCTGCTGGCGGCCGTGGGCGTTCCCCTGGCCCAATGGACCTGCGAGCACTTCTACCTCATCGCCGACGTGACGCCGCGACTGCCGCGCCAGACGCCGTCCTTCGTCGCGCCCGAAGACCTGTTCTACGGCCGCGAGGAGGTCGGCGGCATGATGGTCGGCGCCTTCGACGAGGACGCCAAGACGATCGATGCGGCCGCGCTCCCCGAGCCGTTCGCCTTCACGCTGTTCCCGCCGGCCTGGGACAAGATCGCGCCCTATTTCCAGCGGGCCGTGGCGGTATTCCCCGCCCTGGAGACGGCGCCGATCCGCCGCTTCGTGAACGGACCCGAATCCTTCACGCCCGACGACGTGCCGCTGATCGGACCCGTCGCCGGCATCGACGGCCTCTATGTCTGCACGGCCATGAACTCCGGCGGCGTCACCTACTCGGCCGCCGCCGGGCATATGGCCGCCGACCTCGTCGCCGGCGCGGAGCCGCGGTTCCCCATGGCGGCCTTCGCGCCCGGGCGTTTTGGCGACCGCGCCAACGACGTGACGTGGCTGCAGCGCGAGATCTCGGCCGTCGTGAGCCGCGGCTATCAGCAGACGAACCTGTAGGCTCCCGCAAGAAGCTCCACGCGGGTCCGTCGACTCCGCGTCGACGTCAGGCCGCGATCACGCGCTCGCAGTCCACGGCGCGGCAATCCATCTCGTAGTCGATATCGACGATCGGCGGCCGGTCGAAATGCCAGGTCAGGCCGTGCCGCGCGGCGCCGCGCCGGACCAGCTCGTCCTGCAGGAAGGGATAGACGTCGTACACCGTGTAGAGCTGCACGCCCGTCGTCTGCGGCCAGCCCATGCCGAAGGCGCTCATACGCCGCTCCATTTCACCCAGCACCCAGCGCGCCTTGGCGCGCAGGCCCTCGGGGCTGAGATCGCCGCGGCGGACGATGTGGTCGCGGTAGTTCGCCTTGCCTTCGGGCACCTCGCCGCTGCCGGCTATCACGAACGACGGCGGCGCATCCGCGACCGTCGTGAAGGCGAAGGCGTGAAAGCTCGGCGCTGCCGGCGGATCGACCGCGGGACAGACATTGCTGCGCGCTACCGGATTGGCACCTTCCTTCACCACACCCCACGCCGCCAGCGTGCGTACATAGTCCTCGTTGAACGCCCGGAAGCCCGCTTCCGTGAACGGCGCCGGCGACCGCAGCTCACAGGCACAGAACGCGGTCAGCGGCCGCCCGGCCGCCTCGATGAGGCGCGCCGCGAGCGCAAAGCCCTCGCGCAGCGGCACCAGCCGCGCAAAGCGCACCCGCTCGATGCGGAACCCCGGCAGCGCCGCTACGCCTGCCGAGTACTGGAACACGCCGGCAATATAGGCGTAGCCGCCCGCCGTCTCGATCGTCGTCATGAACTCTTTCGTGCCCTGTTTCGCTCGAGCATGCAATCCGCCAGGCTGTAGCAGTGGCTCGCCTGGTAGGCGTTCCGGCCGCGGTTCATGTGCGTCAGGTTGAAGGCCCGGATGGCGCGCAGCACGCGGCGGGTCCCTAGGAATTTGCGGATCGAGCGGACGCCGCGGACTTTGATGCCGAAAATGTCGTCGCCGCGCGGGAAGAAACAGCCGACGTCAGCAGGCGTCGTGACGCAGCGTACGAGAAAGGGTTCGTCGACCTGGACCTGATCGGTCGACCGATCCCGGGTGAAGTCCGAAAGATGCACCAGGAATTTCGCGCGGATGCCCTCGCCCTCCGCGTACAGCGCAAAGAATTCCATCCAGCTCGCATTGACGCGGACGAGCGCCTTGCCCGGGGTCAACGGCAGGCAGGAGACCGACCAGTAGTGCCGCTCGGTCCGGCGCGGGATCGGGAGGCAGTCGCGACCATAGCGGCGGAGGATCTCCAGAACCTCCGGCGCCTGCGGCCGGCGGAGCAGCTTCTCGAAGCGTGCGACATACTTGAGACGCAGCTCCGGCGACTCCGTGCGCGCGTCGGCGTCGAGCAGTCGTGTCTTACCCTGCATCCACTCGCGCTGCTGCTCTAGATCGAGGAATCGGCGGAGACCGGTCGTACTCCGGCGACGAGTCGCGCTCACGTCAATGCCGCGTGCGTGCGTGCCTCTGCAATGGTGTTCGATGCAACTTCTTGTAGGGGCGCGCTACGCGCGCCCGTGGCACCGTTGCTCAGCCGTCCGAGTCTCATCGCTCGCGGGGCGCGCGTAGCGCGCCCCTACAATCGACGCAGCCAAAATCCTTCCGTGCCGCGCGCCCGAATGGCATATGCGACTGTCCCCTCAATAACCCGGCGGTCCTGGCGGGACGGGTCCGCTCGCGGCCAGCGACCCGTCCTTGTCGTGCTGCTCGTCGCCCACGAGCGGCGGGCAGAACACGCTCGCAAGATGCATGTCCGTATGGGCGCGCACGCGATGCCGATCCTTGGGTCCCACGTTGTAGCCCATGCTGGGCGCGAGCTTCCAGGTCTGGCCGGTCGCAAGGTCGGTCACCTCGCCGGTGCCGGAGATGATGTGGTTCGCTTCCCAGTGATGCTTGTACCAGAGCGTGGCCTCGGCGCTGGCTGCAAGGTGCACGTCCGAGAAACCGAAGCCGAGACCGTCCGCCTTGGTCAGCATGCGGAGCGTGCGCGCCTGGCCGTTGGCCGCCAGCATCTCCCTCCCGGCCCGACGCATCGCGTCGGCGCGTTTGACGAACATGTGCCGGTCGGTCTTCTCGATGGGACCGCTGGCCTCGTAGCCGCCGTCCTTGTCGAAGCGCTCGTCGCCTTTGAGCGGCGGGCAGAAGATGCTGAGATAATGCGCGTCCTCCGTCAGGAGGAGCCGATGCCGGTCATTGGGTCCGACGACGTAGAGGACGCCCGCCTCGAGGGGCCACCGCTCGCCGCCCGTCAGATCCGTCACCTCGCCTTTGCCCGAGATGATGTAATTGGCCTCCCAATGGTGCTTCAGCCAGACGACGACGTCCACGCCCGGCTTGACCCGGTTCTCGTTGTACGAGCAGCCCATCCCGTCAGCGGCGGTCAGGAAGCGCGCCGAGCGGAACGCATCATTGCCCACCGGCAACCTGATGCGCCCGAGCCTCTCGAGTTCGTCAAGCGTACGAATGAATATGGCGACGCTCCCTTATGACGGTCGCACGATGCTAGGGGATCGGCGGCGTACGCACAATTCCGCGGTCTCCGGCGAGACCGGCGCGCCGCGCTCGCGGACAGCCCAGGCGGGCTCGTCGGGGAGGACGCGCCCGCCGCCGACGCTCCTTCACGCGGCGGCGGCAGGGGGCGGTGTGATGCCGAGCTGCGCGGCCACGCGGCGTGCCGTTTCTTCCCGTTGCGCCGTCAGGGTCCGCAACGACGCCCGCGTCCGCTCGACGATGTCGGCGGGCGCGGTTTCCGGCGTGCCGCTGTCGAAGGGCGGCTCCGGCGCATAGACCATGTAGAGCTGGATGGCCTGCGCGGCCGCATCGCCGCGCAACTCGGCGGCGACGCGCAGCGCGCCGTCGATGCCGGCCGTGACGCCGGCGGCGCAGACGAGGTTGCCATCGACTACCACGCGCCGGTTCACCGGAATCGCGCCAAAGAATGGCAGCAGGTGGAACGAGGCCCAGTGCGTCGTCGCGCGTCGGCCGTTGAGCAGTCCGGCGGCGCCGCAGACGAGGGCGCCCGTGCAGACCGAGAAGACGCAGCGCGCGCCGGCCGCCTGGCGCCGCAGCCAGTCGAGCACTGCCGCATCTTCCATCAACGCTTGCTGGCCGATGCCGCCGGGCACGTGGAGGACATCGAGCTGCGGGGCGTCACCGAGCGCGGCATCCGGCGCCAACCGCAGGCCGCGCATGTCGCGCACCGTGTCGGTCGTCTTGGCGTAGAGGCGGTAGGTGGCGTTCGAAATCTGCGCCAGCACCTCGAAGGGGCCGGTGAGATCGATCTGGTCCAGTCCCTCGAACAGGAGGGAGCCGATCTGAAGATGCGTGTCGTGTGGGATCATGGGTGCAGCCTCGCTGGAGTTGGCTTCCGCCCTCGCCGGGGTGGACAAGGCGAACCTATATGGGCAAGCTCTGGCGGAAATGCCAAAGGGCCCTCGTTTTCCGCCAAAGCCACGCGCGGTCGACATTCTCGCCTTTCCGGGCGTCCAGCTGCTGGACGTCGCGGGGCCGCTGCAGGTCTTCGCCTCCGCCAACGAGCTCGCTACCGGCGCGCACGGGCATCCGCCTTATGTCGCGCGCGTCGTGGCACAGGGAGGCACGATCACCGCCTCAGCCGGGCTCGGGCTTGCGGCGGCGCCGCTGCCGGCCGTCGACGCCCCGCTCGACACGCTGATCGTCACCGGCGGCCGGGGCGTGCACGAAGCCGCCGCCAACCCGGCGCTGGTGACGTGGGTGCGCAAGCGGGCGGGACGCGCCCGGCGCGTCGCCTCGGTCTGCACCGGTGCCTTTCTCCTGGCGGCGGCCGGGCTGCTCGACGGGCGGCGCGCGGCCACGCACTGGACGGACTGCGCCGAGCTGGCCCGGCGATTCCCCGCCGTGCGGGTCGAGCCGGACCCGATCTTCGTGCGCGACGGCCCGGTCTGGAGCTCGGCCGGAATCACCGCCGGCATCGACCTCGCTCTGGCCCTCGTGGAAGAGGACCTCGGCCGCACGCTGGCGCTCGCCGTGGCGCGGCATCTCGTAGTCTTCCTGAAGCGTCCCGGCGGGCAGGCGCAGTTCAGCGCCACGCTCTCCCTGCAAGGCGCCGATGACCGCTTCGGTGCCCTGCACGAATGGATGGCGCAGCACCTGGCGCGCGACCTCTCGCTTCCCGTCCTCGCCCGCGCCGCCGGCATGAGCGAACGCAGCTTCAGCCGGCACTACGCGCAGGCCACGGGGCTGACGCCGGCCCGCGCCGTCGAGCGGCTGCGGGTGGAGGCAGCGCGTCGCTTCCTTGCGGATACGCGGCTGCCGGTGAAGCGCATCGCCGCGCGTTGCGGCTTCGGCTCCGAGGAGACGATGCGCCGCAGCTTCCTGCGTCTGCTCGCTGCGACCCCGCAGGACTACCGGGCCCGCTTCAGCGCTTGAAACGGGCCGCTGGCGACTCTCGCGGGCCGTTGAAAAACAAGGACAATTTTTTGATGCATGGGGTTGTTTTGCATCAGTACATCTTGTTCACCGAATCCGCCTCCGGCGGATGCACCGGCATCTCCGGCGGCAACGGCACGCAGTGGAACTGGCTGTTGATGCCGGCGGCCCATTTCTTGGCGCGGTCGTAGAGCTTGCGGTCGTCGGTCTGCATCCGGCCGCGGGCGACGAGGATGCCCATGTCGGCGCCGTGATAGCGGTAATCGCCGGCCGTGTAGACCCGCAGGTAGAAGGCCTCGTTCTCGCCGGTCACGTTGGTCCAGTCGAGGGTGCTCCGCACGAAGCTGATGCTGCCGTCGTCGGCCATGCGCCAGATGCCGGAGGCCGGCGCCTTGCTGATCAACTCCACCGCATCGCCGGGATGCTTGAGGATGAGCTGGTTCCAGTCGTCATATTCCTTCCAGCGGTTCTGGATCTCCTCGAGGTCGATCTCGTAGTCGATGTCCATGAACTCCAGCAGATGGAAGAGGAAGAGCGGCACGCCGCCATAGGTCGAGGTGATCAGATGGGTGAGCGGGCTGGCGCCGCTGACGCGCGGGTTGAGCTCGCCGAGATAGACATCGCCGGTGTCGGTATCGATGAGGAAGTCCATGCAGAAGGCGCCGCGATAGCCTTCCTTGTAGAGGCGGTCGCCGAGCCGCTTGGTCATGCGGCGGACGGCGGCGCGCTCCTTCTTCATGCCGTTGACGAAGGCGTCGTTGCCGCACCAGCCACCCTTGTAGGGCGTGAGCTCGCCGAAACCGGTGATGTCGGTCATCACGGGGCCGGAGAGCGTGCCGTGGCGCGTGGCGACGCCTTCCACCGTACCCGGCAGGTGATTGATGCGCTTCATCACCTTCAGCTCTTCCTTGGCCATGCTGTCGGCATTCTTCTTCCAGTCCTTCTCGCTGGCGACGAAGAAGGTGGTGCGGCCGGAATCGCCGTAGGGCGTCTGCACGACAAGGTCATTCCCCAGCTTCGCCTTGGCGGCGAGCTTCTTCAGCTCCTCGTAGCTCTTGGCGCGGCCGAGCACGTTGGGGCAGCTGCTGATGCCGGCGTCATTGCCGAGCTGGGTGGTGACGATCTTGGAATCGAGGTGAATGCGCAGCTTCGCCGGCGGCAGCGCGATCTCGACGCCGACCTCGCGCGCCAGGCCTTCCGTCTCCTCGTCGAACATGACCAGGATCATCTTGCCGCCGCCGCGCGCCTTGATGTGCTCGCGCACTTCCTTGTGGCGCAGCAGGTAGTTGTTCACGTCCTCGATGGAGCGGAACTCGTGCGGCCCGTGCTCGCGCGGCACCAGCACCTTCGGATGCTTGCCGTCGAAGGAATCGAAGAAGTTGACGTACTCGTAGCCGTTGACCCAGCGGTCGAGGCCCAAGAGGTTGAACGAGGTGGGCGAGAGGAAATAGATCGGCGTCTGGTTGCGGCGGAAGAAGGCGTAGATCTCCGACAGCCCGCGCAGCTTATTCGATTTGGCCATTTGTTTCTCCCCGTCCGGCCCGCGCGAAAAGCGCGAACCGATGGGGCCATTGTGCGGGAAAAACCCGGCCTGTGAAGCCGGAAATGTGACAGCGATCCTCGGTCCCGGTCAGGTGCTCGGCGCCGGCGCAGACGTCAAATCGTGCCGAAGCAGGACGAGCCGGTCGTTGCCCCAGAACATCTCGCCGTCGACGACGAAGCTCGGCACGCCGAAGACGCCGGCGGCGAGCGCTGCCTCGATGTTGTGCCGATGGTCGATCTCGGTCTGCGGGTCATCGAGGCCGGCAACCAGCCGGTCGCCCGGCAACCCGGCGAACCGGGCGAGGCCGGCAAGTCCGTCGTCGTCGATCGGCCCCGAGCCGTCGGCGAAGATCGCGGCAAATAGGGCCCGGGAGAACGCGGGGCAGTTGCCAAGCCGGCCGGCAGCGACGGCGGCCAGGGCATAGCGCCGCCAGGGATGCCCCGACCAATCCGGATCGACATAGGGCACGCCGTAGAAGCGGGCCCAGCGTTGCGCGTCTGTCGTGCGGTAGCGCGGCTCGTACTGGCCCGAGGCGGGCGCTCCGCGGAACGGATCCATCCCGCGAGCCGCCATCAGGTCGGTGCTGTAGAGCGGCCGCCAAAGGACGCGGCAGCCGGTGTCGGCCTCGAGCCGCTCCATCTGCGTCGACGCCAGGTAGGAGTAGCGGCTGCCGATGCCGAAGTAGAACGCGACGGTCCGCTCCATCCGATCCCCCGGTAATGGTTTCTTCGCCAATCCCAGCGTACTATGATCGGCTCAGCGATCCAGCGACGCGATCGTATATTTTCTTAGCAATTTCCCATGGACGACAACGAACGCCAGCGCCGGTCACGCAGCTATTTGCTGCCGGTCGAAGACAGCGAATTCCTGCTTTCGGACGAACTCCGCGGCATCCGCTTCGCCCTCGAGTACAGCAAGGCCGAGATGCTGCTGCGGGAGTGGGGCATCCGCTCGACGGTGATCGTCTTCGGCAGCGCCCGCACGCCCTCGCCGGAGCAGGCCGAGGCGCTGCTGCAGGCGGCGAGCGCGCCGGCCGAAGTGGCGACGGCGCAGCGGCGGAAACGGCAGTCCAACTACTACGCGCAGGCCCGCGCCTTCGGCCGCCTGGTCTCCGAGCGCGGCGGCGCCCTCAAGGACGATGGCGGCATGCGCGACAACGTCATCGCCACCGGCGGCGGCCCCGGCATCATGGAGGCGGCGAACCGCGGCGCCCGCGACGCCGGTGCGCCGACCGTCGGCCTCAATATCGTGCTGCCGATGGAGCAGGAACCCAATCCTTACACGACCCCGGAGCTCACCTTCCGCTTCCACTACTTCGCCATGCGCAAGATGCATCTGGCGATGCGGGCCAATGCGCTCACCGTATTTCCCGGCGGCTTCGGCACGCTCGATGAACTGTTCGAGATCCTGACGCTGATCCAGACGCACAAGGCGCCGCCGGTGCCGGTCGTGCTGTTCGGGCGCGACTATTGGCGGCAGCTCATCAACTTCGATGCCTTCGTCGAACATGAGGTGATCTCGCCCGACGACCTCAAGCTGTTCGACATCGTCGACGATGCCGAGGAGGCGTGGGACGTGCTCGTGCGGCGCGGACTCAAGGCCCACACGCCGGCCGCCGACGCCGTCTACGCTCGCGCGTTTGACGGCGCCTGACCGCGGCGGAACAGCGACAGCCTCCGGCCCTCGCGATCAGAAACCAGAGGCCGCTGGCGCTGTGATCACTCGACGGTCGATTCCTTGAACGTCGGCAGCTTGTCCAGCTGGTCGCGCGTCATGCTGGTGGTCGCTTCCACCGTGCCCTTCTCGTGTTTGATCGTCAGATCGCTCCATCCGATCAGCACCGGATGGGCGCCGATCCCGAGGAACCCGCCGACGTCGACGATGACGCCCTGAACCGAACCGCTGCCCGTCAGCAGGACTTCGCCGACCTTGCCGACGGACTTGCCGTCCAGGTTCTTGACGGTGGCGCCGACGAGCTTGCTGGCGGGGAGATCGCCGGGCGTTCCGGCGGCCGGTGCAGTCGTCGCCTCTGGCGACGTCGCGGCCGGCGGGTTCGCGGCGACGGGCGGATTGGCGCGCACGTCCTCGTCGTACGAATAGACCATGCCGGTATGGGCCGATTCCGGAAACTTGTGTTCCGGCAGCGCCTTCAATTCGTCCTTCGTGACGTTGGCCACCACATCTTCGCCATTGTTGCTGACCGTGAGCGAGTCCCAGGGAAGCGCGACGTTCTTCTCGCCGACGCCAAGGAAGCCGCCGACGACGACGATGACGGAGCGAA
>Ga0335080_10005436_pt1 | contig 13108 bp, 9 predicted proteins | sample Lox_Sample_34_FD_206720 | JGI IMG/M metagenome (GOLD analysis project Ga0335080, IMG submission 206720) | Soil microbial communities from Loxahatchee National Wildlife Refuge, Florida, United States - Lox_Sample_3.4 | ecosystem: Environmental > Terrestrial > Soil > Wetlands | place: USA: Florida... | reverse complement strand
CGAGCAGGTTGTCGGCAGTGATGCCCTTTACGCCCGTCTGCTTCATGGACTGTACCCATGCGCTGTCCACGCCAATGAACGTGTAGGCCATCAGCTTTTCTGAGTCGAGTCCGGTATAGCCCATGCGGTCCATCTTCTCGACGAATGCGTCATTGGGCGTGAAAACAGACTTGCCTTCAAGTTCTCCGCCGCGCACGGTTCCGGTGCAGGTGAACGTTCCCGATTCTGCCGCAAGCGTCGCGGTCAGGTTGGCGCCCTCGCGGGCGAGGTCGCCGAGTGTAATGCCGGTGAACCGCGCGAGCAATTCGTTGCTGAAGTTGCTTCCGCAGTGGCGTGACTCTGGGCAATCGTCAGGCCTTACCTCCAGCCGGAATCTCCGCGAGTCTTCGCTCTGGCCGATGGTGCACCGGGCCTGGAGGGGGACTAGAGATGTTGCGTGGAGCATGAGCGACGACGCCAACATGATGCTGGTTCCCAGCAATCGGCGTAGATTCATACCAGTCTCCTTTGGAAAATGCGCAAGGCTTTCCCATGCGCGCCGGGTCACGCCGGCGCGAGCGTGCCTTGTTGAGATGGAATTGAGAGCTTACGGTTTCACGGACTCGTCGTCGAGGACGCCGGAAATCCGTAGCTTCACCAGCTTTTCCAGCGACAGGTCGGTAAATCCGTGAGCCTTGGCCTGGGCGATGAAATCCGCGTTGATGTTGAAGATCTTGGTCTTGATCACGTCGTCGACCGTCGCTCCCGGGTACTGCTTGGCGATGGACTGTGCGTACTCCGGGGTCACGCCCTGGACCCGCAGCGCAAGCAGCTTCTGCGCGTCGAGGTTCTTGAACCCCGCCTTGGCCATCCCCTCGGCGTATTCCGGAGTGACCTCGAAGATGCGGTAGGAAATCGCATCGTGGATCGACTTCACTTCGAGCCCCTGCTTCCTGAACTGCTCGATTGCTTCCGGCGTGACGCCCTGAATCTTGCAGGCGATCAAGTCATCGGCGCTCAACTTGCCAAAGCCCAGTTGCGACATGGAGCGCGCATACTCCGGTGTGACGTCCTGGATCTTCATCGCAATCATTTTGTCCAGGTCCACGTCGTAGCCGGCGGCCTTCATGCGGTCGATGTAGGTGGACTTCGGCCCGGACGGCTCCGAGGGCGGAGGCGCGGGAGCTTCGCTCTGGGGCTGTGCCTGCGCGATCTGTATCGGTTCGGGAGCGAGTCTGGGCACGGCGCGTGCCGTCCCCGGATTCGGCTTGGAGACCAGGGCTTGCGACGACGTGACGATGGCCGATGAATTCGGGCTCTGGGTGACGGACACAGTTGGGCTGGGCGAGGGCGACGGAGACAAGCCGGAAATCACCTGGGGCGCCGGAAGCAGGAGCACGACCACGGCGGCAAAAACAGCCGCGGCTGAAAAAGGACGAAGCGAGCGAGGTGCGCTCATTGGCATGGTTTCCCCCAGGATGCGCGCGATGCGCATGCGCAGTGTTTGTGGAGACTGGTGGCCGTCCAGCGCCATGGCGAGCCGCATCTGCCGCGAGCGATGCTCTTCGAGGTGAAACAGTGCGCTGGCATAGACGACGGGATTGGGGCAGATCCTCAAAGCGAGATCGTCGCAGCACAATTCGCGTTCGTGGCGAATGCGGCCGCTGATCCACCAGACCGCCGGATGGAAAAAGAAGAGCGTTTCAACAAGCGTCTGCACAAGGTTCCAGAAAAAGTCGGCGCGGCGCACATGGGCGAGCTCATGCGCCAGTACCACTTCGAGTTCTTCGGGACCGAGCAGGGTTATGGCCGACACCGGTAACAGCACCATGGCTCGCAGGGCGCCGACGGTGACGGGACCGGCGATGGCGTTCGACACGCGCAGCAAGACTGTTTTGTGCAGCCCGAGCGCGGCCGAGATGCGCCTGAAAGCCGCACAAACGGCGTCGGGCGCCTGCGGCAATGCCGAGGTACGAAGGCGATGAATCAGCCACCATCCGCCCAGCCCGCGAACAGAAAGCGCCAGCACTCCCAGGACCCAGAACGCATCGATCCAGCCCATCAGGTTGGGGATGGAATGGATGCGATCGGCGCCGGCCTCCGACACCGAAATTCCTCCGGGCGCGACCACGCGCGGAAAGTCGCCGTACCCGGCGGCGCTATTCACGGCGGAAGAGGCAGTTACATTGGACGGCGCTGCAAAAGACCGCATCTCCCACGCGAAGGTCAACACCGCGGCCACGAGCATGGTCAATAACGCCGACAACGCCAGCAAATAGCGGACCTGGCTCGCCCGCCGCGCGAATGCAATGCTCGCCATGCGGTACACGCCGGCAATCACGGCGGCCTGCCAGCAGAAATGGATGAGTGTCCAGGCGGTGGCTTCGACGGTATGGGTCATGGCCGTTCCTTTTTCACGGGCTGAGATCTCCTGCGTTCGATCAGCGCGCGGATTTCATCGAGTTCGTTCTGGCTCGCGGGTTCCATGGCAAGGGCATGCAGCGCCAGTTCCGCGGCTGAGCCCGAGAAAAGGCGCATGCTCAGGTCCTTGAGCAGCTTGCTTTGCATCGCGTCCTGGCTGATGGCGGCGCGGTAAACGTGGGCGCGGCTGGCTTCGTCGCGCACCACCAGCCCCTTGGATGTCATGATCTGCAGCAGCTTCAGGACAGTGGTATACCCTGAAGGCCGCTCCTGGTTCAGGGTATCGTAAATCTCGCGAACCGTGGCCGGCTCCTGTTCCCAGAGGATGCGCAAAAGCTCCAGCTCGGCTTCGGTGGGTCGCGGTACGGATTCGGAGGCCATGCTCATGATGAGTACACGTTATACGAAGTCTTTCGTAATTGTCAACGAAATTCTTCGTAGTTTCACCAGTTCGTGTCCACAAATCCGGCCATTCGTCACAAACGGGTTGAAGAAACTCCCGGTGCCAAGCAACCTCTCGGCAGCAAGCCGCGTAGCACCCAGCAGGGGAAGCCGCGCCTTTTCGCATCTCCAAGTCATCCCGGAGGACCGACTGTGAATTCCTTCACGAACCAGCTCAGGCAAATCGCGCGCCGGCTTTGGCGTGCGCCGGTCTTCACCCTGGTTACGTTGATCACGCTGGCTGCCGGCGTGGGCGCCAACATCGCCGTCTTCAGCGTCGTGAATGGCGTGCTGTTGAAGCCGCTGCCCTATCCACATCCTGGTTCGCTGGTCGGGGTCTGGCACACCGCGCCGGGGCTCAACATCGATGACGTGAATATGGCTCCCTCGAATTACTTCATTTACCGCGAGCAGAACCGCGTGTTTGAAGATGTGGGAATCTACCAGGGCGATTCGGTCAGCGTCACCGGGATGGGAAACCCAGAGCAGGTGCAGGCGCTCGATGTCACCGACGGCGTGCTGCCAATCCTCGGCCTCACGCCGGTCTTGGGGCGTTGGTTCAACCGCGCTGACGACAGCCCCTCCGGACCCGATACGGTGATGCTCAGTTACGACTATTGGCAAAGCCGCCTCGGCTCCGATCACTCCATCCTGGGACGAACCATCCGGGTCAACGGCAAAGCTCGCCAGGTCATCGGGGTCATGCCGAAGGAATTCCGTTTCCTCGACTGGGAGCAGCCCAAGCTGTTCCTGCCTATGCGTCTCGATCGAAGCAAGACCACCCTCGGCCAGTTCAGCTATGAAGGAGTGGCCCGCTTGCGGCCCGGGGTCACGCTGCAGGCGGCGAACGCTGATATCGCGCGGTTGTGGCCCATCGTGCTCAACAGTTTTCCAGCCCCGCCCGGATTCAGCATCGACTTGTTCAACAAGGCGCGGCTGGGTCCGGACGTTCGACCCCTCACGAAGGATGTGATCGGCGACGTGGGCAAACTGTTGTGGGTTTTGATGGGCAGCATCGGCGTCGTCCTTCTGATTGCCTGCGCCAATGTTGCCAACCTCCTGCTCGTCCGGGCCGAAGCGCGTCACCAGGAACTGGCTGTGTGCGCCGCTCTTGGGGCGAGTCCCTGGCGTATCGCGAAGGAGTTTCTGCTGGAAAGCGCCGTACTTGGGGTTTCGGGCAGCCTGCTCGGCCTGGTGCTCGCATGGGGCGCATTGCGTTTGCTGGTCGCGCTCGGGCCCGATGGCCTGCCCCGCCTTCACGACATCGGCATCGATCTGACTGTGCTCGTCTTCACCTTGGTGGTTGCGCTGTTCTGCAGCCTGCTGTTCGGCTCCATCCCCGCGGTGCGCTATGCCGGCACGCGGGTGGGAACCGGCCTGCGCGAGAGCCGGACCACCAGCCAGGGCCGCGAGCGCCATCGCACGCGCAACACATTGGTCGTCATCCAGGTGAGCCTTGCGTTCGTGCTCCTCATCTGTTCCGGGCTGATGATCCGCACCTTCCGCGCACTGATCCATGTCGACGCCGGATACGACACCACCGCGAAGATTCAGACAGTGCGGCTAGGCATCGCAGAAGCCGATGTGCCCAAGAACGACGATGTGATTCGCATGCAGCAGGCCATCCAGCAGAAGATCGCAGCCATTCCAGGTGTCGAATCCGTGAGCTTCGGCGGTTCGGTTCCCATGGATGGGTGGGGGTGGAAGGACCCGTTGTATGCGCAGGACCGTAGTTATGCGGGCAATGCCATGGCGCCGCTGCGCAAATTCCTGTTCGGTGCGCCAGGCCTCTTGAAGACGCTCGGCATTCCTATCGTAGCGGGGCGAGATTTTACCTGGGACGAAGTCTTTGAGAAGCGGCCCATCGGTATGGTGACCGAGAACCTTGCGCGCGAATACTGGGGCAGCCCGGCCAATGCGCTCGGCAAGCACGTCCGCGTGAGCAGCACGGACGACTGGCGCGAAATCGTCGGGGTGATCGGCGATTTTCACGATGATGGCATGGGCAAGGATGCGCCTACCATCGCCTACTTGCCGACGATCCTGAACCATTTCGAGAGCGACATGTTCAACATCCGGCGCTTCGTCGTGTATGCCATTCGCACCCCGCGCGCCGGTTCGGAAAGCCTGATGAAGGATGTGCGCCAGGCCGTGTGGTCGGTGGACGCCAACCTTCCTCTCACCGACGTGCGCACCCAGGACTACTACTACCAGAAGTCCATCTCGCGAACGTCGTTCACCCTGGTGATGCTTGGCATTGCGGCGGGTATCGCCCTGCTGCTGGGCATCGTGGGGCTTTATGGAGTGATCGCCTATTCCGCGTCCCAGCGCACGCGCGAAATCGGCATACGCATTGCTTTGGGAGCGCAGCGCAATACCATCACGACTATGTTCGTGCGGCAGGGACTGGTGCTCGCGGGAAGCGGAATCGCGTGCGGGCTGCTGCTGGCGTTTGCAGCCACCCGCCTGCTGAGGTCGTTGCTTTTCCATGTCAGCCCCATGGATCCGATCACGTATGTGCTCGCATGCATCGCTTTGAGCGGTGCGGCGATGCTGGCCAGCTACATTCCGTCGCGGCGAACGGCCGCGGTGAACCCGGTAGACGCTCTGCGGGCCGAATAGATTTTCTGACGGAATATATGGGTGCCCCAAGTCTCGATTTTGAGACCTGGGCGGGATGCTATAGCATTTTCGCGAGCCCATTTCATGCGGAGAAAAGTCTCTCATCTGCAAGGCCTCGCCGGTTGGTTCCTGGTAGGCGTATCGCTGTCCTTCGCGCAACTCCCCCCTTCCGTTGCGCCGCCGGATCGCGACACGTATCTCAGGCTCGCTGCGGAAGTCGAGCACGCCTTGCACGACGATGTGCTCGGTGTGTGGTTCCCGCGAACCGTGGATAAGGAGAAAGGCGGCTTCCACTCCCATTTCACGCGCGACTGGCAATGGGCGCCGAGCGACGGCAAGTTCTCGGTCTTTCAGGGGCGCATGACGTGGGTGGCGTCGCAGGTGGTGCTGCGCGAGCCGAAGAGGAAGGACGAGTTTGTACCAATCGTCCGCCAGGGCTTGGACTTCCTCCAGAATGTCATGTGGGACAAGCAGGAGGGCGGGTTTTTCTGGGGTCTCGACGACGACGGCAGAATCACCCCTGATTTCACCGATCACAAGCATCTATACGGGATCAGCTTCTGCATCTACGGTGCGGCGGCGGCGTACAAGGCCAGCGGCGATCCCAGGGCATTGGCGTTGGCCAAAGATGCGTTCGCATGGATCGACAAGCATGCGCACGACTCGTCCAACGGCGGGTACTTCGAATGGCTCACGCGTGAGGGCAAGCCCGTGATCCCGCACCCGCCCGATGGGCAGGTGGAAACGGCGCCCATCGGCCCGGCCGGATACAAGTCGATGAACACCCACATTCATCTGCTCGAGTCGCTGACGGAGCTTTACCAGGTGTGGCCCGACCCAACGCTGCGCGCCCGCCTGGAAGAGATGCTCGCCATCGTGCGCGACAGGATCTGCGTGGAACCGGGAGTGATGAATCTCTACTTCACCCTGGCGTGGCAGCCTATCCCCGATCACGACTCCTACGGCCATGACGTGGAGACGGCTTACCTGATGCTCGAAACCGACGAGGTTCTGCACCATCATGCCGCCCCTGAAACCGAGCGCATGGCGAAGATGCTGGTGGATCACGCGCTCGCCTATGGCTGGGACGAGAAGAATGGCGGGTTCTTCCAGGAGGGGACCACCTTCGGGAAGCCTGAAGACACGCACAAGGAGTGGTGGGTCCAGGTTGAGGGCCTCAATGCGCTCCTGCTAATGCACGAGCGTTACGGCAAGCAGAATCCGGTCTATTTCCAGCGCTTCCTCGCGCAGTGGGCATTCATCAGGGATCACACGATCGATGCGCAGTATCACGGGCTCTATAACCTGACCACGGCCGAGGGCACGCCGGTTTCGCAGGACAAGGGCTCCATCTGGAAGGCGGCGTATCACGATGGGCGGGCGTTCTGGAATGTGAGCGAGCGCCTGCACCGGCTGGCCGGCGATCATTGAACCGCCCGGCGTCGCCTGGCTTTTCGTTGGATTCAGTTGGCGCACCGCATTTCCGATGTGCTAACTTACGGAAAATCAGCAATGAGGGCCGACGCGCCCACACGGGAAGGGAACAGACATGCACGCGACCGCCAGTATCGATAAACCCGCAGCCATTGAAACGCAGGCCCAGGCAAAGTCCGCATCCGTGCCGCCGCGCAACATGGCCGTTGACGCCTACCGCGGCCTGGTGATGCTGCTGATGATGGGTGAGGTGATGAACTTTTCGGCCGTGTCGCGCGCTTACCCTGGTAGCCTGTTCTGGCGCCTTCTCGCCTTCAACCAGACCCACGTGCCGTGGGCGGGAATGAGCCTCCACGACACGATTCAGCCGGGTTTCACGTTTCTGGTCGGCGTGGCCATGCCTTACTCGATTGCCAGCCGTGCCCGCAAGGGCGAGAGCTTCCGTCACCAACTGCTACATGCCATCTGGCGCAGCTTTCTTCTGGTGATTCTCGGTATCTTTTTGCGCTCCATCGGCCGGCCTATCACCTACTACACGTTTGAAGACACGCTCACGCAGATCGGCCTCGGTTACACTTTCGCGTTTCTGCTGGCGTACTGCAAGCCGAAGTGGCAGTGGACCGCGCTGGGCACGATCCTGTTCGGCTACTGGCTCGCCTGGGCCCTCTACCCAGCTCCGGGACCGGGATTCAACTACTCGGCCGTCGGCGTTCCCGCGGGATGGACGCACAACTTCACCGGGTTTGCCTCGCACTGGAACATGAACAGCAACCTGGGGCAGGCGTTCGACCTGTGGTTCCTCAACCTGTTTCCGCGCGTTTCGCGGTTTGCGTTTAACGACGGCGGCTATCTGACGCTGAGCTTCATTCCAACTCTGGGAACCATGCTTCTCGGTCTGCGCGCTGGCGAGTGGTTTCGCTCCGCGGCGCCTAAGATCCCCATGAGAAAGCTCCTTATTGCGGGCGCGCTGCTCATGGCGGCCGGGCTCATTCTCCACTTCACCGGGACTTGCCCGATCGTTAAGCGGATCTGGACGCCGGCCTGGACCCTGTTCAGCGGCGGAGTCTGCCTCTACTTCCTCACAGCTTTCTCGTGGATCGTTGATGTGAAGGGCTATCGCAGATGGGCGTTCCCGCTGGTTGTCGTGGGCATGAATTCCATCGCCGCCTACATGATCGCCCACCTGTGGGAGGACTTCTTTATCACCAATCTGCACGTGAACTTTGGATACGGGGTCTTCCGCATCTTCGGGACAGGGCTCGAGCCGCTGATGCTCGGCATCACGGTAATGTTGCTCTACTGGGCCTGTCTCTACTGGATGTACCGCAGGCGCCTGTTTCTGCGGATTTGACGCAATCGGCGGAGATCGTATCTGGGTGCCCCACGTCTCGATTCTGAGACGTGGGAGAAGTAAATTCAGTTTCCTGCTGCCAGCGCTGTCTTCTTCCCCTGCGGAATGCCATGCTCGTGGCAATCCGCGCACTTCACCCAGTGGATGTTGTGCTTGCTGGCCGTGTTCGCGTAAGTGGTATCCATTTTCTCCACGTTGATTCCGCAGTGCGACATCGCCGGATGGCACGTGGCGCACGAAGCCCGCGCACTCTCATTGTGCCCGCCATGGCACGACCGGCAGCTCAGACCTTCATGCACTCCCATGGGAGTGCGGTCATCGCCCGATCCGGCCTGCGGCCCCCAGTGGTTCGTGGCCGCCATGCTGTTCGTCTCCGGCTGGCGTGGCGCGTGACACTGGTAACAGAGGGCCTGCCGCGGATCGGGGCTGACCTTCAGTTTCTTCGGTCCGTCGTAGAGCGTCGGAATCGCTAGCGAAGCCGCGGCAAAGTGCATCTGTTCGCGTCGGTCATAGAGCGCAATCGAATCGTTGACAGGGCGGCCCGCGACCGAAATGCGCTCCGCCGGCTTGTCTGACGTAGCCCCCTCGCGATGAACCCAGTGGCACGACTGGCAGGGAATGGCCGCCCCGCCCGCCATCTCGGGATGCTTCAGATGCCACGGTCCCTTCGTATCTGTGGGCTGCACCATATCGCGAATGGAGCCGTCGAAGTACATCCCGTGACAGCGGAAGCAGTCGTTCATCAACTGCCGCTTGGTGTTGTGGGCGGTGTTCAGGAAGATGTCCGAGTACGTCGCGCTGTGCGGGCCGGCGTGCCACGCGGCATACTCATGCTGATGGCATCCCTGGCACTTTGCCATCATCGGGTTGAGGTCGGCCTCGCGAATGTGGATTTCTTCGGGCGCGCCACTCAGGACATGAACTCGCACGTGCCGCAGCTTGGTGGCGATGCTCGCTTCGTGGCAATCGGTGCAGCTCGCGTTGCGGTGGGGCGACGCGTGAATGGAGTTCACGCGCGCCGACATCTCGTGACAATCCGAACACGCCGATCCGTGCCCCGCCGCGTAGTACAAGTTGGCTCCGTACGTGCCGCCCAGGCCCAGCAGAACTGCCGAGCCGATCACTACCGCGCCGATCAAGAGCCAGCGTTTCATGAGCGGAACTTCGTCCCTTTCCAGTTGCGCACCAGCGCGTCCGACGCGTAGTAGGCAACCGCCATGATGGTCAGCGCGGGGTTGAAGCCGCCATTCGTGACGTGCACACTGCCGTCGATGACGAACACGTTGTCCACGTCATGAAGCTGGCAGAATTTATTCACCACCGATACCCGAGGGTCGTCGCCCATGCGGCACGTGCCCGCCTGATGCTGGCCTGCGCTCACCAGCGTCGGGTGGCCGCCTGTCAGGTTGGTGTGGATGGCGCCGGCTTCCTTGAGCCATGCCTCCGCGCGTTTTGACTGTATGTCGCCGATTTCGAACGTGTGCGGGTGCACGTTGCCCTGGATGCGCGCCACGGGCAGGCCCCACTTGTCGCGCACCGCAGGATCGAGCGTCACACGCGCGGTTGCGGTGGGAATCTGTTGCGTTGGCCCCATGATGATGATGCTGCGCCGGTGCCATGCGCGCATGGCCTGCTTGTGTCCCAGGCCCCAATGCGCCGTGTCCTTGGGGACGCGGTCTACCATGTGGATCGGCAGGCGGATGAATTCGTTGGCGAGCATGCCCCCACCGCACAGGCCCGGAGTGCCGTGGTTGTAATCCGTCACGGCGATACTGGCCCCGGGGCCGACGTCGTCATAAGTATCGAAATCGAAGTAGCCGATCGCGCCCGTGTAGTGATGGCCCTGCAGGTGCCGGCCCAACTGGTCGTATCGATTGCCCAGCCCGTTCGGGAACAGCCGGCTTTTCGAATTCAGCAGCAGCCGCGCCGACTCGATGGCGCAGGCCGAGACCACGACGATGTCCGAGGACTGCTCCTGCCACTTTCCATCCGCATCGATATAGGTGACGCCGCGCGCGTGGCCGCGATCTTCGGTCAGGATCCAGGCGGCCATGCACTCGGTGCGCAATTCGCAATTGCCCGTGGCCAGCGCAACCGGGATCACCGTGTTCTGCGAGCCGTTTTTCGCGTCCACTTCGCACGCAAAGCCGCAGCACCAGCGGCAGCGCATGCACGGGCCGCGCCCGTTATAGGGAACGCTGTTGCGCGCCATGGGCAGATGGAATGGATGCAGGCCCAGCCGCTTCGCCGCCGGTTCCAGGATGGAGAATTCGCGATTGGGCGGCAGCGGCGGCATGGGCAGGTCGCGTTTGCGAGGGCCCTTGAATGGCGTGCCTGAGTAATCGCCAGAAATGCCGATCTCGTACTCCGCCTTGTCGTAAAACGGCTCGAGATCGTCATACGTGATGGGCCAGTCTTCGAGCGAGCTTCCTTCTGGCGCGCCGTACGTCGAGCGCATGCGGAAATCCTGCGGCATGTAGCGCCACGCCTGCGCGCCGTAGCTCAGCGTGCCGCCGCCCACGCACGCGGCGTCGTTGTTGTAAATGCCTTCGCTGGGCAGAACCGTGCGCACTGTGCCGTCGGCGCCAACGGTCACACGCGGTTGTCCGCCGTCATCCGGCCCGAACGCATTGCCCAGGACGGTTGTCCGCTGATTGCGCAAGTCGTCCTTGCGGCAATCGCGTGCGGTGTACCACTTGCCGCGCTCCAGCAGAACTACGCTGAGTCCCGCGGTGGCCAACTCTTTTGCAACAATGCCTCCGCCAGCGCCTGCGCCCACGACGACCGCATTCACGTGCTTCATCGCTTCGTCTCCGCGGTGAGGTCGTACTGGGCACGGCCGCGCAAGGGCGGCTCGTCCAGGCCCAGCATGCGCCAGCTCACGGCATCGCGATTCCCGCCATGCCGGGGCGTTCCGTAATAGCCCTGCATGGTGTGAGCTCGAACCAGGTCGAAGAACGGCTCGTTGTCCTTTTCGATGGCGCTGACGATCTGGAACTGCTGTTGCGGGGAGGCTGCGGCCAGCTCAACACCGAAGCGGTTTCTGCTGAGCTCGTTGGCCTGACGCAGGCCATCACGGTAAGTCTTCTGATGGCGGCGGTAGTGGCCCATTAGCTGAAGATCGATGTAGTTCAGCACGCCCGCCTGCGAGGCGCTGGGAAAATCATCCGCCGGAATGATCTGGTCGCATATGGCCTCCAGCGCAGAAGCCTGATGGTCGTTGAGAAAGCCGTAGCTGGTTCGCCGGCAGCCCGTGGAGGATGCAGCCAGGGCAGCGCCCGCGAGCGCCCCTGCAGTCATGAATTCCCGGCGGTTGAACATAGAGGCCTTATTCCGTTGCCCTGGAATAGCGTCTATGGTCAAACCGCATTTGAAACGTTGTAAGTGATACGGGTCACGGAGGGCATCCGGCGGAAATCGGTCGCCGAACCTTCGCCGCGTCTTTGTCTTTACGCCATAGGTGGGAGGGACTTCCCCTGACTCTAGTGGCCCGCTGTTCCGCTCTGTACCCGCACGGCATCCCCTGAATGAATCGCATCCGTCGCAATTTTGACGACTTGGTCTCCGCCCGCGAGGTCGCCGAATACCTCCGACTCTCCGTTCACGGTCTGCCCCGTCTGCACCGTGACCCACTCGGCCTTGTCGTTGCGAACCCGGATCACGAAAGTATGCTGCTGATCATTCGTAACGGCAGTGGTGGGGACAAACATCGTTGGATACCCGCGCTCTAATGGCCACTTCACCGTTGCAAAGCTTCCCGGCGACAGTCTGGCTTCGAGGTTCCTGACATCGAGTTCCACTGGCATGGTCCTCGAATTTACATCCATGGCCTCGGCGATGCGGGCAATGGGTGCCCTGAATGCCTGCCCCGGATAGGCGGGCACGCTGAACGAAACCAGCTGGCCCACCTTGATACTGCCCACTTGAGCTTCGGGAATGGGCACGACGAGTCGGAGCCGCCGGTCATTCACGATCTGCAGGATCGGCGTGGCACCACCGGCGCCCGATGCTGGCCCGATCAATGCGCCAGGATGCAGATTGCGGGTGGTGACCACGCCGGCGAACGGAGCCGTGATGGTGAGATAGGCCTCGGCCTGGCTGACGCTCTTCAACGATTCGCGCGCCGCGGCCACGTTCTGCTCCGCCGCATCCGCAAGGCCTTTGTCGGCGCTGACGGTTTGGCCCGCGACGGCAACATCGTTTTCCGCCAGCACGCCCGGCGTTTTTGCCGCCGCCTGCATGTGCTCATACGTACCCTGGTCGGATGCCAGCCTTGCCTTCGCGGTGGCGAGTTGCGACTCCGCAGCGCGCACGGCGGCCTCGGCCTGCGATCGCTGGCTGACCAGTTCCGGAGCCGTCAACCGGACCAGCACCTGCCCCTCTTTCACGCGCGACCCGCGATCGACGGTCACGGTCTCCACGAACCCCGTCACCTTGGGATAGATGTCGACCTGCTCGTACGGCTCCAGTTGCGCCGGCAGCGCGATGGTGGTCGAGAGCCTCTTCGATTCGACCACAACGGTGCTTACGCTGGTTGGCCCGCTCGCAGCGGCCACCGCGGTTCCGCCGACCTTGTCCGGCGAGCCCGAATTGCAACCTGCCGTCAGCAATGCAAAGCCCGCCAGTGTAACCAGGACCGTCCTCATCGCGCTACCTCCTTGCGAAGATCGAACCACCGGCTCTTTGGATCTTCCGGATCGAGCGATCTTGATTGCGTGGATGCATTGCGTTGCGCGAGCCCGAAGACCATCGGCAAAAGAAAGAGGGTGGCAAGCGTGGCCGCCGCAAGGCCGCCGATCACCGCCCGGCCGAGCGGCGCCGTCTCCTCGCCACCTGCCCCAAAGGCCAGCGCCATGGGGA
>Ga0335080_10005434_pt1 | contig 13110 bp, 12 predicted proteins | sample Lox_Sample_34_FD_206720 | JGI IMG/M metagenome (GOLD analysis project Ga0335080, IMG submission 206720) | Soil microbial communities from Loxahatchee National Wildlife Refuge, Florida, United States - Lox_Sample_3.4 | ecosystem: Environmental > Terrestrial > Soil > Wetlands | place: USA... | reverse complement strand
CACGACGTCGTGACCGAGCTTCCGAACGGCGGTACCGACGAGATCCAGACCTCGCTGACGCCGGAGGAACTGTCGCAGCTGTGGCCGGGCCACGGCGGTCTGGTGCCGAACATCGAGAACTATACCTTCACGGGTGACGTCGGCGTGAATTTCACCGGCGATACCAACAACAACAAGATCACCGGCGGAAAGGGCGACGACATCCTGACCGGCGGCGGCGGCAACGATACGCTCGACGGCGGAATCGGCGCCGACACGCTGGTCGGTGGCCCCGGCAAGGACAACTTCGTCATCGACAATCCCGGCGACACGATCGTCGGGGGCGACAGCACCGATACGCTGGTGTTCACGGGAAAGAGCGATTTTCTCACGATCGACCTGCGAAACTTTGCGTCTACGCACATCGAGAACCTCACCCTCTCGGGAGCCTTCTTCACCAACGGTATCGGCAACGACGACAACAATCTGATCATCGGAAGCCCCGCACCGAACGTCATCGCAGGACTCGGCGGCAACGACACGATCTTCAGCGGCGAGGGCAACGACACCATCGACGGCGGCCCCGGCGCCGACAGCATGATCGGCAGCTTCGGCGACGACACCTACTACGTCGACAACCTGGGGGACCGGGTGGTCGAGCACGCCAACAGCCAGGCCGGCGGCGGCCTCGACACCATCATCCTCCAGATACCGGTGAGCTATACGCTGCCGGCCAATGTCGAGAACCTCGTCCTGATGCCCGGCACCGCCAACGTCAACGCCATCGGCAACAGCGGCAACAACACGCTCACCGGCAACGACGGCGACAACATCCTCGACGGCCGGACCGGCAACGACAGCATGGCCGGTGGCGGCGGCAACGACACCTACATGATCGACAGCGCCCTCGACAGCGTCTCGGAGGACGCCAACGAAGGCACCGACACGGTGATCATCGCAAGCGGGCAGCCCGGCTTCCGGCAATACGCGCTGCTGCCGAACATCGAGAACCTCATACTGAAAGCCGGCTCCGTCATCACCGTGTTCGGCAACGATTCGGACAACGCCATCACGGCGAACAGCCTCGCCAACAAGATCGAGGGCGCCGGCGGCAACGACACGATCCTCGGCATGGGCGGCAACGATTCGATCGACGGCAGCTTCGGCAACGATTCGATCGACGGCGGCACCGGCGCCGATACGATGGTCGGCGGCGACGGCGACGACGTCTTCCGCGTCGACAATGCCGGCGACAAGATCGTCGAGTTCAGTCTCGGCGGCAACGACACCATCCTGGCCTCGATCGCGATCAACCTCGCCAACTACGCCAATGTCGAGAACGTCACGCTGGCCCCCGGCGCCGCACCGCTCAGCATCATCGGCGACGCGAACGACAACCACCTGATCGGCAACAGCGGCGCCAACCTGCTCGACGGCGGCGCCGGCGCCGACACCATGGAAGGCGGCGCCGGCAACGACACCTATGTCGTCGACAACCCCGGCGACGTCATCGTCGAGGTCGCCGGCGGCGGCACCGACACGGTGCAGACCGGCATGACCTATTCGCTCGACGACCCGAGCCTTCTGAATGTCGAGAACCTGACGCTCACTGGCACGGCCGCCATCAACGGCACCGGCAACGTGCTGGCCAACGTCATCACCGGCAACGCCGGCGACAACATCCTCGACGGCGGCGTCGGCGCCGATACCATGATCGGCGGCGCCGGCAACGACACCTACGTCGTCGACAACGCCAAGGACGTGGTGACGGAGTCGGCCAACGGCGGCTTCGACACGGTGCAGACCACGCTCCCGACCTACACGCTGGCCGCCAACGTCGAGGACCTCGTCCTTCTCGACGGCGCGACCAAGGGCACCGGCAATGCGCTCGCCAACCACATCTTCGGCAACGACGGCACCAATACCCTCGACGGCGGCGCCGGCGACGACACGATAACCGGCGGCGGCGGCGATGACGTGATCTCGGTCGCGAGCGGCAACGACACGGTCCGCATCACCAGCCCGCTCGATGGCCATGACATCGTCAACGGCTTCGACGCCAATCCGAGCGGCGGCCATGACACGCTCGATCTCGACGCGTTGTTCGACGGGCTCAATATCGACACCGCCGACCGCGCCGGGCGTGTTTCCACGACGGGCACCGGTAGCGTTGACGTTCATGTCGACATCAGTGCCCTCCACGACGGCAGCAATGTGATCACCGTCGCGACCCTCAACCTGACCAGCCTCGGCGACGTCGTCTCGATCGGCCAGACCGGCGCCGATATCGTCGTCGGCACCGCCTAGCGCGGCGCCGACGCGCTTGTTTCCGGGCGGGCCCTGCGCCACTCTGGCGCATGGCTCACGCCGGACCGCCGCAGCCAGCCTTCGTCCGCCGGGTGCCCGCGGGGGACAACCGCGAGCGGCTGGTCTGCAGCGATTGCGGCTTCGTCGCCTATGAGAACCCCAAGGTCGTCGTCGGCTCGGTCTGCAGTTGGGAGGACCGCATCCTCCTCTGCCGCCGCGCCATCCATCCGCGCCGCGGATACTGGACGCTGCCGGCCGGCTATCTCGAGCTGCACGAAACCACGGCCGACGGCGCCCTGCGCGAGGCCTGGGAAGAGGCCTGCGCCAAGATCGAGCTCGATGGGGTGCTCGCCGTCTACACCATCACGCGGCTCTCGCAGGTGCAGGTGATCTACCGCGCCCGCCTCGCCTCGGCCGACATCGCGGCCGGCCCGGAGAGCGCCGAGGTCGGCCTCTTCCGCTGGGAGGAGATTCCGTGGGCCGACCTCGCCTTCCCGTCGGTGCGCTGGGCGCTCGGCCACTACCGCGAGGCCCTGGAGCGCGGCGAGTTCCACACCCGCTGCAACCCGCCGGGCGAATTCGGCGACTACTGAGCGCGCCTCAACCCGCGATATGCAGCAGCGCGTTGCCGCCGGCGACCAGCGCCGCCGCGAGGATGCGCCGCCGCCCGAACGGCTCGCCGAGCAGCACCGTGCCGATGGCGGCGGCGAGGATGACGCTGGTCTCGCGCAGCGCCGAGACATGCGCCATGGGGGCGATCCCCATGGCCCAGATCACGATGCCGTAGCCGAGCGCCGAGAGCACGCCGCCGAGGAACGCCAGCTTGAGGTGCGGGCGGAAGCTCTCGACGATGCGCCCGCGCCTGAGCCAGAAGCCTGCCAGCATCACCGGAAAGGCGTCGATGGCCAGCAGCCAGACGATGTAGCTCGTCGCCGTCCCGGCATGCCGCACGCCGATGCCGTCGGCCAGCGAGTAGAGCGCGATCGTGACCGAGGTGGCGAGGGCGAAGCCGATGGCCTTGAGCTCCTCTTCGCGCGGCATGCCGCCCGGGGCGGCGAGACTCATGATTCCGGCCGAAGCGATGATGACGCCAAGCCACTCCACGCCGCTCATGGCCTCCCCGGCGAAAGCCCAGGCGCCGAGGGCGATCATCAACGGCGCCGCGCCGCGCGCGATCGGGTAGACCTGCGAGAGCGCGCCGAAGCGGTAGGAATTGACCAGCGTCACGTAGTAGATGCCGTGCACCGCCAGCGACAGCGCCAGGAACGGCCAGGAAGCCGGCGCCGGCAGCGGCAGGAACGGCAGCAGCGGGACCAGCGGCGCCCCGGCGAAGAACATCACCAGGCACTGCATCACGACCTTGTCCCGGCCGGCCTTGATCAGCGCATTCCAGCTGGCATGCATCACCGCCGCCGACAGCACCAGCAGGGTCACGAAGAGGGACATCAGCGTCGGCTCGCGCCGGTCGCATTCGACCCCGGGGCGTGTCTCTCGTTCTTGATTCCCCCGCGAAAGCGGGGGTCCAGGGGCCAACGCACGTCGCTCGCCCTGGGCCCCCGCTTTCGCGGGGGAATCAATGGAAGTACGACGAAACGTGGTTGGATCGGACTCTGCATGGGAAAGGCGTCGCCGCGAGCGACGCTCCGACGGCGATCGGCGGTCTTCAGCTGCTGGACTTGTCGGCCAGGCGGCGGAGCACGAAGTTGCGGGCGCTGCGCGCCATCGCCAGCACGATGCGGCGCTGGCGCCAGGGCGTTTCCGGATATTCGATGAGGTTGCGGTCGGCGTCGTAGTGCGCCAGTTCGTAGCCGCGGTCGTCGAGCCAATCACCCAGGATGTCCGGGGTGCCGCCGAAGTCGGCGAGTGCCGAATCGAAGGACACGAGCAGGACCGGCGGATTGGCCTGCTTGAGCTGTGCCTCGGTGCCGCGCAGCGCGTTGAGTTCGCCGCCCGCGATGTCGATTCGCATCAGCGCGTATTTGCGCTTGCCGATGAACTGCTCGAGCCGCACCTGCTCGATGCCGATCACCCGCGTCGCGAGTTCGCCCGGCAGCGGCGGCCGGCGCCGGCCCGAGCGGCTGGTGCCGTCGACGAAGCGCCCGAGCCCGGCCGTGGCCGCGGCCATCAGCGCGTGGACGACGACGACCGACTTGAGCTTGGCCTGGGCGATATTGTCGATCAGCGTGCTGCGCATGGCCGGGCTGGGCTCGAAGGCATCGACGCGTCCGGGCGGCCCCACCAGGCGCGCCGCCGCGATGGCGAACTGCCCGGCGCTGGCGCCGATGTCGAGCACGGCATCGCCCGGCCGCAGATAGCCTTCGATGAAACGCAGATTGTGGCGCTCGGCATCGCCGTCCTGGCGCAGCGTTCGGCTCATGCTCCCTGCCTGGCGCGCGTCAAAGGCCGCGCCGATCTCCCCTGACAATAGCCCAAGTCGGCGCAGCGCGCCCAGGAGCGGCCGGCGCTCGTCGTTGCGATCGTCGTTCCGCGATGGTCGGGTTGATTGCGGCATGCGCAGCATCGCTCGGCGAACCGATCCCCCATGCTGTTCCCGGCGCCGACAACTCTAGGGAGATGTCATCGGCTGTCTACAGGAAAAATCGCCCGGCGGCGAAAAAAGCCCGCCGGTGTCACAGCCCCATGAGGGAGCGGGCGAAGCTGTCGGCATCGAACGGCCGCAGGTCGTCGGCGCCCTCGCCGACCCCGATCGCATGCACCGGCAGCTGGAAGCGCTCCGCCAGCGCCACCACCACCCCGCCGCGCGCCGTGCCGTCGAGCTTGGTGACGACGAGGCCGGTCACCTGCGTCATCTGGCGGAAGATATCGACCTGCTGGTGCGCGTTCTGCCCGGTGGTGGCGTCGAGCACCAGCAGGCAGTCCTGCGGCGCCGTGGGGTCCAGCTTGCGCAGCACGCGGATGATCTTCTGCAGCTCGGCCATCAGATCGGCCTTGTTGTGGAGCCGCCCGGCCGTGTCGATGAGCAGCACGTCGGCGCCGGCGGCCTGCGCCTGAACCAGCGCGTCATAGGCGAGCCCGGCCGCGTCGGCGCCGGTCTCGCGCGCGATCACCGTCGCCCCGGTGCGCTCCCCCCAGATCTTCAGCTGCTCGATCGCCGCGGCGCGGAAGGTGTCGCCGGCGGCGATCATCACGCGCTTGCGCTCTTCGCGGAAACGCTGCGCCAGCTTGCCGATGGTGGTGGTCTTGCCGGTCCCGTTGACCCCGACCACCAGAATGACCTGCGGCTTCTTGGCCGGATCGAGAATGAGCGGCCTGGCCAGCGGCCGCAGGATGGCGGCGATCGATTCGGCAAGGGCGCCGCGCACCTCCTCCGGGCTCACTTCCTGGTCGAAGCGGCTCTTGGCCAAGCCGGCCGTCAGCTTCGCCGCCGTCGCCGGACCCAGGTCGCCGGCGATCAGCACCTCCTCGAGCTCCTGCAGGGCCGCCGCGTCGAGCTTGCGCTTGGTGAAGATGCTGCCGATGCCGGCCGCCAGCTTGCTCGACGACCGGCTGAGGCCGTCGCGCAGGCGCGCCAGCCACCCGCGCTTCGGCGCGGCATCCGTCGGCGCCTCGCTCATGCCCTAGTACCCGCCGACACCGACGCGCGACGCACCCTCACACCCACCCTCTCCCGCTGCGCGGTAGAGGGGGCTAGCGAACCCGGCCGCTGCTCCTGCGTCCCCTCTCCCGCGAAGCGGGAGAGGGCCAGGGTGAGGGTGTGTAGCGGCGACAGATTCCGCCTCGACCGTGCCGACGAGTCCTTCGTCCTCCGCGCCCGTGATGCGCGCCGCAGCAATGGCGCCGGCCGGCACCGGTTCGCGCAGGCGGACGGGGGCAAAATGCTCGCAGTGGCCGCTGGCGCCATCGGGGCCGCACTTCTCGACGAGCACGCGGGCCTCTGCGCCGATGCGCGATTCGAAGAACCGGCGGCGCGCGGCGTCGCCTTCGGCGCGCAGGCGGGTGGCGCGCGCCTTCCGCTCGGCGGCCGGAATCTGCGGCATGCGGGCCGCCGGCGTGCCGCGGCGGGCCGAGTAGGGGAACACGTGCAGGAAGGTGAGGCCGCAGTCCTCGACCAGCCGCAGGCTGCTCTCGAACATGACCGCCGTCTCGGTAGGGAATCCAGCGATGAGGTCGGCGCCGAACACCACATCCGGGCGGGCGCCGCGGGCGCGTTCGCAGAAAGCGATCGCGTCGGCCCGGCTGTGGCGCCGCTTCATGCGCTTGAGGATGAGGTCGTCGCCGGCCTGCAGGCTCAGATGCAGGTGCGGCAGCAGCCGCGGCTCGTCGGCCAGCAGCCGCAGCAGGTCGTCGTCGACCTCGACCGGATCGAGGGACGAGAGGCGCAGCCGCGGCAGTTCCGGCACCTGCGCCAGGAGCCGCCGCGCCATCTGGCCGAGCGTCGGACGGCCCGGCAGGTCGGCGCCGTAGGCCGTGATGTCGACGCCGGTCAGCACCACCTCGCGCGTGCCGGCTTCCACCAGGGAGCGCACCTGGCCCACGATCTCGCCCAGCGGCACGGAGCGGCTCGGCCCGCGGCCATAGGGGATGATGCAGAAGGTGCAGCGGTGGTCGCAGCCCTGCTGGACCTGGACGAAGGCGCGGGCACGGCCGCCGAAGCCGGCCAGGAGATGGCCGGCCGTCTCGCGCACCCGCATGATGTCGTCGACGATGATGCGGTCGCCGGTGCCGCCGGCCAGCGCGCGGAAGCTCTCGGCCCGCATCTTCTCGGCATTGCCGAGCACGTGGTCGACCTCGGGCATGGCGGCGTAGGCCAGGGGGTCGATCTGGGCGCCGCAGCCGGTGACGATCACGCGGGCATGCGGGCGCTCGCGCCGGGCGCGGCGGATCGCCTGGCGTGCCTGCCGCTCGGCCTCGGCGGTGACGGCGCAGGTGTTGACGATGATGGCATCCTGGAGCCCCGCCGCCGCCGCGTGCGCCCGCATCACCTCCGACTCGTAGGCGTTGAGGCGGCAGCCGAAGGTGAGGATCTGCGGTTCGGTCACGCCGTGCCCGCCAGCAGCGATTCGTCGAGCGTGCCGCGGAAGCTGGTCGCCGCCGGTCCGGTCATGCGCACATGGCCGTCGGCGAGCCATTCGATGTCGAGGACGCCGCCGTCCACCACGACCTCGGCGCGTCGTTCCGCCAGGCCGCGCCGGGCGGCCGCCACGACGGTCGCGCAGGCGCCGGTGCCGCAGGCGCGGGTGATGCCGGTGGCGCGCTCCCAGACGCGCATGCGGATGCGCGTGCGCGATAGCACGGTGGCAACCTCGATGTTGCAGCGCTGTGGGAACAGCGCGTCGTGCTCAAGGGCCGGACCCAGGGTTTCGAGATCGATGGCTTCGGCGTCGGCGACGAAGAATACCGCGTGCGGGTTGCCGATATTGACCGCGACCGGGTCGGCCAGCGGTCCGCGCGCCAGCTCGAGATGCAGCGTATCCATCGCGCGGGCCAAGGGGATGTCCTGCCAGGCGAACCGCGCCTCCCCCATGTCGACGGCGATGCGGCCGGGGCCGGCCGCCTCCCCCACGATCAGGCCGCCGGCGGTGTCGATGGCGACCCGTGGGCGGCCGGTCTCCCGCAGCAGGAGCTGGGCGATGCAGCGGGCGGCGTTGCCGCAGGCTTCCACCTCGCCCCCGTCGGGGTTCCGGATGCGCATGGCGGCGTCGGCGCGGCCGTTCGCCGGGGGTTCGATGACGATGAACTGGTCGCAGCCGACGCCGGTCTTGCGGTCGGCGATGGCCCGCGCCTGGGCGCCGCTGAGCATCAGCGGGCGCCGCCGCGCATCGACCACGACGAAGTCGTTGCCGAGGCCGTGCATCTTGATGAAGGGAAGGCCCGTCATGGGCGGGTTATAGGGCGGCGCCGCGGTCGGAGTCCACCATGGGCGTCAACCGCGAAAACTGTGAGCTGGATCACACTTTTCTACGGGTCGCCTGATAACCTGCGGCCACAACAACAAAAACAAGCCGCCTTTTCGGGGAGGCCGGTATCATTCCGGGCCTGCTGGCGGTTCCCCGGCCTCAACCGCCGCCGGCGGGTCTGGCATGGGGAGCCTTCTGGGGTGGTGGAGAGACCAACACTAGCCGCGCCGGCACCGGCCAGACGCACCCGGTGCCGGCGGCGGCTTCTTGCCCCTCTCGACTTGCGCCGCCATCGCCCCTGGTCGCCGCGCTCCGGCTCCCCGACCCATCCCACCGTCCTGTCGCCCGGGCTCGCCGAGTGAATCTTCCGCGGGTTTGACAAAAGGATGCAAATGTTCCTATTATGTTCTAACTGCTGTTGGACATCGTGAACAGATACCAGGAGCGCCGTGTCCGGCTCGATTGGGCACGGCCCTATTCGGCTGTCGGTCTGCTGGGCAGCTTTGCGTAAGGTTGTTTTCGAGATTCTGAAAACCGCGCGTCGAGCGACGGCCAAGCCATCACCCCGCTGGACATGGGGTCCATCGCTCAGTCTCACTCAAAGAAGCTGTAGGGGCGACCGGCCGGTCGCCCGTCCTTGACCCGGCCCCGGACAGCGGGCGACCTGGTCGCCCCTAAACGCGCTACTCGTCCAGCGGGACGAAACCCCGCTCTCCGCTTGGCATGGGGTCCATCGCTCCTTTTCGCGATCGGGCGGGATTCGCGTCTGCGCAAATCCAACCCAGGGAATGCCATTTCCCGCTTGGCATGGGGTCCATCGTCCAAATCGATTGGGGTCCTGCGGTTGACTCGCCTGCCCCTGCCGCCTATGGTCCGCGCGCTTCAGAGAGTTGCGTAAAATCTCCGCCCCACGGGGCATCGTCCGTCCGCGAGTATCGCGCACGGGCGCGTCTTTGTTTGGCCCGGACGAAGGTTAACGGATCGGCATGTTCGAGAATCTGAGCCAACGCCTCGGCGAGGTCTTCGACCGGCTCACGCGCCGCGGGGCGCTCTCCGAGGCCGATGTCGATGCCGCGCTCCGTGAGGTCCGGGTGGCGCTCCTCGAGGCCGACGTGGCGCTGCCGGTGGTCAAGAATTTCGTCGAGGCAGTGAAGGCCAAGGCGGTCGGCGAGGCCGTGCTCAAGAGCGTCACGCCCGGCCAGATGGTGATCAAGATCGTCCACGATCACCTAGTGGAGACGCTGGGCACGGAGGCCGGGGGCCTCGATCTCAGCGCGTCCGCGCCCGTCCCGATCCTCATGGTCGGCCTGCAGGGCTCCGGCAAGACGACGACCACGGCCAAGATCGGGCTGCGGCTCAGGAACCGCGATCGTCGCAAGGTGCTCATGGCCTCGCTGGACACGCGCCGGCCCGCCGCCATGGAGCAGCTGGCCATCCTCGGCGCCCAGGCCGAGGTGACGACCCTCAACATCGTGCCGGGCGAGCCGCCGATCGCCATCGCCCGCCGCGCCCTGCAGACCGCCAAGCTCGGCGCGTTCGACGTCCTGTTGCTGGATACCGCCGGCCGCCTCCATATCGACGACGAGCTGATGGGCGAGGTCGCCGCCGTCCGCGATGCCGTCAAGCCGCATGAGACGCTGCTGGTCGTCGACGCCATGACCGGCCAGGACGCGGTCAACGTGGCGCAGGCGTTCCGCGAGAAGGTCGGCCTCACCGGCGTGGTCATGACCCGCGTCGATGGCGACGCCCGCGGCGGCGCCGCACTCTCCATGCGCGCGGTGACCGGCTGCCCGATCAAGCTCATCGGCGTCGGCGAGAAGCTCGACGCGCTCGAGGACTTCCATCCCAGCCGCATCGCCGGCCGCATCCTCGGCATGGGCGACGTGGTCAGCCTGGTCGAGAAGGCGGCCGAGACCATCGAGCAGGAAGAGGCCGAGAAGCTCGCCGCCAAGATGCAGAAGGGTCAGTTTGATCTCGACGACCTGTCCGCACAGCTGAAGCAGCTGCAGAAGATGGGCGGCCTCGGCGGCATCATGGGCATGCTGCCGGGCATCGGCAAGATTCAGCGGCAGCTCGGCGAGGCCAAGATCGATGAGCGCATCCTCAAGCGCCAGCAGGCGATCATCTCCTCCATGACGAAGCTGGAGCGCCGCAAGCCCGAACTGATCAAGGCCTCGCGCAAGCAGCGCATCGCCACCGGTTCGGGCACCAGCGTCGCCGACGTCAACAAGCTGCTGAAGCAGCACATGGAGATGCAGCGCATGATGAAGCAGATGAACAAGCTCGGGAAGAAGGGCCTGATGCGACACGGCCTGTCCGCCCTGATGTCGCGGCACTGAGGACGGCGCCATGCTCGACCATGTCTCCCTCGGCGTCACCGACATGAAGCGCAGCCAGGCGTTCTACGACGCCGTGTTGAAGCCGCTCGGCGTGTCCCGCTTCTATGACTACGACGGCGGCTCCGGCTACGGCATCGCCGCCGACAAGATCCAGTTCTGGATCGGACCGCCCCTCGATGCGGGGCGTGGCGTCAGGGCCAGCGGCGGCACCCATGTCGCGTTCGCCGCCCCGAACCGCAAGGCCGTCGATGCGTTCCACCGCGCCGCCCTCGCGGCCGGCGGCAAGGACGACGGCAAGCCCGGGCTCCGCCCGATCTACCACGAGAACTACTACGGCAGCTTCGTCCTCGATCCCGACGGCCACAAGGTCGAGGCCTGCTGCCACAAGCCGGAATGAAAGCTGACAACCACCACCAAGGAGCGACGAACTGATGTCATTGAAGATCCGCCTCGCCCGCGCGGGCGCCAAGAAGCGTCCGTTCTACCGCATCGTCATTGCCGACTCGCGCTCGCCGCGCGACGGCCGCTTCATCGAGAAGATCGGCAGCTACAACCCGATGCTGAAGCATGACGATCCGCAGCGCGTCACCTTCAACACCGAGCGCATGCAGCACTGGCTGAAGGTCGGGGCCCAGCCGACCGACCGCATCGCCATGTTCCTCGGCAAGGCCGGCCTGGCGCCGGTGCCGGCGCAGCGCCAGCAGACGGCGAAGCACCTGCCGAAGGCGAAGGCGCAGGAGCGCGCCAAGGCCGCGGCCGACAAGGCTGCCGCCGCGGCGGCACCGGCGGAGACGCCGGCGAGCTAGTGGCGGGAGACTGAGGCGGCAATGGTCGAGCGCATCCTCGTCGGGGCCATCGCGGGCGCCCATGGCCTGCGCGGCCAGGTGCGGATCCGAAGCTTCACGGCCGACCCGGCCGGCGTCGCCGCCTATGGTCCCGTGACCGACGAGGCCGGCAGCCGACGCTTCGAGCTCGCCGTCACCGGCGCCATCAAGGACGGCGTCATCGCCCGCATCGACGGCGTCGCCGACCGCACGGCCGCGGAGGCCCTGCGCGGCCTGCGACTCTACGTGTCGCGCTCGGCGCTGCCGGCGCCGGAAGCCGGCGAGTACTACCGGGCCGATCTCATCGGGCTCAGGGCCGAGCTGGCCGACGGATCGCCCTATGGCTGCGTCGTCGACGTGCAGAACCATGGTGCCGGCGACCTGCTCGAGATCGAGCGTCTGCGGGGCGGCAGCGAGTACCTGCTCTTCAGCGATGCAGCCGTCCCGGTCGTCGATCTCGCGGCCGGCCGGATCGTCGTTGCGCCGCCCGCCATGGTCGAGGCCGACGCGGCCGGAGGCGCCGATGCCTGATCGCGCCTGGACCGTCCGCGTCTTGACGCTGTTCCCGGAAATGTTTCCGGGGCCGCTCGGCCTGTCGCTCGCCGGACAGGCGCTCGCGGCGAAGATCTGGGCCTTGGAAACGGTGGACATCCGCAGCTTCGCACGCGATAAACACCGCTCCGTCGACGACACCCCGTTCGGCGGCGGCCCCGGCATGGTGATGCGGCCCGACGTGATCGACGCCGCGATCGCGACGGCCCTCGCCGAGGAGCGCGGGCCGGTCGTGTACTTGAGTCCGCGCGGCCGCCTGCTGACCCAGGCCGTGGTGCGCGAACTTGCGGACCGCCCGGCGCTCACGCTGCTGTGCGGCCGCTACGAGGGGGTGGACGAGCGGGTGCTGGAGGCGCGCGCGGTCGAGGAGATCAGCCTCGGCGACTTCGTGCTCTCCGGCGGCGAACCGGCGGCGATCGCGCTGATCGACGCCGTGGTGCGGCTGCTGCCGGGCGTGCTCGGCGCGCCCGCGACGCTGGAAGAGGAGAGTTTCGAACGGGGATTGCTCGAATATCCCCACTACACGCGTCCGGCCGACTGGCAGGGACGCGGCGTGCCGGAGGTGCTGCTCTCCGGCCATCACGAGCGGATCAAGGCCTGGCGGCTGGCCCAGGCCGAAGCCATCACGAGGGCGCGCCGCCCCGATTTGTGGGCCCGCTACCTCGCCCGCCACGACACGAACGAAGGACAACGACCATGACAACGATCATCAAACAGCTCGAGCAGGAGCAGATCGAAAAGGCGAAGGCGGCGGGCCGCATCCCCGATTTCGCGCCAGGCGACACCATCCGCGTCGACGTGAAGGTGATCGAAGGTACCCGCGAACGTGTCCAGGCCTTCGAGGGCGTCTGCATCGCCCGCAAGAACGCCGGGTTCAATTCCTCCTTCACCGTGCGCAAGATCTCCTACGGCGAAGGGGTCGAGCGCGTGTTCCCGCTCTACAGCCCGCGCATCGCCGGCATCGAGCTGCTGCGCCGCGGCGACGTGCGCCGCGCCAAGCTTTATTACCTGCGCGGCCGCCGCGGCAAGTCGGCGCGCATCGCCGAGAAGACCGGCCTCGTGCCGACTGAGGGCGAGGCCGCGCCGGCGGACGTCGCCGCCGAGGCGTAACTCCACACTCTCTGTCGTCTCGATCATGTCCAAGCCGCGCACGCTCTTCGACAAGATCTGGGAGAGCCATCTCGTCCATCGCCAGGACGACGGCACCTGCCTGATCTACATCGACCGCCATCTCGTCCATGAGGTGACGAG
>Ga0335080_10005433_pt1 | contig 13111 bp, 8 predicted proteins | sample Lox_Sample_34_FD_206720 | JGI IMG/M metagenome (GOLD analysis project Ga0335080, IMG submission 206720) | Soil microbial communities from Loxahatchee National Wildlife Refuge, Florida, United States - Lox_Sample_3.4 | ecosystem: Environmental > Terrestrial > Soil > Wetlands | place: USA: Florida... | reverse complement strand
CACCGCGATCAACCGACGTGCGTTCTTCGCGAGGAGCGCGGTAAGAATGCCGCGCCCTGGCCCAATTTCTAACACCGTCGATTGCGAGATGTCCCCCAGCGCATCCACAATGCGCCCTGCGAACTCGTCACCGACGAGAAAATGTTGTCCCAATTTGGGCTTGATCTGTGGACGGCGCGCGGAAGCTACCTTTGGCACGTTGACCCTCAATCCCTCGGGAAGTAGACTTGCAAGTCGGTAGTCGCATCTTAAGGCGTTCGGACCCCGGCCCGACTTATTACTCTCATCATATCGTGCGCGGCGAACCAGCGCGCGCCAGGAGGTTCCGCACTCATGAATATCGCCTTCGCTGCTTCGGAGGGAGTCCCATTTTCCAAGACCGGCGGCCTGGCCGACGTCGTCGGCGCTTTGCCCCGCGCCTTGGCCGCTCTCGGACATCAAGTCAGCGTCTACCTTCCGCGCTACCGTCAGACCAAGTTAGGCGATCCTGCGACCGTTGTGAGGAGTGTGACGGTTCCCTTCGATGATGAGTACCGCTTTCCTTCCGTGGTATCGGGCGGTACGCAGGGTGGTGTGCGCTTCTATTTCGTTGAATATCCGCGCTACTTCGATCGCGATGCTCTCTACGGAACTCCCGCTGGCGACTATCCCGATAATGCCGAGCGCTTTGCACTTTTTTCACGCGCAGTGCTCGAAGCCTCAAAGATTCTGGGCACTCCTCAAATTTTTCACTGTCATGATTGGCAGTCGGCCCTCATTCCCGTGCTGCTGCGCACGATTTATGCGGAGGATCCAGCTTTCAAGGACGTCGGAACCGTTTTCACCATTCACAACATGGGATATCAGGGGCTGTTCCCACCTGAGACTTTGCCTCTTCTCATGCTGCCATGGGATCTCTTCACCATGTCGAAAATGGAATTTTTCGGCCAGGTGAACTTCCTCAAAGGTGCTCTGACCTATTCCGACTACATCACGACAGTCAGCAAGAAATACAGCCAGGAAATTCAAACCGCCGAATACGGATTTGGCCTCGAAGGTGTCCTCCGCGACCGCGCCGCCACCGTCACCGGAATTCTGAACGGCGTCGACTACGACGAGTGGAGTCCGCAGACTGACAAGTTCACTACTGCCAAATATTCGCCTCAGGATCTTTCCGGCAAAACCAAAGACAAGCAGGATCTTCTGAATGCCTTCGGAGTCGTCAACGCCGATCCGAAACTCCCGGTGATCGGCATTGTGTCCCGTTTCGCTGCTCAAAAGGGCTTTGACCTGATTGCCCAGATTGCCGACCGCCTCGCCCGCGAAGAGATGATCATCCTGGCTCTAGGCGCTGGTGACAAAGCTTACGAGGAACTGTTTCTGCGCCTCAACAAACAATTTCCCAACAAGATCGCCGTCAAAGTGGCTTACGACAATGCGATTGCCCACAAGATCGAAGCCGGCGCTGACATGTTCCTCATGCCTTCGCGCTACGAGCCCTGCGGCCTCAACCAGATCTACAGCCTGAAATACGGCACGGTCCCGATCGTCCGCGCCACTGGGGGACTCGACGACACCATCGAGCCCTGGGATGCTCGCACCGGCAAAGGCACTGGCTTCAAATTCACCGAATACAATGGCGAGTCACTCCTGTTGACGGTCAGAGAGGCTCTAAAAGCTTTCCGCGACCAAACTTCCTGGCAGGTTCTCATGCGCAACGGCATGACTAAGGACTTTTCGTGGAATGCCTCGGCCCGCGAATACGGCAAAATCTACGAACGAGTCCGCCTGATGCGAACATCACCCACTCCTCCGGAGAAAGTTGTATTTGTATAAGCCGCTCCGCTGCGAAGGTATGGTCCACGCGAATCGCGATCGCTGCTCATCATCTTGATGAAGACACTGCCGCCCAAAAGTCAGCGTGCTTTTCGACCAGGCAGGGCCAACCCCGCATATCCCAACGCGACACCTAGCGAGCCGTAAACCGCCGAGTTCATCGGAGCGAGCAGCAAGAAGATCGCCGCCGGAGACGGATCGATCGTCATCCTCACGAAGTACATCGGACACAATCCCAGCATGATTTGTGAATTGAGATTCCAGGTGTGTGGAGCGAACTGAGCGAACACCGCAGCGAGATAACCAATTGCGGCAAAGCCGCCAACGACCTTAAAGGGCAGATACACTAATCCCTCATCGTCGAGATCTCTCTTGCACGCCTTTGCGATCCATCGGAGCGGCAGGAGACTTGCCGTCAGGCTGAAAATGCCGGGCAGTCCCAACGCGGCCGCAAAGATCACCCATTCGCTTTGGATCGGCAGGTCAATTCCTCGCAATAACGCGTAAGGAACAGCAGTTAACAATGATCCCAGACCGCATACCCCGAACACGATGCGTGAGCCAATCCGGAGCGCGCGTCCGGTCATGATGCGGATTCTATCAGCGATCAAGTTGCTGTCCGCATCCTCGCTGACCAGTCCCTTCCGAGCCGTGTCATCCTGAGTGGGGATTGGGCTTCGCGATAAGCGAAGCACAACCACAGTCGAAGAATCCCTATCAGTTCTACGTGACAGTCAGACTGAAAAGATCGGGGTGCCAGCGCTTGACGTATCTACATCCAACCGTGAAGTCTAAGAATCATCCGATTCTGATCACATCAAAAAACCAAATGTCCACAGGCTGCTAAAATTTTCGGCATGGCTGTTGCCGAACATCCCGCCTTCGAGCGCACCATCTTCCACGTCGATATGGACGCCTTCTTCGTCTCCGTGGAAGAACTCTACGATCCTTCACTGAAGGGAAAGGCAGTCGTAGTTGGTGGCCAGCGCCATGAACGCGGCGTCGTCTCCGCCGCCTCCTACGAAGCCCGCAAATTCGGAGTTCACTCCGCCATGCCGCTGCGCACCGCGGCCAAGCAATGTCCACACGCCATCTTCGTCGATGGACATCCCGAGCGTTATCGCGAATGTTCGGAAAAAGTCTACAAAGTCCTCGGAACATTCACGCCTCAACTCGAAATGGCTTCGGTCGATGAAGCCTATCTCGACATGACCGGTACCGAGCGCCTCCACGGTCCTCCGCTCAAGGCCGCACACAATCTGCATCAACGAATGAAGGCGGATACTGGCCTGAACTGCTCGGTAGGAATCGGGAGTTCTCGTCTCATCGCCAAAGTTTCCTCCGGGCAGGCAAAGCCGAACGGCGTCCTCTGGATTCTTCCCGGAGAAGAGGCGAAGTTCCTGGCACCCCTCGACGTCCGCGAAATCCCAGGCGTCGGCAAAGTCATGGAGAGCCATCTGCACGCGCTCGGCATCAAGAAGGTCGCCGATCTCGCGAAACTGGAAGAAGGTGATCTGGAATCACGCTTCGGCAAGTGGGGACTCGCTCTTGCCGGCAAAGCCCGCGGCGAAGATGCCGGCGCATGGTTCGATTCAGAAGTATCGGCCGAACATGATGCGAAGTCGATCAGCCACGAACACACCTATAACGAAGACACGGCCGATCCGGCACGGCTCGAATCAACCTTGATGCGGCTCTCTGAGATGGTCGCGCGCCGTCTTCGTGAATCAAACTTCCACACTCGCACTGTGCAACTCAAGCTGCGCTACAAAGACTTCACCACGATTACTCGTGCCCACACGCTTCCCACTCCAACACAGCTCGACATCGAGATCTTCGAACAGATACGCAAGCTATTTCGCACGAATTGGAAGAAGGGAAGCGAAATTCGCCTGCTCGGTGTGCAGGCCTCGCATTTCACCACGCAACCGGATCAAATGGATTTGCTCGAAGGCAATCGTCAGCAGCGCTGGAAAGACGCACTCGCCGCCGCCGACAAGCTTCGTGACAGGTTCGGCGAATCGAGTGTGGGATTAGCCGCAGGGCTCCGCGGCAGCTTCCGCGAACGCACCCACGAAAACCCGGTAGGCCTGCCTGGAAAAGCCACGAAGTCAAAACCAGAAAACAGCCCGAAAATTGGGGACAAATCCAGGTAACAAAGTACATCCCCTGGGCGCATGCAACTCAACCGCTCAACCGAGCCGAAGTGATTCCCCCTCTTCCTGCGTCTTGATCTGCACCAAGGCAGGTTTATCGCCCACATAATGGATACCTTGCCATCGTTCGATTGAGTCGCGCTCTCCGCGTAGTCTCCGCGCCGCAGACCCTACCGCCAGTGAACCGCGAACCATGTGTCCAACCCGAAGCGGGCCGACAATCCTCTCATTCCGAATCCAGTGCAGTGCGCTGCTGATGCTACATCCACACTGGCTGCAATCGGGCGTACCGCCAAAGACGCAAGGCTCAACGCGAGTCTTGAGGTCAGCCGAAAAGTTCAGCGACATCTTCGAGAACAGGCAGTCCTCGGGGCTCGTCGGCGGCTTCACGAAAGCCCCGGCCATTCCTTGTGGCATCAACAGTTTCGGGTACACTTTCCCCAGTCGTGGCAATTCTTCTGCGATTCTTTCCCGATCCGCCGGCGTGAGCCGCTCGGCGCTTTCTTCGCCCACCTGCGGACTGTAGAGGCTGACCCATATGTGATCCACTTCTTCGCGCGCGTTCCAAAAAGCGACATATTCCTCCAGATATGAAGCCCTCGCCATCATCGGGCGGGTGATCACCCAATGCACGTTGATCGATCGGCCCTCAATGTTCTTCAGAATGCGCTCGTAGGTCGCCGGCTTCCGCCGCTCATCGTGATGTTCCGGCAATCCGTCAACCGAAACCGCCACACGGAATCGCGGCAGCCCCATCCACTCCGAGGGAATCGCTATCACTCCGCTCGTGACCACCATCGTGTAGACGCCCATCGCGCTCAAGGCCGGCAAAATCCGGGAGAGTTCCCGGTGCCGGACCATCGGCTCTCCTCCCACCAGAGACACGTGGATCGGCTTATGTCGCCGTACAAGGTTCACCACCCCTTCGACAAGCGCATCCCCGCGAAAATCGCTCAGCTCACGAAGCGTCTTTTCGCCGCCAAGATGCTCGTCTCCGTAGGCATAGCATCCCGGACAGCTCAACGGACACTCGCGCGTAATCTCAATCGACAGCATCGGAACGTGACCGCTGAGAATGCGCCACCACGCCTGCGCCACATTGCGGGGAGTAATACTGGAAGCTTGCACTGCAGACATATATAAAAGCCTTGGATGCTTATAAAAGCCTTGGATGCTCGCGATGCACCCCGGGTTACTCAAATTGATCGGCTGGCATGAACGAATAAGATTCAATCACTTACAGGTACAAAACTTGACCCCGCCGGCCCCGCAACCATAAGATTCCCCTTCTCTTTTTTCTCCACACCCTGGAGCCCCAAAACATGCGCCAACTCCCGTCTGTAGCTGTGATCCTTGTTCTGGCCTCAACCTTTCTTGCTGCCGCAGAATCCGATCCGCCCCTTCTTCTTCGTTTCCCCACGGTCAACAAGACGCACATCGTCTTTAACTACGCCGGAGACCTCTGGATCGTCCCTCGCGAAGGTGGCAGCGCGCACCGCCTCACGTCGGCTATCGGTACCGAAGCCTTGCCGTTCTTCTCGCCCGACGGAACCATGATCGCTTTCACGGGCGAGTATGATGGCAACCGCGACGTCTACGTCGTCCCCGCCGCGGGCGGCGTTCCGCGACGCCTCACCTACCATCCGTCCGAAGAATATGTCGGCGGATGGACTCCCGATGGCAAGAAAATTCTCTTCACTTCCTGGGGCAGCAACTTCATCCACTTCGAGGATCAGATTTTCACCGTTCCAGCCGAAGGTGGTCTTCCAACTCCCTTGCCGCTACCAATCGCTGAAGATGCCTCGTTCTCGCCCGACGGCACACACATCGCCTACGTCCCACACCCGAAGTGGCAGGAGGCGTGGAAGCGCTATCACGGCGGCCAGACCACCCCGATCTGGATTGCCGATCTCAAAGATTCCAGCATCGTCAAGATCCCCCGTGAGAACTCCAACGATCACCATCCAATGTGGATCGGCGACACCATCTACTTCCTTTCGGATCGCAACGGCCCCGTAAGCCTCTTTGCTTACGATACGAAGACAAAACAGGTCACCGAAGTGCTCCATAGCGACGGACTCGACTTCAAGGCCGCCACCGCTGGTCCCGATGCCATCGTCATCGAGCAATTCGGAGCCATCAAGCTCTTCGATCTCCAGACGCGCCAGGCACACAACGTCAACATTCAAATCACCGGTGATCTCGCCTCCGTTCGCCCCCACTTCGCCAAGGTCGATCCCAAGCGCATTCAGACTTTCGGCATCTCGCCGACAGGCGCGCGCGCCGTATTCGAAGCTTGGGGAGAAATCTTTACCGTCCCCACTGATAAAGGGGACATCCGTAATCTGACTCACAGCCCTGCCGTTGCGGATCGCGATCCCTCCTGGTCGCCCGACGGCAAGTCGATCGCCTACTTCTCCGACGAATCGGGCGAATACGAGCTCTGCATCCGTGATCAGAATGGCCTTGGCACTGTTCGCCACATCAATCTCGGCAATCCGCCATCGTTCTTCTACACACCAACTTGGTCTCCGGATAGCAAGAAAATTGCCTACACCGACAAGCGTCTCCAGTTGTGGTACGTCGACCTCGACCATCCAACTCCCAAGTCGGTCGACACCGATTGGTTCGGTGGCTTCGGTCCCACACAACTAGGCCAGACCTGGTCCCCCGACAACAAGTGGATTGCCTACTCCAAGCAGCTTCCCAGTGGCCTCCACGCAGTCTTCGTCTACTCCCTCGATCAATCCAAATCCTTGCAGATCACCGACGGCATGAGCGACGCCACCTATCCGGCCTGGGACAAGAATGGCAAGTATCTCTACTTCATGGCCTCGACCAACACGGGCTTAAGCCCAGCCGGGCTCGACATGACCAGCGATGAGCACCGCGTGACTCGCAACGTCTATCTTGCCGTCCTCAGCAAAGACGAGAAATCGCCCCTCGCCCCCGAGAGCGATGAAGAAAAGCCCAAGGACGAAACGAAGCCTGATCAGGACAAAGACAAGCCGAAAGATCAACCGAACGCAGAGAAGGGAAAGAGTAAATCCAAAACGGCCGAGGCCGACAAGAGCAAACCGGCCGCCGACAAAGACGATAAAGACAAGAAAGAAGACGTCGTCACCGTCAAAATCGATCCCGACGGCATTAGCCAGCGCATCCTCTCTCTTCCCATTCCCGCCAAGAACTATCTCAACCTCCTTCCCGGAAAGTCCGGCTTCCTGTTCCTCTCCGAGGGACCGATGGTGGTCACCGAGGACGATCAACCCAACGTCAGTCAGACCATTCAAAAATTCGACCTCAGCAAGCGCAAGGTCGACAAGGTCCTCGAAGACGTTAATGACTACGCCATCTCCTACGACGGCGAGAAGATCCTCTTTCGCAAGGGCGACTCTTGGTCTACCGCCTCGCCCGACGACGGCCCTGGTGGAGGCGGAGGCGGCGCTCCCAAGCCTGGATTCGGCCCACTCAAACTCGACAACTGGGAGGTCTACGTCGAGCCTCGCGCCATGTGGAAGCAGATCTACAACGAGACCTGGCGCATCGAACGCGACTTCTTCTATGACCCGCACTACCACGGCCTCGACATCGACAAGGCCAGGAAAAAATACGCTCCCTACCTCGACGGAATCGCCTCTCGCGACGAACTTACCTATCTATTCCAGGAGTGCCTCGGCGAGATGACGGTCGGCCACATGTTCGTCGGCGGCGGAGAAATCAATCCCGAGCCCAAGAAATTCAAAGGTGGACTTCTCGGCGCCGACTACAGCCTCGAGAACAATCGCTATCGTTTTGCCAAGGTCTACAACGGAGAAAACTGGAATCCCGGCAACGAGGCGCCGCTCACGGCGCCCGGCGTCAACGTCAAAGCTGGAGACTATCTCCTCGCCGTTAACGGCCGCGAATTGCATGCCTCCGACAACATCTACAGTTTCTTCGAAGAAACCGCAGGCAAACAGGTCGTGCTCAAAGTAGGCGCAAATCCTGACGGCAAAGACTCGCGCGATGTCACCGTCGTTCCCGTCGAAAGCGAAGAGAATCTTCGCCACCTCGCATGGGTTGAAGACAATCGCCGCCGCGTCGATCAGGCTACCGGAGGCCGCATCGCCTACGTCCACGTTCCCAACACCGCCGGTGCGGGCTACACTAGCTTCAACCGCTACTACTTTGCCCAGGTCGGCAAAGAAGCAGCCATCATCGACGAGCGCTTCAACGAAGGCGGACAGCTCGCCGACTACATCGTCGACTATCTCCGCCGTCCTATGACCGCCAAGGTCTTCACGCGCGAAGGTCACGACTGGTCGGCGCCGACCGAAGCGATCTTCGGACCCAAGGTGATGATCATCAACGAAATGTCCGGCTCCGGAGGCGACGCTCTGCCGTGGTATTTCCGCAAAGCTTCAATCGGTCCACTCGTCGGCAAACGTACCTGGGGAGGCCTCGTCGGTATCGGCGGTTATCCTGAGCTCATCGATGGAGGCCGCGTTACCGCTCCTCGCGCTGCCATCTACGGTCTAAAAGGCGAATGGGAAGTCGAAAACACCGGCATTCCACCCGATGTCGAAGTCGATCTCGATCCCGCCGCCTGGCGTCAGGGCAAGGATTCGCAACTGGAGAAGGCCATCGAAGTCGTCATGCAGCAGTTGAAAGATCATCCGCTGCCCGACATCAAGCGTCCGCCATTTCCCAACTATCACGAACATGATGATTTAGGAGCAAAGTAATATGCCGCGACTTTTAACTCTAGTGCCGCTGTTCTTGGTCGTTGGTCTCGCGCTGGTTTCCAATCTTTCCGGCAATGCGCCGTCTCGCGGGATACTTCTTGTAGCTAATAAGGGAGATAACACGCTCGGCATCATCGATCCCGATTCGGGCAAGCAAGTTGCCACCGTTGCCGAAGGCGGAATCACCGGACACGAAGTGATCGCCTCTCCCGACGGCCGATTCGCCTACGTCCCAATCTATGGAAACTCCGGTGTCGGCAAGCCAGGCACCGATGGCAGCAACCTCGTCGCCATCGACATCGCTGCACGCAAAGTCACCGGCAACCTTGACTTCGCTCACGGCGTGCGTCCGCACTGTCCGCTGATTGGCCCGAAAGATGGCCTTCTCTACGTCACGACCGAACTCGAGGACGCCATCACCGTCATCGATCCCCACGGTTTGAAGATCATCGGATCTATTCCAACCGGCAGACCCGAATCTCACATGCTCGCGATCACGCCCGACGGACGTTACGGATTCACCGCGAACGTCGGTTCGGGCACCGTGTCCGTTCTCGACATGCAAGCGCGCAAGACTCTCGATGTCATCTCCGTTGCGCCGGTTGTCCAACGCATTGCGCTATCGGTGGATGGGCGGTGGGCGTTTACTTCCGATCAATCGAAACCACAGCTCGCGGTGATCGATACGCAAACACATAAAGTCACTTCATGGGTTCCGCTGCCTTCGACAGGCTATGGAACGGCAGCGACTCCGGATGGCAACTGGCTCGTGATCGCGCTTCCCGGCGCGAAACAGGTGGGCGTTCTTAATCTCAAGACGATGAAAGTCGAACATACGGTCGACGTTCCCGCCGCGCCGCAGGAAGTCTTGATCCGTCCCGATGGCGCCGTCGCCTACGTCTCCTGCGATGCGAGCCACAAGGTCGCAGAAATCCAGACGTCGAATTGGACCGTGTCTCGGCTGATCGATGCGGGAGCAGGTGTTGATGGGCTTGCGTGGGCCACGCAGAAGTAGCTCATGACCTCGAGCTCAACTCATCAATAGATGCCATTTGGAATAGCTTTGGCGAAAGGCACGGCTTCCAACCGGCCCAATAACATACGATGTTTGAAAGTGCGCGGCTTCCAGCCGCGCCGCCATCCTGGAAAAGGCTATGGCTTTAGCCTCTGAGGTTCCCCCTTTGCTTGGACCGCGAAGTCTCAATTCTTGCTTGTGCCATCGGACAATCCTCGTTATACTTGCTCTCCTGCTCGGGAGTCTTTCGTCGAAAACGGAGGTCGTGATGGCTGACAATACGAGCCCGAATCCCCAGGAGCAAACAACCCGCGCGACAATCGACAAGTTCAACGACGCGTTCAACAGGCATGATGCGGATGGCGTCGCAGCCCTCTTGACCGACGATACGATTTTCGAAGACACATCTCCCGCTCCCGACGGACGCCGCGTGGAAGGGAAGGCCGCCGTTGCCGATTTCTGGCGTGCCTGGTTCGCGAAGAATGCAGACGCGCACTTCGACGCCGAGGACGTCATCGTCAGCGGAAATCGCGCCACGGTTCTCTGGATCTATCGCAAAATCAGGAATGGCCAACCCTGGCATGTCCGCGGCGTGGATGTCTTCACCGTTCGAGACGGGAAGGTGGCCGCAAAACTCGCCTACGTAAAGGGATGACGAGTCACTAACCTCAGCTCTCCCTCAATGCCGTACGAAAATATTTTCCACAGCCCACCTGTGACATCTGCACTTGCGCCCGCCATCGCCTCTATCCGATGATTGCTCCGCCGCGCGGTGCGAAGATCCGTGCGACGAAATGGTGCAAGTCCTTGCGGCTCAAGATTTTGCCCGCAACTCATTGCTGCCCATAGATTATTTTGCAATTTCCCGCTAAGTCTCTGATTCCAGAGATCAGGGGGAGGGGGGGTGGGCAGTACTAAACAGTAAACCCTTCCCAAAACGAAATAAAATTCACCCAAAAAGAACGAAGGCCAGGTATCCCGGAAGGAGTTCCGGATCCCAGCCTCGTCTTAGTGCACCTTGGTGGAGAAATCAACTAGGGCTGATGCCCCAATCTTTTCTTGGATCGTGGACGCGGCGTTTTAGCGCCGCTCTCCCACGGTTAATCGAAGCAGCGCTTCTAGTTGCCAGTTCCGCTGTTGTTGCTGGCAGCCGTGGTTGGAGCTGAAGGTTGTCCTGCACCCGCACCGAAGCGCGACAGGCGTGGGAAAAACGGCGTGACTTCGAACGGCATCTTGTCACGCGCTGAGGTGATCGCGACCGGAGCCGTCTTCACCATCTCCGCTTTGTCATCCCACGGATTGATCTTCACGCGTCCGCCAAGAGGCAGAGCTGCGATCTGATCCAGCTTGTTGTTGTCGAGCGCCGGACCCAGCGTCGACAGAGCTGAAAGCCGGTTAATCTGTCCAGCTTGCCCGAGCGGATTGCCCAGATGCGTGGTCAGTAATGCGTTCAACGCGCCGGCGCGAACTTGCAGAGCCTTCAGGAACAGGCCAACGTTGTCGAGCTTCTGCGCGTACGGCGAATTCTTCAGCAGGTCGACAGCTTTCTTGTCGGCAGCGGTCTCCTCTTCCGGAATGTGCTTGAATCCGAGGTTCTGATATGTCGCGTCGTCAGAGAACAGCATGCGGTCGTTGAACGCATACTTCGAACCCAGATTGTGGCCGAGAACGATGTGTGCGAGTTCATGCGACAGGACAGCCGCGAGGCTGGCCTCGTCAGGAAGCACATCGACGAGCCCACGGCTGATCACGATCGTGTTCCCCACGCTGAACGTCTCGAGTGGCGAGGTCAGCAGCACGCGCGTGCGAACTGGACGCGGCAGATCGATATTGTTCGTGACTTCCAGGTTGTTAACAACGGTTTGCAGAATGTGGTCGACGTCGCCTTCGGGAGCGAGCAAGCCCGCTTCGGTCAGACGCTCGACAACGTTATCTTCCGCTTGCTGCTGCCATACGCGCTCAGCTTGCAGAGGAGAGGCGTCCTGGTGGGCAGCGCTCCCGTCAGTCACGCTGTCAACGCGGATGTTGGTCAGCTCGTCATCCTTGCTACCCTTCTTCAGGTCATAACCCCAAATGCGGGTCTGTGCCTTGAAGGCCAGCTTGTTCTTTGCACCCGCGCTGAAGTCGCCTTCTTCGCTGTAGATGAATGCCGGAACCCAATAGCCAGGAATAAGGTTCAGCCTCCAGCTGTCCATGTGGAAGAAGTAGCTGTTGCGCGGAGCCGGATAGTAGGTACCGTTCAGGCGGACGATATTGAAGCCCTGGTCTTCCACCCACACGCGGCCCAGGAAACGTCCATGTCCGGATTTCGGTTTCGGCGTTACATCGAACACTAGGCAGCGGACTTCGCCAAGGAACTCACGCCGAACATAGTGGAAATCGTAGTGCTCGCGATCAAAGTCGGTACGATCGGCGTAGACCATCCACGAGAAGCCCATCGGCTGATACTGCACCTTGTAGAGCTTCTGGAATCCGCCGAGCAGGCGGGTCTGCATGTTCTTGTCTTCTTCCTTCAGGTAGTCCTTGCGATCGACGGTTTCGCCCATGTCGAGGCGGCCGAGGAAGTAGTGATCCTCGCTCGGAATTGGACCGAGTTGCGGATCGAGCGAGAGGTTCTGCAGATAGGTCTCGACGACCGGCGTGCGGTTCGCCAGCATCTTCATCAGGCCGTGCTCGCGCTCGATGAAGAGGGTGACGACCTGGTCCATCGTCGTTGGAGTGGCCGCTGGCGGCGGAGGCGCGATGGTCGAACCCGCTGCAGGAGCCTGCTGCGAAGGATCGGCTGGCGCACCCTGAGACTGTGACGGAGCATTCGCCGACTGCTGCGATGCTGGCGCCGCTTGCGCCTGGGTAGCGGACGATTGTGGATCGGCCACCTGTTGCGCGGCGGCGCTGATCGAGACCAGCAGGGCCGCGGTGAAGATCAAGTTCGAAGTGCGCATGACTCTCTCCAAAACCAGTGGTTAGTGCTCAGTGGCTAGTGGTCAGTAGCTCTCACCGGCCGCAGGCGTTAAGTTGTTCCTTCAACTGATATCTTTGGTCCCGGCTGCCGGCGCTCAGGTGCTCTTGTTAGCCACTGCTCACTGGCAACTGACCACTGCCGTTAATACGCCATCTGGAACGTCACATGGACGACCGCGGTGGAATCCACCGGCTGTCCGTAACGCAGAGCTGGCTTGAAACGAATCTTGTTGGCCGCAGCGATCGCGGCTTCGTCTAAACCGTGTCCAAGACCACGAACGACCTTGTTTACGTGCAGCGTGCCGTTCGCCGAGAAACTTACTTCCAGCAGAACCTCGCCCTCGAGCTTCAGATCGCGAGCTTCCTGCGTGTAAATCGGATTCGGCTTGAAGGTGATCTCCACCGGAGTGGTCGCGGGCCCGGAATTTTGTAGGACCTTC
>Ga0335080_10005432_pt1 | contig 13111 bp, 25 predicted proteins | sample Lox_Sample_34_FD_206720 | JGI IMG/M metagenome (GOLD analysis project Ga0335080, IMG submission 206720) | Soil microbial communities from Loxahatchee National Wildlife Refuge, Florida, United States - Lox_Sample_3.4 | ecosystem: Environmental > Terrestrial > Soil > Wetlands | place: USA... | reverse complement strand
ATGGGGGCACGCAGCACCCATTGCAAGCGGCCGTGCTCACTTCGAATAGAGCTCCACCACCAGGTTCTCGTTGATGTCGGGCAGGATGTCGTCCCGGCCCGGCGCCGACTTGAACACGCCACGGAACTCCTTGTCGTTCACCTCGACCCACTCGGGCAGTCCGACCTGCTGCGCGACGTTGAGCGCACTTTGGATACGCAGCTGCTTGCGCGACTTCTCGCGCACCTGAACGATGTCACCGGGCTTCACCTGGTAGGAGGCGATGGTGACCGGCTGCTCATTCACGCTGATCGCCTTGTGGCTCACCAGCTGGCGCGCCTCGGCGCGCGTTGCGGCGAAGCCCATGCGATACACCACGTTGTCCAGCCGACACTCGAGCAGTCGCAGCAGGTTCTCGCCGGTGGCACCTGCTTTGCGCGCCGCCTCCTCGTAGTAATTGCCGAACTGCCGTTCGAGCACTCCGTACATGCGGCGCAGCTTCTGCTTCTCGCGCAGCTGCAGCCCGTAGTCGGACAACCGCTGGCGGCGCTCGCCCTTGATGCCGCCCGGCGGCACGGTGAACTTGCACTTGTTCTCGAGCGGCTTGACGCCGCTCTTCAGGAACAGGTCCGTGCCCTCGCGACGCGCGAGCTTGCACTTGGGGCCGGTGTAACGCGCCATAAAAGTCCTCGTTGCTCCTTCAGACCCTGCGCTTCTTCGGCGGACGGCAGCCGTTGTGCGGGATCGGCGTCACGTCCGAGATGCTGGTGATCTTCAGTCCACAGTTGTTGAGCGCACGCACCGCCGACTCGCGTCCCGGGCCCGGGCCGCCGACGCGGACCTCGACGTTCTTCACACCGTGCTCCTGCGCCGCGACACCCGCCTTCTCGGCCGCCACCTGCGCGGCGAACGGGGTGCTCTTGCGCGAGCCACGGAAGCCGCAGCCGCCGGCAGTCGCCCAGGAGAGCGTGTTGCCCTGTCGATCGGTGATGGTGATGATCGTGTTGTTGAAGGACGCGTGCACGTGCGCGATCGCGTCGAGCACGTTCTTGCGTGCCTTCTTGGTCTTCTTGGGTGCCGCGGCCGCGGCGGGCGCCGCAGCGCCCTGCTGCTGGGGTTTCTGCTCGGCCATTCGTTATGCCTTTCCAGGAGGTGCGTTGAGCTTCACGGCCTGCTTGCGCGGGCCCTTACGGGTACGCGCGTTGGTGCGCGTGCGCTGGCCGCGAACCGGGAGCCCGCGGCGGTGACGCAGCCCACGCCAGGAGCCCAGGTCCATGAGTCGCTTGATGTTCATCGAGACCTCGCGCCGCAGATCACCCTCCACGGCGAACTTCGCGATCTGCGAGCGGATCGCATTCACCTCCGCCTCGGTGAGATCTTTCACCTTGGTGATGGGATTGACGCCCGCGGCCGCGCAGGCGATGCGTGCGCGTGCTCGGCCCACGCCGTAGATGTGCGTGAGCCCCACCCACACGTGCTTGTTCATCGGAATGTTGATACCGGCGATGCGTGCCATAGCGGCTTACCTCAACCCTGGCGCTGCTTGTGCCGCGGATCGGTGCAGATGACGTACACCACGCGGCGGCGGCGCACGATTTTGCAGTTCTTGCAGATCTTCTTCACGGAAGGACGTACTTTCATGAGTTAACCACCCGACCCGCTGCGTCCGTAGCCGAGCAGGTTCGCCTTCTTGAGGAGTCCAGGGTAGTGATGCGACATGGTGTGCGCGTGCAGCTGCGACATGAAATCCATCACCACCACCACCACGATGAGCAGTGAAGTGCCGCCGAAACGGAACGGCACTCCCTGCCAGGCAATCAGGATCTCCGGTATCAGACATACCGCGGTTACGTACAGCGCCCCCCAGAGCGTGAGCCGGGTGAGCACCTGGTCAATGTATTCCGCGGTCTGCTGGCCAGGACGGATGCCGCGCACGAAGGCACCGGACTTCTTCAGGTTGTCGGCCGTGTCGCGCGCGTTGAACACCAACGCCGTATAGAAGAAGCAGAAGAAGATGATCAGCACCGCGTAGATCACCAGGTGCAGCGGCTGGCCATAGCCGAGCGCCGCGGCGACGCTCTGCATGGCGTTCGAGAACCAGCCCTCCGAGCTCGAGCCGACGAAGCTGGCGAGTGTCGCCGGGAACAGCAGCAGGCTCGAGGCGAAGATCGGCGGGATCACGCCCGACATGTTGAGCTTGAACGGCAGGTGGCTCGATTGGCCGGCATACATGCGCCGCCCCACCTGGCGCTTGGCGTAGTCCACCGGAATACGCCGCTGCGCACGTTCGACGTACACCACGAACGCGGTGACGCCCAGCACCAGGATCAATGTCGCCAACGCCACCGGACCCTGCATCTCACCGGTGCTTACCGCATCGATGGTGTTGCCCACCGCTCCCGGCAACCCCGCGACGATACCGGAGAGAATGATCATCGAGATGCCGTTGCCTATTCCGCGCTCGGTGATCTGCTCGCCGAGCCACATGAGAAACATGGTGCCCGTGGTCATGGTGATCGTGGCGGTGAACAGGAACGGCCAGCCGTGCACCAGCGTCATGCCGCCCTTGTCGAGCGCTCCGGCGGCGGCGAACGACTGCACCAGCGCGAGCGCCACCGTGCCGTAACGGGTGTACTGGGTGATCTTGCGCCGTCCCGACTCACCCTCCTTGCGCAGCTCCATCAGCGTGGGCACGACCATGGACATCATCTGAATGATGATCGAGGCGGAGATGTAGGGCATGACGCCCATGGCGAAAATCGACAGCCGCGACAGCGCACCGCCCGAGAACATGTTGACGATCCCGAGGATGGTGTTGGAGCGATCGCCGAAGAAACGCGCCACCTCCGCCGGATTCACGCCCGGCACCGGAATGAAGGTGCCGATGCGGTATACGATCAGCGCGCCGATGAGAAAGAAAATGCGGCTGCGAATCTCCCCGTAGCGCGCGGCTTCGCCGAACGCGGCGGCGGGGTTGCTGAGGGTGGTATTCGCCATGCCTGTCAGGCCTCGACCTTGCCGCCCGCAGCCTCGATGGCCGCGCGCGCGCCCTTGGTGGCGGGGACACCCTTGAGCGTCACCGCCTTCTTGATCTCACCGGAGAGCACCACCTTGGCGCGCTCGGTGCCCTCGGGAACCACACCCGCCGCGACCAGCGCCGCCAGGTCCACCACGGTGGCCTCCACCCGCGCAAGCTCGCCGAGGCGCACCTCGGCGCGCGTGCTCTTGAGATGTGAGCGAAAACCGACTTTCGGTAGCCGCCGCTGCAGCGGCATCTGGCCGCCTTCGAAGCCGACCTTGTGGTAGCCGCCCTTGCGCGCGCGCTGGCCCTTGGTACCACGGCCGCAGGTCTTGCCCTGACCTGCGGAAGCTCCCCGGCCGACCCGCTTCCCGGGCCGCCGGCTTCCGCGGGCGGGCTTCAGTGTGTTCAGTCGCATACTCAGGTGCCCTTCTCCTCCACGCGCAACAGGTGTACCGCCGTGGCGATCATGCCGCGATTCTCGCGTGTGTCCTTCACCGTGACGGTCTGGTGAATACGGCGCAGCCCCAGCCCGCGCGCGCAGGCGGCGATGTTCTTCAGCTGCCCGTTGAGGCTGCGTACCAGTGTCACCTTGAGCTGCTTCTCGGTCATGGCCTTCAGCCCGTGATCTCTTCGAGGCTCTTGCCGCGCTTGGCGGCGATCTCCTCGGGTGAGCGGATCTTCGCGAGCGCGTTCATGGTGGCGCGCACCACGTTGATCGGGTTTCGCGAGCCGTAGCTCTTGGCGAGCACGTTGCGCACGCCGGCGCACTCGAGCACCGCGCGCATCCCACCCCCGGCGATCACCCCGGTACCGTCGGATGCGGGCTGCATGTACACGCGCGTCGCCCCATGTGCTCCTGTGACCGCGTAATAGAGCGAATCGTTTCGCAGGGCGACATTGATCAGGTTCTTGCGCGCCTGGGTCATCGCCTTGGAAATCGCCACCGGGACCTCGCGCGCCTTGCCGAAGCCATAGCCGACGCGGCCGGCGGTGTCGCCGACGACGGTGAGCGCGGTGAAGCCGAACTGCCGACCACCCTTGACGACCTTGGCAGTGCGGTTGACGGCGACGAGCTTCTCGACGAACTCGTCCGCGGGCTGGCCCTTCTCTGGTCTCGCCATGATGTACGTACCCTTCCGGCCTAGAACTCGAGACCCGCTTCGCGGGCCGCATCTGCGAGCGCTTTCACGCGCCCATGGAACTGAAACCCGGAGCGATCGAAGGCCACGCGGTTCACGCCAGCGGCCTTGGCGCGCGTGGCAATCGCGCGGCCCACGGCCTTGGCGGCCTCCACGTTACCGGTGGTCTTGAGCCCCTCGCGCACCGCCTTCTGTACCGTGGACGCCGCGGCGATGACCCTCGCCCCGCCGGGGTCGGTGACCTGCGCATAAATATGGTTCGGCGTGCGGTGCACGCTGAGGCGTGCCACCCCGAGATCGCGGATATGCGCGCGGCTCTTGACCGCACGGCGCAGGCGTCGCCCTTTCTTGGTCGTGATCACTTCTTCTTCCCCTCTTTGAGGGTGATCTGCTCACCCGCGTAGCGCACGCCCTTGCCCTTGTAGGGCTCGGGGGGACGAACACCGCGGATCTCGGCGGCCACCTGGCCAACCTTCTGCCGGTCGATGCCTTTGATGATGATCTCGGTCTGACTCGGAGTCTCGATGCTGATCCCCTCCGGTATGGGGAGGCTCACCGGATGCGAAAAGCCGAGCGTGAGATTGAGATTCTTGCCCTGCACCTGGGCGCGGAAGCCGACACCCACCAGCTCGAGCTTCTTCTCGTAGCCTTTGGTGACGCCGCGCACCATGTTGGCCAGATGCGCGCGCGTCGCACCGGCGCGCGTGCGTGCCACACCCGGCTCGGCAAACGTGATCTCGAGCTTCTTCTCGTTCTGCACCACCGATACGCCGCTGGTGAGCGGCAGGCTGAGCGAGCCCTTCGCGCCCTTGATGGTGACCGCCGCAGCCTGAATGGTGGCGGTGACGCCCTGCGGCAGTTCGACCGGAGCTTTGGCAATTCTCGACATACGGCTGTTCCCTATCGGTCTCTCAGGCGACGATGCACAGCACTTCGCCGCCCTGTCCGCTGGCGCGCGCCTGCTTGTCGGTCATCACGCCCTTGGGCGTCGAGACGATCACCGTGCCCATGCCGCCGAGGATCTTCGGCAGCTCGTCCTTGCCGCGGTAGATGCGCAGCCCCGGGCGGCTGACGCGCTCGAGGCGGTCGATGACCGGCCGCCCCTCGAAGTACTTCAGCCCAATCGTGAGGCGCGGCTTGTCGCCATCGGCATCGAGACGGAAGTCGCTGATGTAGCCCTCCTCCTTCAGCACCTTGACGATGGCAGTCTTGAGGCGCGAGGAGGCGAGCTGCACCTCGCTCTTGCCGGCGCTCTGGCCGTTGCGGATGCGGGTAAGGAGGTCTGCAATCGGATCGGTCATGCTCATTGCAGCGTCCTCACCAGCTCGCCTTGGCGAGGCCCGGAATCTCGCCGCGGCTTGCGACCTCGCGGATCTTGACCCGCGACAGCCCGAACTTGCGGTACACGCCCCGCGAGCGCCCGGTGATGGCGCAGCGCTTGCGCTGCCGCGACGGACTGGCATCGCGCGGCATCGCCTGCAACTCCGCCTGCGCCGCGGCTCGCTCCTCCGGCGAGGTCCTGGGGCTGCGGATGCGCTCCTTGAGCTTCGCGCGCTTCGCCGCGTACTTTTTCACGATCCCGGCGCGACGCTTCTCGCGCTCGACCATGCTCGTCTTCGCCATAAGATTTCCGGTTACCTGCGGAACGGAAAGTTGAATGCCTCGAGCAATGCTCGTCCCATGCGGTCGTCGCCGGCCGTCGTAGTGATGGTGATGTCCATACCCCGCACCTGATCGATCTGGTCGTACTGGATCTCGGGGAAAATGATCTGCTCCTTCACGCCGAGCGAGTAGTTGCCCCGGCCATCGAAGGAGCGCGGTGACACGCCGCGGAAGTCGCGGATGCGCGGCATCGCGATGTTGATGAGGCGGTCGAGGAACTCGTACATGCGGCGACCGCGCAGCGTCACCTTGGCGCCCACCGCGAGCCCGGCGCGGATCTTGAAGGAAGCGATTGCCTTGCGCGACTTGGTGACCAGCGGCTTCTGCCCGGTGATCTTGGTGAGGTCGGCCACCGCGGCATCCATCACCTTCTTGTCGGCGACCGCCTCGCCGACACCCATATTCACCGTGATCTTGCTGATACGCGGCACCCGCATGATATTGGCGATCTGCAGCTCCGACCTGAGACGCGGCACCACCTGCTCGCGGTAGTACTGGTGCAGCCGCGGCGGGCCCGACGGCCGCTGCTCGGCGGCGCGCGCCGCCTGCGCCTCGGGCTGCTTGCCCTGCGTGTCGGCCTGCTTGCCACCCTGCTTGCTACCCGCCTGCTTGTCCGCCTGCTTCTGTTTGCCGGCGTGCTTGCCGGCTTCTTTGCCTGCAACCGCGTCAGACATCGAGCATCTCTCCGTTCGACTTGAAGAAGCGCACCCGCTTGCCGTCGGCGAGCGTCTTGATCCCGATGCGATCCGCCTTCTTGGCGGCGCCGTTCCAGATCGCGACCTTCGCGACCGGCAGCGGCATCTCCTTCTCGATGATGCCGCCCGGCTTACCGGCCTGCGGGTTGGGCTTGGTGTGCTTCTTCACCATGTTGACGCTCTCGATCACCACGCGGCCGTCGGCGAGCACCTGCAGCACCGCGCCGCGGCGGCCCTTGTCGCGCCCGGAAAGCACCATTACCTGATCGCCCTTGCGGATCTTTCTCATCACAGTACCTCGGGCGCGAGCGAGATGATCTTCATGAACTGCTGGTTGCGCAGCTCGCGCGTGACCGGGCCGAAGATGCGCGTGCCGATCGGCTCGAGCTTGTTGGTGAGCAGCACCGCGGCATTGCCGTCGAAACGGATGAGCGAGCCGTCGGCGCGGCGCACGCCGCGCCGGGTGCGCACCACCACCGCGTCGTACACCTCGCCCTTCTTCACCTTGCCGCGCGGGATGGCGTCCTTGACGCTCACCTTGATGACATCGCCCACGGTGGCGTAACGGCGGCGCGTGCCACCGAGCACCTTGATGCACATCAGGGTGCGCGCGCCGCTGTTGTCGGCGGCGTTCAGCATCGTGCGCAACTGGATCATGATTCAAACCTGCCTTCGCACCGCTTCAGCCGCGCGCCGCCTTCTCCACCACCGCGAGCAACCGCCACGACTTGCGCCGTGACATGGGGCGGCACGGCGTGATGGTCACGAGGTCCCCTTCGCGGGACACACCACTCTCGTCGTGCGCCAGGAGCTTGGTGGTGCGACGGACGTACTTGCCGTAGGTCGGATGCCTGATGAGACGCTCGATCTCCACGGCAATGGTCTTCTGCATCTTGTTGCTCACCACCCGCCCGGTGAGGGTGCGCGCGCCCCTGCCATCGGCACAGAGCGCGGCAGCCTGCGGCTGCGCCTCGGGGGGCGTCCCGGCGGGCGTCTCGGCGGGTACTTCGGGCCGCGTTGCGCGCTGTCGCCGCGCCGGCGCCGCGGATTTGCGCGCAGTTGCCTTGGCCTTCTTCGCAGTCACTTCTGCTTACCTCCGCCGGCGCCCGAGCGCTTCTCGCGCAGCACGGTCTTCAGACGCGCAATGTTGCGGCGCGCATCGCCGAACTGCGCCGGCTTGGGCTGCTGCCCGGTGGCGCGTTGCATGCGCAGCGCGAACTGCTCCTTGCGCAGCTTCACGAGCTCATCGGCCAGCTCGGTCGGCGACAGGGCGCGAAGCTTTTGCCGGTACTGCTGTATCTGACTGAGTTTCATCTACCGCACCTGTCGTCTCACGAATGAGGTCGATACGGAGAGCTTCGAGCCCGCGAGTCGGAAAGCCTCGCGGGCCGTGACCTCGTCCACACCCTCCATCTCGAACAGCACCTTGCCGGGCTGTACGCGGGCGACGTAATACTCCACGTTGCCCTTGCCCGAGCCCATGCGGACCTCGAGCGGCTTCTTCGAGATCGGCACGTCGGGGAAGACACGGATCCAGATCTGTCCGCCGCGTTTCACATAGCGCGCCATCGCGCGGCGCGCCGCCTCGATCTCGCGCGCCGTCATGCGGGCGCGGCTCGTGGCCTTGAGGCCGTACTCGCCGAAGGACACGTTGGCACCGCGCGAAGCCATGCCGCCGTTGCGGCCCTTGAACTGCTTGCGGTACTTGGTGCGTTTGGGCTGAAGCATGCTGCGTACGTCCTAGGCGTCAGGCCTGGGCTGCATCGGCAGCGCCCGCCGTGCTGACGGGTGCGGCGGGCGCTGCCGCCGGTGGCACGCCGCTCACCGGCGCGGCGGCCGCGGGCGGCGCGCCGCTCGACGGCGCCTGTGCCGGTGCCCCGCCCGGGGCGCTCTCGCCCTCGGCGGTCGCGGCGAGCTCGCTCTTGTCAAATACCTCGCCCTTGAAGATCCACACCTTGACGCCGATGACGCCGTAGGTGGTGCGTGCCTCCGAGAGGCCATAGTCGATGTCGGCGCGGAAGGTGTGCAGCGGGATGCGCCCTTCGCGGTACCACTCGGTACGGGCGATCTCCGAGCCGTTCAGGCGCCCGGAAACACGCACCTTCACGCCGAGCGCGCCCGATCGCATGGTGCTCATCACCGCGCGCTTCATGGCACGGCGAAACATCACGCGCTTCTCGATCTGCTGCGCGATGGAGTCGGCCACCAGCTGCGAGTCGAGCTCGGGCTTGCGGATCTCGGCGATGTTAAGCCGCACGTCGTTGACCGACATGCCGAGCAGCGCCGCCGTTTCCTGGCGCAGCTTCTCGATGTCCTCGCCCTTCTTGCCGATGACGATGCCGGGGCGCGCCGTCTGAATGGTGATGTTCACTTTCTTGGCGGCGCGCTCGATCAGGATGCGGCTGACGGAGGCGTCCTTGAGCTTCTCCTTGAGAAACTCGCGCACGCGGAAGTCGGTGTGCACGTGTGCCGGGAACTGCTTCTTGCCCGCATACCAGCGGCTGGTCCAGTCGCGCGTGATGCCGAGGCGCATGCCGAGCGGATTGACCTTCTGACCCATGCGGTTAGTCCTTCTTGCCGTCGCTGACGGCCACGGTGATGTGGCTGTTGCGCTTGATGATGCGTGCGCCGCGGCCCTTGGCGCGCGCGTGGAAACGCTTGAGCTGCGGTGCCGCATCCACGTGGATGAGCGACACTTTGAGCTCGTCGATGTCGGCGCCGTGATTGTGCTCGGCGTTGGCGACGGCCGATTCGAGCACCTTGCGCACCAGCCCGGCACCCTTCTTCGGCATGAATTTGAGCGTCGCGATCGCATTGCCGACCGGCTTGCCGCGCACCACGTCGGCCACCAGGCGGCACTTCTGCGGGGAGATGCGCGCGTAGCGCAGTTTGCAGGTGACTTGCATGATGTCTCGCCCCTACTAGGAAGCGGCCTCCACCTTGCGATCTCCGGAGTGCGCCTTGAAGGTACGCGTCGGGGCGAACTCACCGAGCTTGTGTCCCACCATGTTCTCGGTGATCAGCACCGGGATGTGCTGGCGGCCGTTATGCACGGCGATGGTGAGTCCCACCATCTCCGGCACCACCATCGAGCGGCGCGACCAGGTCTTGATGGGCTTGCGGTCGTTCTTGGCCGTGGCCACCTGTACCTTGCTGGCGAGGTGCAGATCGACGAACGGGCCCTTTTTCAGTGAACGTGGCATGTGTGTCTCGCGCTAACGGTTCAGCGGATACGGTTCTTGCGGCGCTGGACGATCATGTTGTCGGTGCGCTTGTTGTGGCGGGTCTTGAGTCCCTTGGTGTTCCAACCCCAGGGCGACACCGGGTGCGGATTGCCCTGGCCCGACTTGCCCTCGCCCCCGCCGTGCGGGTGATCGACCGGGTTCATGGCGAGTCCGCGCACCGTCGGGCGCACGCCCTTCCAGCGCTTGGCGCCGGCCTTGCCGTAGCTGCGCAGGTTGTGCTCGTCGTTCCCCACCTCACCGATCGTGGCGCGGCAATCGATGTGGACCTTGCGCGTCTCGCCGGATTTGAGCCTGAGGTACGCGTAGATACCCTCGCGGGCAGTGAAGGACACGGAGCTTCCGGCGCTGCGCGCCAGCTGACCGCCGCGGCCCGGCTTCATCTCCACGTTGTGGATGGTCGAGCCCACCGGGATGTGGCGCAGCGCCATCGCATTGCCCGACTTGATCGGCGCATCCGCCCCGGAGCGCACCTCATCGCCCGATTTCATGCCCTTGGTGCCGAGGATGTAGCGCCACTCGCCGTCCGGATACTTGACGAGTGCGATGTGACTGGTGCGGTTCGGGTCGTACTCGAGCCGCTCGACGATGCCCGTGATGCCGTCCTTGTCGCGCTTGAAATCGATGACGCGGTATTTCTGCCGCATGCCGCCGCCGTGGTGACGCGTGGTGATGCGGCCGAAGTGGTTGCGTCCACCGGTCTTGCTCTGATGCGCCGTGAGCGCCATGCGCGGGCCGCCCTTGTGCAGCTGCGAGCGGTCGATCCTGACCACCGCGCGCTGACCGGGGGTTCTCGGCTTGAACTTGATGAGAGCCATAAGTTGGATCCTGTCCGTCAGACCTTGGCGCGCGCTTCGTAGTCGATGGTCTGGCCCGACGCGAGGCTCACGTACGCCTTCTTCCAGTCCTGGGTGCGCCCGAGCGTCTTGCCGAAGCGGCGCTGCTTGCCCGCCTCGTTGACGACCTGGACTCCGGCGACCTTGACGTCAAACATCAGCTCGACCGCCTTGCGGATGTCGGTCTTGGTGGCGTCGCGACGCACGCGGAACGTGTACTGGTTGTGGTTCTGCATGGCGAGCGAGGACTTCTCGGTCACGTGCGGAGCAATCAGCACGCTCATCAGCTGCTCGCGGTTCATTGCAGCCGCTCCTCGATCAGCTTCACCGCACCCACGGTCATCAGCACCTTGTCATAGGCGGCGAGAGACAGCGGGTTGAGCGCCGGCACCTCGATCACCTCGACGTGCGGCAGGTTGCGCGCGGCAAGCGACAGCTTCGCGTCCGTCACCTCCACCACGATCAGCACTGAGGGGAGCGACCAGGCCTTCAACTGCTCGGCGAGCAGCTTGGTCTTCGGTGCGCTGAGCTCGATGCTCTCGGTCACCAGCAGCCGCTCGGTGCGCACGAGCTCCGACAGCATGGAGCGGATCGCGCCGCGATACATCTTGCGGTTGACCTTCTGCGCGAAATCGCGCGGCTTGGCGGCGAAGGTCCTGCCGCCGCCCACCCAGATGGGTGAGCTGCTCGAGCCGGCGCGCGCCTGACCCGTGCCTTTCTGGGCCCAGGGCTTGCGCCCACCGCCGCGCACTTCGGCGCGCGACTTCTGCGCCTTGGTGCCGGCGCGCGCCGCATTGCGGTACGCGGTCAGCACCTGGTGCACCAGAGGCGCGTTGAACTTGCCGCCGAAGGTGGTCTCCGACACCTGCAGCGTCGTCTCGCCGTTGACTGACTTGAGTTTCATGCGCACAAACCCGCTTCATCGAGCGCTGGCACGATGCACGTCACTTCTTGCCTGCCTTGGCCGGATCCTTCGACGCGGCAGAGCCGGCCTTGGTCGGCGCCGTGGTCCTGCGGTTGGCGCGGCGCGTCGCTTTCAGTGAGGAGCGCACGATGACCTGCCCGCCTTCGGCCCCGGGTACGGCGCCGCGGATCAGAAGAAGATTTCGCTCGAGGTCGACCTGCACCACCTTCAGGTTCTCGGTCGTGCGCCGCGCGACGCCCATGTGACCGGACATGCGCCGGCCCTTGAACACGCGGCCCGGCGTCTGACGCTGGCCGATCGAGCCAGGGGCGCGGTGCGACAGCGAGTTACCGTGGCTCGCGTAGCCGCCGGCGAAGTTATGGCGCTTCATGGTGCCCGCGAAGCCCTTGCCGATCGTGGTACCGGTGACATCCACCGCCTCGCCTTCCTTGAAGATGTCGGCCTTGATCTCGCTGCCGGCTTTGAGCTCACTCTTGTCGTCGTCGCTGAGGCGAAACTCGACGAGCGCCCGCCCCGGGGCCACGCCCGCGCGGGCGTAGTGACCGCCGACGGCCTTGGAATAGAGCTGCGGACGGCGCGTTCCGTAGGTGACCTGTACGGCGCGATAGCCGTCTTTGTCCTGCGCCTTCACCTGGGTGACGCGGTTGGGCAGCACCTCGATCACGGTCACCGGCACCGTTTCGCCGGCTTCCGTGAACACGCGCGTCATGCCAGCCTTGCGGCCGACCAGTCCGATAGCCATTTCATTACCTTCCACAACTCGCGGGCACTGCGATTGGTGCCCAGGAGGCCCAAGGCACGGGCTAAGTTATCGAGACAACAAGAGATTTTGCCAAGGCCGGACGGAAGGCCTGGCGTGGTCTCGAGTGGTCTTGGAGCCTCATGGGCCCAACCTCGCCCGATGCCGCTTACGCGACTTGCCCACGGAAGGGTTCCCCCCGGGGGCCAAAAAGGGCGCGCAGTATAGGCGCGCCGGGGCGGCTAAGCAACTCGATTTCGACCCCGCGCGCACGGGATTTGCATGGTGCCCAACGGCGGTGCCGGGGCAAACGGCCGCAGCACGCCCCCTGGGGCGAGCATGCCGAGGATTCAGTTCAGCTTGATCTGTACGTCGACGCCCGCCGGCAGCTCGAGCTTCATGAGCGCGTCCACCGTCTTGTCGGTCGGGTTCACGATATCCATGAGGCGCTTGTGCGTGCGCAGCTCGAACTGGTCACGCGCGTCCTTGTCGGCGTGCGGTGAGACCAGCACGGTGAAGCGCTCCATCTTGGTCGGCAGCGGCACCGGGCCCTTGACGGTCGCACCGGTGCGCTTGGCCGTCTCGACGATCTCACGCGCGGACGAGTCGATCAGGCGATGGTCGAACGCCTTCAGACGGATACGGATGTTCTGGTTTGCCATCGCCTTGCCTCTCGAGCTCTCACTCTCCACGACCCGCGGCGCATGCTGTGCCACCGCGGACAGTTCACCATTCGGCTAACTATTGCCAAATCGATCTGTCGCTGCCTCTACTTCAGGATCTTCGTCACGACGCCGGCGCCGACGGTCTTGCCACCCTCGCGGATCGCAAAACGCAGCCCGTCTTCCATCGCAATCGGGCTGATCAGCTCG
>Ga0335080_10005431_pt1 | contig 13111 bp, 11 predicted proteins | sample Lox_Sample_34_FD_206720 | JGI IMG/M metagenome (GOLD analysis project Ga0335080, IMG submission 206720) | Soil microbial communities from Loxahatchee National Wildlife Refuge, Florida, United States - Lox_Sample_3.4 | ecosystem: Environmental > Terrestrial > Soil > Wetlands | place: USA... | reverse complement strand
GTGCCGCCAATACGCGCAATCGCGGGCTTGGTGGCGTTCCTGGCCTGCCGCAACAGATCGGCGTAATCGCCGCTGGGGTTGGAGAAATCGCGCGCGAACGCCGCGCCCGAATTCTGCAAATCCGCGCCGGCACAGAAGGCCTTCTCGCCTGCGCCGGTGAGCACGATGACGCGGATCTCCCCGTCCTCATGCGCCTGGCGATAACCTCGCGCGATCCCGGCAATGACGTCGCCGTTGAGCGCATTGCGCTTGTCCGGCCGGTTGATGGTAATCCAGAACGCCTGGCCGCGCTTGTCGAGGATGACGCTGGTGTCGGTCATTTTGTGGTTTCCACCCGGAGATTGCGGTTGAAGGCTGCATTTGCGGCTCAATTTGGCGATGTCGCAAGCACGTTTTGGCGCCCAGAAGCGGGGCGGCCTTCGAGCGAATACGAAAATTGCATGACCATCAACGGGTTGCCGGCGACGTCGGATACGTTGCGCTGTTGCAATTGGGCCGCGCATGGCAAGGAAAATACGCTTCCCTCGGCGTCCTGCATTGCAGATGCGAACAGGAAAGCTATACCTCATCCACTATGGCAAATCGCCCGAGGGAACCATGGCATCAAATGGAAGCAAAAGAATGCGTATCGACGGCGTATCGGGCGCGCTGAAGATCGCGACCCTGGCAATCCTCCTGCTCGTCCTGCCGCTCGGTGCGGGCGCGGCGCAAGCGGCCCCTGCCACGGGCGCGGGAGGTGCGCGTGTCTACCTGATGCGCGGTGTCCTCAACATCTTCTCGCTCGGCATGGACCAGATCGCCTCCCGGCTCGAGCATCAGGGCATCAGTGCTTCCGTGCACAACCATCTGGCCTGGGCCTCGGTTGCCGACGAAGCCGCAGCCCTCTACAGGAGCGGACGTGTCAAGACCATCATCCTGGTCGGACATTCCTCCGGCGCGACCTGCCTGCCCGACATCGTGGCGCGGCTGGACCAGCAGGGTGTGCCGGTGAAGCTCGCAATCGGCATGGACTCGGTGTTCCGCACCAACCTGACAGGGAGGGTCGGACGCTACATCAACTTCTACGTCGCCAATGGCGCCGGCACGCGCGTGGAAAAGACGGCAGGCTTCCGCGGCACGCTGGAGAATGTCGATGTCGAGCGGGTGCCGGGCGTGGGCCATCTCACCATCGACAAGAACGAGTTGATGCAGCAAAAGGTGATCGCCGCGATCGACGCAGCCGTTGCCAGCGGCCCGGGCGCGGAGCCCGCGGCTGCCCCAGGCGCGCCCAAGCCGCCGTCAAGCTCGAAGCGCGCGGCGAACTGACCGGGCCGCCGAAGGCCGGGATCAGGCTTGGAACTGCCTCAAATTCCGCCCATTCGCCGGCCAAAACAGCCGCGACTGACGGCGCATGTTGGCGTTGTCGGCGCCAACAGTCATGAATGGGCAAGGCCGTGAAAATCGCGCACTTCTGCTCGACGGCCTTTATCGTCGCGGCCGCCTTTTCCTTAAGCCTCCTCACCTCCGCCGGCGCCAGGCAGGCTGGCACGGCGATGAGGCAGGCGGCCGCGCAGGCGGCCGATGCGCGGCCGAAGGCGCAAGGTGACAATCCGGCCGTCGGGCCCGCAACGCAAGCCGCCGAACCATCGACGGACCAATCAGCCGATCTTTCCCGGCCGCGCGTCTATCTGTTTCGCGGTGCACTCGGTCTGATCTTTTCGCGCGGCATGGACAAGCTCGCGGCCAGGATCGAGCGGACAGGCGTGACCGTCAACGTCTACGAGTTCACCCTCTGCGGCCTGATCGCGTCGGCCGCGATCGAGGAGTACAAGCAAAATCCCTTCCCGATCGTCCTGATGGGCCACTCGATGGGCGGACGCTGCGCGCTCGAGTTCTCGGAAAAGCTGAAGGAGGAAGGCATCCCGGTCGGCCTGGTCGTGACCATCGACCCCGCCCATTTGAGCCCCAGCGTGCCGACCAACGTCGCGCGCTTCATCAATATCTTCCTGTCGAAGGACGTGCTCGGCGGCGGCGACATCAAGCCGGTGGCGGGATTTGCGGGCCAATATGCGAGCTACGACCTGCAGGACCATGGCGAGCTGCACATCAATATCGACAAGATGGACGTCATCCATCAGCAGCTCGCAGCCAAGGTTCTCGAGGTCGCGGCGGCTCCGGCGAAGACCGAAGGCGAAAGCTTGCCGTTGCGCTATGCGGTTCCGGCGAAGGCGGACGTCGAGCTGTGGGACAGCGGCATGGCCATTGCCGCGCGTTCGGGCGATACGCTGCAGTCGCTGGCAGCGCAATATCGCCTGCCGCTATGGGCGCTCACTCAGCTCAACCAGTTGCCGGACAATATTCCGCTCGGAGCCGGTCAGCGTGTCGTCGTGCCACGGCGCGTGGCCGTGCCATCCGTCGTCCCCGAGCCGGTCTCGTCAAAGCGCTGATCGGCTGTGGAGCGTCAGGAGCGACGCAAGAAGGGCACGATCATCGGCACGCGGCGGCAGTAGGTGCCATAGGCCTCGGTGCCGAGCTCGACGGAGAGGAAACGTTCCTCCATGCGCGCCTTCTGCCATTCGCCAAACGAGAACAGGACCGCGCCGAGCAACGCGGGCCAGGTTGCCACCGCCGCCCCGGTCGCAAGGATGCCGACGATGAGACCGGTGTAGATCGGGTGCCGCACCACGCCATAGGGCCCGGTGTCGATGATGCGGTGGTCTTCCTTGTGGGTGATGGCGTTCGACCAGAACCGTCCGAGATGGATACGCGCCCACCAGGTGAAGGAGATGCCGAGCACAGTGACGAGGGCGAGCAGATAGGTGCCGGCATTGCCGAGATGATAGAGCTTGCCTGCACCGAGCGCTGCGGCCAGTCCGGGCGTGAAGAAGATGCCGCCGAGCAGGATCGGCAGGCGGTAGGCCCAGGAATCGACAGTTTTCACATGCGCCTTGGTCTGTCCGGTCCAGACCGAGGCGACAACCCAGCTGATGATCCAGGCAAGCCAGATCCAGGCAAAGATCTGCGTCGGCCATTCGACGACCCAGCCTCCGAACAGCTTGTCGAGCACCCGGGAGGCAGCTTCAAGCATATTTCAGCACCTTACTGAGAGGGGTGCCCAGCATATGCGCGATGGTCTCATGCAGCACGGGCTCGATCGAACGGGGGGCGTAGCCGAGTTCGCGCCTTGCTTTCTCGATCGAGAGCGCTGTCGCCGCGCGCGCGATACGGACGCCCTCGACGGTCGCCGCTGGCTCTCGCCGCGTCAGGTAGTCGGCCTTGAATTCGATGATCGAGGCGACAAACTGGGCGAGCTGGCCCGGAACCGGAATGAAAAGCTTGCGACGGCGGCTTGCGGCCGCCATCAGCGCCAGCACCTGGCCAAGCGGAATGCTGTCACCGCCGATGATGTAGCGGTGCCCTACCCGACCCTTCTCCATTGCCAGCATCAGGCCGAGCGCCGCATCGCGCACGTCGACCATGTTGACGATGAAATCGAGATACGGCTGCAGGAGTCCGCCTCCCAGGAAATGCTGCAACATTGCAGTCGGCGGAGTGAGATTGTGATCGTGCGGACCGATCGGCATGGTCGGACAGCCGACCACGACATGCAGGCCAGAAGCGGCCGCCTCCAGCGCGAGCCGGTCAGCGAGCATCTTCGAACGCGTGTACGGGCCCGGCATGCATTCGACCAGAAGCGATGCTTCTTCGGCCTCGACCTCATCGCCGTCAGCGGTGTGGAACAGGATGGACTCGGTCGAGCAGTGCAGGAAGCGTTCGACACCAAGGCTGCGCGCAGCCGCCAGAACGATCTCGGTGCCGACGTAATTGACGGCGTGAAACTCGGTGCGGTCTTTCTTCCACATGCCGGGCAGGCCCGCCAGATGATAGACCTCGCCGACCCCCGCCATGGCCTTGCGCACCAGCTCGGCATCAAGCACCGATCCCTTAACGTAATCGACGCTGGGCAACGCGCGGCTGGGCACGCGCAGATCGAGGACGCGGACTTGCCGGCCGCGGCCGACAAGCTCCGACACCAAATGCTGGCCGATGAAGCCGCTGCCGCCGGTAACGAGGACCTGTCTCATGAAGCCCGACTTAGATTCATCTCACAATTCGCCCTGATAGGACGACGCTCCCGCAGCGGCCTCGCCGGCCCGCCCGATGATGACGGCGAGATCGTCGCGAAATCCGAACGCGATAAACAGCTTTGCCATGACGAAAGGAGGCCCGAGCAGGAAGTGAGCCGGATGATCCGCCATCGACGGCTTGCGGCCTTCGAATACCGCGTGGCCAACGACCTGCGATGCAATGCCCGCGATGGCCAGCACGATCGCCAGCGCCCACACGCCAACGATACTGACGTGTGCAACGATCATCGTGGCCGTCCAAAACAGCAGAGTGGCCACCGCAACGATCGCAAGCCCAACAGCAGCATCCAGTACCAGCCAATAGATGAGGACCGGCAGCGCCATCACGACCGCGAGCGTGGTCGAAATCCCAATGACCGATACCGGGCACAATGTGAGCGGGAGAATGCCGGCCAGGAACAGGGCGATGATGCCGAACACATGCGCGGCACAGTTCCTGGGATCGCGGTGATATTCCACATAGTCGGCAAGCTGGCGCCGAAAATAGGCGGTCATTCTTGTGTCCTCTTCCGGTCTTGTTCCGGTCGCCACAATGCGTCGGGCTCGAACAGGGCGCTTATTAAGCTACCCTTCCAGCCGATGTCAAAAGGCCTGCATAGGCAAGAAAAAACTCAACAATTTCGGTCCCGAAAACGCACAGGACACTGCGCCGTAAGGCCGCACTCGTCGGATTCGCAAGATCCCGCCGCAATTGAAATATCGGCCCCGCCGGATATCCTGAAAAAACATATTTTGTCGCCTGATGGGCAGTTCATGCGCGTATTTTTCGGATTGTTGCTGACGGTTATCCTATCCATTGCCGGCAACGAGGCTTCGGCCACGGAGCGGAAGATCGCGTTGGTCATCGGCAACGCCAAATATCCTGACAACGAATTCCTGCTCAACGATGCCGTCAACGACGCCCGCGACGTCGCCGACGAATTGACGCGCGATGGTTTTGAGGTCGAGAAGGGCACGGACCTCACCGGCGAAGCGATGCGGCAGGCGCTCCAACGCCTTTACGCGAAAATCGCGCAGGGCAGCGCCGCGCTGATCTTCTTTGACGGTTTCGGGATTCAATCCGCACGCCAGACCTATCTCCTGCCAGTGGATGCGCAGATCTGGACCGAGGCGGACGTGCAGCGCGACGGATTTGATCTCGAGAAAATCCTCAGCGAGATGGACAGCCGCGGCGCATCGGTCAAGATCGCGCTGGTGGACGCATCGCGCCGCAATCCGTTCGAGCGGCGATTTCGCCGCTACTCCGCCGGGCTCGCGCCGGCGGTGACGCCCGCGAACACGCTCGTGCTGTACTCGTCCGCGCTTGGTTCGGTGGTCTCCAACAGTCGCAACGACCACGGCGTTTTCGTAACTGAACTGCTCCGCGAAATCCGCGTTCCCGGAGTCGGCGCCGAACAGACGCTGCGGAACGCGCAGGCCGGCGTCGTCAGCGCCACGCGTAGCGAGCAGGTGCCCTGGCTGTCATCCTCGCTCATCACCGACTTTTCCTTCACCGGCACGGTCGGTCCTCGCAAGGACGACAAGGCCGGCACGACGATCGAGATTGCCAAGCCGCCATGCGAGGCGCAGAAAGCCTACCCTCCGCCGAGCGCGGACGACCTTGCCAGAGATACCGAGATCGACGCGATGAGCCGCCGCATCGCTGCCGATCGCAACGACAAGGTTGCGTTCTACAAGCGCGGGCAGCTCTTTGCGATCAAGCGCGCCTATGTGATGGCGGCAAAGGATTTCGACGAAGCGATCCGCCTCGACCCCAAGGACGCGGAAGCCCTCAACAACCGTTGCTGGATCAGGGCCGCGCTCGGCGACCTCAAGAGCGCGCTCGGCGATTGCAATGAGGCGCTGCTGCTCCAGCCCGACCTGTTCGATGCGCTCGACAGCCGGGGGCTTGTCAACCTGAAGCTCGGCAACAATGCGGATGCGATCAGGGACTATTCCGAATCCCTGCAGATCAATCCGCGCTCGGTGTCGTCGCTGTTCGGTCGCGGCATTGCCAGGAAACGAAGCGGAGGCAACGGCTCGTTCGATCTCGAGCTCGCGAAATCGATGGATCAGGGGATAGGTCGGGAGTTCGCGGGCTACGGGGTGAGCGAGTGCGATCGCTAGCTCGCTGCCAGCGCAATAGAGGCGGCCTTCTTCACCCAGACCTTGTTGTCGTGGAACGCGGCACCGCCGATCGGCGCCACCGCTTCCGCGCCGGTCAGGGTATTGATGCCGCGGCCGCCGATATGGTCGCGGTTCGGGTGAATGGATTCGGCGATCAGGACGCCGCGGCGGACGCCGTCGAACAGTCTGGCGATCAGTGTCGTCTCGCCCCTCGTATTGCCGAGCGTCACCGCGTCGCCATCGGCGATGCCCAGCGCCGCCGCATCGAGCGGATGGATCATCACCGACGCCCTGCCTTCGCGCGCCTGCGACGACGGCGTCTCGTTGAACGAGGTGTTGAGGAAGCTGCGCGAGGGGCTGGTCGCGAGCCGGAATGGATGAGCGGCATCCGCTTCTTCGATGATGGTCCAGTGATCCGGCAGAGCGGGCATCTTGTCCACCTCGCCCATCAGCGTGCCAAACGGCGGATGCGCCCAGTCGGCCTTGAAGTGGAACTTCTTGTCCGCATGGGCAAAACCATCGATATAATGCGACGTGCGGAAATCCGGCTGAATGTCGCGCCAGAGCTCGGCCTCGAGCGTTTCGATGTCGCCATGGCCGGAGAGCTTCAGCGTGGCGTCGATCAGTTGCCGCGGCGTCATCTCGAAGCCGGGATGCGCCGCGCCGACCCGTCGCGCGATCGCCTGGATCACCTCGTGATTGCTGCGGCATTCGCCCGGCGGATCGATCAGCTTGGGACCAACCGAAATATGCTGATGGCCGCCGCCGTAATAGAGGTCGTCATGCTCCATGAACATCGTTGCCGGCAGCACGATGTCGGCCATCTGCGCGGTCTCGGTCATGAACTGCTCGTGCACCGCCACGAACAGATCTTCGCGCGCAAAACCCTTGCGCACCAGGGTCTGCTCCGGTGCCACGGTGACCGGATTGGTATTCTGGATCAGCATCGCTTTGACCGGGCCCTTGCCGTACAGCGCTTGTGCATCGCCAGTCAGGATGCGGCCGATCTGGGATTGATCGAGCGCGCGCGTGGAGCGGTCGATCGCATCGTGACCCTCGATGATCGCTTCGTTGAAGCGCCAGATCGAGGCGTTGTTGAAGAACGCGCCGCCGCCCTCGTACTGCCAGGCGCCGGTCACCGCCGGGATGCAGAGCGCCGCATGCATCTGCGCCGCGCCGTTGCGGCTGCGGGTGAAGCCGTAGCCGAGGCGGAAGAAGGTGCGCCTGGTCTCGCCGACCGCGCGTGCAAACGCCTCGATTTCGGCCACCGGCACGCCGCAGATTGCCGATGCCCATTCCGGCGTGCGGCTCTTCAGATGTCGCTGCAGTTCCGCCGGGCAATCGGTGTATTTCGCCATGTAATCGCGATCGGCGAAGCCCTCGCGGAACAGCACATGCATCACGCCGCAGGCAAACGCGCCGTCAGTGCCCGGCCGCAGGATGATCTTGATGTCGGCCTGCTTCATCGTGTCGTTGTTGTAGACGTCGATGGCCGCGATCTTGGCGCCGCGCTCCTTCTTGGCGCGCGTGGCGTGCGTCATCACATTGACCTGGGTGTTCACCGGATTGGTGCCCCAGATCACCACGAGGTCGGAGACGCCCATTTCGCGCGGATCGACGCCGGCGATCTTGCCGGTGCCGATGGCAAAGCCGATGCGCGCGATGTTGGCACAGATGGTCGAATAATAGCGCGAATATTTCTTCGCATGCGCGAGGCGATTGATGCCGTCGCGCATCACAAGCCCCATGGTGCCGGCGTAGTAATAGGGCCAGATGGATTCGCCGCCGAACTCGCGCTCGGCGGCGTTGAAACGCTCGCCGATCTCGTCCAGCGCCTCGTCCCAGGAAATGCGCGCGAATTTTCCAGAGCCCTTCGGTCCGGTCCGACGCATCGGGTGCATCAGCCGCTCGGCGTGGTGGATGCGCTCGGCGTAGCGCGCGACCTTGGCGCAGACGACGCCTGCGGTGTAGGTCTGCAGCTTGGAACCGCGCACCCGGCCGATCGATCGTCCGTCCAACACCTCGATATCGAGCGCGCAGGCGGACGGGCAGTCGTGCGGGCAGGTGGAATGGCGAATATCGACCTTGGCGTGCTGGTTCATGCCCTTATGGTTATCATCAAAGACGGCGTCAGCCGAGCGCATTTATCCGGCATTCCCCGCGCAAAACTGCACCCACCATATGCGCTAGGTGCCGAGATACGCCCCGCCATTCGAATGGATGGCTTGGCCCGTGATGTAGCGCGCACCGGGGCTGCACAGGAAGCGCACCGCGGCCGCGATGTCCTCCGGCTTGCCCCGCTCGCCTGTGATCGTTCCGTGGGTCCGGTGATGCGCGGGCTCGGGCTCGCCCTCCGGTCGCGGCGTCCCGATCAGCCCGGGCACGACGCAATTGACCGTGATTCCATCGGCCGCGAGATCATGAGCAAGCGCCCGCGTAAAACCAATAATGCCTGCCTTGGCTGCCACCACATGAGCGCGGTTCCTGGCACCGGTATGAGCACTGAGGCCACCGATATTGACGATGGTCCCTGCTCCGCTTTTTCGTAGTGCCGGCAGACAAGCCTTGGCGCAGTGGAATGCACCATCGAGCGTGACATCGAGGATCGCCCGCCAGTCGGAATAGTCCATTTCGGCAAACGGCTTTTCCCGGCGCAGCGCGGCGTTGTTGACAAGAATATCGATGCCGCCGAAGCCGGCCACCGCCGCATCGGCCATCGCCTGCACAAGCCTTGCGTCGGCGACGTCGCCGACATGGACGAGCGTTTTGCCACCTGCTGAAGCGATCTCGGCGGCGACAGCCTCCGCCTCGGCGCGATTGGCGCGCACATTGACGAGCACGGACGCGCCGGCGTCGGCGAGCGCAAGCGCAATCGCGCGTCCGATGTTCCGCCCGGCCCCCGTGACGATTGCGACCTTGCCCGAGAGTTCCTTCGTCATGACCCCTACCCGCGCAGCGAAGACAAATCGATGCGGCCGCCAAAGAGCGCGGCCGTCAGCGTCAGGGCAGCACTGCTTTGCGCTTCTGTCCAGCCGCCATGCGCGGCATTCAGGCGGAATTTGTCGATAATGTCCTGACGGGTCAAAGGCCCCTGTGCGCCGCCGCGCAAGTATGGCTGCCGCTCTTCGATCACGCTGCCGTCCTTCATGGTGGCACGGATGTGGCCGGTAAAATTATTAGGATAGGGATTTTGCGGATCGATCACGTACTTCACCCTGGTTGCAAGCGCGAGCACATGCGGATCGCGGATTGCGCTTTCGGTAAAGGCACCAAGGCCGACACCGCCATGGACAAAGCCCGCAGCGAGCAGATAAGGCACCGCGAACTTGGCGGCATAACCGTTTGGCGGGTGCTGCTTGTCGGCGAGCGGCTCCCACAGACGGTGCACCGTCCCTTCCGCAACCTCGCACACGATCTCGGCGACGTCCTCGGGCTTGACGCCGCGCGCGCGGAACCGCAGCGCGCAATCGATATAGGGCTGCGCCATCGTCCCGCAAGGATAGGGCTTGAACGCCAGCGCGTCCGTCACCCAACGGCTGCCGAAATCATCGAGCAAGGCGCCGTAATCGCCTTGTGTCGTATGGGCGAAGCCGTGGAACAGCCCATGAGTGCCCTCGAATACCGTGCGCGGGCCAACAAAGCCGGACCGCGCGAGCAGCGCCGCGCGAAGACCGGATTGTGCCGCCCAGCCCGCATGCAACCGCTTGGTCCAGGCGCCCTCGGCCAGATATTCGATGATGCCGCCGGCCATGCTGCCGGCAACACCGAGCGCGTTCACAATCTCCTTCGCGCCCAGCCCAAGCGCGGCACCGACGCCCGCGGCGGCGCCCATCGCCCCAAAAATTGCGGTCGGATGGAAGCCCGCTTTATGCACCGCCTTCGGCACGACGAGACTCAAGCGGCACAGCACCTCGGTGCCGACGGCGATCCCGATCAGCGCCATGCGGCCGTCGGGATTGTGCCGCTCGCAGGCCGCAAGCACCGCCGGCAGCACCACGGCGCCCGCATGCACGGGACCGCCCTCAAACGTATCGTCAAAGTCCTCGCCATGTGCGGCCGTGCCATTGACGAAGGCGGCGCCTGCGGCCGTTAGCGTGCGGCGATGACCGATCGCGGTGCAGGCGCCATCATCGTCGCAGCCGGCGAGCGCGCTTGCGATGTAATCCTCGTTGCGCGCGGTAATGCAGAGGCCCACGACGTCGATCAGCAGATCTTCGCACTTGCGTATCGTGACGTCGGGCAGCGCGCCGGGCTTGAGCGCGACAATCCGCTCAGCCAGCATTTCCGCCACCGACGCGCTCGGCAGACGGTCACTCATGATCCGCCGATTTCAGACATGGAAGATCTTGGTGTAGCGCGCCTTGATCGCGTCGCTCTCTTTTTCGACGGCGGCCGCATCATCCTTCATGGTCTTGATGTCCTTGAGAGGCGTGCGGCCGGCTTTCTCCCGTGTGTCCGGATGCACCGAGCGAAGCCCGCCGGCATCGATGATGAGCTGCTGCGCCTCGCGGCCGAGGCAGAAGGCTTGAAACAGCTTTGCCGCGTTCGGATTGGGCGAGGACTTGAAGACGCCGTTCGGACCAATGATCAGCGGCGAGCCCTCGGTGGCATAGACCGGCTCGAGCGGGCGTCCCCTCTCCTTCAACTCGAAGATATTGTACTCATTGCCGTCGGCCATGACGGCGCGTTCGCCGAGATCGAGCTTTTTCGGCGGGTCGGCCGACGACTGGACCTGCATGATGTTCTGCTTGGCAAGCTGCTCGAAATAGCTCCAGCCGAGGTCACGCTGCATCTGATAGGTCGCGGTCATGATGGTACCGCTGTAACCGGGATGCGCCTTGACGATCTTGCCCTTCCATTTCGGATCAAGCAGGTCGGCAAAGCTCTTCGGCGCTTCCTCCGGCTTCACCAGATTGGTGTTGTAGGCGATGATCGAAAGCCAGACCCGGAAGCTCGCGAACTGGCCGTCGACGTCGCGATGCTCGGCGGGATAGCGCACGACGTCCTCCGGCACGTAGGGCAGAAGGATACCGTCGCGCTTCCAGACGATGAAATGCGCGGCGTCCGACGAGTTGACGACATCGACCGCGTGAATATTGGAGGAATACTCCTGGCCGATGCGCTGGAACACGCGCTCGGCGCCGCTTCGTTCGACATGCACGGCGATGCCGGGATATTTTGCCTCAAAAGCCTTTGCCACTTTCTCGGCGACCGGCAGGTCGGTCGAGGTATAATAGTTGACCTGGCCTTCCTTCTTCGCGGCATCGATCAGGGCCTGCGTGATCGGCTCGGGCGGCGGTGCGGCCGCGAGCACGCGGGTCGAGAGCGCCGATCCCGCCATCAGCGCAGCCGCGCCCTTGAGCATGTCGCGACGCGAGACTTTGCGAACTTTCATGAACGTTTCCGCTTGTTGGTTTTGCTCGTGACACCGCAAATTACCCTTTATTCCTACGCGGTAAACCCAGTCTATCGTCGACAGCCGCATTGCATTGCAGCTAGATTGCCGCACAACGAACAGCTTTGCGGGGAGAGACGACATGATCGGCTCGAGGTTTGCGCTTGCGCTGGGGAGAGCCTTGCTCGGGACGGCCTTGCTCGCGGCGTCGATCCTCGGCTCGGCCGCCCAGGCCGAAGACTATCCGAGCCGGCCAGTCAGGATCGTCGTTCCCTTCGGTCCCGGCGGCCCCGCCGATGTCGCCGCCCGCCTGATCGGAAACGTGCTGCAAGAAAGCCTCGGCCAGCCCTTTGTAGTCGAGAATCGGACCGGGGCCGGCGGTGTCATTGGCACGCAGGAAGCCGCGAAGTCGCCGCCTGACGGCTACACGCTGCTGATGATGTCAAATACGCAGACCGCAAATGAGTCGCTGGTGCCGCCCGCGCAGCGCAAATATGAATTGATGCGCGATCTCGTTCCGATCGCACCGGTCAACTCCTCCGACCTCGTGATCGTCGTGCATCCCGACGTAGGCGCAAAAACGCTCGCCGAATTCATAGCCCTGGCGAAGTCGCAACCTGGCAAATTGAACTATGCCTCGTCGGGCCAGGGCACGCCCTATCACATGGCCGGCGAGCTGTTCAAAACCATGGCCGGCGTCGACATCGTTCACGTTCCCTACCGCAACAGCGGCGAGGCGCGAAGCGGAGTGATCGGCGGGCAGGTGCAGATGATGATCGACGCCGTGCCGGCGATGGCTCCCAACATCAACGAGAAGCAGGTGCGTGCGCTGGCGACGACCGGCACGGCACGATCGAGCGTATTGCCTGACGTGCCGACCGTTATCGAAGCCGGCGTGCCCGGCTATGAGGCGACGATCTGGCTCGGGCTGATGGCGCCAGCCGGCACGCCGAAGCCGATCGTCGAAAAGCTGAATGCTGCGGTGAATGCCTTCGTCAAACGGCCTGAGATCGTCAAGCTGTGGCGCGAGCAGGGCGCGCTGCCGATGTCGATGAGCCCCGAGGAATTCGACAAATTCCTGCGCGGCGATATTGTGAAATGGGCCGAAGTCGTCAAAAAATTCGGCAAGTCCTGAATTCGGCAAGTCCTCCTGAAAACGAACAAACGTCATGCCCGCCATTCGATTTCGCCTCAATGGCCGAGCCGTCGAAATCGACGCCGACCCCGATCGCCCCTTGCTCGACATCCTGCGCGGGCCGCTTGGCCTGACAGGAGCGCATTTCGGGTGCGGCGCCGGGGAATGCGGCGCCTGCCATGTCATGCTCGGCGACCACGCGGTGACTTCCTGCGACACAGCGCTATGGTCGGTCGCGGACAAGGAGGTCACCACGCTTGAAGGATTGGGGACGGCCGCAACGCCGCATCCACTGCAGCGCGCCTTCATCGCCGAACAGGCGATGCAATGCGGCTATTGCACAGCCGG
>Ga0335080_10005429_pt1 | contig 13113 bp, 13 predicted proteins | sample Lox_Sample_34_FD_206720 | JGI IMG/M metagenome (GOLD analysis project Ga0335080, IMG submission 206720) | Soil microbial communities from Loxahatchee National Wildlife Refuge, Florida, United States - Lox_Sample_3.4 | ecosystem: Environmental > Terrestrial > Soil > Wetlands | place: USA... | reverse complement strand
CTTCGCCGGGATGAACGACGCCTACGCTTGGGGCATCTGGAAAACCTTCAATGTCATGACGCTAACCGCGTTGGGTTCCGGACCGCTTGCCATTGGCATGGCTGCCTGGGTCTTCAATCGCACCAAGCTCCACGTCGTCATGCGAACTGCACTGCTCTCCGGGTTCTTGTTTTATGCAGCGGGCCTTCTGGCGTTGGGAGGCGATGTGGGACGGCCTTGGAACCTGTGGCATCTCATCCTTCCCTGGAACTGGAATGCTCACTCGGCAATGCTTGAAGTGGCGGTCTGCATGCCGCTGTATTGCGCGATCTTCCTCGGCTTCGAGAACCTGCCGATGCTGCTGGAGAGGATCTATTACACAGGCAACGGTCGCGTAAAAACAACTCTGCGTCGCTGGGGGCCTCGGTTGCGTCGCGTTTACCCCTACATGATCGTTGGCGCTTACGTCCTTCCCCTGATGCACCAGTCCTCTCTAGGCGGACTGCTACTGTTGGCTGGTGACAAGATCTATCCCTTATGGCAGGGCCCAGCCCTTCCGCTGCTCTACTTGCTGGCGGCATTTGTGTGTGGGAGCGGCTTTGTCACATTTGTATTGCTCATAGCCTGTTTGCGCTACTCACGGCGGCTGGATATTGGCGTGTTGAGTGAACTGGGGAATGTGATCTCTGTAAGCTGCTTTGTCTTCCTAGGTGTTCGCTTCGCGGATCTGATCGTGCGGGGACAAATCGCGCGGGCTTTCTCATTCGACAGCATGAGTCTGTTGTTCCTGCTGGAGGCCGCTCTAATTCTTGCTCCAGCAATTGCACTGCGTAGTCGCAAAAGGCGTGAGATACCCCGCCATTTGCTGATACTGGCAATCAGCGCATGCCTGGGCGGCATGACCTTCCGCTATATCCCGACTACGGTGGCCTTTTCTCCCACACATCGCGCTATGTACTTTCCAAGCACGCCGGAATTGTTGATAAGCATTGGATATATCTCGCTAGTGCTTGCCACCTTCGGAGTCGTTGTGAAGTACTTCGCAGTCCTGCCCGGAGAACTCAGTGACTGGAACCAGATGTCCAAGATCTTTTCTGAACGGTATCGGAAGCTCAGAACGAACAAGGATACGACATGGCTCGCATCTCTATTGACCCGATAACTCGAATTGAAGGCCACCTGCGCATCGATGTCGAAGTGGACAGCGGCAGCGTACAAAAAGCCTGGGCAAGCTGCACCATGTGGCGCGGCATTGAAACCATTCTGAAAGGCCGGGATGCTCGCGAGGGATGGCTATTCGCTCAGCGCTTCTGTGGAGTGTGTACGACGGTGCACGCGATGGCTTCCGTCCGGGCGGTGGAAGATGCGCTGCAACTGGAGATTCCGCCGAACGCACAGTACATCCGCAACCTCATTCTTATCGCCCACGCCCTGCACGATCACATCGTCCACTTCTACCATCTTTCCGCGCTCGATTGGGTGGATATCACCACGATTCCCAAGGCAAATCCCGCACGCGCGGCGGCGATCGCTGATGGCGTCAGCTCCTGGCCGGGAAATTCCCACCGCGAACTGGAAGCGGTTCAGAACAAAGTCAAAGGCTTGGTGGGGAGTGGTCAGCTGGGTATTTTCGCTCACGGGTACTGGGGGCATCCCGCCATGCGCCTCAGCCCGGAGATCAATCTGATTCTATTCGCGCATTATCTGCAGGCACTAGAGTTTCAGCGGAAGGCGTGTCAGGTCGTCGGTATTCTCGGAGGAAAAACACCGCACATCCAAAACCTCGCTGTGGGCGGCGTGATGAATGCGATCAATCTGAATAGCCTAGCGACGATGAACATGGACCGCCTTGGCATGTTGCAATCTCTGCTTCAGGAAATGATGCCGTTTGTAGAACAGGCGTACTTCGTAGACGCCTGTTTCCTTGCCGCGTCCTATCCAGAGTGGTTCCGTTACGGACGGGGCGTCGCCAATTATCTCGCTGTCCCGGATCTCCCGGTGGATGGTAAGGCAACTCGTTTTGATCTTCCGGGCGGCGTGATCACCAATGGCAATCTTTCGTCGGTGCGGCCCATCAACGATTGGCACGATCAAGCGATCCGCGGAGCCGTAGCTGAGGACGTTACGCATGCCTGGTATCAGGGGAAAGGATTGCAACCGCCGTGGCAGGGCAAAACGGACCCCGACTACACCGACTTTCGCGAGAACGGAAAATACAGCTGGGTTAAGGCGCCACGCTATGACGGCGCTCCCATGCAAGTCGGCCCGCTATCCAACATTTTGGTGGGCTATGCGTCGGGTCATGCTCTCACTCGCAAGTGGACTGATCTTGCTTTTAAGCAGATTGCAGCCTCTGGAGCGCATATCACAATCAACGACATGCAATCGACCATGGGCCGTTATCTCGCTCGTGCGATCCGCTCCGCCATGCTTTCCGAGTTGGCGCTCCAGCATTGGCAATTGTTGAGTGACAACATTCTGAAGGGGGATGAGGCCACCTACAATCCTCCTGTTTTTCCGCAACAAGAGATCGTGGGGGCAGGTCTGCACGAGGCGCCTCGCGGAACTCTGTCACATTGGGTCGTGATTGACAAAGGAACATTCTCCAATTACCAGGCGGTGGTGCCCACGACCTGGAACGCGAGCCCTCGCGACGAAAAAGGCGCTCCGGGTCCTTATGAAAGCTCACTGGTGGGGAATCCTGTGGCGAATGCGGAGAGTCCCCTCGAAGTGCTGCGCACGGTGCACTCGTTCGATCCGTGCATGGCCTGCGCCTGCCACACGCTGGACGCTAGCGGCCGTCGCATCGCGCAGGTAAAGGTGCTATGAGGCAGAGCACGATAGCCCCTCGCGCATCAGTTTTCGGCTTGGGGAATGTTCTGCTCGGCGACGATGCGTTTGGACCCTTCACAATCGAAATCTTCCGCAGCCAGTTTCAATGTGGCCCAGCAATTGAAATCATGGACTTGGGAACGCCCGGCCTAGATCTTGCGCCCTACTTGTACGGAAGGAATTTTGTCATTCTCGTCGATTCGGTTAAGGCCGACGGTGAACCTGGGACAGTACGCGTGTATCGCGAAAGTGACCTTTCGGAATGCGCAGCCCAGCTGCGCGTAACGGATCACGACCCGGGCCTCCTGGAATCTATCGCCCACCTCCGCTTACTTGGTCACGCACCGGTAGAGCTCGCCATAATTGGCGTCATTCCAGAATCGTGTCTCTTCGGTGCAGGACTTAGTTCTAAGATAGACGCTGCGGTTGCGGTGGCGATGGATCAGATCGTTCGAATCCTGATCGAACAGGGTGTCGATTGCAAACCACGATCTCAGCCGTTGCGGCCGAAATTATGGTGGAATCCCATCGCGCCTTCAATTTTAGAGAGCTTGGTCGGGTGCACTCCGGTCCGTGATAGTCTCCGCCTCGTTGATAGGTACGAAAACGGAAAACATGGGAACGAGAACGGCGGGGCCATTTCATTCTGACTGGTTATCAGATGCACCAACCTCAAACATTTGTTCATGTCATAACTCCCTTCTTTAGGCTCTACACAAACGACTTCACGACACCCTCTGCGCGTTGAAATCAGGCGAGGATAACTGCTGTCGTTAAATCAACAGTCTGGATTTTCACAATCGGAGCGATCCGAATGTCCTTCGCCGGGTGTTCCCGGTTTGATCGAAATTGGAAACGCTCTTATGTTCTCGCCTGCGACGCGGAAGGGTGAGGTCAACGCGTCGCGGAAGAGGAGCATATGAGATTGTCCGGTTTTGGAAATGCGCGACATCACTTTGCGCTTGCCGTTCTTTTGATCATTGTCGCGCTTCAGTTGTTTCCGCTGATGACCTACGCCCAGAACCTTGGGCAGCAGCCGGCAACAGGCCAGGCCGTACAGGGGCAAACCGCCGCCCAACCCGAGGGAACCGTACTTAATTTGGTCAACTGGGTCGGCAACGTGATCTCTCCGGTCGGCGCGGCGCTGGCCGTCGTCATGGCGGTAATCGCCTATTCGCAAGGCCGCGGCGTAGCTCGCTGGGCAATCACTGCTGGCGGACTATTGGTCATCTCTGGTTTAACACGCCTGATCGAGTTCTGGATTGCGAATGGTACGGCTGGAGTGCAGTGAGACCCGTCTAGCGCGGATTCTGAGCCATGACGCTACCCCAAATTATCGCCGATCTTATGAAGCTTCTGTTCGACATGGCAGTTCCAGCGGCGATTTGCACGATGGCGCTGGCGGGAATCGCATTGCGGCAAGAAGGTGGCGTGAACTTCCAGGCGGGCGGCAAATTCCAGAGATGGGCTCTGTGGTCGGTGATTCTTTTGACGCTACCCCAGTTTTTGTCTTGGTTTGCGGCGCAGGGGATCTCACTGCCAGCACAGAGCGGAGGCATCGGCAGCCCGTGGGTAGCCAGTCTCGAAAGCAGCCTCACGGGCTTCATCTCGAACATCGTCGTAGCCCGATTGATTCCCATTCTGGCTGCTTTTTGTGTGCTGAAAGCTGCACTGGACGCGGCCGAAGGGCACAGTCCGCTCCCTTCCATCATCGCCGGGATTTTTCTCTTGTCCGTATCTGGAACAGTGCAGCTTATGCAGAGCTGGAATAGCGGCTCGGAGTTTGCAACCACCGACATGCTGACGTCCGCATGGAACTTCCTCGCGGGAACGATCCTTCCGGAGGCCGCAGGATTGGCCATCGTTGGGGCGATCTTCAACTATGCCCGCCATCGGTCTTTCATGCCGCTGGTGGGATCAGGATTGGCCTTCTTGAGTGTTTCGGGCATTTGGAAGCTTATTCAGGCCATGGCCAGCGGATGAGGATTGGAGGTGATCCAGTGAACTTCACGAATGGTTTGCTCAACCTGACGAACTGGCTGGGTAACGTCATCATGCCGACCATGGCCGGTTTATTCGCTGCTGCTGCGATCTACCGCTTTAGTAAGGGGCAACCGTGGTCACACTTTGGCCAAGCGGCGCTGGCGTCGTTGATGTGCTCGGGGCTCCTGCGGGTAATGGAGTCGTTTAGCAACCAAACGGCGTGGAACAACCCTGACCGCTATTGGATCTCGGTGCTGACGCTGGTGAACTGGGTGGGCAACGTCCTGTTGCCGCTCTATGGCGCAGGCCAGGTAGTGCTGGCAGTCGCGCACTTTGCGGGTCTGCTGGAGCGCATGACGATCGGCGAGGCCTGGGTCCGGAACCTCATTTCCGCGATGTGTTGTTTTGGTTTGTCGGGATTGTTGCGATTGGGTGAGTTCTGGGTTCAACACGGAACCGCCGGAGTGCGTTAGGAGAGGAAACGGTATGGCGTTGCAAGTGACACCAGTAAACCGCAATCTGCAGACGCGAGTAACCTTCATGCTGCTTGAGTTTGAGGACCTATTCATCGTGCTCGGCGCTGCGGCTGTCATGAATGTCGTTGGGCACTTTGTGGGAGGCGAGATCGCTGGGATCCCGACGAATATTGTGCTCCAGTATGGCGTGCCCCTCCTGATGGTGCCTCTGCTGATGGCCTTTAAGTATGGCAAACCCCGTGGTTATGTTCGTGATCTCGCCTTCTGGTACGCAAAACCGCATGCCTATTGTGCCCTGGCCCGTGATCGCGAAATGCGGACTCCTTATCTGAGGGAGGAATAGAGTGCCGCTGACGATAGAACAGCACGAGCGCAAGTTGCAGGACCCGGCTCTGTGCGAGCAACTCTCTGTTCGCGATTACCTGGACAACGTTGTGGTTCGCACCAACGGTGCCTTTGTCGCTGGTTATGAGTTGAAAGGCTTGGCGTCGTATTTTGCGAGCGACGAGGGCCGAGACCGCGGCAAGTTGATGCTCGAAGCCTTGCTCCGTTCCATACCTGAACAGAGTATGAGAGTGCAATTCCGCTACGAGACGGTAGAGGACCTCGGAGACCTCGTTGAGCGATATGTTGCGGCTCAACGATCGGAACGAGCCGAGGTTCGAATTCTTGATCGGTTGCGTGTTGAGCGTTGGAAGAACCGAGAGCTCGGCGGTTGCTACACGCGGACTTTGCTGCAGGTTTATTTCATTTGGGATCCCATCATTCATCACCGTGTTGCCGGCAAACCGTTGAAACCACCGGGAAACGCTTTTAGCCTGTCGGCCCGAAAGTGCATTCAACGTGGTGCGCATGAACATCATCAGTTGGTGACAGAATTTGAAAGCCACCTCCGCGGCGTGGAGACGGCGCTGCAGGCAGCCGATCTTGGCGCCCGGCGTCTGACCGAGGATGAGCTGTTTCTCGAAGCCAAACGGGCTCTCAATCCTCTTTCTCCGGATCAACGACCGTACCGGCGCAGCGAATCACAACTGGAATATAAAAGCGCTCGCGAACAACTGGTCGATGTCAGCATCACGGACGAAACGGATTTTTATCTGAACATCGACGGCCTTCTGTATTCCTTCGTAAGCCTGAAAGAGTTGCCGGACGCAACATTCCCAGGAATCTTGCGTGACCTAGTGGGCCTGGATTTCCCGATCATCGTCAACGCGCAGGTCACGATTCCCGACCAGGCGAAAGTGCTCAAGGGCTACAAGAACCGGCTGCGCAAGATGCAGGCCGTGCAACGAGACTCGAACGGCGGGTTTCGCGTCAACGTCGAAGCACAAGTTGCCGAAACTCAACTTGTCAGAGTTCAACAGGACATCATCTCTAGTTCAGTGAAGACGGCCAAGCTGAGCCTGGTTATTGGAACCCGGACTTCGCGGCCGGCTGTCACCACCGCGGAACTTGAAGATGCCGAGCGCACGATCGATAACCGGCGCCAGCAGCTTCTCTATGCGGTTGCCCGCATGAATGGCGCCAAGGCTGTGGCCGAAACACTGGCAAAGAGGAGGCTCCTCTTCAGTTCGCTCCCCGCCATGGGGGAACCTGACAAGCGCGACCAAGACTTGCTGACCTCGAACGCTGCTGATCTTCTGCCCGTAGAGACCCCGTGGCAGGGCACCCCACGCTCCCCTTTGTTTCTGCTTGAGACACCTTATCGTCAACTGATTCCGTTTTCGCCTTTCGATCCTGGGTTAAGCGACGCCAACATGCTGGTAATGGCCAAAACCGGTGGCGGCAAGACCGTCATGGTCCAGCAATTCTTGCTGATGGCTGCTCGGGACAACCCGTTCATCTCAATTATTGAGCGTGGCGATTCGTATCGCCCACTGGTTGAGTTGATGGGCGGACGCATGATTACCATGTCGCTCGACACCGACCAGACGATCAATCCGTGGGATTTGCCCGAAGGGGAGCGCGAGCCGAGTAAAGACCAAGTCGCCTTCCTTAAGAATCTCACGCGACACATGCTGGGCGAGGGCGGGGCCGAAGACACCGAACTTCTCGACAATCTGATCACTGAGGCCATTCTGCGCACCTACAAACGGGCGGGGATCCGACCTTCATGTCCCATCCCGACATTTTCAGATCTACGCGATGAACTCGCGCAATGGCGGGATGAAGAGAAAAACCAGCGGGTCATGGACGAGGCCCACCTGGCCGCGATTAAGCTGCGCGGTTGGTGCGGTGAAAGGGGTGTCTACGCGAAACTATTCGATCGTCCAACCACAATTTCGCTCGACAATCCCTGGTTGTTTTTCAACGTCGAGCAGTTGAGCGATGACCGCCGGTTAGAGACGGCGATGAGCCTGTTGATCGCTCACGCCACTTCGCAGCGGGCTTCGGGCAGAGCCGGCCGCCGTAGCATCACGGTTCTCGATGAGTGCTGGTTCCTGCTCGATTCGCCCGTGCTGGCCCCGGAAGTCGTGCAATTGTTTCGCACGGCCCGCAAACGAAACGCCAGCGTCTGGGGAATGAGCCAGACCGCTGAGGATTTTGTTGGGACTGAATTGAATCCCAGAGTTCACGGCGCCGGAATTGTCAAGAACGCGACCACTAAGATCATTGGCCAGCAACCGGGGGATGTGACTGCGCTGCGTGAGCACCTTCATCTCAACGAGACAGCTTTGAACCAGATCAAGCATTTCAGCGCACCCGTGAAGGGCAAACGGTCGGATGCGCTCATAGTGATTGGCGAAAAAGCCGACACGACACACACAATCCGCATGTCGCCTACGGCCGTCGACTATTGGATCATGACGACCTACGCGCGGGAGCGAGTCTATCGCTCGTGGTGGCTAGAGCGGCGAAAAGATATGCCTTCGATAGAAGCCTACCTGCAATTGGCTGAAAGGTTCCCGGCCGGGCTGGCAGATGTCGATCCCCTTCCTGAAGAAATCTCGGGAGAAGTCGCGCGAGGTTCACGAATATGAAGAGAAAACTCCTGGAATTTGTATGCAATCTACAACGCGGCTTCAGTCCTCGTAAGCGGACGCTGTTGCTGGTTGTGGCTACTTTGTGCCTGACTCCACCAGCTTTGCAGGCTGATGGCATCGGAGACATCCTGTCGCTCTTTCAGACCATCACTCATACGCTGCAAGGCCCGATCGGCGCAGTCCTGAGCGAGATGCAGAAGTTAAGTATTGCAATCAACAACTTCCGGCAGCAGATTATCTGGCCGCTCGCCCTGATCAACCAAACGCGGTCATTCATTGTCGCGACTCGGGGACGCTATTCGGGTTTGATGTTCCAGATCGAGGGCATGAAGAACAACAGTGCGACTCTCGCGCTTCCCATGCAGTTGGAATCGCTTTTTCGAAGTGCTCAAGGGGGAACGATTACACAGATTCCTCCAATCTACATGCAGGTGTACCAGCCGCTCTCGCAGGCTGGCGTGGCTCAGCCACTGCAACGCAACTTGATGGATATTGACGATGCGATGGCGATGGATTCGCTAAAGACAGCGATGGTCTCCGATCAAAACACCCAGGGGATGCTTACTCTTGCCGACTCACTTGAGCAGCAGGCGATGAGCGCGGCTCCAGGGACTGCGGGCATGGTTACCGCTCAGGCCCGCATCGCGGATCTCGAAACCCAAGCCCAGCTCTCGAAAATGCTAGCCGCTCAACTGCGGGAGGAGGCAACGAAGCTGGCGCACCAGAATGCCGTGCTGAAACAGAGCTCAGTGGCCACACAAAATTTGCAGAACCAGATTCAGCAAGTTCTGGCGCATCCGTAAGGAGCAGAAAAATGAGTCGATCCACGCTCTATCGCCTTTGGAAGTTCTTGCGTAATGCAATCACCGCGGTCTGCGGCTTCGCCATCGTAATCGCCTTGCTGCCTGCCAAAGCCCGCAGCCAGCTTGGCCTGGATCCCTGCTGCGCCATCATGCAGGTCGGTCTCAACACAATCTCCGGTCTCCTCAGGAACGCTGTGGCAAAGCCCTTAGGCTCGATCCAGCAGAGCCAACAGCAATCGGCAAATTTCGAACAACAGGTCGTTTTTCCTCTGACTGCGATTTCGCAAGCAAGAAACATGGCTCTTCAATTCGAGGGGACTTTCGTGCAGATGCGGCAGCTGTTTCAGGTGCCGGTGGCCAGCGCCACGCTGCCGGTGCCACAAATGCTTGAACAGAGCCTGCTCTCCCGGAATCCAGGGATGGTGCCACAGATTACGAGCAACTATTCCGCTCTCTACGGAACAGTGATGCCGCCGGCGGACGCGCCGGTCGCGGTCCGGAATCTGGTTGACATGACCGATGCCGAAGCGCAAGCCGCCATGAAGAAGGCTCTTGAAATCGATGCCTTGGCTGATCTGGAGCTTCAGGCGGCGGAGCAGATGAACCAGCAGTTGCAGAGCGCCGCGCCGGGTACGGCCACGATCCTGGAATCGGAGACTGCGGCTTGGCTGGTACGTGCCAACGCTTACACGCAATCCGCAATGGCGGAACTGGTCAGGGTACGATCCATCGAATTGGCCAATCAGAGTGACCAGTTCAAGTTCAGCGCTTCTCACACCTTGAACCTGCATAACGCTGGCAGCCAGGTTCTTCAGCAAGGAGTTCAGTAGCTGTGTTTTATTTCCAGCATCTTCTCAATACGGCGCTGGCTGGGATTGATGGCACCGCCATCGTTCCGACGGTGACGAGTCTTGCTTTCGCGATCCTCCTGATTGGTTTCCTCATCGGCTTGTATCAAGCGGCATTTCGCGGAGGCGATCTGCAGGCGCTTGCCGTAACGGCCGTCAAGTACTTGGTGGTAGCCATGATCGTCGCCAACTGGGCATCGGTTTTTCGCAGCGTGAACGGATCGTTCAACGCCGTTGCGAATTCCATCGGCAGCAGCTCTGGGGCGGGCGATATGTTCCAGAGCTGGATGGGGCAACTCCAACAGCAGTTCGCCAACAACCCATCGTTGACTCTTACCGATCTCATCACAGGCGATGCAGCCAGCACAATCACGGTTGTGCTTCTTGTAGTCGCTTACCTCCTTTATGCCCTGGCAATGATTGTGTTCTGCTTCTTCTACACGCTGTTTGGCGCCGTTCTCTATGTGGTCGGACCATTGGTCCTTGCTCTGATTCCCATCTCGGGTGTCGGCCAGTTGGGGAAGGCATACGCGATCAACGTGATGATCTGGAACGCCTGGGGTGTTCTCTATGCAGTGTTCGGCGCGCTGATCACTGCTGTTCAGGTCAATCAAGTCAACAATGTTCTGGGCAACGGCTTCCTTGGTTTTCTCAAAGGGACTGGAGACTCGGTCATGCTGGGCCTCGTCAGCATCTTCTATGCATTGGCCATCGCTCTGATCCCTTTCATCGCCAAACGGGTAATCTCCGGTGACGTAGGTTCAACGACATTCGCTTTGGTGCGGGCCGGTGCGGTTGCCACAGGTGCGGCGCTGGCTGGAATCAGCGGGTTCGCCGCTGGGCTCAGTCCAGGCATTGCAGGCGCGGGGGCTTCGGGCGGAGCTGGTGTCTCGTCGACTTCGACTGCCTTGGCATCGTCAGCTCCTCCGCCCACGCCTTCGATGCCCGACTTCATCCGCTCAGGAGTTGCCAGCGCAATGAATAGTAATAGCAGCCCGGTGGCCGCTTCGAGCAGCAACAATGGGGGCGCTGAAAACCGAGAGTTTGCGGTTGCAGTGTCGGGCAGCGGCAGCCGTGCCGGACACGGCCCTGGCTATCGTCCACATTCGGTGACGCAACTCATCAGTTACAACGTGGGAAGGTCAATCGGAAAAGTAGCGAGCAAGAACAATGCTGAGAACAATTAGCTCTGGCCGAGGAGGTCTCTATGTGGAGGCAGCCACCAATTTGGGAGCCGCAAGGCTCGAAGTTTCGGCCGCACAGCATTACGACACTGATCTTCTTTTATGTCGGAAAGTTTTTCGGCCGCTTGTTCGGCCGTCGCTGCTGATTGTGGCTTGAAAACGATTGAGGAATACCGAGCATGTGGTTAAAAAAGAAAAACCCGTCCAAAGAAACTGAAGCCCCGGAAAAGGTCCGCTACAGCCACTATTACGAGCACGATGGGGCCCTTCGAGCCTATGCAAATCGTGCCATGGTGCTGGCCTTCCTGTGTATTCCGCTAGCCATGTTAGCGCTGGCCTTTGCCGTCTATGTCCGACTGCAACCTCCCACAGTCATTCGCATAGACGAAAACGGCCAGGCGACAGTTCTGGGTGTGGGCAAACCGGCCATTTCTGTGACGCAGGGTCCAGGCTCGGAGCCGACCGAATTCGAGAAGCACGCATTTGTGCGTCTATTCCTTGAACGCTACCTCAACTTCTCACCGACGAACGTCAGCCGCAACTGGGCCGACAGTTTGAACATGATGACTGCCAACTTGCGGCGTACGGCCTACGCAGGCATGCAGAAAGATGACTTCATCGGCAAGATCCAAGACGACCAGACCACCTCGGAGTTTCAGCTGCGCACGCTTGAGGCTGCCAAAGACGATCCACTCACGTACACGGCGTTCGGCGTCAAAGAAGTTCACCACATTCACGAACACAACGAGACCATCGACAAGGTGGTCAGCGAGTTTCACGTTCGACTCCTGGTTGAAAAACGGTCCGAAGAGAACCCCAGCGGCCTGCTGATCGGTGAGTACTGGGAGCGAGCAATTGAGGGTGAGAAACGCGACTGGGTGCTGCAACAGGCGAACTTGGGCCTCCGATGAGTCTGATGAAGGGAGCTTTGGATATGGAAGGTAAAGGGACAGATGCGACGGAGCGCCGATGGCCGCGAGAAGCGAAGGTGCGATCGCGCCGAGGAGGCGCCGGAATGGGAATGACGCGAACCTTCGCTACTTTCTCGTTAAGCCAGGATCTTCTCCGACAAAGCCGGAACTCGGCCAGGAAATGGCGAGCGAGGGAGAAGCTTTGATTGAGGCATTCAAGAGTGGCCAACCGTTCTACACAGTGACAGCTTGGAAAGCGGTTCCGGAGGTGAATGGCGGGAATCCTGTGATCGTGAAACAGGCAATCGCCCAGAAAACGGCTTAGACACAGTTCGATGAGATCAGCACGAGCAGTTCTCAGGTGACCAAGAGGTTGATTTTGGTCCTTTGAGCACCCCGCTGCTTAATGCGGGGATTGTGCTGACCGGCGCTTCCTGCACTTGAAGCCTGGCCCAGTAAACCCAAAATGGAGGCCAGGTGAAGGGTATGGAAGCTTGCGGTCGCGCAGACTCCTTAACTCGATCCTGGACTCCAGGAACAAATGGTTAAGGAGAACAAACATGACGAAGAATACGACGACGAACAATTACAGAATCCCGGCCGACCAACTCCAGAACCTCGAGATCGACCGCAACGGGCGAGTCGCGCCGCGGTTGCACGATCTCGAGCCACTCAAGAACACGCTGCTCAGCGCGCTCTATCCCGGAATCAAGGTGGCGAGCGTAACGGTGCCCACCGAGCCTCTCGACGATTTTGAAGAAGCACAGGTCGAGAACTCTCTGGCACGGCTCGTCTGGAACGGGACTCACTACAAATTAGTCGGCGCCAGCGGTTCCGCAAAGAAAGGCAAGTTCTACTTTGTGGATCGGGAGCACAGCCGGGCGATTGCCGAGCGGTTCCAGCACTGGCCGCAGGCGGCAATTGTTTACTTCGGGATCCTCGTCTCGCCCTGCAAGGTGATGATGGAGGAGCCCGATGCGCGCGTTCTCGTGGTGGCCGACAGGAAGCTTGGAACCAACGATTGCCGGGGCTGGATCCGGCGATCCGTGTTCCGGCGCCTCCAACAAAAGCATGACGACGAAATTCTCTCGTACCAGATCGAAAGACTTCGTC
>Ga0335080_10005428_pt1 | contig 13115 bp, 11 predicted proteins | sample Lox_Sample_34_FD_206720 | JGI IMG/M metagenome (GOLD analysis project Ga0335080, IMG submission 206720) | Soil microbial communities from Loxahatchee National Wildlife Refuge, Florida, United States - Lox_Sample_3.4 | ecosystem: Environmental > Terrestrial > Soil > Wetlands | place: USA... | reverse complement strand
TGGTGGCGGCACTGCTCGACGACGAGCGCGATCTCCTCCTCGGTGACGTAGGCGCCCTGGACGCGCTGGAGGCGCGAGGTGCCGAGCGGCTTGAACAGCATGTCGCCCTGCCCGAGCAGGCTCTCGGCGCCGGACTGGTCGAGGATCACGCGGGAGTCCGTCTGGCTCGAGACGGCGAACGCGATCCGCGAGGGCACGTTCGCCTTGATCATCCCGGTGATCACGTCGACCGACGGGCGCTGGGTCGCGAGCACGAGATGGATCCCGACGGCGCGCGACTTCTGCGCGAGCCGGATCACGGCGTCCTCGACGGCCTGCGGCGAGGTCATCATCAGATCGGCCAGCTCGTCGATCACGACGAGCAGGTAGGGAAGCTGGCGCTCGCCGCGCTGGCGCAGCGCACGGTTCGCCTCCGGCAGGTTGCGCGCGCGGAGCTCGGAGAGGCGCTCGTACCGCCGGTCCATCTCCCCCACCACGTTGGCGAGGACGGCCGAGGCCTCCTTCGGGCTCGAGACGACGGGCGTGAGCAGGTGCGGGATCGACTCGTAGTGGTTCAGCTCGACGTGCTTCGGGTCGATCAGGATCAGCCTCGCCTCGTCTGGATTCGCGCGCAGGAGGATCGAGGTGATGATCGCGTTGATGCAGCCGGACTTGCCCGAGCCGGTCGTGCCCGCGATCAGCACGTGCGGCATCCGCGCGAGGTCGGCCCACACGGCGTTGCCCGAGATGTCCTTCCCGAGCCAGACGGAGAGCGGGCTCGCGGTCGCCGGCAGGTCGTCGAAGACGTCGCCGAGGGTGACGATGTTCGGCGAGAGGTTCGGCAGCTCGACTCCGACCGCCTGCTTGCCGGGGATCGGCGCGAGGATCCGGATCTCGGTCGTCGCGAGCGCGTAGGAGAGGTCGTCCTTCAGCGCCGCGACCTTGGCCACCTTGGTGCCGGGCGCGAGCTGCAGCTCGTAGCGCGTGACGCGCGGGCCTGAGATCTGGCCGACGACGTTCGCGTCGATCCCGAAGTTCGCGAGCGTCTGCACGAGCGCTTCGGCGACCCGTCGGCCGGCCTCGGGCGAGGGGCCGCTCCCCGGCGCGGAGCGCTTGAGCAGGCTCCGGTCCGGGAGGTCGTAGTCGGGATGGCCGGGCAGCGCGTCGAAGAGGCTCGTCTGGTCGGGCTCGGGCTCCGGGACGAGCGGGTGCTCGGGCTCGTAGGCGAGGAGCGGCGGCGGGCCGGTCTCTGAGACGACGTCGGGGTAGTCGTGCTCGACGTCCACCGGCGGCTCGACGGCATGGAGCACCGGCGGCGGCGGCGCGGCGACGGCGACGGCCTCGGGACGCGAGGCGAGCCTGCGCGCGTGCCCGTGCGCGCGCCGGACGGCGTGCCCCGAGCGGCGGAGGAACGCGCCGACCGAGGCGCCGGTGAGCAGGAGCAGGCCGACGAAGAGGGTCGTCACGCCGACGATCGTCGCGCCGGTATCGCCGAGCAGCGCCGAGAAGAGCCGGTCGAGCTCGCGGCCGACCCAGCCGCCGTCCGCGCCGAGCGTAAGCATCAGCCCGAAGGCGCTCACCGCGAGGCCGGTGCGGAACGGGCGCACGTCGACGAGCGCGCTGCGGGCGACCATCAGGGCGCCGATCACCACGAGCGCGACGGGGAGCACGTAGCCGGCGTCGCCGACGACCTTCGTGATCGCGTCGGTGATCGCGCCGCCGACGACTCCGCCGTTCCACCCGAGGTAGAGGAGCGCGCCGAGAAAGATCCCGAGCGCGACGAGGGCGAGGCCCCAGAGCTCGGTGCGGTGGGCGTGGGCGCGCCCGGACTTCGCCCGCTTCCGCTTCCGGATCCGGGCGGGAGACTTCGGGCGTAGCTTGGTCGTGCGCCTTCTGCGCGCCATAGACGCAGTTTCGGGAGCCGACCCCGGCCTCCTTCACCCCACCCCGCACGCGCACGAAGTCACACCTTGTGATCCCTCACGTCACAAACCGGTGCGAGCTTCTCCGCGATCGTGAGTCCGTGCCGCGCTGGGAGCCCGTCCGTCCCGAGTTCGTGCGCGCCCTCCACCTGCTGGCGGCGCTCGACTGCCCTTGCGCCGAGGCCTATCGCCGCCTGCGCCCGCTTGCATCCAGGCTCGACGTGCCGCGACCGAGCTACAAGCGCGTCTGCCGGGTGATGCGAGAGGAGCGGCGCCGGATCGCAGCACGGGACGCGGCGCTCGAGGAGACGCTGGGCGAGATCCTGTCGGGGCTGGCATTTCGCCGGCGACCGGGGTGAGGGATCACAAGGCGGCTCTCAGGGGAGCGAGGAGATGCGCTCGACCAGGAGGTCGACGAAGCCTGCGGCGTCGATTCCCGTGGCGACGTGGCAGTTCGCGGGCCGGCCCATCCGATCCCAGAGGTCGACCAGCGTGCGGCCGCGCGAGAGCTCCCACGAGCAGTCGACGTCGACGCGGCGGTGCTTCGTCTCGAGCAGCTCGGGCTGCGCCACGTAGGCGACGGCGACGGCGTCGTGGATCGGCGAGCCCGCCCACCCGTACTGCTCGCGGTGGTACTTGCCGTAGAAGCCCAGCAGGTCGGCGACGATCCCCCCGGCCCGGCCGCCGGCGCGCATTTGCTCGGCTTCGGGCTCGCCCACCAGCGCCTGGTGGGTCACGTCGAGGCCGACCATCGTGAGGTCGATCCCGCTTTCGAACACGCGGCGCGCCGACTCGGGGTCGGCCCAGATGTTGAACTCGGCGGCCGGGGTGACGTTTCCCTCGGCGATCGCCCCGCCCATCAACACGATCCGCTCGATCCGCTCCTCGATCCCCGGATGGAGCGCGAGCAGGAGCCCGATGTTGGTGAGCGGCCCGGTCGGGACCAGGGTGAGTGGAGCCGCGGCGGCGTTCAGCGTGTCCGCGAGCAGCTCGACCGCATGCCTCGGATCCGGCTCGCGGCTCGGCGGCGGTAGGTCGGGGCCGTCGAGCCCGGACTCGCCGTGGACGTAGGCGGCGACGTATCGCTCGCGGACGTACGGCCGGTCGGCGCCGGCGGCGACGGGGATCTCCGGGCGACCGACCGCGTCGAGGAGGCGGATCGCGTTGGCGGTCGTCTTGTCGAGCGTCTGGTTGCCCGCGACGGTCGTGACGCCGACGAGCTCGAGCTCGGGGCTCGCGAGCGCGAGGAAGAGCGCGATCGCGTCGTCGTGGCCGGGGTCGCAGTCGAGGAGGATGGGCGTGCTCACGCGCGCAGTATCTCGTCCAGCTCGGCGGCGGTGGGCAGTGACGGTTGCGCGCCCGGCCGCGAGGCGGCGATCGCGCCGGCGGCACAGGCGCGGCGGAGGGCCTCGAGTCGGTCGCGGCCCTCGAGCAGCGAGACGAGCAGCGCCGCGCAGAAGGCGTCTCCCGCCGCGGTTCCGTCGACCGCGGTCACGGCCGGAGGCGCAGCGCGGGCGATCTCGGTCCCGTTCTCGAGCAGCACTGCGCCCTCTGCGCCGAGCGTGAGCGCGACGAGCCGGGGCGTCTCCGAGAGCGCGTCGAGCTCGTAGCGGTTGACCACGACGAGGTCGGCGCGCCGGATCACCTCGGGCGGCACGCCGACCGCCGGTGCCGCGTTGAGGCAGAAGAGCCCCTGCGCCTGCGCGGCGGCGGCCGCGACGGCCTCGACCGGGATCTCGAGCTGGCTGAGCACCGCGTCGTCGTCGACCACGGTGACGTCCGCGGCCGCGAGGCGCGCATTCGCGCCCGGGGCGACCGCGATCACGTTCTCGCCGGCCGAGTCGACGAGGATCAGCGCGACCCCGCTCTCGCCCTCGTCGCGGCGCACGCCGGTGACGTCGACGCCCTCGGCCTCCAGCGAGCGCAGCACGAGGTCGTCCGCGCCGATCCGCCCGACGAAGCTCGTGCGCGCGCCCAGCCGGGCGGCCGCAACAGCCTGGTTCGCGCCCTTGCCCCCGGGGATGCGCTCGAACTCGGCATCGGTGACGGTCTCGCCCGGGCGCGGGAGCCGCTCGCAGCGGGCGACGAGGTCGACGTTCGCCGAGCCGACGACGCAGATGCTAGGCGGCAATGGCGCGGAGGTCGTCGTGCGCGCGGCCGAGCAGGTTCTCGCGGAGGTCGAACAGTCCGGCCCAGAGCGAGGAGACGTCCGGCTCGAGCTCGACGCGAGCGATGTCGGTGAGCCCCTCGAGCGCGCGCACGAGCACCGCCAGCTCGAGGTAGGCCTGGGCGACGCGGATCGGCTCGATCTGCACGCCGGCACGCTCGAGCACCGGCTGCCAGTCCATCAGCTCGGCGCGGCCCGGGCCCGCGTACCACGAGCGCCCCTCGGGCCCCCGCTCGGGCTCGAGCTCGAGCAGGTAGCGCTCGAGCGGCCGCTCGAGGCCGGCGATCGCCGTCTCGGCGCGGTCGGCCGCGTGCCGGAGCGATGCCTGCCGGCCGCCTGCGGTCGCCGGAGACGCGTCGCCGCGCGCCCAGCGCTCCAGCAGCCGGCAGAACGCGAGCGCCGAGGCCTCGCAGGCGCCGAGCTGGCCGACGAGCTGCCGCGCCGTCTCGGGCTCGGCCGCGTGCTCTTCGATCACGTCGGCCCAGCCGGGGAGGTGCCGGAGCCTCATACCTCGACGACCACCGGGAGGATCATCGGCCGCCGGCCGGTGCGGTCGTACACGAGGTGGGCGAGCGCGTCGTGGAGGTGCTCCTGGAGCAGCTTGATCTCGGTGATGTCGTCGTGGAGCAGCTCCGTGAACACCTCTGCCGCCTCCTCGCGGAGCTCGTCGAGCAGCGGCTCCGCCCCCTCGCCGAAGCCGCGCGCGATCAGCTCGGGCGGCGGCGCCTCACCGTCCTCGCCGACGGTGGCGACGACGATCAGGACGCCGTCCTCGGCGAGCCGGCGCCGGTCGCGGAGGGCGACGTCGTGGATGTCCCCGACGCCGAGCCCGTCGACGAACGTCATCCCCGCGTCGACCTTGTCGATCACCCGTGCGCCGTCGGCGTCGAGGCCGACGACGGTGCCGTTCTCGGCCAGCACGATCCCGCTCGCGGGGACACCGGACTCGCGCGCGAGCTGCGCGTGGGCCTCGAGCATCCGGAACTCGCCGTGGATCGGCATCACCGCCTTCGGGCGCACGAGCGCGAGCAGGAGGCGCTGCTCCTCGCGGCAGGCGTGGCCGGAGACGTGCACCGGCGCGTTCTCCTGGTGCAGCACCTCGGCGCCGGACCGGGCGAGCCGGTTGATCGCGTCGTGGACGCGGAGCTCGTTCCCGGGCACCGGCTTCGCGGAGATGATCACGGTGTCGCCGCGCTCGACCGAAACCGTCGGATGGTCGTTGTAGGCGATCCGCGTCAGCGCCGAGAGCGGCTCGCCCTGGCTGCCGGTGCAGACGATCATCGTCTCGTGCGGGGCGAGGTCGCCGAGGTTCTTGGGCTGCACGAGCGCGTCGTCGGGCACGTCCATGTAGCCCAGGCTGCGGGCGATGTTCACGTTCTTGCGCATCGAGCGGCCGACCACGCAGACCTTCCGGCCCGTCTGGATCGCGACGTCGATCGCCTGCTGCACGCGGTGCACGTTCGAGGCGAACGAGGCGATCAGGATCCGACCCTCCCGCTGCGGGATGATCGTGCGGAACGCCTCCCCCACCGTCCGCTCCGACGGCGTGAAGCCCGGGCGCTCGGCGTTGGTCGAGTCGCCGAGCATGAGGTCGACGCCGCGGTTGCCGATCTCCGCAAGGCGTCCGACGTCGGTCCTGAAGCCGTCCACCGGCGTGTGGTCGATCTTGTAGTCGCCCGTGTGGACGACGGTTCCGGCCGAGCTCGTGAGCACGACGGCGACCGCGTCCGGGATCGAGTGCGCCATGCGCACCAGCTCGACGCTGAACGGCCCGACCGCGAACGCGCCGTCCGCGGGATCCACCTCGACGAGCTCCACCGCGCGCAGCAGGCCGTGCTCGTCGAGCTTCGACTTCACGAGCCCGAGCGTGAAGCGCGTGCCGTAGATCTTCGGCACCGGCACGTCACGCAGGAGATAGGGCAGCGCGCCCACGTGGTCCTCGTGCGCGTGCGTGAGGATCACCGCGCGCACCTGGTCGGCCCGGTCCCTGAGGTAGGTCATGTCCGGAAGCACCAGGTCGACGCCGAGGTGCTCGTCGCGCGGGAACGCGAGCCCGGCATCGACGACGACGATCTCGCCGTCGAGCTCGAACACGGTCATGTTCTTGCCGACCTCGCCGAGGCCGCCGAGCGGGATGATTCGGAGCATGACCTGAGTCTACGCGGGCGCGGCTGCGAGGAGGCCGAGCCGCTCGAGGCAGCTCCGCACCAGGGCGAGCTCTTCGGGGCTCGCGTCGACGAGCGGGAGGCGCAGGCCGCCGACCTCGTGGCCGAGCAGGTTGAGCGCCGCCTTGATCGAGATCGGATTGACGACGACGCGGAGCAGCTCGATCGCGGGCCGGAGCTCCTCGTCGAGCGCGCGCGCCCCGTCGAGGTCGCCGTCGCGGAACCGGCGCACCAGCTCCTGCACCTGCGGACCGACGATGTGCGTGTGGACACAGACGCCGCCCGTGCCGCCGAGCTCGAGGAACGGCAGCAGGAGATCGTCGTCGCCCGCGTAGAGCGCGAGGTCCGTCTCCTCGAGGATCCGGCGCGCCTGGGCGAGGTCGGGGTTCGCCTGCTTCACCGCGGCGACGGTGGAGATCTCGCCGAGCTCGGCGAGGGTCTCGGGCTCGATGTTGATCACGACGCGGCTCGGGATGTTGTAGACGATGATCGGCCGGTCGCTGACCGCCGCGATCGCCTTGAAGTGCTCGACGATCCCCCTGGGCGGCGGCTTGTTGTAGTAGGGCGTCACGACGAGGAAGCCGTCGACGCCGAGCGCGTGCGCCTGCTCGGTGAGGTGGACCGAGTGACCGGTCGAGTAGGTGCCGGTGCCGGCGATCACGGTCGCGCGGTCGCCGACCTCCTCGACCGCAGCGGCGAACAGGACGAGCCGCTCCTCGTCGGAGAGGGTCGGCGCCTCGCCGGTCGTGCCGGCGACGACGATCCCATCCGAGCCGTTCTCGACGAGGAACCGCGCGAGCTCGCGGAAACGGCCGAGCTCGAGCGACCCGTCGGCGGAGAACGGCGTCGCGATCGCTGTGAGGATCTCTCCGAGCACGGATCGATTGTACGCCCCGGCGCGAAATCGTCACGAAGCCGGCACAGACACGTGCGTCCCCGTCCCCTACCGTTCACCTCCCCGTGGGCGGGTGGGGGTTTGGGATGGGTCCTAACTAGAGAAGCGCGTCGAGCCCGACCGTCAGCCCGGGCGGGAGCGAGCGGACGCGTTCGAGCGCCAGCAGCACGCCGGGCGCGAACGCCTCGCGCGAGAGCGTGTCGTGCCTGATCGTGAGCAGCTCGCCTTCCCCGGCGAGGAGCACCTCCTGGTGCGCAACGAGCCCGGGCAGGCGAACGGAGTGGATCACCGGCGAGGTGCCCATCGCAGCCGCGGTCGCGAGCGCGGTGCCGGACGGCGCATCCACCTTCGCCTCGTTGTGGAGCTCGATGATCTCGGCCCGCGGCAGCTTCTCCGCGGCCTCCGCGGCGAAGCGCATCATCAGCACGGCGCCCAGCGCGAAGTTCGGCGCGTGAAACGCCGCCACTCCCGCGTCGCGCGCGAGCGAATCGACGGCGTCCCGGTCGAAGCCGGTCGTGCCGATCACGATCGGTGTCCCCCGCGCCGCGCATGCCGCCGTTGTCGCCTCGACCGCGTCCGGGCGGGTGAAGTCGACCGCGACCTCGGCATCGTCGAACTCGACCAGCTCGTGGCCGGCCGCCTCGAGGCGCGGCGCGACGGCCCGACCGACCTTGCCGTCCCGCCCGAAGAAGACGACCTTCACGCCGCGGCCTTCGCCGTCAGCGCCGGGCTGACCCGCTCGACGGCCGACCGGAAGACCTCCTCGCTGGGCCCGATCCCCGCCGCCGAGAGGCGTTCGGGCGTCAGCAGCAGCGCCGCGAGCTCGGCCACTTCGTCTCCGTCGACGCTCTCGATCTCGGCGATGATCCGCTCGAAGGAAAGGAGCTCCGCGTCGGTGATCAGCGACTTCCCGAGCCGGCTCATCCGGTTCGAGGTCGACTCCATCGAGAGCATGATCCGGCCCTTCAGGTTCTCCTTCGCGCGCTCGAGCTCGCGGGTGCGGAGGTTGCCCGCGCCGATGTCAGCCAGCTGCTCGGCGACGATCTCGAGCGAGGGCCCGACGTTCTCCTCACGCGTGCCGACGTAGATCCCGATCAGCCCCGTGTCGGTGTACTGCGAGGCGAAGCTATAGACCGAGTACGCCATCCCCCGCTTCTCGCGGATCTCCTGGAAGAGGCGCGACGAGGCGGAGCCGCCGAGGATCGAGTCGAGCAGCGAGGCGGCAAAGCGGCGGCGGTCGGAGCGCGAGATCCCGGGCGCGCCGACGACGACGTTGTACTGCTCGGTGTCCTTGCGACCGAAGCGGAGGCTCGGCGCGGGCGCCTTCACGAGCGGCCGGCGCAGCGGTGGCCTCCCGTTCCCTCCCCCGGCCCCCTCGCGGCGGAGCTCGCGCACCAGGTGCTCGTGGTCGACGTTCCCGGCGGCGGCGATCACCACGTTCGACTCGACGTACGCCGACGCGTGATAGCCGGCGATCGCGCGGCGCCCGATCCCTGCGATCACCTCGACCGTGCCGATCACCGGGCGGCCGAGCGCGTGCCCGCCGAACACGGCCTCCGAGAAGAGGTCGTGCACGGCCTCGCCCGGGGTGTCCTCGTACATCGCGATCTCCTCGAGCACCACCTCGCGCTCGGCGTCGAGCTCGGAGAAGGTGGGCTCGAACACCATCCCCGTCATCACGTCGAGCGCCTGCTCGAGGTGCGAGTCCGGGATGCGGGCGTAGACCACGGTGTGCTCGCGCGAGGTCGCCGCGTTCAGCTCGCTGCCCATCTCGTCGAAGATCTCCGCGATCTCCTGCGCCCCGTGACGGCGCGAGCCCTTGAACAGCAGGTGCTCGATGAAGTGCGAGACGCCGGCGCGGTCGGGGCGCTCGTCGCGCGAGCCCGAGCCGATCCAGAAGCCGATCGCCACCGAGCGGACGCCCGGTACGCGCTCGGAGACGACGCGCTCGCCGGAGTCGAGCTCGGTCAGGCTGTACTTCTGCACGGGCTACACCCTACGCCGTCGGCTCGCGCACTCCTCGCGGCTCGACGAACCGGCGGCTCCCTCCGCCCTGCTCCCAGAACAGCGTGACTCCGCGCTCGGCCTGCCAGGCGGCGAGCCGGACCCAGGTGACGGCGGCCGCGACTCCCATCCCCGCCACGCCTCCAGCCAGGATCGAGCCGAGCACGAGGCTGCCCGCCGCCACGGTCACCACGGCGAGGGCCGTGACCACAACCGTGCTCGGCAGCATCATCCGCCACGCGACCAGCCACCTCGGCTCGAGCCGCGCGTCCGCCGGGAGCGGTCCGGGCTCGGCGCGGAACAGGGCCGAGCGCCGGTCCGCGAGTGCGGCGAACGCGAGCAGCGCCGCGCCGAACGCGAAGCCGACGACGGCGGACCTCGGCGTCGCTCCGGCCGCCAGAGCCGCCGCGAGCACGATCCCGCCCAGCGCAAGGCGGATCGGCACGATCAGGGAGAGGCTCGCGCCGGCCGTTGCCACCCGAGGTGCGTCCTCGGAACCAGCAACGGCCGGCGCGCGCATCCTTCGTCCTACCGGCGTCCGCCTCCGCGGCCGCCGCGGTCGCCGCCGCTGCGGCGGGGACGCTCCTCCTCGGGCTCCCGTGGCGGCGCGTTCTTCGCCCGCTCGATCAGCTCCTCGGGCTGCACCAGGCGGCCGTCCTCGTGCTTGGCGACCAGCTTGAGGCCGATGCGCCCGCGCGCCTTGTCGACCTCCTGGACGATCACGTCGAGCTCGTCGCCCCGCGAGATCACGTCCTCGATGTGGCCGACCCGGCCGGGGCCCACGTTCGAGACGTGGAGCAGGCCGTCGGTGCCCTTCTTCAGCTCGACGAACGCGCCGAACTGCGTGGTCTTGACGACCTTGCCGGTGTAGGTGTCGCCGACCTCGGGCTCCTTGGTCAGCGCCTGGATCGCAGCGATCGCGGCGTCGGCCTTCGTGCCCTCGGTGGCGTAGATCATGATCGTGCCGTCCTCGCCGATGTCGATCTGGACGTCGTAGTCGGCCTCGAGGCCGCGGATCGTCTCGCCGCCCTTGCCGATCACCATCCCGATGAACTCGGGGTTGATCTTGACCGTCGAGATCCGCGGCGCGTGGTCTGCGAGCGCACCGCGCGGCTCGGCGATCACCTCGAGCATCTTGTCGAGGATGAAGGCGCGGGCCTGCTTCGCCTGCTCGAGCGCCTGCCCCATGATCTCCCGCGTGACACCGGTGATCTTGATGTCCATCTGCAGGGCGGTGACCCCCTCCTTCGTGCCCGCGACCTTGAAGTCCATGTCGCCGAGGTGGTCCTCCGCACCCTGGATGTCGGTGAGGATCGCGTAGTCGTCGCCCTCCTTGACGAGGCCCATCGCGATGCCGGAGACCGGTGCCTTGATCGGCACGCCTGCGTCCATCATCGAGAGCGTCGAGCCGCACACGGAGCCCATCGACGACGAGCCGTTCGACTCGAGCGTCTCGGAGACCAGGCGGATCGTGTAGGGGAACTCGTCGGCCGGCGGCACCATCGGCTCGAGTGCCCGCTGCGCAAGCGCTCCGTGGCCGATGTCGCGCCGCTTCGGGCCGCGCATGAAGCCCGTCTCCCCGACCGAGTAGGGCGGGAAGTTGTAGTGGTGCATGTAGCGGCGCTCGTTCTCGAGGGAGAGGTCGTCGATCCGCTGCCCCTCCTTCGCGGTGCCGAGCGTGCAGAGCGTCAGGATCTGCGTCTGCCCGCGCGTGAAGAGGCCCGAGCCGTGCGTGCGCGGGGAGACCCCCACCTCGCACTCGATCGGGCGGATCTCCTCGAGCGAGCGGCCGTCGGGCCGGCGCTTGTCGGACGCGATCTTGCGCCGGACGATGTTCTTGTAGATCGCCTCGGCCGCGCGCTTGACGTAGCTCTTCGTGAGCGTGTCCTTCACGACCTCGCCTTCGGGGCCGGGCGTTCCGACCGGGAAGGGCAGCTCGACCGTCTCGACGATCCGCTCGAAGAGCAGATGGCGCTTGGCCGACTTCAGCTCCTTGGAGTCCTGCTCGGCGTCCGTGAGGGCGACGAGGTCGCTCTCGAACTGCTCGCGAACCGGGCCCTCGACGGCCGCCTGGCGCTGCTTGTCGAGGATGAGGTTGAGGCTCGCACGCACCTGCGTGAGGCGGGTGATGTCGGCCTCGGTCGACTCCATCGTCAGCGGCGGGCACAGCTCCACGCACAGCTCCTCGACGATCGCACCGGCCTCGCGCAGGCCCTCGGCCTGGATGCGGGCCGCGATCGCCGGGCCCTGCGAGGCCTCGAGCTCGGCGGTCAGCTCCATGTCGAGCCACTTCGGCTTGCCGACCTTCTCGCGGAGCTCCTCCTGTGCCTCGCACAGCTTGCGGATCTCGGCCTGTGCGAGGTCGAACGCCTCGAGCAGCGTCTGCTCGGGCACGACGTTCGCGCCGGCCTCCACCATCGTCAGCGCGTCCTTGGTGCCGACGACGATCAGGTCGAGCTCGCTGTCGTCGTACGTCTCCTGCAGCGTCGGATTGACGACGAGCTTGCCGTCGATCAGCCCGATGCGGACGGCCCCGACGGGGCCGAAGAACGGCAGCGACGAGATCATCAGCGCCGCGGAGGCGCCGTTGATGCAAAGGATGTCGTGCGGCACGACGAGGTCGGCCGACAGGACGGTGCAGATCACCTGCACCTCGTTCTTGTAGCCCTTCGGCCAGAGCGGCCGGATCGGGCGGTCGATCATCCGTGCCGTCAGGGTGGCGCGCTCGGTGGCGCGGCCCTCGCGCTTGAAGAAGCCGCCCGGGATCTTGCCCGCGGCGTACATGCGCTCCTCGACGTCGACGGTCAGCGGGAAGAAGTCGGCGCCCTCGCGGGCCTCCGGCCGTCCCTGCGCAGTCGCGAGCACCATCGTCTCGCCCGCACGGACGACGACAGCGCCGTCCGCCTGCTTCGCCAGCTTGCCGGTCTCGAACGTGATCGACTCCTCGCCGATCGCGACGGTAACCGAGGCCTGGCGCTCGGTTGCAATACTCATCTCTCTATTCCTCCACTCTGCTTATGGGTGGAGGGTGGATGTTTGGGTCAGCGTCGGATCGCGGCGCTCGCCCAAACTTCCACCCTCCCTTGTCGAGCTAGCGCCTGAGCCCCAGCTCCTTGATCAGGGCGCGATAGCCCTCGAGATCGTGCTTCTGGAGATAGTTCAAGAAGCGGCGGCGGCGGCCGACGAGCTTGAGCAGGCCGCGGCGCGAATAGTGGTCCTTCGCATGGGTGCGCAGGTGCTCGGTGAGCTGGTTGATCCGCTCGGTGAGCATCGCGATCTGCGCCTGCGGCGAGCCCGTGTCGGTCTCGTGCCGGCCGTACTTCTTGAAGATCTCGGACTTTGCTTCCTTGGTGAGGGTCATTGCACCTCCGTAGTGTGGACTCCGCCGGTCCCCGCACGCCGCGCAAGGAAGACGCGTACGGCCGAGACCGGGGTCGCGTTCAAGGGTACCAGCGACCGTGTCAGTGCGCGTGGCGGTACAGCCTGGGCCGCAGCAGCTCGCGCGAGACCGGAACGGTGAGCGGGAGCCAGCCCACGTAGCCGCAATCGGGGCAGCCCGGGTTCACTATCAGCGTGCCGCCGCGCTCCGGCTTGGAGTAGACCGTGCCGCACTCCAGGCAACGCACACTCTGGTACATCGTGAGCGGCGCCTCTTCCCCCATGACCGGGAAGATGCCGCGAACCGTGGAATCTTGCGGGGTTCAGACCGGTCGCACGGCCTCTCTCGTCGCCTCGACATCGCGCGCGATCTGCTCGATCAACGCCTCCTCGCTCGGGAACGCGCGCTCGTCGCGCAGGCGCTGCCAGACCTCCACCACGAGGCGCTGCCCGTAGAGGTCGCCGTCGAAGTCGAGCAGATAGGGCTCGATCCGCCGCTCCGTGCCGCCGTAGTGCGGGTTCGTGCCGATCGAGAGCGCCGCCCTGTGGCCGCGCGCCGCGCCCGCGTAGATCCCGAACCGAGGGACGAGCAGGCTCGAGTCGAT
>Ga0335080_10005427_pt1 | contig 13116 bp, 10 predicted proteins | sample Lox_Sample_34_FD_206720 | JGI IMG/M metagenome (GOLD analysis project Ga0335080, IMG submission 206720) | Soil microbial communities from Loxahatchee National Wildlife Refuge, Florida, United States - Lox_Sample_3.4 | ecosystem: Environmental > Terrestrial > Soil > Wetlands | place: USA... | reverse complement strand
GGCCGACGCGCTGCGGATCGCCGGCGTGGGGCGCGACGGCGCCTGCTGGCTCAGCGCGGGCTACACCTCGGGGTGGCTCTCGGGCCTCTGGGAGGCCGACGTGCTCGCGGTCGAGCGCCGCTGCGCGGCCGCGGAGCGCGGGGCCTGCAGCTTCGAGGCCCGCGAGGTCGAGGGGTGGCGGAGCGCTCGCGAGTGCGGAGTCCAGGACCTCCTCGCGGCCCTGCCCTTCCAGGCGCTGCGCGAGGAGGCGGAGCGCGAGCTCGGCCAGGCCGAGCCGGCCGAGGCGGCCGCCTTCGACCCGCAGAGCCCCGCCGTGCACGTCTGGGGGCCGGTGATGGTCGTGCCGTACGCGGGTGCCGAGACGGCAGTCGCCGTCCAGGCGGTGACGCGGGAGCCGGCGGCGGCATCGGTCACCGTGGTGGTGGTCGACCTCGAGGGCGCCTGCGTCGAAGAAGGCTTCGGCGCGGCCGCCCTCGAGCGCGCGATCGATGCGATCGAGTCGCTCGGCGCCGAGGCGGTGATCGCCGGCGTGTCACCGCTCGCCGCGCGCATCGTCGCCCGTCTCGGACGCGGCGAGCTCGTGGTCCGCGAGGACCTGCGCGCCGCGATCGCAACCGCCTTCCAGATCGCCGAGTCCCAGCGACACGCCACGTAACGCGGCCCCGGGCGACCGGGCACCGCGAGAAGGAGCGACACGCCGATGGAGACGCTGCCCGAGCGCGGCTCGCTCGACGCCACGCCGCTCCCGAACCTGCTGCTGGATCTCTACCGCCGCCGCTATAGCGGCGGCCTCGCGCTGTCGCGCGAGGGTGTCGAGAAGCGCGTGTGGCTCCGCGATGGCGTACCCGTGCTGGCCGAGTCGAACCTGCCGAGCGAGAGCCTCGGCATCCAGCTCCTCGACGCGGGTCGCATCACGCGCGCCGATTACGCGCGCGTGGTCGAGGAGGTCCGCGCGCGGCGCTGCAAGGAGGGCGCCGCGCTGCTCGGCCTCGAGCTGGTGGCGCCCCAGGAGCTCTTCGCGGCGCTGAAGGAGCAGGTACGCCGCCGCCTGCTCGACTGCTTCGGCTGGCCACGCGGCAGCTTCGCGCTCGATGCGAGCGCGTCGCCGGGCCCCGACTCCACCGCCTTCCGCTGCGATCCGCTGCCGCTGGCCCAGGAAGGGCTCGCCATCCACTGGGGATCCGCTCGCATCCGCACCTCGCTGGCCCCACGCCTGGACCGATACCCGGCGCCCTCGCCCCGCCTCGCGGCGCTGGCAGGTCGCCTGCACCGCGACGACGAGGTGGACCAGCTCGTCGCCGCGCTCGACGGCGGCCGGACGCTCGGCGACGTGCTCACGGGGCTCCGGCAGCCGAGCTCGCTCGCCGCCGCCTGGGTGCTCGACGCCGCGGGCGCGGTGATCTGGCACGAGAGCCCTGTCGAGAGCATCGAGGTCGGGACCTCGAGCGACGGAGCCGGCGGCGCGCACGCAGAGTTCGAGATCGTGGTCGGGGCCCGGCCGGCCGCTGCGCCCGCGAAGGCTCGGGCATCGAAGGGGAAGGCCGCGGAGCCGGCGCGCTCCGCGCCTTCGCGCGAGAGCGAGGCGCTTCGCGCGCGCATCCTCGCGCTGCACGCGAAGCTCGACACGATCGACCACTACGAGATCCTGGGCGTGGAGCGCGGTGCCAGCCCCGAGGCCGTGAAGCGCGCCTACTTCGCCGCCGCGAAGTGCTTCCATCCCGACGCGCTGGCGCAGATCGGGCTCGCCGACCTGCGCGAGCGTGCGGGGGCCCTCTTCGCACGGCTCGCGCAGGCGCACGAGACGCTCTCCGACCCCGCGCGCCGCCGCGACTACGACGAGGGCCTGCACGGCGAGCAGGATCTCGACGCGACGCGCGTGGTGCAGGCGGAGGCGCTCTATCGCAAGGCGGAAGTCCTGCTGCGCGCCGGCAATTTCGCCGCCGCGCTCGAGTTCCTGACGCCCTGCGTCCAGCTCTGGCCCGAGGAGGGCGCCTATCAGTCCGCCCTCGGGTGGGCGCTCTACAAGCGCATGCCCTCCGATCCCAAGACCGCACGCACCCATCTGGAGCGCGCGGTGGCCCTCGATCCGCGGGACGCCGTCGCCCACTTCCGGCTCGGGCTCGTGCTGCGCGGGCTCGGCGACCCGGGAGCGGATCGCGCGCTCGATCTGGCCCGCCGCCTCGACCCGAAGGTTCGCCAGCGGTAGCCTTCGACCCTCCTCCAAGGACGGGACGAAGCCCCCATGCGCACCGAGCTCTGCGACCGCCTCGGCATCGAGTTTCCGATCTTCGCCTTCAGCCACTGCCGCGACGTGGTCGCCGCCGTCAGCCAGGCCGGCGGCTTCGGCGTGCTCGGCGCGGTCGGCTTCAGCCCGCAGCAGCTCGAGATCGAGCTCAAGTGGATCGACGAGCACGTCGGCGACAAGCCCTACGGCGTCGACATCGTGATCCCGGGCAAGTACGAGGGCATGGGCGAGCTCGACCCGCAGAAGCTCGAGCAGCAGCTGCGCGCCATGATCCCGCCTCAGCATCGCGAGTTCACCGCCAAGCTGCTCGCCGACCACGGCGTGCCGGAGCTGCCGCCGGGAGAGGCGCACCAGGACCTGCTCGGCTGGACCGCCGCCACCGCCGCGCCGCAGGTCCGCGTCATCCTCGGCCATCCCAAGGTGCGGCTGGTGGCGAACGCGCTCGGCACGCCGCCCGACGACGTGATCAAGGAGATCCACGAGTCGGGCCGCCTCGTCGCCGCGCTCTGCGGCCGCGTCCACCAGGCCCGCCGACACCGCGACGCGGGCGTCGACATCGTGATCGCGCAGGGAACCGAGGGCGGCGGCCACACCGGCGAGATCGGGAGCCTGGTGCTGTGGCCGCAGGTCATCGACGCCGTCGCGCCGACGCCGGTGCTCGCCGCCGGCGGCATCGGGAGCGGTCGCCAGGTCGCCGCGGCGCTCGCGATGGGAGCGCAGGGCGTGTGGACCGGATCGCTCTGGCTGACCGTCGAGGAGGCGGACGCCCAGCCCGCCCAGCTCGAGTCCTACCTGCGCGCGACGAGCGAGGACACAGTCCGCTCGCGCTCCGTCACCGGCAAGCCGTGCCGCATGCTGCGCAACGACTGGACCGAGGCCTGGGAGAAGCCCGACGCGCCCAAGCCGCTCGGCATGCCGCTCCAGGGAATGGTGACGATGGAGATGGTGCGGCGCACCAACCGCTACGCGAAGTCGCCGCAGGCACAGCGCGTCGCCTTCAACCCGGTCGGCCAGATGGTCGGCCAGATGAACGAGGTGCGCTCGGTGCGCGAGGTGATCTTCGGACTCGTCGAGGAGTACGTCGACGCCGCGGAACGGCTGCGCCGGCTCGACGCCGACGCCTGATCAGGATCCTCCCGCGCGCGCCAGCGCGTCGCGGGTGCGCGACTCCGGCAGGAGCGCCAGCGTCTGCGGATCGCGGACCAGCGCGGGCAGCTTCGGCACCAGGAAGCCGTACTCGTTGCCCGCGCTGTCGCGCCACCAAAGCCGGGCGGCCGACTCGCCGACTCGCGCGTAGGGGCCGTCGAGCCCCTCGCGCTCGGCCAGGCGCGCCATCCGGTCGACCTCCTCGGTGCGCGCCGCTCCGACCGGCGCGCGCGAGACCACGGCACCAGACGGCAGCGCGTAGAGCGCGCGCAGCGTCGCGTCCGAGAACGGCTCGCCGGCGAGCAGGTCGCGCCCGGCGTGCTGGACCACCTCGACCTCACGAACCATCACGGTGTCGCCTTGCCGCGCGTGTCCCTCGAAGCCGAGCGCGTGGCCGAGCTCGTGGAGCGCGCTGCCGGCCAGCTCCGCCGGCGTGAGCGCGCGCGCGTGATCCTGCCAGTCGGGGTTGGTGTGGCGCGCGAGCCGGATCGCGGCGCCGACGAGCTCCGCGCGCACCGCCGCTCCGCCCTGCTGCGAGAGCGGCGCCAGCCGGCAGTCCGCCACCGTGTTGCCCGTGTCGAGGCCGGCGCCGGTCCGCACCGGGCCCTCCTCGAGCGCGATCCGAATGGCGGCGCGCTCGGCGCCGACCTCGGTGAAGCGCACGCCGAGGCCTGCGCCCTCCCAGGCGTGCAGCGCCGCCTCGAGCGCGCCGCGCTCCTCGGCGCTCGCGTCGGGCGGCAGCGATACCGGAATCGGCGCCGAGGCGCTCCAGCGGCACAGGAAGAGAACGACCTCGCCCTCACGCGGAAGCACGTAGGGATGCGCGTCGGCGAGGCGCTGGCCGCCGATCGAGCGCAGCGCGGGAAAGCGCGCGGCGAGATCCCCTCCGCCCGACGCGCACGCCGCACCGAGCGCCGCCGCGACGAGCGCGCCGAGCGGCCTCAGACCGGGACGATGCCGCGCTTGCGCCAAGGCCGCTCCACGCGCTTGTTCGAGAAGCGCTCGAGCGCCCGCGCCAGCAGCGGCCGCGTCTGCCGCGGATCGATGACGTCGTCGATCATCGCGCGGATCGCAGGGACGTACGGGTTGATCCCCTTGCGGATGCGCGACGCGGCCTCCTCGATGAAGGCGCGGCGCTCCTCGTCGCTCCCGAGCTCGCGCAGCCGCTTCTGAGCGAAGATCGAGACCATGCCCTCCGGCCCCATCACCGCGATCTCCGCGGTCGGCCAGGCTGCGATCCAGTCGGGTTCGTAGGCGCGCCCGTTCATCGCGTAGTAGCCCGCGCCGTACGCCTTGCGCACGATCAGGCAGAGCTTCGGCACCGTCGCCGCCGACACGTAGTGGAGCATCTTGGCGCCGTGGCGGATGATGCCGGCCCGCTCGACCTTGGAGCCGATCACGAAGCCCGGCGTGTCCTGCACGAAGAGCAGCGGAACGCCGAAGGCGTCGCAGATCTCGACGAACTTGGCCGCCTTGTCGGCGCTGTCGATGTCGAGCACGCCCCCCAGGAACATCGGGTTGTTGGCGACCACGCCGAGCGGCCGGCCGCCAAGCCGCACGAAGGCCGTGATCAGGTTGCGCGCGAAGCGAGGCTTCAGCTCGAACACCTCGCCGCGATCGGCCAGGATCGCGAGCAGCTTGCGCATGTCGTAGGCGCGGCGCGGGTTGTCGGGCACCAGATCGAGCAGCGCCTCGTCGCTGCGCTCGATCGGGTCGTCGCAGGGCCGGCGCGGCGGGGGCTCCTCGCAGTGGCTCGGCAGGAACGACAGGTAGCTGCGGATCACCTCCATGCAGGCCGCGTCGTCGGCCACCTCGAGGTCGGCGACGCCGGAGAGCTCGCAGTGCACCTTCGAGCCGCCCAGATCCTCCTCCGAGACGTCCTCGCCGACGGCGGCCTTGACCAGGTAGGGCCCGCCGAGCGCCATTGACGAGGTGCCCTTCACCATCGGGACGAAGTCGGCGAGGCCCGGGATGTAGGCCGTGCCCGCCGCGCCGGGCCCCACCATCGCCGCCACCTGCGGAACGACACCGGAAAGGATCACCTGCTCGCGAAACAGGGCCCCGGTCTCGGCGAAGGTCGAGGCGCCGCTCTCCTCGTCGGCGGCGCCGCCGCCGCCCATCCCTCCGCCGCCGATCCGCGCCCCGCCGGAGTCGACCAGCCAGACGATCGGCATGCGGTGACGCAGGACGAGCTCGCGCAGCCGTGCCACCTTCGCTTCGCCGGTCGGCCCCATCGATCCGCCGAGCACGGTGAAGTCGTAGGCCGCGACACAAGCGGGCCGGCCGTCGATCTTCCCGAAGCCGCACACGACGGCGTCCGCCGGCGAGTCCACCCCCGGCTGCTTGCCCAGGATGCCTAGCTCGTCGAAGGCGCCGCCGTCGAGCAGGAGCGCGATGCGCTCGCGGGCGGTCAACTTGCCGCGCGCGTGCTGCCTGGCGATGCGCTCGGCGCCGCCCATCTCGGCGGCGCGCCCCTTGCGCGCAGCCAGGTCGTCGACCCGCTCCCGCAGCGTGCTCATCCGGACCGTCTCAGGCCGGCAGCACTGCGACGGCGTCGCCCGCGACCACCGGCTCGCCACGCTGGTTGGTGGTGACGAGCTCGATCGCGACCCGCCCGTCGGGTCCGATCGAGGTGACCGTCCCCTTCGCGGTGAGCGTGTCGCCCGGCCAGACCTGCCGCACGAAGCGGACGCCGAACTCGCGCAGCACGCCATCGCCGAGCCAGTCCGTCAGCAGCCGGCCGGTGAGCCCCATCGAGAGCATGCCGTGCGCGAAGACGGAGGGATAGCCGGCCGCGCGGGTGGCGAACTCCTCGTCGTGGTGGATCGGATTGAAGTCACCCGACGCACCGGCATACATCACGATCTGCGTGCGCGAGAGGCTCTCCACCACCACCGCCTCGCAGACCTGGCCGACCGCCAGGTCCGCGGCGCGCAGCCGCGCGGCGCCAGTCACGACTCGACCGCCTTCTCGGTGACGATTCCGACACTGATCGCCGTCACCACGAGCTGGCCCTGCTCGTCGCGGTACTCCGAGATCGTTTCGCTCATGCGGAGCTTGCCGCCGCGCTTGCCCTCCTTCTCCCAGCTCCGCCCGGGCTTCATCGCGACGCGCAGCCGCATGCCGGGGCGGATCGCCTGGTGGTAGACGAAGCGCTGCTCGCCGTGCAGTACGCGGCTCAGGTTGGCGGGCCCGCCCTCGCCTCGCGCCCGGCCCGCGCGCTCGCCCTGCGCCTCGTCGGCGCCGCCCGGCGCAGGCGCGGGGATCCGGCGCACGCCGCGGAAGGCGTGGCTCGGGTTCCAGTGGGCCGAGGTGACGGCGAAGGTCGGCGGGGCGATCACGCCGCCGAGCGGCGTGGTCCGCGCGCGCGCCTCGTCCCAGTAGATCGGATTCGTCTCGCCGAGCGCGGCGGCGAAGTCGAGGATCGCCGTGCGCTCGACCGGGAACTCGAACTCGGCCATGGCTCCTCCGCGTCGACGGGCGACGCAGTCTAGCGGATGGCCCTCGCGCGGCTCCGCGTTCCGCGCCTCACGGCGCCGCGGCGGGCTTCTGCGAGTCGGCCGTCCCCGCCACGGCGCGCTCCGCCCGGTCGGCTCGCCGATCCCAGCCGACGAAGACGGCGCTCCCGAGGGCGAACATCGCCGCGGCGGCGCCGAACATCGCGCCGAAGCCGCCGCGCTCGAGGATCCAGCCGAGCAGCGGCGCTCCGACCAGCGCGCCGACGTCCGGGAGCGACGTCAGGATCGCGATCGCGGTGCCGCGGTCGAGCTCGCGCGCGCGGCTCACCGCCAGCGACGAGAGGATCGGATAGGTGAAGCCGTGGCCCACGCCGCAGAGGACGCCGGCGGCGAGCACCTCGCGCGCGCTGCGCGCGATCGCCAGGAACGCGAGCCCGCCGACGAGCGTCGCCAGCGCCGGCAGCAGCACGCGCTTCGGCCCGACGCGGTCCGGGAGCCGGCCGCCGACCACCCGCACCGAGATCGCCGCTCCGGTGTAGGCCGTGAAGAAGGCGCCCACGCTCGCGACCTGCGTCTCCATCGCGAAGCGCTTCACGAACACGAAGACGCCGGTCAGCACGATGCCGAACACGGTGCCGAGGAACCAGAGCGGCGCCAGCTCGCGCTGCGCGAGCACGGCGGCGAAGCGCCCGCGCCGCTCGCCCGCGCGAAGCGGCGGGCGCGGATGCTCCTCGAGCGGGAGCGAGCAGAGGAACGACGCACCCGCCGCCGCGGAGGAGGCCAGGAACAGCGCCTCGTAGCTGCCCCGCGCCAGGATCGCGTCGCCGAGCACGCCGCCGAGCGAGATCGGGAGCATGCCGGTCGCGCTGTAGAGCGCGAGCCCCTCGGTGCGGCGGCTCGCGGGCACCCAGTCGGCCGCGATCGTGAACAGCACCGTGAAGAGCGTCGCCTCCGCGAGCCCGTGCACCACCCGCACCGCGTACACCCAGGGCCCGAGCGAGTCGATCGTGAGATAGAGCAGGCATACGCCGACGTTGAGCGCCCCCGCCGCCCACACCAGCGGCCGCCGGCCGCGCAGGTCCATGGCGCGGCCGAGCGGCGGGCGCACGGCGATCGCCGCCACGGCGGTCACGGCCGACAGCACGCCGATCTGCACCTCGCCGGCGCCGAGCTCGTGCAGGAAGCCGGGCAGATGGAGATAGAAGTTGAAGGCCAGCGCCTGCAGGAAGTTGGCGGCCGAGCAGAGCACGAACGGGCGCGTGACGAGGCGGTCGCCGGTCACGGTCCTCCCCCCTGACCCCGCCGGCGCGCCGCGGGCGCGCGGGTCAGAGCGGCAGATCGCCGGCCGCGCTGGTGACGCTCCCCGTCCTCGTGTAGGCCTCGATGGCGCGCTGCGCGATGCGCCACTGGTGCACCTCGTCGGCGCCGTCGGCGAAGCGCGCCCAGCGCGCCTGGGTCGCCATGTGCGCCAGCGGGGTGTCGGTCGAGTAGCCGAGCGCGCCGTGGACCTGGATCGCGCGGTCGATGATGCGGTTCAGCGCGTTCGCGACGAAGTGCTTGGCCATCGAGACCTCGCTCTTGAAGTCGTCGCCGCGGTCGATCCGGTAGGCGGCGTGCAGCACCATCAGCTTGCACTGGTAGAGCTCCATCGTGCTGTCCGCGATCATCCACTGGATCCCCTGCTTCTCCGCCAGCAGCGAGCCGTGCGCGAAGCGCTTGAGCGCGCGGTCGATCGTCATGTTGAGCGCGATCTCGGCCTGCCCGATCCAGCGCATGCAGTGCGCCAGCCTCGCGGGACCGAGCCGGTACTGCCCGAGCCGATGTCCGTTCCCGCGCCCGCCGAGCACGGCGTCCGCCGGCACGCGCAGGTCGCGGATGCGGATCTCGCAGTGGTTGTGGCTCGGACCGCTCATGGTGTGGATGTCGCGGACGACCTCCCAGCCGTCGCTCGGGACGTCGACCAGGAACGCGGTGTTGGTCGCCTGCGGGACCTCGGGGTCGTCCTCGGTGCGCGCGATCAGGATCGCGAAGTTCGCGCCGTGTGCGCCCGAGATGAACCACTTGTGTCCGTTGATCTCCCAGTGGTCGCCGCGGTCGACCGCGCGCGTCTGGATCAGCGTGGGATCCGAGCCGGCGACCTCGGGCTCGGTCATCGCGAAGCACGAGCGGGCGCGGCCCTCGCAGAGCGGGCGCAGGTACTTCTGCTTCTGCTCGGGGGTGCCCCAGTGCAGGAGCGTGTGCATGTTGCCCTCGTCGGGCGCCTGCGCGTTCAGCGCGAACGGGCCGAAGCGGGACTTGGCGGCCTCCGCCGAGACCGCGGCCATCGCGACGTGCCCGAGCCCCATGCCCCCGTACTCCTCCGGCATGTGCGGCAGCCAGAGGCCCCACTCCTGTGCGGCCTTGCGCATCCGGATCACCTGCTCGACGAGCACCTTGCGCTCGCCCTCGTGGGCCTCGATCTCCTGCTCGGCCGGGCGCACCACCTTGTCGATGAAGTCCCGCACGCGACGGCGCACGAGCTCGATCTCCTCGGGGAAGCTGAAGTCGATGGCCATGGGGGCTCCTCTCGGGGCGGAGCCTACCGCATCCGGCTCGCGCTCAGGGGCGCCGCGCGTCGGCGAGGCGGAACAGCGAGCGGGCGCCCTCTCCCATCCCCGCGAAGCGCTGGTCCTGGGTCTGGCCGCGGTGGAAGCGGACGTAGATCTGCTGGAGCACGACGGCCATCTTGAACGTGCCGAACACCAGGTAGTAGGGGAGCGCACCCACGTCGCGCCCGCTGCGCTCCGCGTAGCGCTTGCCCGCTTCGGCGCGCGACAGGAATCCGGCCGTGGTCGTCGGCATCGGATTCAGCGTCGAGGGCACCTCGTCGGGCTCGTACCAGACCGCGAGCACGGTGCCGAGGTCCGCGAGCGGATCGCCACGCGTGCACATGTCCCAGTCGTACACGGCGACGCAGCGGCCGGGGTCGTCGGAGGCCACGGCCATGTTGTCGAGGCGCCAGTCGTTGTGCAGCAGGGTCGGCGCGGGGGACACCGGAAGATTGTCGAGCAGCCAGCGCTGGAGCTCGTCCGCGAGCGGATTCGGCTCGACGCGCGAGCGCTCCCAGCGCTCGCTCCAGCCCTGCACCTGCCGCTGGAGGAAGCCCTCCGGGCGGCCCAGGTCGCCGAGCCCGGCGCGCGCCGCGTCGACCGCGTGGAAGTCGGCGAGCACGTCCACCACCACCTCGGAGAGCTTGCGATTGGCGACCGCGTCGCGGCCGCCGCCGAACTCGGGCGGGATGCCGCCGCGCACCACCACCCCGTGACGGCGCTCCATCACGAAGAACGGCGCGCCGATCACCGACGCGTCGTCGCAGTAGAGGTACGACCGCGGCGCCAGCGGGAACGCCCGCCAGAGCACGGCGAGCACGCGGTGCTCGCGCGACATGTCGTGCGAGCCGGGCGCCACCGGGCCGAGCGGAGGCCGGCGCAGCACGTACTCGCGCGTCTGCGGGCCGTCGCCGAAGCGCAGCAGGTAGGTCAGGTTCGCGTGGCCGCCGCCGAACTGGCGGACGACCAGGGGCGCGTCGGAGCCCTCGAGGCGGCCGCGCAGCAAGCCGGCGAGGCGCGCCTCGTCGAAGCGCTCGTCGGGGCGCACGTCGATCAGCTCGGGCGGCGGCGCGGCCGGCCTGGGATCCGCCATCGGCCGCCAGCGTAATCGAGGCGGAGTTCCGCTCCAAGCGCCAGCTGCTGCGACCGCGCCCTCAGCGCCACCCCCGGACCCAGAGGCGCGGATCGAGCCCGATCAGCACCGCGCCGTCGCGCCCCGTCCACCACACGGCGTAGCCGTCCCCCGCGACGCGCGCGACGACCTCGGGATGCGGCATGCCGAAGCGGCTCCAGCGCGGCGCCGACACGATCGCCACTCCGCCGTCGACGGCGTCGAGGAGTCGCGCGGAGGACGAGGTGCGGCTGCCGTGGTGCGGGAGCTTCAGCACGTCCGCGCGGAGCGGCGCGCCGGAGGCGACGAGCCGCGCCTCCGCGCCCGCCTCGATGTCGCCGGGAAAGAGGAGGCCGCGGCCCGCCGCATCGACGCGCACCGTGAGCGAGCGGTCGTTGCGGCGTCCGGGGCCGCCGCTCGCGGCCTCGTCCGGCGGCGGCCAGAGCGGTGTCACGCGGAGGTCGCCGAGCTGCGCGGCGGCCGAGCCCGCTCCGCGCTCCTCGACCGCGACGCCGCGCGCGCGTGCGATCTCGATCAGCGCCTCGAACGCGGGGTCGCGAAGCCCACCGAAGGGGAGCCAGACCCGGCCGACCGGCAGCGCGCGCACCACGGCCGGAAGCCCGCCGCGATGGTCGAGGTCGCCGTGGCTGGCGACCACCAGGTCGAGGCGGCGCACGCCGAGCGCGCGCAGCGCCGGCAGCACCACCGACTCGCCGAGGTCGCGTCCGCCCGGGACGGCGGGGCCGCCGTCGATCAAGAGCGCCGCGGAGCGGCCCTGCACGACGGCCGCGTCGCCCTGCCCGACATCGAGGCTCACGAGCCGCGGCGGAGCGGGGTCGATGCGCGCCGGTGGCGCGAGCGCGAGGGCGAGCGTGATCGCGAGCGACCCGACACAGCGGCGGATCGTGCCGCGCACGCGCACGAGCAGGACCGCGGCGAGCAGCGCGGCCGCCACGGCGGCCGCTCCGGGCGACGCGGTCCAGGCATCGGGGAGCGCGGCGGCGGTGCGCCGAAGCCCCTCGAGCGACGCGGCAGCGACGGCCGCCGAGGCGCGCAGCAGGAGCCCGCTCACCCTCGCGTCGGGCGCGAGCCCGGCCGCCAGCGCGGCGACGAGCGCGCACGGCAGGAGCGCCAGCTCGGTCCACGGGATCGCTGCCAGGTTGGCGGCGAGCGCCCAGGGCGAGAGCACCCCGATCGCGCTCGCCGCGATCGGGGCCGTGGCGGCGTTCGCGACGGCACCCGCCTGGAGCATCTCGGCGAGCCAGCGCCGGGCGCGTCCCCAGCGCGCCGGATCCCCGGCGCCGCTCGACGCCCGGCTCGACCCCGCCACCAGCGCCGCGCTCGCGCCGAACGACATCTGCGCTCCGGCGTCGAAGAGCGCCTCGGGATCGAACGCGAGGACCAGCACGGCGGCTCCGAGCAGCGGAGCGCCGCGCTGGACCGAGCGCCGGGCCGCGAACGAGAGCGCGAGGCCGATCAGCATGACGAGCGAGCGGCGGACCGGGACGTCCCAGCCCGCGAGCAGCGCGTAGCCGCCGGCGGCGCCGGCCGCGAGCAGCAGCGCGGGTCGCCGCGGATCGACCGAGCGCCGCGAGCGCAGGAGCGCGCGCCGCGCGATCCGGTAGAAGAGCGCTCCCGCCAGCGCCAGATGGACCCCCGACACCGAGAGGAGATGCGTGAGCCCGAGGCTGCGGAATGCGTCGATGGAAGGCCGCTCGAGGCCGCCGCGGTCTCCGAGCGCGAGCGCGCGGAGCAGCTCGCCACCCTCCCCTTCGGCCGCGAGCCGCGCGCCGGCGCGCGCGCGGAATCGATGGAGCGCGGCCAGCGGACGGATGCGCTCGCCGTCGGGCAGACGCACGACGAGATCCGGATGGACCGGCGCGGCCATCGTCGCGATGCCGATCCGCGCGAGATCGCGCGCGCGACCCCGGCCTCCCGGATTCGCGCGCTCCTCGAAGGGGCGCAGCCGCGCGCGCAGGCGCAGCCGATCGCCGGGGAGCACGGACGCGAACGGCGGAGTCCTCGCATCGTGCACGCCCTCGATCGGTGCGCGCAGCCGCAGGCGCGGCGGCAGCGGTCCCTCGCCTCCGACGGCGCGCACCCCGGCGAGGTCGAGCTCGACGGCACCCGGAAGGGGCGCGGCGCGCGTCACCGTGGCCTCGAGCGTCGCCTCGAGCGGCGCGGCCGGCACGTGGCGCGACGCCTCATCGAGCCGTTCGGCGAGGCCGAACGCCGAGGCGGCGCCCAACGCGAGCGCCGCCGCCAGCCGACGGCCCGCGCGCGACCGCCCGGCGAGCGCCAGCGCGATGCCGATCGCGGCGAGCTTCGAGAGCGCCGCGCCCGACACGACGTCGCGGTCGGCCGCCAGGATCGCGAGCACCTGCGCGAGGCCGAGCTGGCCGAGGAAGCTGCCGAGTACGCCGAAGAAGTCGCCGAAGAAGGCGATGCGCCGATCTGCCGCGGGACCGCGGAGTGGGGTGCGAGGATATCGCGGCACCGGCCCGCCGGCGACGCGAGCCGCGCCGCGCGCTCCCGACCCAGGCGCGCTGCAGGATCAGTGCATCAGCT
>Ga0335080_10005426_pt1 | contig 13116 bp, 8 predicted proteins | sample Lox_Sample_34_FD_206720 | JGI IMG/M metagenome (GOLD analysis project Ga0335080, IMG submission 206720) | Soil microbial communities from Loxahatchee National Wildlife Refuge, Florida, United States - Lox_Sample_3.4 | ecosystem: Environmental > Terrestrial > Soil > Wetlands | place: USA: Florida... | reverse complement strand
TCCTTAGCTAAGAAGGTCCTGCTGATCGGATGGGATGCGGCCGACTGGAAAGTGATCAATCCCCTCGTCGACCAGGGCCTTATGCCCACTCTCGATGAGTTCATCGATCAGGGTGTGATCGGTAACCTGGCTACTTTGCGGCCCATTCTTTCCCCCATGCTGTGGAACTCGATTGCCACCGGCAAGCGCGCCGATAAGCATGGGATTCACGGCTTTATGGAGCCGGATCCGCAAAACGGCGGGGTGCGGCCCGTAACCAGCACATCGCGCAAGGTGAAGGCCATATGGAATATCCTTACCCAGCGCGGATACAAGACGCACGTCCTGGGCTGGTTCGCTGGCCATCCCGCTGAACCGATCAACGGCATATCGGTTTCCGACCTCTATCCTTATGCTTCGGCGCCGCTGGGCGAGGAGTGGCCCATGCCGCCGGGAACCGTTTATCCCGAGAGTATGCGGGAGACTTTCGCGAATCTGCGCATGCATCCCGCTGAGGTGGGCGAGGAGGCGATTCTCCCCTGGATTCCGCGGGCGGCAGAAATCGATCAGGAAAGGGACAAGGGCTTAACTTCATTCGCCAAGATTCTGGCGGAAAACTGTTCGATCCACAATGCGGCCACAAATATTCTTCAGCACGAAGAATGGGATTTTCTCGGCGTTTATTACAACGGAATTGATCACTTCTGCCATGGGTTCATGCATTTTCACCCGCCGCGCATGGAGGGAATTCCGGAAGATCGCTTCGAGATTTACAAGGATGTCGTCAATGGCGCTTACCGCTTTCACGACATGATGCTGCAGACCTTGCTCGATCTGGCCGGGCCGGATGCCACGGTGATCATCTGTTCCGACCACGGTTTCCATTCCGACCACCTGCGTCCGCGCGGTATCCCGGCCGAACCTGCGGGCCCCGCGGTGCAGCACCGTCCCTTCGGTATTTTTTGCATGAAGGGGCCGAACATTTTGAAGGACGAGCGCATCTACGGCGCCACCCTGCTCGATGTGACGCCCACCATTCTGACCTTGTTCGGCTTGCCGGTCGGGGAAGATATGGACGGCCGGGTACTGGTGCAGGCCTTCCAGGAACCTCCGGAAATCACGCGCATTCCCAGTTGGGAGAAGGAAGCGGGGGAATGTGGCATGCATCCCGCCGATTTGCGCATGGATCCCGCGGCCGCCCAGGCGATGCTGCAGCAGTTTGTGGCTCTGGGCTACATCCAGGCGCCCAGCGAAAATCAAGCGAAAGCTGTCGAGATGGCGGTGCGCGAGCAGCACTACAACCTGGCGCGCGTTTATCTTGATTCGCGCAACTACCATGAAGCGCTGCCGCTGCTGGAAGAACTGACGAAGAAATGGCCGGAGGAGACGCGCTTCCAGCAACACCTGGCGCAATGCTTTTTGGCGATGGGTCGCCGTGCCGAGGCCAAAGCGCTTCTGGAAGCGATCATCGCAGCCCCGCCGAAGAGGCGTCCGCGCCGGCCGCCAGCTGGGCCGGAGGAAGCGGCAAGTCGGGAAGATAGCCCGGAAATCGCGGAAGCAGTTGCGGACGACGCTCCAGCCGGAACGGTTCTGGCGGAACCGGCCGCAGCGGTTCCCGCGGCGGTCGAGGAAGAGGCAACCCCCGCCGAGGCCGCAGAAAGCGAAGGTCCTCCGAAGCCGCGCCCCTGGGCGGATTTGCTCATGGGTATCATCCAGTTCGAAGAAGGCGATATGGATGCGGCGCTTGCCCATCTTCTCAAAGCCGAGGGCACCGATCCAAGGCTGCCTGACCTGCATCTGCGCATCGGGGAGACCTATCTGCGCAAGAAGCGCATCGACGATGCCCAGCGCGCCTTCGAACGAGCGATTGACATCGACGGCGATAGTCCGGAAGCTCATCTCGGGTTGGCCATGGTGCGCTTGCGCCAGCGCCGCAACGAAGAGGCGGCAGAGCAGGCGCTGCTGGCGGTCGGCCTGCAGCACTTCCTGCCGCTTGGGCATTTTTATCTGGGGGTGGCACTGGCGCGCCTGGGGCATCGGCAGCGCGCTGCGTTGGCCTTCGAGACCTCCCTCAGCATGCTGCCGGGGTTGCTGGCAGCACATCGCTGGCTGGCGGCTCTCTATGGGCATCCCGGAGGCAGTCCCGAAAAGGCTGCGCGTCACCGCTATGTATATGCGCAGCTGAAGCGGCAGCGCGAGGTCCGGGCACAAGTCTCGTGACGCTAAGCTCACGAGTTGACTTACCGGAAAGCATCGAATCTGGAGGCGCCAGCCAGATATAGGAACTTCCCATTGACGAGGCTGTCGCCTCGACGCATAATTTGCGCCTCTACCGTTAGGCTGTCCCTGCAGCCATAGAATCTCACCGGGGAATTCCTGGTGTAATTCCTGTCCCAAATTTTCCCGTGGAGAGCGTTATGCCTCAACAAAATTCCCGCAAGAGAGCCGAGCGGATCGTACCGCCTATTAACGCAAGACTGGATCGCCGCTTGATCGCATACTCCGCTACCGCTACTGCTGCCAGCGTGGGGCTGTTTCCGGCGACGCCGGCAGAAGCCACACGCACCCGGTAGCGGATGGATCAATCGCAGCGAACCGAGTTGGCAGCAAAGTGTCTTACGGTTGAGGGGCAGCTCCCCAGGAACTTTCCCATGCATACAACGCCATCATCGCGAGCATACCCAGCACGGGAATAATCAAGCCAATCTTCAGGTTCGCGCAGTGAAAAGAAAGCAATCCGACCAGGCTGGGAAGGATAGCTCCTCCCAGGCCTGCTAATGCGAACATAGGGCCCGAGGCTCGTGCTCCCGGTTTGCCGAGGCGGGACAGATGAGCGATCGTGATCGGATAAATCGCTGCCAGTCCGAAGCCCGCCAGGCACGTGCCTGCCACAACGATGCTGAATTCACGGGCCGCGAGCAAGACGATCGTTCCGCCGGATCCCAGCACCAGGCTCGCGAGCGCGAAGCGTGCTTCGCTCAAGTGCTTCAGCAATACCGGGGACGCGAGTCTTCCTGCCAGCAGCACGGCCCAGAAGAATGAGGGGGCTACGGTCGAGAACATCTCTCCGGCCCCAATTCGTTTTGCGTAGACGGCCACCCATCCGCCGATGGAGTTTTCAGTCCCGACATACAGAAAGAAGAGAAGACCGAGGGCAAGAAAGGTCCCGGCTTTCGCAGAATTGACGGAAGAAGACGCGCCATGGGTTTCCTTCTGCGGGGCTGCCGAACCAGGATCCGCCAACACAAAGCTGATGGAGCTCAGCGCCAGCAGGCCGGCGAGAACCGAGAGAAAAAGTGTCGGCCCGGAAACGCGGAGTGCTCCCACCAACATCGGCGCACATAAGACCGCGCCCAGGCCCCAGGCGGCGTTAAGCAGGCTCAGAGCCGATGCCCGCTTGTTCGGCGTAATGGCGCCCATCCACAGGTTGCTTGCGGGAACGCCCACTCCGATACCGACTCCGCAGCAGGAGATTGCCGCTAATCCTAAACTCCACGAGTCGAACATCAACAGGCCTGCCCCGGTCGCCATCAGAGCATAGGCGGCAACCAGGGGAGCACGAAAGCCAAGGCGCGGAAGCAGCCAACTGGTCAGGCTTACCCCGATCATCGATGCCAGAAATTGAGTGGTGAACAGGTATCCAGCCTGAGCGTCGTTAAGATGCCACCTCGCAGACAGCAAGGGGAGCAGCGGTCCCAATTGCACCGTCACCATGCCGGTCAGGACGAATCCAACGTAGATCAGAACGCGCGAGACATGGCTCGATCCGGCGGGAGGTGGTGCGTTCATGAATTGCGGTCGATCAGGACCACGCCAAGCTGTTGACGGAATCGCCCTCCAGAGTAATCTCGGTATGGGATTTGCCCAAGTGCAAAGTGGCGGACTGTGCGGGACCGGGATTGGTGATCACGATCACTCGCTGACCACCAGGATTTTCAAAGGCTACATGCTCCACCCCATCAGCCCCGCCCTGTGAGTCTAGCCGCCGCGCTCCGCGCCGGATCAGGCGCGAAAAGTGAGCAAACGCCCAGTACTGGCCGCTGCGCGTAATTTCCTTGGTCTGCGAATGAACCGTCACCAGACCGCCGCAGGAGAATGGCCCGATGTTCGGACGCCCCTGTTCATCGAGAGCGATATTCCACGCCGTGACCGAGCGGCAACCGTTGCGCAGAATTTCACTGAATGTGTGGGCCCATTTTCCCCAATCTGTCAGATAGTCGGGGCTGGTGAAGTCCGGGCCGCCTTCGGTCCAGTGCATTTCCACCTCAGGATGGGCGGCAGCCACTTTCCCCATCATCGCCGGTTTGCCTACATAGCCGTGCCAGGCAACTGCATTGCAGAACTTTCGCAACTCCGGATCATCCAACTCGCAAATCGCGCGTCCCCAAAGGTTGTAATTGTGATCCAGAATCCAGATTCTGGTTGCGATGCCATTGGCTTGGAGCAGCGGTCCGAGTTCTCTTTTTACGAAACCTATTTCATACTCCTGAGGCCAGATGCAAGCGGGCATGCGTCCGTCCTGATCGGTATCCACCTCGTTCTGCGGAGTGATGGCTTGAATGGGAATCCCGGCGGCCTCATAGGCCTGCAGAAACTTGAGGAAATACCGGGCATAGTTCGGGAGGTATCTCTGCCAGATCGCCCCGCCCAGCATGGACCCGCTGGATTTCATCCACCCCGGCGGACTCCACGGCGAGGAGAAGAGAAAGAGATCAGGATTGACTTCGCGGGCCTGGCGCAATACCGGCAGAATGTATTCCCGGTCGTGATCGATGGAGAACCGGGTCAGGTCCGGATCGGGATCGCCTTCATCATAGCTGTACACCTTGGTGGAATAGTCACTCGAACCGATGCAGGTGCGGCAAACGCTGAACCCCATCTCGGAAGGATGAAACAGTTCGTGGATCAAATGGTCCCGGGCCGATGCAGAGAGCTGGTTGAGCGTGTAGCACGAGGCATCGGTAAAGGCGGCGCCAAACCCGAGGATCTCCTGGCCTCTTTTTCCGGGATCAACCACGATGTCATCTTTGGCCCGGGGGCGCGACGAAGGTTTCCATTGCAACGAAGCCGCGCGCTGGAAGCGCAACCCGGGATTCGTCACCCAGCGCAGGATTTCGCCGTCCGGCGCGGACGAGCCGACCAAGGGCAGAGCGTCGGTGGTGGCGGCCGCCACCAATCCGGTGGCCGACAATCTCAAGAAGTCTCGTCTTGTCTTCTCATGCATCATATTCTCTCCGGCTGCGTGAAAAATCCATCCGGACCAGCCTGTCAAAGCGATATGCTGGCTGCTCCGATGGTGCTAATGAGGACGCCATGAACGGCAGATGGAATTTCCTGGTAACGGTGCTCTTCGTTCTCGGTGCATGGAGTGCCGTCCCGGCGAGCGACAGTTCGGCGCCGAGCACGGGCAAATGGGAGCTTGTCTGGAGCGATGAATTCAACGCTTCCGCTCTCGATCCTTCGAAGTGGGTGGTGGAGACCGGCGGCGAAGGCTGGGGCAACCACGAACTCGAGTATTACACTGCGCGCCCGCAGAATGTGACCACTCGCCGCGGCAAGTTGGTGATCACTGCGCTCCGGGAAAAGTACACCGGGAGCGATCAGGTTTCCCGCGAATACACCTCGGCTCGACTCAAGTCTCAGGGAAAGTTTTCCCAAGCCTACGGCCGCTTTGAGGCGCGCATCAAAATTCCTTACGGGCAGGGAATGTGGCCGGCATTCTGGATGCTCGGCGACGACATCGATACCGCAAGCTGGCCGAACTGCGGCGAGATCGACGTCATGGAGAACATCGGGAGGGAGCCCTTTCTCATTCACGGGTCGATTCATGGTACTGGTTATTCCGGAGATGTGGGGATCGAGGCACCCTACCGCCTTCCCGGAAAGAAGCCATTCGCGCACGGTTTCCACCTCTTTGCGGTGGAGTGGGAGCCCGCAGCCGTCCGGTTTTACGTGGACAAGACTCTCTATGTGACGCGCACTCCTGCCGACCTTCATCCGGGATGGAAGTGGGTGTTTGACCATCCGTTCTTTCTTCTGCTGAATCTTGCGGTAGGTGGTGACTGGCCGGGGAGTCCGGATGCTTCCACCGTCTTTCCGCGGACCATGCTGGTGGACTATGTGCGTGTCTATCGCCGGGCAGGTTCGGTTCCGGCGGAAACCAAACCGTAGCCTTCGCACTAGCGCCTCTTGCCAACCGCCCGCGCCACACAGGTAGATTCGCGCACCACCAGCTCGGGCTCTACGGCGATTTCATGCGGATGGCGGCCGTTGCCATTCGAAATGCAGGCCAGCAGGTGCTTGGCGGCGAGTTCTCCCATTTGTCGCAGCGGCTGCCGCACGGTGGTAAGTCGCGGAGTGAGATAGGCGGCGGCCAGAATGTCGTCGAAGCCCACCACCGACACATCGTCTGGCACCCTCAAGCCGGCATCGCGGAACGCACGCACAGCCCCTATGGCGGAGATGTCGTTAAAGGCAAACAGCGCAGTGAACGGTTGCTTCGATGCCAGCAACTTCTTGGCGTAAACGTAGCCTTCCTCGGGAACGGAGGGACCTGGATTGGCGGCATCCTTCTGCAGCTGAACGGTGAGTTCGGGGCAGATTTCTATGCCAAGGGCCACGGCTGCGTCGCGAATTCCGGCCCAGCGGCATTCCGTGTCGGCGCTTCCCGGATGGCCCTTGAAGAAAGCAATACGCTGGTGCCCGAGTTGCACCAGGTGCTCCAGCGCCGCGAAGGTGGCCCGCCGGTTGTCCACGACAATATTAATGACTCCCTTGACGCGCTGGTGCCCGGAGATGGAAACCGCAGGGACGCTCAGCGGCCGGGCCACGGGAGTATTGAGCAAGATGACCCCTTCGACCGCGCGATCGATCAGCATGCGTGGGTACTCCTGGATCAGGTCGACCTTGTTGCGGTGGCTGGCGACGAAATAGAAGTAGCCTTCTTTCAGCAGCTGGTCTTCAATGCCGCTCATGATGGACGAGGCGTAGCCTTCGCTGATCTCCGGCACCAGAACTCCTACGGTGAATCCGCGCCGCAGGCTGAGGGAGCGAGCAAAGAAATTCGGCCGGTAATGCAGTTCGCGGGCCGCCTTGAGGATGCGCTCCTTGGTGTGCTTGGGAATCGCTTTGGCCGCCGGGGAATCGTTCATGACCACGGAGACGGTGGCGGGCGAGAGCTTCAGGTAGTCCGCTAGCGACTTCAAGCTCACCGGCTTGGCCGGGGCCGCAGGCCTGGAGGTGGTCGAAAGGCGCTTTTTGTTAGTCATCAGTCGAGCCAGAGTAGCACCTGCGCCGCCGCCGCGGGAACATCCGCCGCTGCTGCCAGGCGAAGGACTTGTAAAAACCGCGAAACCCTCTTGACAATCCCAACCCCGGGGTGGATATTGCCGAATGCAATACTAAACCGCTTTTGTTGTTAACTAAAGCGGTTTATTTATTTAGAATGTGATTCCCGTCACAGACGGGAGCAGCCCAGTCCGGAAAGAATTTCTGTTACGCAGAAATGCCATAGGAGGAGAGCCATGTCGCGCTGGCTTCAGAATAGCGCTTTGCAGGTCGTCGGTCTTGTGCTGGCGGCTGTCATGATCCTGTGCCTTGCCTGTGCACCCTTGTCCGCGCAAGTCACTTCCGGCACGATTTTCGGCACTGTAACCGACAGCTCGGGGGCCTTTGTCAAAGCTGCCTCGGTCACTGTGGCCAGCGCGGCGACCGGCGTGAGCCGGGTCGTCATGACCTCCGAGACCGGGGAGTTCGTAGCCCCGAGCCTGCCTCCCGGGACCTATGAGATCACGGCGGAAGCTCAGGGATTCAAGAAGCTGGCCAAGACCAACATCATTCTGAGCGCGGCCGACAAGCTCAACGCCGGCGAGTTTGTTCTACAGGTCGGCGCGACCACGGACTCGGTGACGGTAACCGCCGAAGGGGCTGAGCTACAACTCCAGTCCAACTCCGGCGAGCGCTCCGATCTGATCACCAATAAACAGATCAACGACGTGGCCCTAAACGGCCGCATGATTCTGGATTACATGAAGTTGATTCCCGGCGTGGTCAGCACGTTTGATGGTTCGGCCGCAACCACCTACGGAATCGGCGCGTTTAACGTCAACGGCACTCGCGCCAACGAACACGAGTTCACCATCGATGGTGCCTCCAACGTGGACACCGGCGATAACGCGACCACCCACGTCACCCTGAATCCCGACGCGGTCGAGGAATTAAAGGTGTTGACGTCGAACTACCAGGCTGAATTCGGCAAGGCCGGAGGCGGTCAGGTAGTGGCGGTCACCAAGAGCGGCACTAACCAGTTTCACGGCAATGCCCGCTTCTTCCACCGGAACGAGGGCATGAACGCCAACGGATGGTTTAACAACAACAACAACCCGGTCACCCCGATCCCTCTTTACCGGTACAACTACTTCGGCTATCAGGTGGGTGGACCGATCTTTATTCCTGGCACATCGCTGAACAAAAGCAAGGACAAACTGTTCTTCTTCTTCAGCCAGGAATACTACCGGCAGCTGATTCCGGGAAGCGGCCTGGACACGTTCCGTACGCCCACCGCGCTGGAGCGGTCCGGTGACTTCTCACAATCCGTCGATGGCAACGGCAATCCCCTGACGATTTACGACCCGACCACTGGCCTGCCCTTTCCCGGCAACAAGATCGATCCGGCGACTCTGCCGGCCGCGCAACAGACCATCTTCAATCAGATCTCGAAGCTTCTGTCTTTGTATGCGCTGCCCAACGTCACCGGGAATCCCTCATACAATTACGCGACCCAGCTGTCCTATGACAATCCCCGTCGTGAAGACGTGCTGCGCGTCGACTATCAGGTCAATGAGAAGAATCGTTTCTACGGCCGGTGGATTAACAACGCTGCCAGCACCCAGTCTCCCATGGAGACCTGGAACCTGAACTGCATGGGGCAACTCCAACTTCCCGGAGGCTGCACGAACAGCTCCCCCAGTTGGAATCTTTCCCTGGATTTGGTCAGCACTCTACGTCCCACGTTGTTGAACGAAATCTCGGTCGGGCCGAGCGTGGCACGCTCCACCTGGTCCGGAACTAACGGCAATCTGTCGGTAGGCAAGAACGGCATCAATCTGCCGTTGCTTTATCCCGTGCCCCCGACCACATCGATCCCGGACATCAGCTTTAACGGCAACAACAACATTGCTTACCCCTGGTCGTACTTCGGGGCCAACCCCTGGTTCCAGGCCAACACCACCATCAACTTCAACGACAACGTGACTTGGGTGAAGCAGAGCCACACCTTCAAGTTTGGAATCTTCTATCAACGCGCGCGTAAAGACCAGATTGCGTGGGGAAATTCCAACGGGCAGTTCAGCTTCGACAACTGCGCCACCTCCGCCGATCCGGTCGGCTGTCCCAGCGACTCGGGCATGGCGTATGCCAGCGCGTTGTTGGGCTATTTCCGGAACTTTGACCAGTCGAGTGCCCGGCCCACCGGCTTCTTCCGCTACAACCAGCTGGAGTTTTACGGGCAGGACACCTGGAAGATCAAGCCGCGTTTGACCCTGGATCTTGGCCTACGCTTCGCCTGGATTCCGCCACAGTTTGACGCCCACGATCAGATCGCTTTGTTTGTGCCGTCCCTTTACGATCCGGCGACCGCCCGGCAGATCAATCCTGACGGCTCGGTCGTCTCCGGCGTGGGCAATCCTCTGGATGGAATGGGTTTCAGTAACACCGGAACCCTGCCGCAGGGTGGATGGAACAGCCGCCACGTCATGCCGGAACCACGAATTGGTTTTGCCTACGACATGACCGCGGACCACAAGACCGTACTGCGCGGCGGGTTTGGCACGGCGCATGACCGCTCGCAAGGCAACCTGGTCTTCAACACCGTGTTTGGGAATCCTCTGAAGGTGGTGACTCCCACCGTTCACAACGGCAGCATCCTCGACATACCGAATCTGCCGCAGGATGCGTTGGGCGTGCTGGGAGGAATTTATGGTGCGGACCAGACCGGCAAAGTGCCGGTCGTGTACAGCTTCAGCCTGGGCGTGCAGCGGGAACTTGGCCTGGGCACGACTCTCGATGTGGCCTACGTTGGCACTCGCTCCCGTCACCTGGTGACGGCACGCGACATCAACGCCATTCCGTTCGGAACTGCGTTCACCAAGGCTGCGCAAAATCCGGCAAACTTCGCCGGTGGCGTAGTTCCTGACGTGGAACCCTTCCTCCCGCCGGAGTATTCGGCAGCCGGGTATGCCTTCAGCGGTCAGTATTCTTATGCAACCAACTACCTGGTCCCTTACAAGGGATACGGGAATATCGAGTATTACCAGTTTGATGGCACCGCGGATTACAACTCATTGCAGGTTTCCGCGCAACGCCGATTCTCGAAAGGCCTGACCTTCGGCCTCGCCTATACTTACTCTCACACTCTGACTACCGCCAACACGGATGAAGACTGGCAGTACACGCAATTCACCCGCGCCCTCGATTACCGAAATGCCAGCTGGGATCGTCCCAACGTGGTGGCGATCAACTACGTGTACGACCTGCCCGGCCTGACCAAGCACTTTGGCGGCCCGAAGTGGTTGTCTTACGTCACCGACAACTATCAGATCTCCGGCATCACTCAGTTCATGAGCGGAGCTCCATTGCAGGACTATCCGACCAGCGGCAGCATGGCGATCTGGGTACAGGGCAATCTGCTCACCGGCTCGAACGATTGGGGCAAGTTGCCACCGGCGTGGATTGGTCTGGACAAGAACGGCAACCTCCAGCTTCCGACGATCGGCAGGCCGTTCACTGGATCCCGCGGCGACATTCGTGGCGGCGGCATGCAGAACTGGGACATGTCGTTGTTCAAGAACATCCCCATCGGCGAACGCTATTCCTTCCAGCTTCGGTTGGAAGCGTTCAATGTGTTCAACCATCCCAACTTCGATGACTTGAGCGACTCGGCCAATCTGACGCTGCCTAGTTGCAACGCAGGTGGCTGCACGCCCATGTCGATCAGCAAGAATGACACCTTCGGTAAGCCCAGCCACCAGTACTCAGGCGTGGGTGGACCCCGGGTCCTGCAGTTAGGCGCGAAGTTCTACTTTTAAAGCGGCAGAGCGTAACCTGAGCCCGTGGCTTCGGCCACGGGCTTTGTTGTTGGAGATGTCGCTCGAGCCCGGGGAAGGGTTGGCTTAGGTAAGGGCCTGGCGCTCATGTTCTAATGATGTCCTTTCTGGTTCCGGTACCGTCCCATGGCCCTGCGTGGTGTCGTGAACATTGAGGATCTGCGCCGGTTGGCTCGGCGCCGTTTGCCGAAGGCGGTCTATGACTATCTGGACGGCGGCGCGGAAGGAGAGGTCAGCTTACGCGAGAATTGCAAGGCCTTTGAGCGAGTAACTTTTCGTCCGCGCCAGGCGGTAGCCGTATCGCAATGCGATTTGCGAACTACGGTCCTGGGTGCGGAAATATCCTTTCCGGCTCTGCTGGCGCCAGTGGGCTATAGCCGGCTGATGCATCCTGAGGGTGAATGCGCCGCGGCCCGGGCAGCCGGTTTCGCGGGAACTGGGTACATTCTCTCCACCATCTCCGGACACAAGCTGGAGGACGTAAAGGCGGCGTCTTCCGGGCCAGTCTGGTATCAGCTCTACCTGATGGGCAGCCGCGCGGCGGCGGAGGCGGCGATCGAACGGGCCCGGGTTGCAGGCTTTTCTGCGCTCGTTTTGACCATCGACACGCCGGTCGCCGGAATGCGTGAGCGGGACATCCGAAACGGCGTCACCGAACTAATGTGTGGTTCGGTGTTCGCCAAACTGCCTTATCTGCCGCAACTGCTGGCGCATCCGGCTTGGCTTACGGCGTTCTTGCTCGATGGCGGTTTGCCCAAGCTGCCCAACGTCATGGTTCCCGGCGAAGGTCCCTTGGCGCTCACCGATGTGGCCACCGCGCTCTCCCGGGCGGCGGTAACCTGGGCCGATATGCGCTGGCTTCGCGAGCGCTGGCCGGGACCGATCGTCGTCAAGGGAGTGCTTAGCGGTGAAGATGCCAGGCGCGCGGTCGATGAAGGCGCCGCAGCAGTCGTAGTTTCAAACCACGGCGGGCGCCAACTGGATTGCGTTTCTGCGACGCTGCAGGCCTTGCCCGAAGTCGTTGCCGCGGTGAACGGTCAAGCGGAAGTTCTGCTCGATGGCGGTATCCGTCGGGGTAGTGACATTATCAAGGCCGTGTGTCTCGGAGCACGCGCTGTCCTTTGCGGGCGTGCGTATGCGTACGGTCTTGCCGCAGCCGGGGAAGCGGGCGTCGCTCGCGCGCTTCAGATCCTGCGCGCGGACGCTGAGCGAACCCTTCGGCTCCTGGGCTGCGGTTCGGTCGCCGCACTCGATGCATCGTGGGTTGGCAGAGCGGAACCGGAGTGGAGTCACCGGCCTTCGTGATCGAGATCACCGCTCTCGGGTTATCTACGATCTAGAGTGTTATGAGGCTCTTCATGAACTCAGCTAGTTCCAGAAAGCTGGCAAGCCGCCGAAAAAAGGCTCGCTGGGAAATTGAGGCCGAGGTTTTTGAGCGGCAAGCGCTTATCTGCAAAGCCTTCGCGAATTCCACGCGCTTGCGCTTGCTGGACTGTCTCGGCAAACGAACCTGGGGCGCCGCCGAACTGCAGGGAGAGTTGGGCATCACCAAGGCCAACTTGTCGCAGCACATTGCCATCTTGAAGGCAGTTGGAATCGTGGGCGCCCGCCGCAATGGCAAACAAGTTTACTTCTCGTTGCTGATGCCGGAAGTGAAGAGCGCGTGCCGTCTCATTCGCGGGGTCCTGCGCGCCCAGATTCGCAACGGGCAGCGGCTTAGCGTCTAGCCAGGAAATCAACGCAACAAGAAACGGGGCCCGAAGGCCCCGTGCGAATCGCCCCTGCCGGCGGAATTAGTGTCTGCCGCCGGAATGGGGTTGGCCACCGCCTCCACCGTGCGGTGCGCCGCCACCGGAATTACCGCGGGGCGCGCTGCTCGGCGCTCCATGGTATCCACCGCCGCTCGGTGCACTGTGATATCCGCCGCCGGAGGGCGGCGTGCTGCGATAGCCCGGCTGTCCGCCCATTCCATTGTAGGAACGCGGGGTTACGATCGGCCGCTGCAAATTCAGCGGAGGCCGCGAGTTGCGGCTGA
>Ga0335080_10005425_pt1 | contig 13116 bp, 16 predicted proteins | sample Lox_Sample_34_FD_206720 | JGI IMG/M metagenome (GOLD analysis project Ga0335080, IMG submission 206720) | Soil microbial communities from Loxahatchee National Wildlife Refuge, Florida, United States - Lox_Sample_3.4 | ecosystem: Environmental > Terrestrial > Soil > Wetlands | place: USA... | reverse complement strand
ACGAGACTCTTGGGCAGGCCCAGGAAGTCGCTGCCGCCGCCCGTCCACAGCAGGGTCGCGTCGGAGGCGTACTTGTGCGGCACGCCGCTGAACGAGCCGCGGAAACGCAGCCAGCCGGCGCGGCTCGCCTCGAGGTCGTAGAACTGGTCGTCGCGGCCGACGCTGCCGCCGCGCAGCATGAGATAGTCACCCGACTCGGGGCGCCACAGCTCGAGGTTCAGGCCGTCGAGCATGAAGCCGTCGTTGCGATCGACGTACTTCGTGTAGCGAGTCTCGGTCTCTTCGCCGCCTCCGCCGAAGAAATAACCCGCTTCGAGCGCGCCGCGCGCCTTCCAGCCGTTGCCGATGTCGTCGAGCTCGTGCAGATCGGGCGGGTAGGGATAGAGAAACCCGCTGGGCGTGCGGTTGCGATAGGGAATCAACAGCGACATGCCCTGCGGATCGGGGTTCTCCCAGACCTCGGCGTTGCCGGGATGGAGTGAGTCGCGCGGCGGATCGGCCGCGGCGCTGCGGGCGGCGATCACGAGCAGCACGAGCGCGAGCACCGTCTTGCGCATCGCCCTGCTCCTAGCGGTGGAACCGCGGGCCCGACGGTGAGTTCGAGCCGTGGATCTGGGAGTGACAGTTCAGGCAGCCGCGGTTCATCAACCGGTCGTCGGGCGCCCCCGAGGTCGCCATGTTCTGCTGAGTCACGAGCGCCGACGGGTGACCGAAGTTCGGGTTGTCGATCGGCGAGTGACATTCCTGGCACAAGAGCGGCAGCTCGGTGACCAGCAGCCGCTCGTGGTTCGAGCCGTGCGGCTTGTGGCAGTTGAGGCAGCTCTCGCGCACCGGCTGGTGCTCCCACAGGAAAGGGCCGCGCTTCTCGGCGTGACAGCCGGTGCAGAGCTGGTTGACGTCGTCTGCCTTGATCAGCGGCGAGGTCTGCGAGCCGTGCGGGTTGTGGCAGTCGACGCACGAGATCTTGCCCTCGAGCAGCGGCATGTGGGAGCGCTTCTGGAAGTCCGCGCGCTGCTGCGGGTGGCAGGTGAAGCAAGTCTCATTAGCGTTCTTCGCGCGCAGCAGTGACTGGCCCGAGGTCTGAGCCATCGGGTTGTGGCAGTCGCTGCAGGCCAGGCCGCGCAGCTCGTGAGTGGACCCGATCCAGTACAGGGTGGCGCCCGCGCGATGACACTCGAGGCACATCGCGTTCATGGCCTCGGGCGCGTAGCTCGAGTTCCGCGTGAACGAGACGATCGTCGACGGGTTGGGGTCGCCGACGTGCTTGCCGCCCGGACCGTGACAGCTCTCACAGGTGTGCTTCTCGAGCTCGGTGCGCGGGTTCGCGGTGAACGCGCGCGCGTGCACGGTGCGCTGCCAGTGCGCGGTCTCTACGCTGTGGCAGCCCATGCAGATGGCGTCGCCCACGTAGGCGACGTCGTTCCCCGGCTTCTCGACGAGCTCGTCGGGCGGCTGCGCACACGCCACGAGCGCGAGCGAAGCGATCCCCAGGAGCCGCCACCAGACCCTTCCCATACGAAGGGATGTTACGAGCCGAAGGGGCGGATCGGTTTTTGTTTTCTCTAACTGCGCGCGCGTACGTCGACGTCGAAGACGCCGGTCAGCACGCGGCCGCCGCTGCGCACCTGCACCCACATGCGGTACTGACCCGGCTGCGGGAACGCGTAGGGGAATGCGACCTCGCCGGGCGCGGGGCCGCGCGCGAGCGGCATCGGCGACACCGTTCCGTCACGCTTCGCGAGCATCTCGGCCGCGGCCATCGAGATCGAGCCCGCCGGATGCAGGTGGGTGAATACGGCGCCGTCGCTGCGGCGCAGCGCCAGGTGCCCTTCCATTCCCATGTAGGGCTCGAGCGCGAGCGGGGCGCCGTCGGCGCCGAACGCGGCGAAGCGCAGCGTGGTGTCGCGGTCGGCGACCAGCGCGTCGGTCGTGCGCAGCTCCATGTGACCCCCACCCATCAGCGGGGCGCGCGCGCCCGGCACCGAGAGGCCCGTGTGCCAGGAATCGTCGTAGTCGAGCGCGGTCGGCGCGGCGCCGTTCGCCGCGGCGGTCGTCGGCGAGAGACACAGCACGGAGCTGCCGGGCGTGGCCGCGGCCTGCAGGGCCGCGCCGACCGGCGGCGGCAGATTCACCCGACTCACCAGGGTCTCGCTCGAGCCGTCCTCATGAGTGACTTCGGCGTAGAGCTGGTAGGTGCCGCCCGGCAGTGGCGGCAGCATGCCCTCGAAGCTGGCGGGGTCGCGCCGCACCGGGTGCAGGTGCGCGAAGGCGTCGAAGTCGGGCTCGCGCACCAGGAACAGGTGCATCAGCTTGCCGTGATCGGTCACGAGCGTGTCCCAGGCGGCGCTCGCCGGAGCATCGTGCGCGGGCGAGAGCTGCAACACGTTCTGCGCCGCGTCGCCGCGCACCACGGAAGTCACCGGCAGCGGCTTCGAGAGCGCGTTCGCGAAGTCGCGGTCCATCTGCTGCCAGCGGTAGTTCCCGCCGTACACCGCCGCTCCGCAGACGAGCGCCATGAGCGCGCCCGCGCGCCGCCCGCGACCCGAGTCCCGCGCCGCGGCCGCGACCAGCCCGACGGCGAACGCGCACAGCACGATGCCGAGCGCGACCAGAGTGACTCCCAGCGCCGGCGGCATCACCGGCCGCGCCAGCGCGGCTGCCTGCAGCGGCACGGCGACCCGGCCGCCGCCGCGCGCGCTCTCGAGCCGGATCTCCACGCCGTAGGAGCCGCGGCGCAGCAGCCAGAACGTGGCGTTCCAGAGCTGCGGGTCACCCGCCACGCGCGTCGCGGCGCTCGGCGGCGGAGCGGCCTCGGCGCCCGCGTCGAGGAACGCGGGCTGCACTGCGACGGCAGTCACATCGCCGTCGCTGACTCGGATGTCGGCCTGCGCGAGGCCGGGGAAGGTCTGCGGCGGGCGGATCACGACCCGCAGCGGATGGACGCCGGCGCGCCCTTCGAAGAAGACGTTGGGGCTGCCCACGTGCGCGCTCGCGCTCGAGACCGCGCAGAGACATGCACAAGCCAGGAGCAGCGCCGACCTCACGCGCGCACCTCGCGCAGCGCGCCCAGCCACAAGCCCGCGCGCGCGGCCACGATCGCGACGAGCACTGCCACGGCGCCACTCACCAGGCCGAGGTCGGGCGACATGAAGCCCCAGTAGGCGGTGCGCGCCGTCGGATCGATGCGCAGGAAGAACGGCCAGTGGCGCCCGCCGCCCGCGAAGAACCAGTCGTCGGCGACGGGCGAGAGCAGGAAGGCCGAGAAGAGCCACTGAGTCACGGCGAACAGCGCGAAGAACGCGCAGCCGCACTCGAGCGCCGAAGCCCAGCCGCCCGTGCTGCCGGCGCGCGACGGAATGCCGTGCAGCAGGCCGTCGAGCGCGAGCGCCGGCACCACCAGGAGCAGCGGGAAGGGGGGCGGCAGCAGATGGTCGAGCGCGTTGTAGACCGGGCCCGCCTGGGGCGTCGCGGCGAAGCGCGGCAGGAGCCAGACCATCGAGCCCACGAACGCGAGATAGCCGAGCGCCGCCAGCGTCGCAGGCGCGCGCATCCGGCCGGCCGCCGACTGCGCGGTGAGCACCAGCGGGTAACTCGCGCAGGCGAGCAGGTAGAAGAGCTCCGAGTGCTGGCGGTTCGCGAAGCTCTGAGCCGTGGTCACGACCGAGATCATGGCCAGGAGCGCTCCCCCGGCAAGCGCGGCGCGCCGGGCGCGCGACGGCGTGTCCTGGTGCGCGAGCAGCGTCAGCCAGGCGCCCGCCACGACCGCGAAATAGGCCAGCGCCTTGGCGATCTGCGGCGGGTGCCAGATGCCCGCGGCCAGCCCGTAGCTCGCCTGCCACCAGCGGTCGAACAAGAGCGCCGTCACGAACGCGAGCCCGCCCCAGAGCACGATCCACGCGCCGAGCGGGGCGCGCACGCGACCCAGCGCGACGCCCCCTACACCGCTCTGCGTAGCCAGCGCCACGATCCGCAGCGCCGCCGCCGCCGCGAGCGCCACCGCCGCGTAGTTGGCCGCGTGCGGCGGACCGAAGAACGCATCCACGCCGATGGTCGACTCCCAGGAGAAGTCCCAGAAGAGAGTCAGGGGAACCGCGATCGCGGCGACGAGCAGGACGGCTTCGGTCGGCATGCGCGCGCGCATCATAGCGCCCGTTCCGTTGGTCGCGCGGGCACCCTACCCGCGCTCCCGATGATCGCGCGGGCACCCTACCCGCGCTCCGGTGGCAGGAAGGCCGGCCGGGCGGAACACTGCTGCCGGATGTCGGCACTCACACTCCTGGGCGGGCGCCGCTTCGCCGCGTTCTTCTGGGCGCAGTTTCTCGGCGCGTTCAACGACAACCTGTTCCGCAACGCGCTCGTGGTCCTGACCACGTTCCGCGCGGTGCGCGTGATGGGCCTTCCGCCCGAGCAAGTCGTCGCGATCTCGGGCGGCGTGTTCACGCTGCCGTTCTTCCTGTTCTCGGCCAGCGCGGGCCAGCTCGCCGACAGGCTGCCCAAGCACCGGCTGATGCGCTGGGTGAAGGGCTTCGAGATCCCGAGCATGGTGTTCGCGGGCGTGGCGATCACGCAGCAGAGCGGGGCGCTGATGCTCGTGGCGCTGTTCTTCACCGGCCTCCAGGCCGCGTTCTTCGGACCGGTCAAGTACGGCGTGCTGCCGCAGCTCCTGGACGAGGACGACCTGGTCACCGGGAACGCGCTGGTCGAGACGGGCACGTCACTCGCGATCCTGTTGGGCACGATCTGCGGCGGGCTCCTGCTCGGACTGGGTGACTCGGGGCCGCGTTGGGTCGAGCTCGCGATCCTGTGCGTCGCGGTGCTGGGCTGGCTGGCCAGCCTGGCCGTCCCGGCCGTGCCCGCCGAGAGCCCCGGCCTGCAGATCTCGCGGAATCCGTTCGTCCCGCTGTCCGAGACCTGGGCGATCACGCGCGCGAATCGCGCGGTGTATCTGTCGGTGCTGGCGATCTCGTGGTTCTGGTTCTTCGGCGCCGCGTTCCTGGCTCTGCTTCCCACTTACACCAAGCTCGTGCTGGGCGCGGACGAGCAGGTGATCACCTTCTTCCTGGCGCTCTTCTGCATCGGCATCGGCGCGGGGTCACTCGCCTGCGAGAGACTCTCGGGCAGGCGCGTCGAGCTGGGGCTGGTGCCGCTCGGCTCGATCGGCATGAGCGTGTTCGTGCTCGACCTGTGCTTCGCGAGCCCGTCGCCCGCGGCGCCCGGCGCGGCCCTGCTCACGCTGGCGCAGGTCCTGGCGCTGCCCCATGGCCTGCGCATCGCCTTCGACCTCTCGCTGATCGCCGCGTCGAGCGGCGTGTTCGTGGTGCCGCTCTACGCGCTGGTGCAGCAGCGCTCCGAGCCGAGTCAGCGCTCGCGCGTGATCGCGGGCAGCAACATCCTGGGCGCGCTGTTCATGGTGGCTTCGGCGCTCGAAGTCACCGCGCTGCTCGCGCTCGAAGTGCCGATCCGCTGGATCCTGTTCGCGCTGGGCGCCGAGAATGCGCTGGTCGCGATCTACGTCTACGGAGTGATTCCGGAGTTCCTGTTCCGGTTCGTGGCCTGGATCCTGGCGAACGTGCTGTACCGGCTGCACTGGACCGGGCGCGAGAACATTCCCGACGAGGGCCCGGTGCTGCTGGTGTCGAACCACGTCACCTTCATCGACTGGCTGTTCATCGCCGGCGTGTGCAAGCGGCCGGCGCGCTTCGTCATGCACCAGGACTTTCTCGCGATTCCCGGGCTCGGCTTCGTGTTCCGCGACGCCAAGGTGATTCCGATCGCGAGCGCGCGCGAGAACGCCGAGACACTCGACGCCGCGTTCGAGCGGATCGCGGTCGAGCTCGAGGACGGGAACGTGGTCTGCATCTTCCCCGAGGGAAGACTCACGGCCGACGGGCGCATGAATCCGTTCCGGCCCGGGGTCGAGCGGATCGTGGCGCGCACGCCCGTGCCGGTGGTCCCGATCGGCCTGCGCGGGCTGTGGGGAAGCTTCTTCAGCCGCAAGGACGGCGCCGCCATGCGCCGCCCGTTCCGGCGCTTCTGGTCGCGGATCGACCTGGCGGTGGGTGAACCCGTTCCAGCCGAGCGCGTGAAGGCCGACGACCTGGCGCGCCGCGTGGCCGCGCTGGCCGAGCTCGACCCACCGGTGTCTCTGCAAAGTCATGCTCAGCCGACGCCGTCGTGACTATCATGGCGCCGGAGGTGACCGACATGATTCGAGGGAGCTGTCTGTGCGGCGGTATCCGGATCGAAGCCGAGCGCGTCTCCTTGCTGCGCCATTGCCACTGCTCGAGCTGCCGCAAGGAGACCGGCTCGGCCTTCGGCACCGTCGCGGTGGTGCGCCCGAGTGACTTCCGATTCGAGCGCGGCGAAGACTTGGTGCAGCACTATCACTACCCGCCCGACGGCACGCGCGCGTTCTGCCGCGTGTGTGGCTCGAAGGCCCCGCTGGCGCTCTTCGGCGGCACGCTCGTGATCGTGCCCGCGGGCATGCTCGACGACGACCCCGGCGTGCGGCCCGCGCTGCACCAGTTCGCGGGCTCGAAGGCGCCTTGGTGGGACATCGCCGACTCCCTGCCGCGCTTCGCGCGCTGGGTGCCCGGCTACGAGCCCAAGTGGGCGGCGGCGCGCTGAGAGGAGACCGGTGCTGGAGACGAGAGAGAGCTCGCTCACGTTCACCGGCCGGCTGCGCAGCTTGCGCTACGCGTTGCGTGGCATCGCCGTGATGCTGCGCTCGCAGCACAACGCCTGGCTGCACGCGGCTGCCACTGTCGCAGTGATCACGCTCGGCCTGGAGCTGGGTCTCTCGTCGCCGGAATGGTGTTGGATCGTGCTCGCGATCATGGCGGTGTGGACGGCGGAGGCGCTGAACACGGCGTTCGAGTTCCTGACCGACGTGGCTTCCCCCGGCTTCCACCCGATCGCGGGCCAGGCGAAGGACGTCGCCGCGGGCGCGGTGTTGCTGTCCGCGCTGGGTGCGGTGGCCATCGGCGCGCTGGTGCTCGGTCCCCACCTGCTGGCGAAGTTGTGACTCCGTTCGAACGCGCGCGCGAGTACTGGGCGGTGCGGCTGGGCTGCGCCCGCGGAGCGCTGGTGCTGCCCGGACTCACGGTGGTGCCGCAGCCCGAGGAGCGCGCGCTGTTCGCGCTGCTGAGCGGTGAGTCGCTGGTGGTGATGGCGCCGGAGCGCCTGCACGAGCCGCTGCTCGAGCTTCCGCAGCCGAGCACGCTCGTGACTCCCGAGGGGCTCGCCCCGCTCGTGCCCGACGGCGCGCGGCTGATCGGGCCGGCGAGCGTCGCTTATCTCGAAGAGGAGCTCGTCCAGCCCGATGGCGTCGTCGAGCTCGAGTCGCTCGCGGACCCGCGGCTCGAAGAGCTCCGGCGCGCGGTCACGCCCGACGAGTGGCGGCACGCCAACCTCGAGAAAGCGGAGCCGCCGCTGTTCGGAATCGAGCACCAGGGCCGCCTGGGCGCGGCTGCGGGCTTCGAACGCGTGCAGGATCGCGTCGCGCACATCGGTGTCCTGAGCGATCCGCGCTCGCGCGAGCGGGGCTTCGGCCGGCTCGTGACTCAGGCGGTCGGAGCGCGCGCGCTCGCGCTGCAGCTCCTGCCCCAGTACCAGACGCTGCTCTCGAACGCCGGCGCGCTGCGCATCGGCAAGCAGCTCGGCTTCGCGCAGTTCGCCGTGACCCTGGCCGCGCGCTGGTAGTGGGTCGACGGTGACCGACAAGCCCGCGCACCTGGCACCGGAGTTCGGAGCGCAGTTCGCGGAGCGCTCGGTCGTGGCGGCCTATCGCACGCGGCCGCCCTATCCGCCGGGCACGTGCGAGATCCTCTTGGAGCTCGTGACTCCCGCGGGCGCGCCCGTGCTCGAGCTCGGCGCCGGCTCCGGCGATTTGACGTGCGAGCTCGCTCCGCGAGTGGCCGCGCTCGATGCGGTCGAGCCCGCCGAGGCGATGCTCGCCGTCGCGCGCGAGCGCGCGGCGCGCATCCCGAACCTGCGTTGGTTCGCGAGCGGGGCCGAGTCCTTCGAGACCGACCTTCGCTACGGCCTCGCGGTGGCCGCGGAGAGCCTGCACTGGATGGAGTGGAAGGTCGTGCTGCCCAAGCTGGCGCGGCTGCTCCGGCCCGCCGCGCCGCTCGCGATCGTGACCCGCGGGCTCGAAGCGCTGCCCTGGGACGCCGAGCTCGGCCGTCTGATCGCGACTCACTCCACGAACCGCGACTTCCGGGCCTACGATCTGGTCGAGGAGCTGGCGCAGCGCGGGCTCTTTCGCGAGCGCGGCCGGCGCCGCACGCCGCCCGCGACGTTCGCACAGCCGCTGGCCGACTACGTCGAGTCCTTTCACTCGCGCAACGGCTTCTCGCGCGAGCGCATGACCGCGGCGGGCGCCGACGCGTTCGATGCCGCGTTGCGGGCGCTGGTGCTGCGGCACGCGCCCGATGGCGAGCTGCGGCTGCGGGTCTCGGCGCTCGTGATCTTCGGCACGCCGCTCAGCGGCTGAGCTCGGGCAGCACGCGCGCGAAGAAGTCGCGATCGCCCGCGAAGGTCGGCTCGAGCGCGAGAAACTCGGGCCCCGTGACCCAGCGCGCGGCGCTCACCTCGTCGGGCTGGAGACGCAGGTCGCTCGCACCCGCGCGCAAGAGCGCGGTCCACCAGTGCAGTCGGAAGCGGCCGTCGTCGGTCGGACACTCGAAGACCTTCCGGCCGACAGTGACTTCGAGGCCGAGCTCCTCGCGCACCTCGCGCACCAGCGCCTGTGCCTGGCTCTCACCGGGCTCGATCCGGCCCGAGGGCAGTGACCACCAGCCGCTGAACGGCCCGCGCGGCCCGCGCTGGATCGCGAGCACGGCGGCGCCGCGCAGGATCACCGCGACGACCGCTTCCGGCAGCGGCTAGCTCTCGCCCATCCAGGGCCGGACGAGCGGCGGCACGCGCACGCTGCGCGGTCCGTGGAAGATCGTGGTGAGTGCCCGGCGCGGGCGCGGGCTGGTGTTGGGCGCCGTGCCGTGGACGGTGCGGCAGTGGTGGAACGTGGCACCGCCCGGCTGCAGCGGAACGGGCACCGCGCCCGACACGTCGAACGGCTGGTCGAGCACCAGCGGCTCGTTCTCGGGCTTCCTGTACTTCAGCACGTCGAGCTTGTGCGAGCCGGGCACGAACTGCATGCAGCCGCTGTCCACGGTGACTTCGTCGAGCGGCATCCAGACCGAGAGCGAGTGACAGCGCTCGTGGCGAAACTCCCAGTACACCTCGTCCTGATGGAACGGAGTGTCTCGGCCGGCGGCGGCGGGCTTGAAGATGAACATCAGCCCGCCGTAGCGGCTTTCGTCGATGCCGAGCAGTTCCGCGGCCAGGCGCTGGGCGTTGCGGATGTAGTGAGTCTCCAGGAGCTTGGGCACCTGCCGCTCGGGCAGGAAGATCTGGTTGATCGTGCCCTCGACGCCGCTCGGACCGGCGCCGCCGTAGCGCAGCCGGAGCGGCCGTTCGTCTTCGATGAGCTGGTCGTATACCTCGCGCAGCCAGCGGATCTCGTCGGGCGTGGTGATCGCGGGAATCGAGGTGAATCCCCGCTCGCGGAAGCCTTCGAGCTCTTCGCGCTCGAGGCGCGGCGAGAAGTCGTGATCCATGACTGCCAAGGATATCCGACTCGCGCGCGGAGCTACAACGCCGGATCCCAGGCGTAACGCACGTCGGGCTCGCACTCGGGCGAGGGGCTGACTCCGAACGTCACCGGCCGGAAGCCGTGCCGCTCGTAGAAGGCGCGCGCCCGCTGGTTACGCTGATGCGTGTAGAGCGAGAGGCCGCGCGGGTGGAGCCGCTTCGCGTGCTCGAGCAGCGCGCGGCCCACCCCCGAGCGCTGCGCGGGCGGATCGACGTAGAGATAGCCGACGAAGGCGTCGCGCAGCGCGAGCAGGCCGAGCAGGCGCGGCCCCGCGCACGCCACCCAGACCTCGTGCTCGCGCGCCAGCACGTCGCGGAAGAAGCGCAGGTCGTCGTCGGGCGAGTAACTCATGCGGGCCTCGAGCCAGGGCTGTGTCTCGTCGCGCGAGCGGCGCCACAGCCGCACCAGCTCTTCGATCTCGTCGTGTCTCAGGCGTCGGATCTCGCGCGACATCGCCGGCCGATGCTAGCTTGCACGCGCGGCGAAGCGAGAGGGGAGGGCGATGGCGGCACAGGCGAAAGCCAGGAGCGCGCGCGGGCGACCGCAGATCCGGGTGGCGCGGCTCTCGGATGCGAAGCCGATCGCGATGCTGGTCACCGCGCTCGGCTATCCCACGAACGCGAGTGACATGCACGCGCGTCTCGAGGCGTTGTTGTCCGACGCCACTTACTCGACGTTCCTGGCCGAGGTCGCGGGCGAAGTCGTGGGCATGGCGGGCGTTTGCATCGCGCGCTTCTACGAGAAGAACGGACACTACGCGCGGCTCGTGGCGTTGGTGGTCTCGGAGACGAGCTCGGGCAAGGGCGTGGGCGCTGCGCTCGTGCGCGAGGTCGAGAAGTGGGCGCGCGAGCAGGGCGCGAGCGAGATCTTCCTGAATAGCGGCGTGCAGCGCGAGGGCACGCACAGCTTCTACGAGAAGCTCGGCTATCGCGAGACCGGCGTGCGCTTCTCGAAAGAGCTCGCCTAAGTGTTAGGGTGAGGCGATGCAGAGCGAGACGGCCGAGCCCAAGCCGCTGCGGCGGCGCGATCCGGACCGCCCCTGGTACTCGTTCGCCGCACGGCTGCTGCCCGACGGCCCGCTCGGGCGCTGGGCCGACCTGGGCTGCGGCCGCGGTGAGTTCATCGAGCAGGCGTCCGGCGACGGCAAGAGCGGGATCGGCGTCGACTACGCGACCTCGAGCGCCAAGGCGCTGCGGGCCACGGGCCGGCCGGCGCTCGTCGCCGACCTGAACCGCGGGCTGCCCTTCGCCGACCAGTCACTCGACGGCGCCTCGCTGATCGAGGTGATCGAGCACATCGTGCAGGCCGAGACCCTGGTGGCCGAGCTGGCGCGCGTGATCCGGCCCGGCGGCTGGCTGATCGTGACCACGCCCAACGTCGTGCACATCGCCTACCGCTGGCGCGCGCTGACCGGTCACCCGCCCAAGCAGGAGGGCTACCACTACCGCTTCTTCACGCGCGACACGCTGGCGCAGATCTTCGCCGAGGCCGGCTTCCGAGTGACTGCCCAGGCCTCGTTCGGCAAGCAGGCGCTGCTCTCGAAGCTGGCGCGGATCGCCGGCAAGGGCGCGAAGCACAAGGTGCGCTACGTGGTGCCGCGCCCGTTCGAGCCGCTGCTCGCACAGCACTTCGTCTGGCGCCTGGAACGGCTGCCCGCGCGGTAAGATAGGCCGCATGAGCCGTCTTTTGCTCGTGCGGCACTGCCAGTCCTCGGGCCAGCACCCCGATGCGGCGCTGACCGAAGCGGGACACGTCCAGGCGCACGCGCTGGCCGAGAGACTCTGCGAGCTTCCGATCGACCGGATCGTGGCCAGCAGCTACCGCCGCGCGCGTGCCACGCTCGCGCCGCTCGCCGGCCGGCTCGGCCTCGACCTCGAGCTCGACGATCGACTGGTGGAGCGCCGGCTGTCGCCTGCGCCGATCGATCACTGGCGCGAGGTGGTCGAGCGCTCGTTCAGCGAGCCCGACTTCTGCGTGCCCGGCGGCGAGTCGGGGCGCGAGACGCTCGAGCGCGGCTGGAAGGCGCTGGAAGCGATCTTCGACGCGGGTCACACGCTGCCGGTGGTGGCGAGTCACGGCCAGCTGATCTCGATCGTGCTGCACCGGATCGACCCGAGCTTCGGCTTCGCGGGCTGGCAAGGGATGGCCAACCCGGACCTGTTCTGGCTCGAGCGGGACGCGGGCGGCCGCGTCTCATGGAGGAGGAGCCCTTGATCGACCACGTGAGTCTCCATGTCTCCGACTACGCGCGCAGCAAGAAGTTCTTCAGCGCGGCGCTGGCGCCCCTGGGTTACTCGGTGCTGATGGAGTACGACGGCGCGGCCGGGCTCGGCTCGGGCCGGCCCGACTTCTGGATCGCGCAAGCCGAGCCGAAGAGCGGGCCCACTCACGTCTGCTTCGCCGCGACCAGCCGCGCGCAGGTCGACGCCTTCCACAAGGCGGCGCTGGCCGCGGGCGGGCGCGACAACGGCGGACCCGGGCTGCGCACTCACTATCACCCCAGCTACTACGGCGCGTTCGTGTTCGACCCCGACGGCAACAACGTCGAGGCGGTATGCCACTTGCCGGCGTAGCGATCGGGCTGCGCGTGAAGACCGCGCGCGCCACCGCCGTGCTGGTGGGCGACCCCGCCCAGCCGCGCGCGCTCGAGCGGCGCGAGCTCGTGCTCTACGACCCCGACGTGCCGCATTCGGGCCAGCCGTATCACCTGGAGCTCGAGCTCGCGGCGTCCGCGGCGGCCCCGCTGCTCGCCAAGGCGCTGGCCGCGGTGCGGCGCGTGGGCAAGCGCGAGCTCGCCGGGCTGGTGGAGTCACTCGCGCGCACGGGCGTCTCCGTGCGCGGAGTGGGGCTCGTCGCCGGCAGTCTGGGCGATCCGCAGAAGCTCGGGAACCCGCACGTGCGCGCGCACGCGCTCGAAGGCAGGCTCTATTGGAGCGTGCTCGAGGAATCCGCGCGAGAGCTCGGAGTGGCCTGCTCGGTCACGACCGAGAAGGAGATCTGGGCGCAGGCGGCCAAGTCACTCGGCCGCCGGCCGGAGACGCTGCGCAAGGTGGTGGCGGAGTGGGGCCGCGCGCTGGGCCGGCCCTGGGGCGCCGAGGAGAAGAGCGCGGCGCTGGCCGCCTGGACGATGCTCAGCGCTTGAGCTCCGCGCGCGCGAGCCAGGGTGCCCGGGCTCGCTCCGCGAGAGCGCGTCGCGCAGCCAGTCACACGCGGTGAGCTCGCCTCTGCGAAATTCGGGCGCGAGATGGGGGACGCCGCGCGGGTCTCGGAGAATCACGGAGGCCAGCGGCCGCCGAATCGCGAGCAGCCTGCGGAACCGCCAGTCACTTCCACGGCGTCGTCGAGGACGATCTGGAAGGACCACGGGCGGCCGCTGCGCCGTCATCAGACGTCGTTCACCTGGGGCGGCACGGTCTCGCCCGGCGCGAGCTCGCTCAGCACGTTTGCAGCTCGAAAGT
>Ga0335080_10005424_pt1 | contig 13117 bp, 9 predicted proteins | sample Lox_Sample_34_FD_206720 | JGI IMG/M metagenome (GOLD analysis project Ga0335080, IMG submission 206720) | Soil microbial communities from Loxahatchee National Wildlife Refuge, Florida, United States - Lox_Sample_3.4 | ecosystem: Environmental > Terrestrial > Soil > Wetlands | place: USA: Florida... | reverse complement strand
TGTCGGCCTCCATCCTAGCGCGCGAGCGGCGCTTGACTCGGAATCGTTTCGGAGCGCATGATGGAGCGCAGGAGGGCTCGCTCCGTGCGCATCTCCCTCTCCTCGACGTGCCTGGCCGGCTGCACGGCGACCGGCGACGCGGCCGCAGGCCTCGGCCTCCCGGCCGCCTCGACTGCTAGACTGCCGAGATCCAACGAGCCGGAGCCACCGACGATGGGCGAGCCGCTGAACCGCATCTCGCGACGCATCACCCAGCCGAAGAGCCAGGGCGCCTCGCAGGCGATGCTCTACGCCACCGGGCTCTCGGAAGCCGACATGGACAAGGCGCAGGTCGGCATCGCGAGCTGCTGGTACGAGGGCAACTCCTGCAACATGCACCTCGGCGATCTCGCGGCGCACGTGAAGGAGGGCGTCGTCGCCGCGGGCCTGGTCGGGATGCGCTTCAACACGATCGGCGTCTCGGACGGCATCTCGATGGGCACCGCGGGCATGAGCTACTCGCTGCCCTCGCGCGACCTGATCGCGGACTCGATCGAGACCGTGATGGGCGCGCAGTGGTACGACGCGCTGGTGGCGATTCCGGGCTGCGACAAGAACATGCCGGGCTGCCTGATGGCGATGGCGCGGCTCGATCGGCCCGCGCTCATGGTCTACGGCGGCACGATCCGGCCGGGCCGCGGCCGCGGCGGCGAGACGCTCGACATCGTCTCGGCCTTCCAGTCCTACGGCGAGTTCGTCGCGCAGCGCATCGATGAGGACGCGCGCTTCGACATCGTGCGCCACGCCTGCCCCGGCGCGGGAGCCTGCGGCGGGATGTACACCGCGAACACCATGGCCGCCGCGATCGAGGCACTCGGCATGTCGTTGCCGGGGAGTTCGTCGACGCCGGCCGAGGACCCCGGCAAGGTCGAGGAGTGCCAGCGGGCGGGCGCGGCGATCCGCAGGCTGCTCGAGCTCGACCTCCGGCCGCGCGCGATCATGACGCGGCGCGCGTTCGAGAACGCGATGGCGGTGGTGAGCGTCCTCGGTGGCTCCACCAACGCCGTGCTGCATCTGATCGCCATGGCCCGCGCGGCGGGCGTCGCGCTCGGCATCGACGACTTCCAGGCGGTCAGCGACCGCGTGCCCCTGCTCGCCGACCTGAAGCCGAGCGGTCGCTACGTGATGGAGGACGTGCACCGCGTCGGCGGCACGCCGGGGTTGATGAAGCTGCTGCTGGAGCACGGCGCCCTCGACGGCGGTTGCATCACCGTCACCGGCCGCACGGTCGCCGAGAACCTGGCCGCGCTTCCCGGGCTGCGCGAGGGGCAGGACGTGATCCGGCCCTGGGACGACCCGATCAAGGCCACCGGCCACATCGCGATCCTGCGCGGCAGCCTCGCGCCCGGCGGCGCAGTGGCGAAGCTCACCGGCAAGGAGGGGCTCGCCTTCTCGGGCCCGGCGCGCGTCTTCGACAGCGAGGAGGACATGCTCGCGGCGGTGGAGCGCGGCGCGATCGACAAGGGCGCCGTGATCGTGATCCGCTACGAGGGCCCGAAGGGCGGCCCGGGCATGCCCGAGATGCTGACGCCGACGTCGGTGCTGATGGGCGCCGGGCTCGGCCCGTACGTCGCGCTCGTCACCGACGGTCGCTTCTCGGGCGGCTCGCACGGATTCATCATCGGCCACGTGGTGCCGGAGGCGCAGGAGGGCGGTCCGATCGCCCTGGTGCGCGACGGCGACCGCATCGCGATCGACGCCAAGAAGCGCAGCGTCGACCTCGAGGTGGCCGCGGACGAGCTGGCGCGGAGGCGCGCGGCGTGGAGCGCGCCTCCGACGAAGGCGACGCGCGGCGTGCTCGCGCGCTACGTGCGCAGCGTGCGCTCCGCCTCCGAGGGCTGCGTCACCGACGAGTAGTGCGGAGGCCGACTCGCGTCGGCCTCCGCACCTCGAACGAGCCCTCTACTGAGGCGCAGTCGGCATGCACGGCTCCGCCGCGCCGTTCGGGATCTCGTACGGCAGGAAGTCGCCGTGCGAGTCGTGCCCGTCGCAGAGCCCGTCGCACAGGTTCACGAGCTGGCCGTCCGGCTTCAGGAACCCGGCGAGCTGATCGAGCTGCGCGGGGATCGTGAGCGTCGCCGCGTGCGGATCGCACTGGTCGACCTGGACGAAGTTCGGCCCGAGCGGCGGGATCTCGGGATCGTCGACCCCGGGGACGAGTCCTCCCGGGTCGTAGACGATCACGGCCGAGTCGAGCGGGCCGGGGAGATCCGGGATCAGCGGCTTCCCGGGCTCGGCGGACCCGATCAGGCTCGGCAGGTGCATCGTGCGGGCCGCGATCTCGGAGGCCTGGTTAGAGACCTGATGGTCGAAGCGGGCGAGCGTGAGCATGATCTTCTTGGGGATCGAGCCCGGCAGCGGCGGCGCGTCGGGGTTCAGTCCCGTCACGTGCGCGACGTAGCCGGCCGGCTCGCCGCGCGTCCAGAGCTCGCCGATCATCGCGAGCAGCAGCTCCTGCGGAAGGATGTCGGGCTGGAAGATCGCGAAGAGCTGCTGCTCGAGGGGCTCGAAGTCGGTCGAGCGCGACAGGAGCATCGAGAAGTTCGAGGATCCGACGTCGATGTTGAAGCGCTCGATGTCGGGCGTCTGCGACGCCACGAACAGGCCCATGATGCCGCCGAGGCTCACGCCCCAGTAGAACTCGGGCTCGCTCGGGCCCGGGAACACGCCCGAGTTGTCGGTGCGCTGGAACCACGAGCTCGAGTTGAACGATCCCTGGCGCATCATGCGCGCCAGGATGAGCGTGTTCGCCTGCGCCTGGCGCAGACGATCGGGCAGCGCGCGGAAGTTGTCGAAGTCGCGGAAGATCGAGCCGAGGAAGCCCTTGAGCTGGAGGATGTTGTCGAAGTCCTGCGAGGCGAGGCCCTCCCAGTCGGTCGCGCCGAGCAGGTTGTTGAAGCTCGTGCTCCCGAGCACCGCCTCGCCCGCCTGATTGACGATGAGGTCCAGGATGCTGTCGCCGGTCTGGCCGAGCCCGTGCCCGATCAGCACCGGTCGCACCGGCTCGCCGCCGGTCGCCTGCGCCGAGCAGGGGATCAGGATCGTGAAGGGCGCGTTCTCGGTGCCCTGGCTCTGCGGGACGCCGTTCGAGTCGAGCTGCAGGAAGCCGATCGTGGCGGGGTTGGCCGCGGGATCCGAGGACAGGAAGAGCGGGACCTGGAAGGTGCCGCGCACGCGGCGCCACAGGAACTGGCCCTGGGTGGTGCAGTCGAACTCCTGGCTGTTCGCCGTATCGACGGCGAAGGTCGGGGTCGACTGCGCGGCGAGCCAGGCGTACGACTGATCGCGCATCGAGAGCATCTCGCCGGTGGTGTTGTCCTGGCTCGCGACGGTGAAGTCGAAGGCGAGCACGAGCTCGCTCAGGTCCTGGTCGGAGAGCCCGGCGCGGCGCAGATCGGAGAAGATCTGCGCGAACTGCGGGCGCCGCGACTCGATCCCGTTGATCGTGGTCGGCGTGCCGTCGCGCAGCGCCGCGAACGCGGGCTCGGCGACGACCGGCGTCCCGTCCGGGTGGACCAGGTGGCGCATCGCGACGATGTAGCGCTTGCCGTGCTTCAGGTGCTCCGCGGGCCGCAGGAAGAGGAGCTGGTCCGGCAGCGGATCGCCCGAGGAATCGACGGCGCGCGTGTCGACCTCGATGAAGTGGATCACCTGCTCGCCCGTGTCGGCCTCGATCAGCAGCGTCGGGCTGTTGGGCATGAGCGAGGTGAGATCGTAGCTGCGCGTGCTGGGCAGCAGCCGCGACGCGTTCGACTGGACGGGGTCCACGAGGCCGGGGAAGTGCATCAGAACCGGCACCGCGGGGCTGAAGCCGTCGAGGGCTCGGTAGGGCGCCGGATCGAGCGGGGCGACCTGTCCCTTGTCGAAGTTGTAGATCGAGGGCGTCAGGCCTTCCGGGAACTCGAGGCGAAGACCCGTCGGCGTGTCGGCGGGCGCTTCGAAGCGCGAGGACGGATAGGGGAGCATGCAGTCGAGCTCGTTCAGCACCTCGCACTGGTCCGAGTTCGGAAGGTTCACGGTGGTGAACGCGACGTCCGCGTCGCGCTCCACGCCGAGCCCCGCCTGCAGGCTCGCGTGCAGGGCGTGCGCGCCCTCCGCGGCGACCTGGAGGGTACCCTTGGCGTTCCTGCCGGACGCCGAGAACGAGCTGCTCACGTCCTGGCCATCGAGCGTCACGACCAGGGAGCCGGGGACGTAGTCGTTCGGAAGGGTGAGAAGGGCCGAGACCGGTCCGATCTGAGAGAGCTGGCTCGGGGCCGGGGCCACCCAGCTCGGCGCGCCCGCGGCGAGCATCGCGCGGAAATCGCTGAAGCAGCTTCCGAAGGTGGCGACCAGGGCGGCGACGAAGGTGGCGACGAACTGCTGGGTGGGACCCACGTGGAGCTCCTGCCTGCGGGACCGATTTCGGTCTCGGGTGAACTGGGCCGTTTAGCAGATGGACGGGCCTGCTTTCCACACGGTAAGTAGCCAGAATGGGATGGAGGCGTCGTGCCCCACTTGGAGCGGGCGCCGCAGTGCCCGCAGGCCGGCCCGCAGCCCGGCCCGGCAAGCCGCTGGAATTGCTGTTGATTTCCTTCGATCCCGGCTGCCGGCCGGGGACCGGGCTACGCTCGCGGGGACCCGACTTTGCGGAGAGCGCATGTACCAGGAGATCCTCTACGAGGTGGCCGACCCGGTCGCCACCATCACGCTGAACCGCCCGAAGCAGCTCAACGCGTGGACCGATCACATGGCGGTCGAGGTGAAGCACGCCATGGCGCAGGCCGAGGCGGATCCGCGGGTCGTCGTGATCGTGCTGACCGGCGCCGGGCGCGGCTTCTGCGCCGGCGCCGACCTGAAGCGCCTGCAGAACATCAGCGAGGGGCGGCGCGAGTCACCGGTGCCGAAGGGGCTCGACGCCGATCCCGGCGACCCCGCGGTCGGCGATTCCTTCCGCGGCACCTACACGTACCTGATGTCGATCCGCAAGCCGGTGGTGGCAGCCGTCAACGGGCCCTGTGCGGGCATGGCGGTGCCGATCGCGCTGTGCGCGGATCTGCGCTTCGCCTCCGACCAGGCGGTGTTCACCACGGCGTTCTCGCGCCGCGGTCTGGTGGCGGAGTGGGGCATCTCGTGGCTGCTGCCTCGGCTGGTGGGACCGGCGCACGCGCTCGACCTGCTCTTCTCGGCGCGGAAGGTCGACGCGGCGGAGGCCGAGCGGATTGGGCTCGTGAACCGCGTCGTGCCGCACGCGGAGCTGATCAAGTTCACGCGCGAGTGGGCCGAGGACGTCGCCGCGCACTGCTCGCCCACCTCGCTGCGCATCATGAAGCGCCAGGTGTGGCAGCACCTGACCGAGTCGCTGGGCCACGCCGAGAAGGAGGCGATCGAGCTCATGATCGCGAGCTTCGGGCGGCCCGACTTCCGCGAGGGCGTGATGTCGTTCCTCGAGAAGCGGCCGCCCCGCTTCGGCCGCGTCTAGGAGCCGCCGAAGAGCGACGAGCGGCGGTAGGCGTCGAGCGCCTCCTCGGCGAACACCTTCACGACGGCGGCCCCCGGGACGGCGATCAGGAGCCCGAGGAACCCGAACAGATCCCCGAAGATGAGCAGGGCCACGATCACCACCGCCGGGTGCAGGCCCACGCTGTGCCCGACGATCCGCGGGGTCAGCACGAAGCCCTCGAGCGTCTGGCAGAGCGCGTACCAGGCGAACACCGCGAGCAGGTGGCCGTCGAGCCCGAACTTGAGCACGCAGAGGATCGACGCCGTCGCGAGCGCGACGGCGCTGCCGAGGTACGGGACCAGCGCCAGCACGCCGGCCAGCACGCCCACCCCGATCGCGAGGTCGATCCCGATCACCGAGAAGCCGGTCGCGTAGAGGAAGCCGAGCGTGGCCGCGACGACGAGCTGGCCGTGCAGGAATCCGGACACCAGCCGGTTCACGGTCTGCGCCTTCTCGGTGACGTAGGGCAGGCTGCGCGGTGGGATGTAGCGGGCCGCGCGCGCCACCAGATCGTCGAACTCGACCAGCAGGTAGTAGGCGAGGATCGGGATCACGATGAGTCCGACCGCCGCCGAGAGCGTCCCGGTCACGTAGCGGAAGGCGCCCTCCAGCAGCTTGCGCAGCTCCTCGAGCGGGAGGGGGATGTCTCCGCTGCGCACGCGCGCGATCAGATCGTCGAGGGTGTGCGGGAGCTGGACGTGGAAGCGCTGCTCGATCCCGGGGATCACGGCGGTGTTGAGCTGGTCGAGGTAGCCGGGCATGCGTTCCGTCAGCGCGGCGATCTCGCGCTGCAGCTTCGGCATCACGAAGAGCAGGAACCCGCCGAGCGCGGCCGCCGAGAGCGCGAGCAGTACGAAGATCGCGATGCTGCGCCGGACACCGCGGCGCTCGAAGCGGTCGATCACCGGATCGAGCAGGTAGGCGATCACGAAGGCGCCGGCGAGCGGCGTGAGCGCCGCCTTCAGCACCCAGAGCAGCGCGAAGAACGCGGCGGCCGCCAGCCCCGCGACGATTCCCCAGCGTGCCGAGCGCGCGATGAAGTCGCGGTCCGACTCGCGGGAGGGCGGCGGGTGCGCCATGGCCGGCGAGCCTACCACGGGGGTCGCGCCGCGCATCGGCGCATGCGATCTTCGCCGGGTGCACCCCATCCTCATCCGGATCGGCAGCTACGAGGTCACCAGCTACGGCGTGGCGCTGATGCTCGCCTTCGCGGTCGGCATCGAGGTGGGGCGCCGGCGTGCCCGGGCGGCAGGTCTCGACGAGGAGCGCGTGATCGACACCTGCATGATCGCGCTGGTGACCTCGCTCGTGGGTGCGCGGGCCCTCTGGGTCGTGACGCATCTGGAGGTCTTCCGGCCCCCGCGCGGGAGCTGGGTCGACGCGGTGAACCCGTTCCACGTCGGCGGCATCGGCCTCGGCGGCCTCTCGATGCTCGGCGGTGTCGGGCTCGCGACGCTGTCGGGCCTCGCCTACCTGTACGCGCGCGGCATGCCCGTGCTGCGCACGGCGGACGCGCTTGCGCCCTCGGCGGCGCTCGGCGAGGGGATCACCCGCATCGGCTGCTTCCTGAACGGCTGCTGCTTCGGGGTTCCCTGCCAGCTTCCCTGGTGCATCCAGTTCCCCGCCGGCAGCGGCGCCGGCCAGGCCTTTCCCGAGACGGCCATCCACCCGACGCAGCTCTACGCGTCGGCCCTCGGCTTCGCGACCTTCGCGGCGCTCTCGGCGCTGCTCGCGCGGCGTCCGCCGGACGGCGTCGTCTTCTTCGCCCTGCTCGGTGCGATGGGGCTCGAGCGCGTCGCGCTCGAGCTCGTTCGCTACAGCGAGCCGTCGGTGATCTGGCTCCGCCTCGGCGCGTCGCCGGTCTCGAGCAACCAGCTCCTCGGCGCCGCTGTCGCGGTGCTCGGGGCCGCGGGCCTGGTGTGGAGGATGCGGGCCGGCGAGGCGATGGCGCGCGGCGCTCCGGCGCGCTGAGCCGCGCGCCGCGCCGCTCGATGCGCGTCCTCGTGATCGAGAACCCCGCGGCCGGGAGCGGGCGCGCGCAGCGACGCGCCGCCGGCCTCGTGAGCGCGCTCGAGAGGCGGGGCCACCGCGTCGAGTGGCTCCTGACCGAGCGCCCGGGTGACGCGCGCCGCCTCGCCGGAGAGCGCGAGGGCCGCGTCGACTGCATCGTCGCGGCCGGCGGCGACGGCACGCTGAACGAGGTGCTGAACGGCCTCGCCGACCCGGCGCGGACCCCGCTCGCCCCGTTGGCCCTCGGCACCGCCAACATGCTCGCGCGCGAGCTCGGCATTCCCGTCGAGGCCGAGGCGCTCGCGGCGCGGGTCGAGACGAAGAGCGTGCGGCGCGTCGACATGGGTCGCGTCGGCGACACCCGCTTCCTCTGCGTCGTCGGGGTCGGCTTCGACGCGATGGTGACGGAGCGCGTGGCGCGGACGCGCCGCGGTCGCCTCGGGTACCGCGGCTACGTCGTCCCGATCGCGAGCACCTTCGCGCGCTATCGGCCGCCTCGACTCACCGCGCGCCTCGATGGGGGCGAGTCGGTCGCGTGCGAGCTGGCCATCGTCGGCAACCTGCGCGACTACGGCGGCGTCCTGCGGGTCACGGCGTCGGCGAGCTGCGACTCGGGTCGCCTCGATGCGTGCCTGTTCCGCTCGGCGCGTCGGACGGAGCTCCTGCGCTACGCGCTCGAGGCCTCTCGCGGGCGCCTCGCGTCGGACCCGGGAGTCGACTGTCGGACCGCGACGCGGATCGAGATCGACGCCGCGCGGCCGGTGCCGGTCCAGGTCGACGGCGAAGCGTGGGGACACACGCCGATCGCGATCGAGGTCGAGCCCGGCGCCGTCCCCATCCTCGGCGCTCAGGCCGGGAGCGCCCGGCGCCCCGCGAGCCCGAGGAGCGGCGCGCTCTCGGGGTAGAGCTCCGCGAGGAGCTCTCGGACCGCGCCGCCGAGTGACTCCCGCATCTCGAGGGCGGCGTCGCGCGCGCCGTCGGGGCGCGGGTCGGTGCGCGCGCGGCGGATCGCACCGAGCAGGATCTCGCGCCGCGGGGCGAGCGCGCGCTGGACGCCTTCGCGCCAGGCGGCCGGCGCCACACGCGCTTGGAAGGCCCCCGCGCCGCGCCCGAAGTGGGCGACGGCGAGATAACGCAGGAGTGTGTCCGAGCCGAGCCGCTCGAGGAACTCGGACGACCAGGCAACCCGCGGAGCCTGCGCACCGCCCAGCGATTCGTAGCCCCACGCGAGGCCCCCGAGGCCGGCGGCGCCGAGGATTGCACCCGCGACGGCACCGCCTCCGAAGGAGAGGCCGCCCGTCGCGATGTCCGCGGCGAGCCCGCCGAGGGCGCCGCCCACCAGCCCGCCGAGCACGCTTCGCTGCCACGGAGGTGGGCGGTCGCCGGGGGCCGAGACGTCCTCGAGGCCGACGCGCAGCTCCTCGGCCGCCTCGCCGCTGAGCCCGTGCAGCGCGATCAGCCGCTCGTTGGTCTCCGCGATCCGATCCTCGAGCCGGTGCGCGAGGGCGTCGGCGGCCCGGCGCCGCTCCAGGCGGCCGAGGCGTCCGGGGCCGACCGGCTCGCCGTCGGCAACGGCGCCTCCCACCAGCTCTGCCATCGCCTCGATCGAGCGATCCAGGACCGCGAGATTCTCCTCGCGCCAGCGCTCGAGCAGCGCGTCGGCCGGCTCGCGCCGATCGACGGGGAGCGCGTCGCGGATGTGCTCGAGGAGCGCTCCCTCCTGCACCCAGCATCGGGTGAAGGCATCCAGCGAGAGGACCTGGCGCACGCAGGAGCGGCTCGCCGCCCACGACCGCCAGCGCGCCTCGTCGAGGCCGCGCGCGCCGGCGTCGCCGGGCGCGCCGGTCTGGTTCAGCAGCACGATCACGGGACGCGCGATCCACTCGAGGATCTCGAGCTCGGCCGCCGCGTAGCCGGCGGCCTCCGGATCCTCGCTCGCGTTCACCAGGTAGAGCACCGCGTCGGACTCGTCGCGAACATGGCGGACGGCCTGCTGGCTGCAGAAGAGCGCGCGCTCCGCGAAGCGATCCCACACCTGCGCGACCAGCCATCCCACCGGATTCGCCATCCCATGGAGCCGGCGCAGCAGGCGGGCCGAGTCCCCGAAGCCGGGCGTGTCGGCGAGCACCACCTGCGCGCCGTCCTCGCGGTCGAGCAGCACGAAGGTCTCGGTCTGATCGGTGACGTGCGCCTGGTCGAAGACCTCGCCGACCTCGCGCCGCAGCAGCGTGCGGGCCAGCGTCGTCTTGCCCACGTTCGTGTGTGACACGAGCGAGAGTACGAGGGGGCGCGCCGCCGGAGACGCGTCCGCGCCGCTCACGCCGCCTCCCCGCGCACCCCGAGCGCCGCGCGCGCCTCGGCGAGCGACGCATCGCGGTCCGCCGGGCGCGACCGGAGGAGCGCCACGCGCAGGTCCGCCGGCCGCGCGACCCGCTCCCACGCGCGGCGCCGCTGTCCCAGACGGTCGCCCCAGCCGTCGCCGTCGAAGCGCGCGCGATACGGCTCCTCGTCGAGCAGCACGAGCAGCGCGGGGGGACGCGGGCGCTCGGCGCCGTCCTGGTGGAGCGCCTCGAGGAAGACGCCGTGCACCTCCTGCTCGGGAGGCTGGGCCAGGTTGAAGACCACGATGCGGGTGTGCGGGTCGGTGTCGGCCTGCGTTCCGAGCGGAGGCGGATCGGCGCCGTACGGCAGCGGCTCGACGATCGACACGCGCGCGCGCTCGCCGAATAGCTCGGCGAGCAGCTCGCGCAGCGCCTCGCTCGAGCGGGCGTCGAGCCGGTGGCTGTACGGGATCACCTCGACGCGGGTCCCGGCGCCGCGCTCCGGCGCCAGCACGCGGAGCGCATACGGCTCGCTGAGGTCGGGCGCCAGCTCGCGCGCGAAACGCCGCGCACGCCGGCCCGCGTGCAGGGCGAGGAGCGCACGCGGCACGCCGATCCAGCCCGCGGCGGTGAGCGCCCACAGGTGTACCCACGGCGCTGCGGCCCCGTCGCCGACGGAGCTCCGCAGACCGGCGAGCGCCGGCTCGCGAAGCAGGTCGACGGCGTGCGCGCCCGGATCGATCGCATCGAGGACGCGCGCCGCAGGGCCGAGCACCGCGGAGAGCAGCGCCGCGACCTGCCTCGTGTCGAGGAAGGTGCTCTCCCAGCTCGCGCGGTACTCGAACGCGAGGCCGCGCAGGTACATGCCCGCGACGACTCCGAGCGCGAAGCCGAGCGCGCCCACGTGCAGAACGCGCTCGGCGCGCGCCGACACCAGCGAGCCCGCCCGGCGCGCCCAGGCGGCGGAGAAGCGCCGGAGCGAGGCGGCCAGCCAGCGCGCCTCCTCGGGAGCCGCGGACGTTGGCACCCGCTGGACCAGAAGGCCGAGGAGTCGCGCGACCGCGCCGCGCGGACGCGGCTCCCCGGCTCCGTGCCTGCGCCTTCCGCGCGCCAGCAGCGGGCCGATCGCCAGCACCCCATACACCGCTGCGTTCCAGACCAGCAGGCCGAGCAGCGGGAAGGCGAGCAGGTTGATGCGCCGCTCGCCGCCGAGCACGTCGACGGCAAGCCCCACCGCGGTGGTGACGGCCAGCACCGGGAGGGCCGGAATCCGAAGCCGCGCGAGTGAGCGCGCCGCTCGAAGCGACGCGTGCTCGCCCTCGAGGCCCCCGGCGAGCACGCTCGCTCGAGCCGCGAGCAGGCCCGCTTCTCCTTCCGGGCTCGATTCCGCGAGCCGTCGTGCCTCGCGCGTGGCGGACTCGCGCTGGCGGCGGGTCAGGAAGCGCGCTTGCGGATCGCTCTCCTCGCAGGCCTGCACCAGCAGGGTCCGGGAGAGGCTCTCCTCGGGCTCCGTCTCCTCCGAGTCCATTTGGCGCGGAAGGTAGCCGCGCCCGGTCGGCCCGCCCCGCGGGTCAGTCGGTCGGATCCAGCTCCCGGCGCACCGACTCCGCGCAGCGATCGAGCGCCTCTACGGAGCGGCCCAGGTTCTCGCGCATGATGCGCACCCGCTCCTTGATCCGACCGGCTCCACTCTCGATCGTGTCCGCGCTGGTCTTGATCGTGTCGAGGCCCTCGATCTGCTTCTCGACGTCCCGGATCGAGCGGTCGAGGGCGGCGAAGTCGATCTCGCTCTTCGCGGGGTGGCGCCGCCGCGTGCACAGGGCGCGGGCCACGGCGAGCGCGGCCTCGAGCCGGACGTCGGTGGCCGGGTCCTCGAAGTCCCAGACCAGGAAGACGTCGTCGCCGAGCGGGTGGAAGCAGGGCCAGCCGGCCGGGGCGACCTTCGCCGACAGCACGAAGATCCCCACCTCGGCGTCCCGGTTCTTGCGCGCCTCCTCGAGCTCGACGCGCGCCGCTGCGAGCGTGTAGCCGGCCTCCTCCTTCGCCTCGACGGCGATGCGCGCGCCGGCCGCCCGATGGCCGGGCCCGAGCTCGATCACGGCGTCGCCCTTCTTGCAGTTCCGGATGCGCCCCGTCGTGCGCCCGGTCTCCTCGAAGGCGTCGGCCGACTCCTGCGCGCGCCGCTCGAGCCAGCGCAGCACCCCGGACTCGAACGCGTCGCCGTGGGCCGTCGACTTCGCGTCGCGCGCCCGCGCCGTGGTGAGCTTCGCCATCTCGACCTGGACCTGCGCCTGCAGCGCCGCGAGCGCCTGGTTCTGCTGCTCGGCGATCCCGAGCAGCTCGCGCCGCATGCGCGCCAGCGCCGAGGTGTCCGAGTCGAGGGTGAACTCGCTCGTGATCTGCTGCTGCGCTCGCTCGACGCGCGTCACCAGGCGCGAGAGGGCAGAGTCCTCGGCGTCCAGCGAGAACTCCTTCACCACGCCGTCGAGCCGCCCGTGCAGGTCGGCGGTCAGCTTGCCGTGCGTCTGGGTCAGCTCGGCGACGAGGCGCGCGAGCGCGCCCTCGCGATTGTCGAGCGAGAACTCGCCGAGGATGGCCCGGCGTTGCGCGCCGAGCGCGTCCTCGACGAGCCGGGTCAGCCCCGCGACGACGCCCTCGCCGTTGGCCGGATCGAGCGCGCGCAGGAGGGGGCTCTCGGCGCCGACGTGCCGGGCCAGCGTCTGCGCGAGCGCCGAGTCCGAGCCCTCGACGTGGCGGCGGATCACGCGCGCCAGCTCGCCGTCCTCCTGCGTGAGCGCGCGCACGCGCTCCTCGAAGCGGCCGCTCTTCGGGTCGAAGTAGTCGCGCAGCGCGCTGCCGAGCCCGAGCTGGAGCTGGTCGCGGTGCTGGTCGAGCCCCTTGTGCAGCTCGGAGAGCAGGCGCTCCACCTCGCCGCGGAGGGTCTGCGCGTCGACCTGGCCGCGCGCCGTCCGCAGCGCGAGCACGCCGATACGCAGCGCCGAGAGCGCGAAGGACTCGCGCTCGCGCGGGTCGAGGATCGCCGAGAGCTCGTCGACGAGCTCCGGCTCGCGCACCCGCAGGTGGAGCTCGAGCTCGGGCAGGTCGGGGGTGCGGGGCTCTCGGAAGACGGGGTCCGCGGCCATGGGGCTTCCTCCTCGTGCCGCGAAGACTCCCACCCCGCTGTGACAGGGGCGGTCACGAGTCCACGCGCTCTCTGGAGGAAGGCCGGGGGGCGGCCGACAACACTCTAGCCGAAGGGGGCGGA
>Ga0335080_10005422_pt1 | contig 13118 bp, 7 predicted proteins | sample Lox_Sample_34_FD_206720 | JGI IMG/M metagenome (GOLD analysis project Ga0335080, IMG submission 206720) | Soil microbial communities from Loxahatchee National Wildlife Refuge, Florida, United States - Lox_Sample_3.4 | ecosystem: Environmental > Terrestrial > Soil > Wetlands | place: USA: Florida... | reverse complement strand
CGGGGTTGCATTGCGCGCCTGCGGGGCGTTCGCATCCGCATGGTGGGCGAGCAGCGCCTTCGCGGCGCCGAGCTGCTTGTGGCGCAGCGCGCTGCCGAGCGCGCTGTCGCCGTCGCTGGCCGCGGCGTTCGGCTTCGCGCCGGCCTCGAGCAGCGCCTCGACGACCGGCACGTGCCCGCCGCGTGCCGCGGCGATCAGCGCCGTCACGCCGCGCGCGTCGGCGAAATTGGCGTCGGCGCCGCCGGCGAGCGCGGCCTTCACGGCCGGCAGCTCGCCCTTGTCGGCGCCGATCATCAGGGGCGTCCAGCCGGTGTAGAGGTCATCGTGCGGGATCGCGCGCGCGACGCTGACGCGCGCGACGCCGGTCGCGCCGCGCGCCTTCAGCAGGCTCACGATCGCGACCGCCGTCGGCGTGCTGGCCGCGCGGTCGGCGAGGTCGAGCGCGGAGAGGCCCTGGGCGTTGCGCGGCTCGGCGTCGGCACCGTGCGCGAGCAGCACCTCTACCGCCGGCTGCGACTGCGCGGCGACCGCGAGCATCAGCGGCGTGCCGCCGCGGGCGTCGGCGAGGTTCGGGTCCGCCTTCGCATCGAGCAGTACTGCGAGCACCGGCGCGGCGCCGCGGCGGGCGGCGACGAGGAGCGCCGTGTCGCCCGCGCTGTCGCGCGCATCGACCTGCGCGCCCTTCGCCAGCAGCAGCCGCGCGGCCTCGGCCTTCTGGCCGTCGGCCGCCTCGTGCAGCGCGCTACGCTTGTCGGGGCCGGTCAGCGTCGCCGGTACCGTCGCGAGCAGCCGCTCGAGCTCCTTGAGGTCGCCGTCGCGCGCCGCGCGCTTCAGGCGCGTCGCGGGATCCTCGGTCGTCGTCGCGGCCACCTCGGTCGCGCCGCGCGCGCCGCCGTGGCCGGCGGCCGCGGCGATCGACGCCCACGCGGCGGACGTCCGGCCGGTGTCCTTGCAGACGCCGTTCTCGACCTGAGCCGCGAGGCTGTAGGCGGCCTTCGCGTGCGCGCCGTTCGCCGCCTGCAGCAGGAGCCGGCAGGCGCGCGGCGGATCCGGCGGAAGCCCGACGTCGTTGCTGCGCGGCAGGTACAGGAGACCGAGCTGGTAGCTCGCCTCGCTGTTGCCGGCGTCGGCGAGCGCCTGCAGCAGCGTCGCCGCGCGCGCGTAGTCGTGACGCCTGAGCGCATCGCGCGCCGGCTCGAGTTCGGGAGCGGGCGTGGCGGCGGCGGCGAGCAGCAGCGTCGCGACCAGCGCCGGGATCACTGCGTCCCCCACTTCGTCTCGACCTCGATGCCGATGCTCTTCAGGAAGTCGGTCGGCAGGATGCCGCCCGCGTTGACGATGACGGCGTCATTCGGCAGGTGCACGCCGCGGCCGTTCTGCACGATCGCGACGCGGTCCGCCGCGATCGCCTTGACCTCTGACTTCAGCATCAGGTTGAGGCCGCCGGCCTCGACCGCCGCCTTGACGCGCTCGCGGTTGCGGGTCTTGGCGCGCTGAAAGGCGTCGCCGCGGTACGAGAGCGACGCAGCCGCGCCCGCCTCGGCGAGGCTCGCAGCCGCCTCGAGCGCACTGTCGCCGCCGCCGACCACGAGCACGCGCTGGCCGTTGTACTGCTCGGGGTCGATCAGCCGGTAGACGACCTTCGACATATCCTCGCCAGGCACGCCGAGCTTGCGCGGCGTTCCGCGCCGGCCGACGGCGAGCAACACCGTCGCCGCGCGCAGCTCCGCTTTCGTCGTGCGCACGACGAAGCCCGAGCCGTTGCGCTCGATCTTCTCGACGCGCTCGTTGCAGCGGACCTTGAGGCCCGTCCGCTGCTGCGCCTGCAGCCAGAACTCGAGCAGCGCCTCCTTGGAGGTCAGCGTCATGTTGACCTTGCCGACGATCGGCAGCGTCGCCGGCTGCGTCATGACAATCTTGCCGCGCGGATACTGGAACACGCAGCCCCCGAGCGACTCCTGCTCGACGGTCGCGAACTTGAGCTTTCTCTCGAGCGCCGCGAGCGAGGCGGAAAAGCCGGCCGGTCCCGCGCCGACGATCAAGAGGTCGAGCTCGCCGTTGCTGGCGCGCGGCCGTCGCGCGACGATCTGCTCGACCGCCTGGCGGCCCTGCTCGACGGCGTTGCGGATGAGCCCCATGCCGCCGAGCTCGCCGGCGATGTACACGCCCTGCACGTTGGTCTCGAACCACGGCGTCACGCGCGGCAGGTCGACGCCGCGCCGCGCGGTTCCGAACACGAGCGTGATCGCATCGACCGGACACGCCGTGCGGCAGGCGCCGTGCCCGATGCACTCGGTCGGCGAGACGAGGTCGGCCTTGCCGTTGATGAGCCCGAGCACCGTGTGCTGCGGCATCTCGGGGCAGGCCTTGATGCACGAGCCGCAGCCGATGCACTTCTGGGGGTCGACGAGCGGGTGCAGCGAGGCGGGCTCGGTGAGCCCGGCCGCGACCGACTCCTCGCGCGTGGAGACGCTGACCGTCACCAGCCGGCGGCGGCGGACCAGGTACCAGGCGAGGCAAATCGCCAGCGGCAGCGTGTAGACGAGGTATTCCATCGGGGCCGGGACACTCCCATCGGGGCCCAGATTCTGTCAACCAACTGTGTCACGTGACCAGTGTCTCAAGAAGGAGCCATAACACCTTGGATGGGCCGTCAATAGCGGGTTTTTGATGTAGTTCACATGTCGCTTTGAAGAGACGTGTTGGTCCCTTCTCAATCGCTCAGAGGCCGCCGATACTTTAATTATTGTGGATCCCCTCGGGCGGCCGCTTCCGGGTCGTGCTGGGGGCAACCGCCCTCCCTGCGGAGCGTTCGTGCCCGTCCCGATCCTCGCCGCCACCCTGGCGTTCGTTGCGAGCCTTGCCGGCGCCGCCTGGCTTGGCCGGCTGGGCCGCGGTCGCCTTGCGTTCGCGGCGATGGTCGGCGCGCCGCTGATCGCCGCCTCGGTCTACGCCGGGAGCAGCGCCGCGCACCGCAGCGAAGCGGCGGTCGAAAGCACCGGTGCATCGCCGCATGCGGGTGCCGGTCCCCAGGTCATGGCGAGCGACGTCGACGGCTGGCGCCGCCGGGCCGAGGAGCTGCGAAGCGCCCGGCGCTTCCCGGAGGCACGCGCGCTCTACGAGAAGGTCGCCGAGGCGGCGCCTTCGGACCCCGACAGCTGGGCCGACCTCGCCGACGCCTCGGCCGCCGCGGCGGGCGGGGACCTCACGGCCGGGCGCGACGCCATCAACCGCGCGCTCGCGCTCGATCCCAACCACCTGAAGGCGCTGTGGCTCGACGCGAGCCTCGAGCTGCAGCAGAAGAACTACGCGAAGGCCGCGGAGCTCTGGCAGCGACTGCTGACGCTCCTGCCGGCCGATTCCAGCGATGCCCGAATCGTCCGGGCGAATCTCGAGGAGACGCGCGCGCTCGCGTCACCGCAAGGAGCCCGCCGATGAATGCCGCCGCCCCCGCCACCCGGACCATTGCGGCGATGCCGCGCGCACGCTTCAGGAGTTCGCACTTCGGCCTGTTGCTGTCGGCCGTGTTCCTGATCCTCGGCTGGATCTCGCCGCTGAAGGACTACCTGACGCCGCGTTCCGGGCTCGGCTACGCGCTCGGCATCATCGGCGGGTCGCTGATGCTGGCGCTGCTGATCTACCCGGCGCGCAAGCGGATCCAGAGCCTCGCATTCCTCGGCTCGAACAAGGCGTGGTTCCGGATCCACATGGTGCTCGGCGTCGCCGGCCCCATCTGCATCCTCTACCACTGCTGCTACCGCCTCGGCGCCACCAACAGCAACGTCGCGTTCATCTCGATGCTGATCGTCGCCGGCAGCGGGCTCGTCGGGCGCTACCTCTACGGCCGCATCCATAACGGCCTTTACGGCCACAAGTCCTCGCTTGCGGAGCTGCGCAAGGAAGCCGAGCGGCTGAAGAGCGAGGGCGGCGGCGCCGGCCGCGTGCTGCCCGAGCTCGCCGGGCGGCTCGATGCAGCCGAGAAGCGCATCCAGAACGGCATCCCGCTCGTGCCGAAGGCCTTCGCGGCCGCGGCGCTGTATCGCATCGGGCAGGTCGGCGTGCACCGCTACATCCACCGCGCCCTCAAGGACGCGGCCGCGAGCTCGCTGACCGTCGCCGAGCACCGCCTTGCGCTCGCTGCGGCCGGCGAGCGCTACGCAGACGCACGCCTGACTGCCGCGCGGCGCGTCGCCGAGTTCCAGAGCTGCGAGCGGTTGTTCGGGCTGTGGCACGTGCTGCACCTGCCGCTCTTCGGCATGCTGTTCGTCGCTGGCATCGTCCATGTCGTCGCCGTAAACATCTACTGATGCGCTGCCGCCTAGCCGCCGCCACGCTCGCTCTCACGTGCGGCTGGGCGGTGACCGCCTCGGCGACGCAGATCGAGCGGCTGCTGATGCCGGGCGAGGTCGCCAAGGCCCACGCCAAGTGGGAAGACGAATGCAGCCAGTGCCACGACCGGACCAACAAGGACCGGCAGACGGCGCTGTGCATCGACTGCCACAAGGACATCGGCGCGGACCTGGCGAGGAAGCGCGGCTTCCACGGCCATGCGCTCAAGCCCGGCGCCGCCTGTACCGCCTGCCACACCGAGCACAAGGGCCGCGCCGCCGACATCGTGCGCTTCGACCGCGAGTCCTTCGAGCACACGGTCACCGGCTTCAAGCTCGACGGCCGGCACACGACGACGCCCTGCGACGCCTGCCACGTCGCCGGCAAGAAGTTCCGCGAGGTGCTGACGACCTGCTTTGACTGCCACCAGAAGCAGGACATCCACCAGGGCAAGCTCGGCAAGGACTGCCAGAACTGCCACAACACGACCAGCTTCGCAAAGACCGACTTCGACCACTCGAAGACCCACTTCCCGCTCAAGGGCGCGCACGCGCGCACCGCGTGCGCCGACTGCCACCGCGATCCGTCGTTCAAGAACACGCCGCTCGAGTGCGTCGCCTGCCACGCGCGCGACGACGCGCACAAGGGCACGCGCGGCCCGAAGTGCGGCGACTGCCACAACACCGAGAAGTGGAAGCAGTCGCAGTTCGACCACGAGAAGGTCGGCCACTTCGCGCTCAACGGCGCGCACGCCAAGATCACCTGCGACGCCTGCCACCGCTCCGGAGACCTGAAGGCCAAGGTGCCGGACAAGTGCGCCGGCTGCCACGCCGCCGACGACCGCCACGGCGGGCGCTTCGGCGACGACTGTGCGCAGTGCCACGACGAGCAGAAGTGGAAGGACGCCAAGTACGACCACGAGGCCAAGGCGCACTTCGCGCTCAAGGGCAAGCACGCGACGATCGACTGCCACGCCTGCCACGCCGCGAAGGTCGGCGGCCCCGCGAGGCTGCCGAAGGACTGCATCGGCTGCCACAGGACCGACGACGTGCACCACGGCTCGATGGGCACGCAGTGCGTCTCCTGCCACGTCGAGACCGGCTGGAAGGACAAGGTGCGCTTCGACCACGACATGACGCGCTTCCCGCTCGTCGGCCTGCACGCCAGCGTCGCCTGCGAGGAGTGCCACGCGAACCGCGTGTTCCGCGATACCGCGCGCGACTGCTTCAGCTGCCACAAGGCGGACGACGTCCACAAGGGCAACCTCGGCAAGGAATGCGCGACCTGCCACAACCCGAACGGCTGGACGTTCTGGCAGTTCGATCACGGCAAGGCGACCAAGTTCGCGCTCGAAGGCGCGCACGCCAAGCTCGACTGCGAACGCTGCCACGTCAAGCCCGCGGACGAGGTGAAGCTGTCGCGCGACTGCGCGTCGTGCCACGCGCGCGACGACGTCCACCAGGGCGGCTTCGGCCACGACTGCTCGCGCTGCCACGGCAGCGTGACCTGGCGCGGCGCCGGGGTTCGACCGTAGGCGGTTCCGGCCGGAACCGCGCAGCGCGCCTCAGAAGGTGACGATGTAGCCGAGGCTCGCCCAGAGCCGGCGCGTCGACTGGTTCAGCAGCGTCTGGTTGTTGGGGTTGTTCGGATCGATCGGCACGCCGGGCGCGAGGCTCGCGTCGTAGGTGGCGCGCTCGTAGCCGGCCTCGAACTGCACCACCGCCTTGCGCACGCGCCAGTCGGCGAGCAGCGAGGGGCTCGCCGACCAGCCACTGCTGGTGCCGGTGTTGGGATCGTTGCCGCTCGTGTGGCTGAGCTGCAGCCTGGGCCCGATCCGGAACGACGCCCCGATCGGGTAGCGCAGGCTCGCGTAGGTCGCCTCCACGTGCGTGCCGGCGCGCGTCGTGTAGCTGAGGCCGACCGTGTTCATGTCGCCGTCCATCAGCCAGCCGCCGCCAAGGAGCTGCGTCGAGACGCTGATCGCCGAGCCCGAGCTCGGCACGGCCGCGACGCCGCCCGAGGCGGGCGTCCCGCCGACGTGCCCGTAGCTCAGGTCCGCGCCCCACTGCAGCCGCTCGCCGACCGGGTGCTGCACGCCGAGCGTCAGCGTGTCGGTGATGCCGCTGCGGTCCTGCGCGAGCGCGCGCACCGCGTCGATGCCGAGCGACTGGATGAGGTCGCTGAGCGAAGTCGTCTGCTGCCCGATCAGCGCGTTCTCGGTGCCGATGAACGGGTTGCGGCGGTGGTCGGCGATGCCGGTGAAGTTCCAGCGCGCCGGCAGCGCCCAGCTCGTCATCACGGTCGCCGAGTTCAGCACGTGGTAGTTGATGTCGTAGTCGACCTGCCCGACCAGCGAGTGGCCGCTCTGGTAGTAGCGGGTCTCGAAGCCGACCTGGCGCGCATCGAGCGTGCCGGAGTAGTCCTCCTGGAACAGGAACGCCGAGAAGTCGAGGCCGGGCAGCACGCCAAGGAACTCGGCGCTTAGGTTTCCGAAGACGCGCTGGTGGCCGATGCTCGCCTCGTAGGTCTCGAGCGGCGAGCCGGCCGCGATCCCGAGCCGCAGCCCCGGCTTCACCATCCAGCCGAAGTAGGCGCCGTCGAAGGTGCCGTAGACGCCGCCGGTGGTCTGCGACTGGCGGCCGAGCCGGCTGACCCAGTGGCTCTGGTTGCTGTCGAGCTCGACGAAAGCCTGCGGCAGCAGCACCGGGCTCGTCGTCGGCCCGCCGAGATTCTGCATGTCGTGCAGGTAGCCGACGTAGACCCGCGACTTGAAGTCGTAGACGTCGCCGCGCCTCGCGAGCGAGAGATCGGCGTTGGTGTCGAGCGCCGACTGGCCGACGCCGTCGGTCGTGACGCCCGCCGAGGTCAGCGTGTTGTTGTCGTGGCGGTATTCCTGCGCGAGCGCGCCGCTGACCTGCCAGCGCGAGGAGTCAGGCGACCCGCGCGTCCGCTTGGTCGCGCCCTCGAGCGTGACGATCGCCGCGAGGCGCTGCTTGACGGCCTCGGCGTCGGTGCCGTCCGGGTAGCGGCGCAGGTACTCCTGGTACTCGAGCTTGGCCTGCGCGAGCTCGCCCTTGCGCTCGCGCGCGAGCCCGAGGTACTCCTGCGCCTGCGGCCGGCCCGGATGCTCCGGGTACTCCAGGAGTCGCGTGTAGAGCCGGATCGCGGCGTCGTAGTCGCGGTCCTGCATCGCGGCACGCGCATCGGCGAGCATCTTGTCGAGCTCTTCCTGCGCCGGCAGCGCGCGCGTCGGCGCGCGCGAGGGCGTCGGCGGCGGGTTCGCGGGCTCGACGGTCGCGCGCCCGACGCGCCGCGCCAGCTGGATCTCGATGCCGGTCAGCCCGGGGCGCGGTCGGATCAGCCAGTCGACGCGCCGCTCGAAGTGCAGCGTCAGCGCGCGGCGCGCGCCGAGCGATTGGTCGAGCCTGAGGTCGACGAGGCCGGCCGGATTGCCGTTCGGCACCGGCAGCGTCTCGCCGAGCGGCGTCAGCGGCGCGCAGCCGGGCAGCGGCTGCAGCTCGATCCGCAGTTCATCGCCCGAGCGCAGCGGGTAGTTCGAGATGTAGCTCATCGGGCAGTTGAACTGCACGACCACCGAGCCCGTCTCCGTCGTCAGAAGATCGAGCGTGCGATCGCCGCCGGCCGCTTCGGCGCGCCCGGCGACGAGACCGAAGAGCGCGACGGCGAGCGTCACCTTGACATAGGCGGCGAGCGCCGGGCCGTGCCGCCCGGCACGGCCCTCGACGGGCACCCGAGCTCTGGTCGCGGAGGTCACTGCGGCGGTGCCGGGACCTGTGGCGCGCGCGTGCGGGGCGTCGGCGTCGGCCTCAGCGTCGGCTTGGCCGTCGCCGGGGCATTCGCGGGCTTCACGGGCGTCCAGCCGAGCACGTAGTGGCAGGAGTCGCAGGCGCGCGCGGTCACGACGTGGTTCGCGGGCTTGCCCGGCGCCTGCAGCCCGTTGTGGCAGGTCGCGCAGGTGCCCGGGACGACGGTGGCGTGGTCGAAGGCCGCCGGTTTCCACGCGCTCGTCGTGTGGCAGCGGTCGCAGTCGTTCGCCGAGGCGATGTGTGCGGCCGGCTTGCCGGTCGCGGCGCTGCCGTTGTGGCAACCGACGCAGGTGCCGAGCACGTCGGCGTGGTCGATGCGCAGCACCGGCTGCCAGGCGAGCGTCGAGTGGCAGTCGCCGCAGGCGGCCGTCGTCGCCGGGTGCGCCGGCCCCTTGCCGGCGGCGGCGGTGCCGTTGTGGCAGCTCTGGCAGGTCGCGCCGAGCGCGCTGTGGTCGACCTTGCCGACCGCGAGCAGCCGGCCGCCGCCGATGCGTGGCGCGCGCGTCGGCGCGGCCTGCGAGGCGGCGGCGGCCGCGGCCGGCGTCGTCGCGCTCTTCAGCTGCTGCTGCGGCGTGCCCGGGCGCTTGCTCGCGTACTTGCTCGGGATCTGGTTGTCGTGCTGGTGGCAGCCCTGCAGGCAGTCGGAGCCGCCGCCGGAGCACGCTGTCACGTCCGGCGCCGTCGGCGTGCCGACCGCGCCGCAGATGTGGTGGTTCGCGGAGTCGCGCGTCCAGTTGATGCTGATGCCGTAGAACTTGCTGCGGTAGCCGAACTCGTGGCACGCATCGCAGGCATCGCCGGTCGCGGAGGTCCCGGTGTCACCGATCGCGGCGTGGCTCATGATCGTGCCGGTGAAGGTCGTCACGCTCTTGTGGCAGCCGCTGCACTCGACCGGCACGCCGACGTTGGTGATCGGGATGTGCAGGCCGCGCGTCGACATCTGCACGATCGCAAAGCCCGTCACGCCGGCGAACGGACCCTTGCCGTCCGCGTGGCAGGTGCTGCAGGTCGTCGGCACCTGGGTGTGCAGTGCGGTGAGGTCGCTCGTGTAGACCGCGAAGTTGCCGGCCGTCGTGTGGCAGGTCGCGCACGGCGCGCCCGGCAGCGTCGGGATGTGGTTCGCGGGCTCGGCCTGGGCGCTGAAGTAGTCGGTGCCGCTGTGGCAGTTCGAGCAGTCGCCGGTCGCCGGGTGCTGAGAGTCGGCGACGCTGTAGGTCGTCGCCGCCGCCTGCGGCCGCGTCTGGAAGCCGACGTACTGCGTCGAGGTGTTGCCCGTCACCGCGGTCGGCGAGATCGGGTACTTGTTGACGTCCATCCACAGGTAGTTGGCTTCGTGGCAGCTCGCGCAGCCCGTCGCGATGCCGCCGTGGATCATCGCGGTCGTCGGTGCGGGCGTCGCGAACGCGGTGCCGGGCGCCGTCGCCGTCGCGTTCGCGGGCACGAACGCCGCCGGCATCGAGCCGAGGTGACAGGTCTCGCAGGTCGTCGCCGACGGGACGTGCGCGTTGACGCCCATCGGCGAGGTCGCGGGCATCACGACGATCTTGGTGATGCCGACGAACGAGGCGCCGGTGATCGTCGGGCCGTGGCAGCTGACGCAGGTCGTGAGGCCGCTGTGGCTCATCGCCGAGTTCTTGAAGGTCGCGCCGTTCGGCACCGGCGTCGCCGCGATGCTCGAGCCCGCGCCCACGTGGCAGACCTCGCACGAGGCGGTCGTCGGGATGTGGTTCGCGGGCGTCGTTACGATCGAGAAGTTCGCGGCCGGGATCGCGAAGGTCGGGGCGGTCGTCGAGCCGTGGCACTGCGTGCAGTTCGCCGTCGTGCTCGGCGCGTAGAGGTGGATGTTGGCGAGCGTCGGCATCACCGAGAAGTCGGAGCCCGTGTGGCAGTTGCCGCAGGTGGCGGTCGCCGAGGTCGGGATGTGGTTCGAGGGCTTGATGCCGGCCTCGAAGTAGTCGGTGCGCGAGTGGCAGCCCGAGCAGTCGCCGCTCGTCGGGTGCGCGCCGTCGAGCACGTTGGTCGCGGAGGCGGCCTTGCCGGGCCGCGTCTGGAAGCCCATGTACTGCGTCGAGATGTTGCCGGTGTAGGACGCAGGGTTCAGCGGATACGACGCCGTCATGTCTAGCCAGTTGTTGGCCCCTTCATGGCAGCTCGCGCAGTTGCTGGTGATGCCAGCGTGGATCATCGCGGTCGTCGGCGCCGGGTTCTCGAAGCCCGAGCCCGGGACGGTCTTCGTCGCATTGCCCGCGATCTGGCCGCTCGGCATCGAGGCGAGATGGCAGGTCTCGCAGGCGGTCGCCGACGGGATGTGCGCGTTGACGCCCATCGGCGAGGTCGCGGGCATCACGATGATGTTCGAGATGCCGTAGAACGAGGTCGCGGTAATCGTCGGGCCGTGGCAGCCGACGCAGGTCGTGACCCCGGCGTGGCTGAAGGCCGAGTTCTTGAACGTCGCGCCGTTCGGCACCGGGGTCGCCGTGACGCTCGAGGCCGCGCCGACGTGGCAGCTCTCGCAGGCCGCGGTCGTCGGCACGTGGTTCGATGGCGTCGTCACGATCGAGAAGTTCGCGGCCGGGATCGCGAAGGTCGGGGCGGTCGTCGAGCCGTGGCACTGCGTGCAGTTCGTCGTCGTGCTCGGCGCGTAGGTGTGGATGTCGACGAGCGCCGGCATCACCGAGAAGTCGGCGCTCGTGTGGCAGTTGGCGCAGGTCGCCGACGGCGCCGTCGGAATGTGGTTCGAGGGCTTGATCTGCCCTTCGAAGTAGTCGATTCGCGAATGGCAGTTCGAGCAGTCGCCGGTCGCCGGATGCGCCTTGTCCAGGATGTTGGTCGCCGAGGCCGCGGGGCCCGGCCGCGTCTGGAAGCCCATGTACTGGACCTGGCTCGCGGTCAGCGTCGCGGGGTTGAGCGGGTAGATCGCCGTCATGTCGACCCAGTTGTCCGCGCCCTCGTGGCAGGTCGCGCAGCCGCTCGTGATGCCGGCGTGGATCTGGGTCGTCGTCGGCGCCGGGTTCTCGAAGCCCGAGCCCGGGACGGTCTTCGTCGCGTTGCCCGGGACGAGGCCGCTCGGCATCGTCGCGAGGTGGCAACTCTCGCAGGCGGTGCCGCTCGGGATGTGCGCGCCGAGGCCCATCGGCGCCGTCGCCGGCATCGTGATGATCGTCGCGATGCCGTAGAAGGTCGCACCGGTGACGGTCGGGCCGTGGCAGCTGACGCAGGTCGTCAGTCCCGCGTGGTTCATCGCCGAGCCCGTGAACTTCTGGCCGTCGACCACCGGCGTCGCGGCGATGCTGGAGCCCGCGCCCACGTGGCAGCTCTCGCACGGCGCGGTCGTCGGGATGTGCGTCGGCGGCATCGCGGTGATCGTGAAGCCGATCGCCGGGATCGAGTAGAACGAGGCACTGCTGCCGTGGCACTGCGCGCAGTTGCTGCTGGTGCTCGGCGCGTACAGGTGGATGTTGGTCAGTGACGGAACGACGCTGAAGTCGCTCGTGTTGTGGCAGTCGGTGCACTGCGCCGTCGGTGACGTCGGGATGTGGTTGTTCGGATAGTTGAGCTTGGTCCACGGCTGCGTGACGAGGTGGCAGGCGTTGCACTCGGCGGTCGTCGGCACGTGGTTCTGCGGCTTGCCGATCGCCTGGACCGTGTTGTGGCACGAGCTGCAGGTGCCGAACACGTTCAGGTGGTTGAAGTTCGCGACCGGCTTCCAGCCGAACGGCGTGTGGCACTGGCTGCAGTCGCTGTTGCTGAGGATGTGGTTCGTCGGCTTTGCCGACGCGCCGACGCGCGCGCCCGGCGCGTGGCACGCGACGCACTCGTGCGGCGTGCCCTTGAAGAGGCCGCCGACGTGGCAGTCGGCGCACGGCACGTCGCGGTGCATGCCGAGCAGCTCGAAGCCCGTCGTGAAGTGATCGAAGCTGCCCGGCGCGGCGAAGCTGCTCGCGGACAGACCGATGCCAAGCAACAGCGCTGCGAGCATCCGCGACGCCTGACCCCGGCGTCTTTCGCGACAAGTCCGCTCGCTCAACTGGACCGTCCTTCTTCCCTGCTGACCGACGCACCGCGCGGCGCATGGCGCCGGCACGCCCGGCCGGACGCGCCCAGCGTTTGACAGATCTTGATCTTATTTTGGGACGGGGCAAACACAACCGGGCCAGGCGTCGCCTGTGAGCGACATCACATTGTCTTGTCTCGAAAAGCCGCCACTCGAACCCTGACGGCCGTACGGGTTTCATGGTAGATCCAAGGCCGTCCGGCACAGCCCGGCAGGGGTCGGCGGACGCTAGACTGCCGGCCCTGGACCCTCGAAACGAGTGCGCTAGGGGTGAACTATGAGACGCGTCGCGCGGCTCGGGGCGATCGTTTTCGTCATGCTTGGAAGTTGTGCGGCCGGCGGCAGCTCGCATGTCACCGAGTACCTCGATCCGCAGACCGCGGTCACGATCCGCACCCTCACCGCCCCCCTCGTCTATGCCCATGACGCGCCCGCACTCGCGGTGAACTCGCGCGACTACCTGTCGCTCGGGCTCGTCGAGATCAACAACATGGGCGCGCGCAAGCATTTCCTCGCGCTCGTCTCGTGGAGCACGATCGATCGCAAGCGCGCCGGCGTCGGGCCGCCGCCGGTTCCGGACCGGGTCGAGATCGCGGGCGGTGGCAAGAGCCGCGAGTTCACGCCCACCAGCCACGAGGCGCGCAGCCTCGGGATCGGCGGCGCGCTCTTTCGGCCGCCGACCGGCTACGGCGGCGAGAGCTGGTACGCGGTGACGGTCGCGGATCTGCGCGCGCTCGCGGCCAACCCGCCGGAGTCGATCGCCTTGCTGCAGGACGGCGAGCGCGTGACCTACGTGCCCTGGAACGCCGCGGCCGCCGCGATCGACGAGTTCGTCCGCGACATCCCGGACCCGGTCAGCGCGGAACCGCGCCGCCGCTGAGGGCGTCGCCGTGCGTCAGGCGTAGGCG
>Ga0335080_10005421_pt1 | contig 13119 bp, 13 predicted proteins | sample Lox_Sample_34_FD_206720 | JGI IMG/M metagenome (GOLD analysis project Ga0335080, IMG submission 206720) | Soil microbial communities from Loxahatchee National Wildlife Refuge, Florida, United States - Lox_Sample_3.4 | ecosystem: Environmental > Terrestrial > Soil > Wetlands | place: USA... | reverse complement strand
GACAAACCCGGCCAACAGGCGCGCCGCCACACGCCGCTATGGCGTGCCCGACCGGGCCGACGAGGACAGCGGGTTTCGTTGCGCCCGCACGGTGCCGACGTGGCCCGATACGCAGCTGTGGATGAGCCGCCTGCAGCACTAGGTCCGGCCACCGCCGGCGCGCCGGCTGGATCCGACTGAGATCAGGCAATTAGCGTGCCGAATCACTAAAATGGCACCACCCTGATGGAGATCATCATGCCGTCGCGGTCAACTTCCGTGAGACGCGATCCCGGCTATGCCGGCCTGACAACACCGGTCGAGACGCTGCCGGCATCCTGGTACTTCGATCCCGCACACCATGAGCGGGAATTGAGCCGTATCTGGTACCGCAACTGGCTGTACGTCTGCCGCGCCAGCGAGCTTGCTGCGGCGCGCAGTTTCCGCACGCTCGACGTCGGCGATCAGTCGCTGTTCGTGGTGCGTGGCGAGGCTGGCGAGCTGCGCGCCTTCCACAACACCTGCCGGCATCGCGGCGCGGCACTGTGCCGCAGCGCGGCCGGGCAATTCCCCGCCGCCGGTATCGTCTGCCCGTATCACAGCTGGCGTTACAGCCTGCGCGGCGAGCTGCTGCGCACCTCCTCGCAACTGCACGGCGACGGCTTCGACATGCACGAGTACTCCCTCTACAGCCTCCCGGTCACCGAGTGGAACGGCTTCGTGTTCGCGGCACTGACGCGCGATCCTCCCCCGTTTGCCCGCAGCTTCGATCTGCCGCTCAGCCGGCTCGATGACTGGCAGCTCGGCGAGCTCGTGGTCGGGCATCGCCTGCAGAAGACCATCGCGTGCAACTGGAAGGTGTTCTGGGAAAACTACAACGAGTGTCTGCACTGCCCGGGTGTCCATCCGCGCCTGGCACAGCTGGTGCCGATCTTCGGCCGCGCACTGCTCGAGCGCCGCGACGATCCCGACTGGCAGGACCACGCCAACGACGACGATCCGAAGTACGGCGGCGGGCTACGAGTGGGCGCCGAATCGTGGACCATGGACGGCCAGCCGGTCGGGGTGCCCTTCCCCAGGGTGAGTGCCGAGGATCGCAAGGCGGGCCACGTCTATCTCACCAGCGTGCCCTCGGTCTTCATCGTGGCGCACATCGACTACATACGCGTCGTGCGGTTGCTGCCCCTCGCGGCCGAGCGTACCGACATGAGCATCGAGTTCCTGTTCCTGCCCGAGACGCTGAGCACCGGGCGCAACATCATGAAGGCGGTGGAGTTCACCGACATCGTGATGAGCGAGGATGCCGCAGTGTGCGAGCTCAACCAGCGCGGACTGCATTCGCTCGCGCACCGCGCCGGCGTGCTCATGCCCGAGGAGTACGCCATCCGGCAGTTTCAAGACTGGGTCCGGGTGGAGCTCGCACGCAACTGAGCCGCAGCGGGTGAGTGTGCGCCCGGCAGCGGCCGTATGCGCGGCGCTCATCGCCGTCTGCCTCGGTGCGGGTGGCTGTCATGACTCCCACCCACAAGCCGCACCATCCGCACAAGCGGCGCCAGGGACGCCGCACCCGCCCGCTGCCGCATCCGCGGAGCGGGTGCTGCACGTCTACAACTGGGACGACTACATCGGCTTCCACACCGTGGCCGACTTCGAGCGGCTGACCGGCATCCAGGTCGTCTACGACCTGTTCGACTCGAACGAGACGCTCGAGGCGAAGCTCATGATCGGCGACTCCGGCTACGACATCGTCAGCACCAGCATGGCGTACTTCGGCCGCCAGATCCGCGCCGGCTTCTACGAGCCGCTCAACAAGAGCGAGCTCCCCAACTGGAGAAATCTCGACCCGCAGGTGCTCGCCGTGCAGGCCCAGGCCGACCCTGGCAACCGCTACGCCGCGCCCTACCTGCACGCCATGAACGGCTTCGCCTACAACGTCGGACTCATCCGCGCACGCATGGCGGATGCCCCGGTCGACAGCCTCGACATGCTGTTCAAGCCGCAGGTGATCGCGCGCTTCGCCGATTGCGGTGTGAGCTTCCTCGACAGCCCCGACGACGTCCTGCAGCTCGCGCTCAAGTACCTGCACCTCGATCCGAACTCGCGCCGCGCCGAGGATCTCAAGAGCGCGGAGCAGCTGGTCATGGCGGTACGCCCCTACATCCGCCTGTTCGATTCGAACGACTACATCAATCAGCTCGCGACCGGGGAGCTGTGTGTCGCCATGGCCTGGTCGAGCGACTATTCGACCGCGGCGTTGCGCGCACGCGCTGCGGGTATCGACCTGCACCTCGCGTTCACGCTGCCACGGGAGGGCTCGAACATCACCTATAACGCCCTGCTGATTCCGCGCGGGGCGCCGCACCCGCGCGCCGCCCACGCCTTCATCAACTTCATTCTCGATGCGCACGTGATCGCCGACATAACCAACGACACGCACTACGGCAATGACAATCTGGCCGCACGGCCCCTCGTCAGGTCGGACATCCTCAACGATCCGGCGATCTACCCGCCGCCGCAGGTGCGGGAGCGGCTCTTCCTGCCGACGGAGTTCGACGCCCGCTACCAGCGATTGCGGACACGCACCTGGACGCGGATCAAGAGCGGGCTGTGAGGCGCGGCGCCGGGGGTCAGGTCACGGCATCGGGCGCGGCCATATAGCGCGGATCGTGCGGCTCGCGCGCGAAGATCCGCCGCAGCATAGGCTCGAAGTACTCCAACCGCTCGCTCGGGTAATCCGGGTCGAAAGAGCACTGGTCCCAGGCGGCACAGAAATGCACGCACGCCTGGTAGTAGGGATGAGCGCGCAGGCGGTCGCGGGCGTTGCGGTCGCCGCCGAAGTGGTGCACGTAATAGTAGTTCTGGAACAGCCCGTGCTGCGCCACGATCCAGGTGACTTCCGCGCGCACGTACGGCCGGATGATCGATGCGGCAAACTCCGCGTGGTTGTAGGGGGCAAGCTCGTCGCCGATGTCGTGCAGCAGCGCCGCCACGATCAACTCCTCGTCGGCACCGTCGCGCAGCGCGCGCGTCGCCGCCTGCAGCGAGTGCTCCAGGCGGCTCACCGGGTAGCCTTCGAGGGAATGATCGAGCTTCGATAGGGCCTCCAGCACCCGCGCGGCAAGGCCGGTGGCGTAGCGCCGCTCGGACTCATCGAGCAGCAGGTAGTCCTCGCGGGTGCCGTCCGCCATGCGGCGGAAGCTCACGATGCGGCTCATGCACTGCGCCTGACGTCGGTGGCGCGGCCGAGACGCCGGCGCAGCACCCGATAGAGGCTGCGTGGGCCGTCGATGTCGATGTAGCAGCCCTGCAGATGTCGCAGCCCCTCGGCAGGATCGAAGGCGGTGCGCCCGTGCAGCAGCCGGCAATTGTCGAACATCACCAGATCGCCGGCGCCGAGCAGGAAGCGGATCTCGAACTGCGGTGCGCGCAAGCGATGGTCGAAAGCCCGCCGGGCACGGTAGTAGGCATCGAGGCGCTGCGGCTCGAGGAGCGGTACGAAGTCGAGCCGCGGGCTGAAATGCACCGCCTGGAGCGCGCCGGTGACGTCGAGCTCGATCGGCGGTGCGCTCGCGGTGAGCTCGGTCGATGCGTCGATGTACTTGAAGCGCACCGGAGTGGACGTGAGGATGTCGAAGGCAGCGCGCTCCTGCCGGCGCAGCGCCTGCGCCACGGCGAAACCGTCCACCAGCGTCGACAGGCCGCCGCGGGTCTCGTTCGCCAGGCAGTGCAACAGCTGGATCCCCGGCACGGGCGTGCGGTAGGGATTGTCGGTGTGCGGGTCGAGGGACAGCGCGGTATAGGCGAGGTCCGTGGCGTCCGGCGTCGAGCGCACGTTGAACAGTGGACCGAAGTTCGTCTCGCGCGTGAAGCCGAACATGGCCGCCACCCCGAGCACGGAGCCCGGCGCGGTGGGTACGCCTTCAAAGATCACGAAGCCGAGCGTGAGGAACGACTCGAGCCACGCCAGCACCTCTGCATCCGCCGGGTCGGCGCGCCAGCGCGCCCGCGGTAACTGCCCGAGTGAGCCGTCCCACAGCGCTGGCGCCGGGCAATCGTGGCTGTTGTCCGCGAGTCGAGCCTCGGCGAGCAATTCCTCGGCGACGAAGCTCGCCTCGTGCCCGTCGCCGAAGCGGACGCGGAAAATCCCCGGCGAGGGTTGCGACACGGCGAGCAGGCGCAGCCCCGGATCGAAGTCCGAGGGGTCCTGCAGGCGCTGCTGCGTCTTCAGATCGATGCTGCCGGCGTCCCGGCAGCGCTCGCGCAGCCACAGCGGATGGACCGCGTACTCGCTGCCGTCCGCTCGCACGAGAGTCAACTCGGCGGGGCCGCCAATCTTGAGGGTGAGAGAACGCTGCTGCGGGACCACGAGTTGAGTCTAGCGTCGCCTGCTCGAGGCTGTCCAACGCCTCCCGAGCGGGGCGCCGCAGCCCGCTGCGGAAGCGTCAGGACAAGCCCGGGCGGGTGCCCGCGCCGTCGAGGCCACTCGAGGCGAAGCGCTGCGCCAGCTTCGCCAGTAGCTTCGAATGCAGCGAATCGCGCTCGCCCGGGGCCGGGCCACGCACGCGCAGCTCGAGCACGGCGCCGTTGTCGTCAATCCGTGTCAGAAAGCACCCGAGCACCGCCTGCTGATCGAGCGCCTCCGCAGCGGTACTCTCCGCCAGGCGGCGCGCCGCCTCGAGGTCTGTCTCCCGGCTGACCTTGATGACGATCGGCAGAGGCGCCGTGGCGCGGGTGGCGCTCAGGTTTATTGTCACCTGGCTCGCGGCGATGCTGTTGGGCAGCACCACGTAGCGACCGTCGGCGGTGCGCAGCGTCGTGTAGCCAAGCGAGATGAGCTCGACCGTGCCGACCTCGGTCCCGGTAGGCGCACTCACCTGCAGCGTGTCGCCGAGGCGAAACGGCCGGTAGATGGTGATGGCGACGCCGGCGACGAGATTGCCGAGCGTGCTCTGCGCGGCGAGCCCGATCACCACCGAGGCGACGCCGGCGCCCGCCAGCAGCGCCGTGCCCATGGCACGCAGCACCGGGATGAGATGGGCGTAAAGGATCAGCATGACCACCCAGATGGCGGCGGTACCCATCTGCCGGAGGAAGCTCACCGTGGTGCGATCGAGATGTCCGGTGCGGCTTACTGCGGCCTGCACCGCGCTGCGCAGCAGGCGGCTGAGGACCATGGCCAGCAGCACGAACAGCAGCAGATAGACGAGCGCCCCGATGAGGGTATCGGGATGGAGGTAGGCGAGCAGCTCGTACTCGCCGATCTTGAGGTCCTTCATGTGCGCTGCCTCGGGGCCGCAGGGGCACCGCCGCGAACATAGCACAGCAGCCCTCGCCACCGGTTGCAGCGCGGTGCGTAGTCGCGTCCACGGCTACGGTGTATCGTTATCTGATGCCCTTGAGCCGCCGCGATCTGCTGAGCGCCTCCGCGCTGCTGCTGGCCGGACCTGCTGCCCGACTGCGCGCGGCAGCGAGTGAGACACCGGCCGGCAGGCGCCCGCTCGTGCTCTGTTGGAACGAGAATCCCTACGGCCCCTCGCCCGCCGCTCGCCGCGCCGTGAGTGCGGCCATCGCCGACGGCTGCCGCTATCCCTCCGATGCCGAGCACGCCGAGCTCGTCGCAGCGCTCGCCCGGCACGAAGGCGTCGGCGCCGACCACATCGTCACCGGCACCGGTTCCGGCGAGCTGCTGTGTGCGCTCGGACTGTTGTGCGCGCGCGACGGCGGGGAGATCATCGCCGCCGCGCCCACCTACCTCGAGCTGCCGAGCTACGCGAGCACGCGCGGGGCGAAGCTCACGTTCGTCCCGGTCGACGCGCAGCTGCGCCATGACCTGCCGGCCATGGCCGCCGCGGTCAACGCACGTACGCGCGGTGTCTATCTCTGCAACCCCAACAATCCCACGGGCACTACCGTGACCGCGGCGCAGATTCGCGCCTTTGTCGGCGCGCTGCCGCCCGCGGTGCTCACGATCGTGGACGAAGCGTACATGGACTTCGTGGTCGCCGACGGGGTGGGCTCGGTCGCCGACCTCGTGGGGGGTGAGCAGCGGCTGGTGGTGCTGCGCACCTTCTCCAAGATCCACGGCATGGCGGGGCTGCGCTGCGGCTACGCCATCGCGCGGCCCGACGTCGCCGCGGAGCTCGCCGCCGCGCGGATGACGACGCCCAACATCTTCGCCGTGCGCGCCGCGCGGGCGAGCCTCGCCGATCGTGCCTTCCTCGCCGACTGTCGCCGCCGCGTTCTCGCGAGCCGCACCCGCGTCACCACCGAGTTGACGCGCCTCAACCTGCGCTACGCCGACCCGCAGGGTAACTTCGTCTTCTTCGACACCGGCATGCCTCTGACGCGCTTCACCGCGCTGATGCAGGAGCGCAATATCCTCGTCGGCCGCTACTTCGCCCCTTACGACAACTGGTGCCGCATCACCATCGGCACCGAGCCCGAGGTCGCTGCGTTCCTGCGCGACCTGCGCGCCGTCAGCGCCCAGGCGTGACGCGCGCCGCAGCGGGCGCGAGCAGCAGGCTCATGCAGGTGAGCGCACTCTCCGCCTTGTGCAGCTCGCTCGCATCGACGACGCGCACCGCGACGCCGGCCGCCACGAGGCGCTCGGCCGTGCGCGGATACGCGGCACTCACGAGCGTCGTGGCACCGACCGTGAGCGTGTTGGCCGCATAGGGCTCACTCTCGGCAACCGCAATCACTCGCGCCGCGGCCAAGCGGCCGGCGTCCACCCAGGCGGGGTTGACGAGCAGCAGATCCGGTGGAATGAAGCTGCAGGCGCTCTTCAGGTGCAGGCAGCCGCGCATCGACAGCGCCTCTACACGGTAGCCGTACGCGGCGAGTGCCGCGCCGAGCTGGCCGATGCCCTCGGCGTTGGTGCGGCCCGAAGCTCCGACATAGAGCGTGCGGCCGATATGCAGCACATCGCCCCCCTCGAGACAGCCGGGCTCGGTGATGCGTGTCAGCGGCCGGTAGCGCGCGAGCGCCGCTGCGACGCTCGCGGTTTCGCCGCGACGCGAGGCGGCACCGGGCCGCGTCACCACCGCGACCTCGGGTAACACCACCGCCGCGTCCTCGACGAACACCCCGTCGGGGTGCTGCGGAAGCGGCGGCAGCCACTCGAGGCTGCAGCCGAGTGCGCTCAGGGTGGCGGCGTAGGCGTGGTGCTGATCGCGCGCACGGGCGACGTCGATCGCTGCGCGCTCGAGAAAGGTGAGCTCGCAGCGTACGAGGTCGGGGCTTATTTCTCTGACCAGCGCCAGCATGAGACCCGCGCGCGAGAAGTCGTGCGAGAAGTATAGCGGTCGCCGTGCCGGCGGGTGCTGCCCGGGGGGACTCGCTCGACAGCGCCGACGGTGGCCTCTATCGTAACCGCCGTGATGTCCGTGCCGCACATGGCAGGCGCTGATCTCGCCCTCTCCATCGCCCTCGGTGTGGGGCTTGCCGCGGCGGTCGGCTTTCGCGTCTTCCTGCCGCTGCTGGTGGTGAGCGTCGCGGCGTTGAGCGGGCACCTCACGCTCAGCAGCGGTTTCGCCTGGCTGGGTACCCCGGCCGCCCTCGTCATGCTGAGCGTCGCCGCGGTGCTCGAGATTCTCGCCTACTACATCCCCGGCGTAGACAACATGCTCGATGCCCTCGCGGGTCCCGCGGCGCTCATTGCGGGCACGGTGGTGTCTGCGGCGGTCATGACCGACCTGCCGCCGCTCGTGAAGTGGACGACCGCCGTGATCGCCGGCGGTGGTGCCGCAGGTCTCACCCAGGGCCTGACGTCGCTGCTGCGGGCCAAGTCGACCGTCATGACCGGGGGACTTGGCAACCACGCGCTCGCAACCGCAGAGCTCGGCGGTGCGCTCATCGTCTCGCTCCTTGCGCTGGTTGCGCCGGTGGCGGCGGTCGCGCTGGTGGCGCTGTTCTGCTGGCTGGCGGTACGACTCGTGCGGCGGCTCTTCCGCAGGGAGCGCGCCGACCGGGGCGCGCTTCCCTAAAGGCGCGGAGTCGGCACGTCACGTGCCGCGATGCGCAGACACTCGAGCAGCGCGCTCGCGGCGGGCGGCAGGTTGCCCGGCGCACGCAGGATCGCGCCCACCGGGCTCTCGATCGACTTCAGCTTCACCGGCAGAATCGCGAGCAGCTGCTGCTCGACGTCATCGAGCGCCACGTGATAGGGCATCACGCCGACGCAATCGGACTTTCGCAGCAGCGCGCGGTTGGTGAGGATCGACACCGACTCGATTACGTTGCGCGGCAGCGGCGCGTTGGCGTCGAGGAAGGCGCGCTCGATCTGACGCCGCAAAGCGGTCTCCGGCAGCGGCAGCAGCCACGCCTCGTTCACCAGCTCGCGCAGCGCGAGACGCCGCTTGCGCAGCAGCGGGTGGCCACGGCGCACCACCAGGCAGATCGGCTCTCTGTAGAAGTCCTCGTAGACGAGCGCGCGGCTGCGCCCCTGCTCGGGCATGCGCCCGAGCACCATGTCGAGATCGCCGACGAGGAGTGAAGGCACCAGGATGTCGTAGGTGCCGACCACCACACTGATCGCGACCCCCGGCCGCTCCTTCTTCAGCAGCGTGATGGCGTCGGGCAGGATGCTCGAAGAGGCGGCGAGCAGGGTACCCACCGTGACCTTGCCGCTGTAGCCGGCGCGCAGATTCTCGATCTCTTCGGCCGCGTGACGCAGCTGCGCCAGTACGATCTTCGTGTGCCGCGCAAAGATCTCGCCGTAAGGCGTGGGCTCGAGCCCGCGGTTGGTGCGCGTGAAGAGCTCCACGCCGAGTGTCGTCTCGATGTCGCGCAGCGCCTTGGTGAGTGTCGGCTGGGTGAGGCTGAGCGCGCGGGCCGCCTTGAGGATGCTGCGCGAGTCGTAGAGCGCCGCCACCAGCTCCACGTGCCGCAGACGGAACTTGCGCGTGATCCAGCGCTCGAGGCGTACCGAGCTCATTGCGCGCCGATGATAGCCGGTCCACACCACCGGGGTGGCGGCGTGGCGGCGGGCCCAGGCACCTGGCGATGGGATGGGAAGGTCAGCGCGCTGCCAGAGCGCGATCAGGCGCTGCCGCGCGTGGCGAGCTTCTGCACTTCGTTCGGCCGCTCCGGGACGAGGCCGAAGAAGCGCGCGGCGTTTCCCTGCAGGAGCTTCTCGCGGCTGCGGGCGCTGAGGTTCTCGTTGGAGCGGATGAGGCTTCCGACCTCCTGCTCGCCGAGCGGGTACGGGTAGTCCGAGCCGAGCATGACGCGATCCTCGCCCATGGTCTTGACGAGGTAGGTCAGGGCATCGTTGCTGAACACGGCGGCATCGACGTGAAAGCGGTCGATGTACGAGGACGGCAGGCGTGGACAGTCCTCACGCACGATGTCGCGGTTGTGCCAGGCGTTGTCCACGCGCCCGAGGAGATAGGGAAAGCTGCCACCGCCGTGCGCAAAACACAGCTTGAGCGAACGCGGCAGCCGCTCGAATGCACCCGAGAGGATCAGCCACAGGATCGACAGCTGCGTCTCCGCCGGCATCGCCACCAGCCACGGCAGCATGTACTTCGACATGCGCTCGGGCGACATCATGTCCCAGGGGTGCACGAACACCGCGGCACCCTCGGCCGCACAATGCTGCAGGAACGTGATGATCCCCTCGTCGTCGAAGTCGCGCGCGCCTACGTGGTTGCCGATGTGCACCCCGAGGTGCCCATCGTCCATGGCGCGGCTGAGCTCACGGCAGGCGCGATCGGTGTCCTGGAGCGGCACCTGACACAGCGACTTCAGCCGCCGGGGCGCTGCCGCGCACATCTCGAGCGCCGCGTCGTTGAAGATGCGCGCGCACTCGAGCGCCTGCGCAGCCGGGTGCTGGTAGGCAAAAAGGACCGGGGTCGCGCACATGATCTGCACGTCCACCCCGTCGCGGTCCATCGCTTCGAGGCGCACCACCGCATCCCAGCAGGCCGAGGTCACCGGACGAAACTCCTTGCTGCCGAGCATCAGCATGGCCTTGCCGGAGCCGAGGTGCTTCATCCACGGCCAGTCGGGCGTGCCGAAGCGCGCCGCGAGATCCGGCCAGGTGCGGGGCAGAAAATGTGAATGAATGTCGATCATGCTCACGGATGTCTCCTTGGCCGAGCGGCCCGCATGGCGCGCCGGCGCGGCCTGCCGCCCAGCGGACAGTGGGCGACCGCCTTGATCTCGATGAGTAGCTGCGGGTGCGGCAGCGCGGCCACCGCCACGGTGGTGCGCGCCGGCCCCTGGTAGCCGAAGAATTCGCTGTAGACCTCGTTGTAGCCGCCGAAGTCGGCCATGTTGACGAGGAAGGTGCTCACCTCGACCACATCGGCGAGCGATGCACCGGCGCTCGCGAGGATGTCGCGGATGTTCTCGAGCACGGCACGCGTCTGCTTGCGGATGTCGAGCAGGTACGTGCCGCCTGCATCGCGCTCGGCCCCGGCGATCGTCTCATCGGGGCGCCGCGCGCTGGTGCCGGACACGAAGATGAAGTCGCCGCCGCGCCGGTAGTGTGGAAAAGTACCGCGCGGGCGCGCCTTGCCCGGCACTACGCCGCTCGCGGCGACGGCGCGAGCGGACCCCTCGTCAGAGGGTCCCGTGCGCACTGCCCGCTTGGCGTCCGCTGCCATGTCAGAGCTTCACGCAGATGTTCATCGGTTCCGAGAAGAAGGCGAGCGAATGCATCCCGCCCTCGCGGCCGATGCCCGAGAGCTTCACCCCGCCGAAGGGCGTGCGCAGGTCACGCAGGAACCAGTCGTTGACCCATGCGATGCCCACCTCCATCGCCCGTGCGACCCGGTGGGCGCGCTGCAGGTTCGAGGTCCAGATCGCGGCGGCGAGCCCGTAGCGCGTGTCGTTCGCGAGCTGCACCGCCTGCTCCTCGGAATCGAAGGGCGCCACGTGACAGACCGGGCCGAAGATCTCCTCCTTGACGCAGCGCGCATCCTCGGCGAGGCCGCGAATCACGGTCGGCTCGATGAAGGCCCCGGCATCGCGCTCGTCGCCGAAGGTGGGGACGCCGCCGCCGCAGACGATCTCACCGTGCTCGCTGCGGGCCAGCCGGTAGTAGCCGAGCACCTTCTCGCGGTGGCTGCGCGAGATCAAGGGACCCAGGTCCGCTTCCTCGAACGGGCCGCCGATCTTGAGGGCGCGCGCGCCGGAGGCGAGCGCGGCTACGAAGCGCTCAAATAACGGGCGCTCGACGTAGACGCGCTCGGAGCACAGGCACACCTGCCCGCAGTTGGAAAAGACCGAGCGCAGTGTGCCGGCGAGCGCGGCCTCGAAGTCGGCATCGGCGAACACCAGCGCGGCGTTCTTGCCGCCGAGCTCGAAGGACAGACTCTTCACCGTGTCCGCGGCGCTCTTCATGATCGCCGCGCCCGTGGCCGACTCGCCGGTAAAGGCGATGGCATTCACGTCCGGGTGGCGAGTGAGCGCCTCGCCCGCCGATCCCGGCCCGAAGCCGTGCACCAGGTTGAAAACGCCGGGTGGGATCCCGACCTCCTGCATCACCTCCGCAAGCAGTGTGGCGCTCGAGGGAGTCTCCTCGGAGGGCTTCGCCACCACGGTGTTGCCGCAGGCGAGCGCCGGCGCCACCTTCCAGGTGAGGAGCAGAAACGGCAGGTTCCACGGCGCGATGACCGCCACGACGCCTATCGGCTTGTGCACGGAATAGTTGAGCGCACCGCGGCCGTCGGCAGTACCCATCTCGAAGCATTCCGCGGCGCGCGCGAGAGCGAGATCGGCGTAGGCACGGAAATTCGCCGCGCCGCGCGGGATGTCGACGGTGCTCGCCTGGGTCAGCGTCTTGCCGGTGTCGGCAATCTCGGCGCTGACAAACTCGGCAAAGCGCGCCTCGATGCGATCGGCGACCTTGCGCAGCAGCGCACAGCGCTCGGCCGTGGAGGCCCGCCCCCACGGACCGCGCAGTGCCTGGCGCGCGGCGGCCACCGCGCGATCGACCGTGGCCGCGTCCGCCTCCGTGACGCGGCAGAGGACACGGCCGTTTACCGGGTTGATATTGTCAAAACTGCTGCGGCCGCGGGTGAGCTCCCCGCCGATGAGGCAGGGCAGCTGCGCGCCCGCGTAAGGGTACGGATCGCCCGGTGATGGAGTGCGCATGCGGCGCCAAGTCTAGGCACGCGCAGCCCCCCACAAATAATCGTTTTTTGCCCCGCTGGTATTCAATTCCTGCATAGCGGTTCGGCGCTCCCGTCGATCGCCCGTCGGCGTGCCGCGAACCCGCGGGCACGCCGGCCGGGCGATTCATGACGACGCTGCCGCTGCTTCAGACAGCAACATCAATCCGCCGAGCCACCTCAATAGCGCTCGGGGGGTGGCGGCGGCGGATAGTCGGCACGCGCCGCGCGGTCCGGATAGAGCCCCAGCTCGTGCTCGATGTCGCGGTACGTGTCCATGACCGGTCGGAAGTCACGCTGCGCCTGGGGGTTGTCTGAGTGGTTCACTTCGTCGCGCACCGCGTGATAGCTGCGCGAGAGGTGATCGAACGACGCCTGGATCTCCCCGCTGTCGGTGCGGTGGTCCTCGACCGTGCTGCGGAAGTCCCGTGAGTTCGCGGCCAGCTCGTGGGTGTCGCGCGCGAACGCGTCGTCAGAGTGTGCCGGCGTATTGTTCGCATCCTCGGAGAGCAATTCGGCGTTTCGCTGCAGCCGGTCAGCAGAGCTCGCGAGGTTATCCCGGGTCGGGGTCGCCGCACAGCCGCCAAGACCGGCCAGCACGCACGATGTCACAGCTACCGTGATACTTCTTGCAATCACCATGTCTTCCTCCTGCCGCATTGCGGACGCGGCCGTAACGTATTTACCAACCCACCCGAGCATCGGTCCGTCAGCGGGTGCACGGCTATGGGAGCGTTACGCGGCGAAGCGTAAGCGTTTGCGGTCGCGGGTCAGAGCGTACCTACAGGGGCCGCAGCGCACGCCTTTGGCGTCCGCTCGCGTCTGCGGTGACGCTGCGCGAGATTCACGGGACGCCGACGGGAGATCACACGCGGGGGGCGCTAGAATTGCGGCTGACGGACCGCGACACGCAGCAACGAGGCCATCCATGATCCGTAAGCTCAAGTCGGGGAAATATCGCCTCTATTCCCGCAAGATCAATCCGCGCACGGGGCAGCGGCGCAACCTCGGCACCTTCGCA
>Ga0335080_10005420_pt1 | contig 13121 bp, 12 predicted proteins | sample Lox_Sample_34_FD_206720 | JGI IMG/M metagenome (GOLD analysis project Ga0335080, IMG submission 206720) | Soil microbial communities from Loxahatchee National Wildlife Refuge, Florida, United States - Lox_Sample_3.4 | ecosystem: Environmental > Terrestrial > Soil > Wetlands | place: USA... | reverse complement strand
CGCAGGGCCGCGCGCAGGCGGTGCGGCTGTCGGAAGTGAAAAGCGTGCGGGAAAGCGTGCGGCGACTCGGCGTCGACGAGCCGGTCCCGTTCGAGGATGTGGACGCGGTCCGCGTCGGAGGCATTGACGATGTTGGCGAGCGGGACGTGCCGCCGCATCAGATACCGCAGGCTCCGCAGGTCGCCCACGTGCGCGGTCGCGTAGACGTGCGGCGCGGGATCGGGCCTGCCCCTCGGGAAGACCGGCCCATGGCGCTCGCTGTCGAGCGCGCGCCCGATGAGGAAGCCGAACCGGCGCCGCGCGCGGGCGGCCTCGGGTCCCGGGTCGGCGCCGAGGCGCGGAAAGGCGCGTCCGAGCTCGACCCACGCCGCACGCGAGATTCCCGTCTCCTCCTCGATGTCCGGCGGACCACCCGACTCGCCCACCAGCGCCGACACGGGCGGCAGCAGGAATCGCGGGATGAGATCGGCGGGCCTCACGCGCGCGCGGCCGAGACCTGCAGCATCGTCCAGGGGATGTGGAAGCGGCCGGCGCCGCCGGTCGCGCCGAGATCGTCGAGCGCGTGGCGGATCTCGCCGTCGGTCGTGGACCGCTCGAGGCCGAAGAGATCGCGGCAGAAGAGCGTCGCGTCGTCGGGGGAGTCGAAGGTCCACGAGAGGCGGACGCTTTCGGCGTGGATCGAGATTCCCCCGGCGCGCCGCAGGAAGCCCACGAGGGTCCGGAGAGTGTAGAAACGCCCGTGATGCCCCGGCGCCGTGTGGCGGTCCACGAAACCGTTGAGGAAACGCGCCGCCTCGGAGTCCTCCGCCACGTCGCCGAGCGCCGCGCGCCCGCCGGGCGCCGTCACGCGCAGAAGCTCGCGGAACACCGCCTCCGGATCCTCGGCATGGTGGAGCGCCGCAAGACACGCCACGCCGTCGAACCGCCCGTCGGCGAAGGGGAGGTCCGCCGCGCGCGCCGCTCCCACGCGGCCGGAATGGGTGCCGGAGCGAAGGAAAGGGAGCGACTCGTCGCAGGAGACCCGGGCGGGGGGCAGCCCCTGCGCCACGGCGCGCTCGGAGAGGTAGCCGCCGCCCGCCGAGACGTCGAGCCAGCGGGAGGATGGAGTGAGCGCGAGATGGGACAGGAGGGCGGCCGCCTCTTCCGCGCGCGCCTCCGGATAGCGGCGATTGGCGCGGCTGTAGAGGTCGCCCCGGGCGTCGAACAGGGTCTGGTACTCGAACAAGTCCCGCGCAGACTATTCCGCGGCCCGCCGCACGGTCAATTCGAAGAGAATCGATCGGTGCGCGACCGCCTCGCCTCCGCCCTGCCCGACTCTGTCCCGATGGGCGACGAGCTCGTCGTCTGCGAGCCGGAGCCCTCGTGACGGTATGAAGGCCGTCGGGGTCCTCGCCGCGCGGCTCCGGACCGCGTGCCGCGTGACGGTGCTCACGGGCGCCGGCGTCTCGGCGGCGAGCGGCATCCCGACCTTTCGCGGGCCGGGCGGGCTCTGGCGGGATTTCCGCCCCGAGGAGCTCGCGACGCCCGAGGCCTTCGCACGCGATCCGGCGACGGTGTGGGAGTGGTACGCGTGGCGGCGCGAGCTCGTGGCGCGCGCGCGGCCCAACCGCGCACACGAGGTGCTCGCGGAATGGAGCCGGAGGTTCCCGCGGTTCACGCTCGTGACGCAGAACGTGGACGGACTCCACGAGCGCGCGGGGACGGAGAACGTCGTGCGCTTCCACGGCTCGCTCTGGGAGGTCGGCTGCGCCTCGGCCTGCGACGGCGCGCCGCGGCGCTGGAGCGACGCACGCGTGCCCTTCCCCGAGATGCCGCCGCGCTGCGAGCACTGCAACGGACTGCTGCGGCCGGGCGTCGTCTGGTTCGGCGAGCCGATCGATCCCGAGGTCTTCGGGCGAGCGCTCGCGGCGCTCGACTGCGACGTCTGCCTGGTGGTCGGGACGTCGGCGGTCGTCTATCCGGCGGCGGGCTTCGCGGGCGAAGCGCGCCGCCGCGGCGCCTTCGTCGCGGAGATCAACCCCGAGACGACGGATGCGTCGGAACGGGTGGACCTGGCGATTACGGATACCGCTGAGATCGCGCTCGACAGACTCGATCGGATTCTGCAACGCGCCTCGCCGCGAGGCCTTTGAAACTCTCTTCCGGGCGGGTCAGGAAGGGGATCGACTGCGGAAGCCTCGATCTCGACCCGCCCGGCTTCAATGCGCCCGCGTGAGCGCCTCGCGGGCCTCCAGCGCGCGCGCGAGCGCCCGGGCGGGCGAATCGGCCAGCGCCGTCAGGTGCCCCATCTTGCGCCGAGGGCGCGCCTCGCTCTTCCCGTAGAGGTGGATCTTGACGTCCGGAAACGCGGCGGCCGCCCGCCAGTCCGGCTCGCCCTTCTCCCAGAGATCTCCGAGCAGATTCGCCATCGCGGCCGCCGAGAGATACCGCGTCGATCCGAGCGGCAGGCCGCAGACGGCGCGCAGCTGCTGCTCGAACTGGCTCGTCACGCAGGCGTCCACCGTCAGGTGGCCCGAGTTGTGGGGCCGCGGCGCGAGCTCGTTGATCCGGAGCTTGCCGTCCGCCGTCACGAAGAGCTCGACGCAGAGCACGCCCACAAGATCGAGCGCCTCGGCCACGGCGCCGGCGAGCCGGACGGCCTCGCGCGCGAGAGGGCTCGCCGCGTCGCCCGGGGCGACCGAGTAGTCCAGGATGTGCCGTGCGTGGGTGTTCTCGATGAGGCCGAAGTCGGAGAGCGCTCCGTCGAGCGACCGCCCGACGACGACGGAGGCCTCCTTCTCGAAATCCACGAATCCTTCCAGGATCGCCTCGCGGCCCGCGAGCGCGGCCCAGGCGGCCGGCGCCTGCGACGGGTCGTCGATGCGCGACTGGCCTTTGCCGTCATAACTCATCGTCGAGGCCTTGAGGACCGCGGGACATCCGAGCGCGGCGAGCGCTTTCTGAAGGTCCGGCAGGGAGCGCACCTCGGCGAAGGACGTGACCGGGAATCCGGCGCGCGCGAGGAACGTCTTCTCGCGCAGCCGGTGTTGCGTCGTCGCGAGGATCGCGCCGCCGGGGCGCACCGGCGTGGACTCCGCCGCGGCCTCGACCGCAGCCGCCGGGACGTTCTCGAACTCGAAGGTGACGACGTCCACCGCGCGCGCGAACTCACGCACGCGAGCGAGGTCCTCGTACGGCGCGGCGACCTCGACGTCGGCGACCTGTCCCGTCGGCGTGTCGTAGTCGGGAGAGTAGGTGTGGACGCGATAGCCCATTCGCCGGGCGGCGATCGCGAACATCCGCCCGAGCTGTCCGCTCCCGAGCACGCCCACGACGGCGCCCGGGAGCACCGCCCGCGTCAAGGAACCGTCTCTCCCATCACCCGCTGCGTCTGCTCCGCGCGGAACTGCTCGAGTCGGCGTGCGAGCTCCGGCCGCTTGGCGGCCAGGATCGACACGGCAAAGAGCGCCGCGTTGATCGCGCCGGCCTTCCCGATGGCGAAGGTCGCGACGGGCACGCCGCCCGGCATCTGCACGATCGACAGGAGCGAATCGAGGCCTTTCAGGGCGGCGCTCTCGACCGGCACCCCCAGGACGGGCAGCGTCGTGTGGGCGGCGGTCATGCCGGGCAGGTGGGCGGCGCCTCCCGCCCCTGCCAGCAGGACCTCCAAACCCCGGCCCGCCGCGGCCGAGGCGTACTCGGCCATCCAGCCCGGGGTCCGGTGGGCCGAGACGATCCGGCACTCGTGGGAAATCCCGAACTGCACCAGCGTTTCCGAGGCATGCCGCATGGTTTCCCAGTCCGACTTACTGCCCATGATGATGCCGACGAGGGGGCCTTCCACCGAGGCAGTCTAACCCGGCGTCCCCCCGCCCCCCGGGGGGGCCCTTGCGCCCGATTGGCGATAAGATCTAGGGTCGGCGAAAGGTTTCAATGAGAAGGGTGGCCTGGGTCGGGGTGGCGATTGCTGTCGCCGTGGCGGGCGCTTGGGGTTATGGCGCCCTCGTGCGCCAGGAAAACGACAGTGGCGTGCGGGTGCGGCTCCTCGCGATCGCCGAAGATCAGACACTGGACCTCGCGTTCTCGCGCGCCGGCCGCGTCATCACGCGCGTGCCGGACGAGGGCGAGACCATCGCCGCCGGCGATCTCGTGGCGCGCGTCGAGCAGCCCGGTCTCGCCGAGGACGCCGCCGACTTCCAGCGCCAGCGCGCGGAGCTGCAGGCACGCGAGCTGACGCGCCGCCAGAACGTCGAGAAGGCGAAGGCGGAGCTCGCGCAGATCATGAGCGACGAAAAGCGGCTGTCGCGGCTCGTCGGCGAGGGCATCGCGCCGGCGGCGGATCTCGAGAGTCTGCACCACCGCCGGGAAGCGACCGAGGCCGGCATCCGCGCGCTCGAGACCGAGCGGGATCAGCTCGAGGCACAGGACAAGACGCTCGCCGTCCGCGCCGACAAGGTGAAGCTTTTCGAGAACGAGGGCGCGCTCGCGTCGCCCGCTGCGGGCGTCGTCCTGACGCGGCACCACCGCGAAGGCGAGTGGGTCGAGGCGGGGCAGCCGATCCTGACGCTCCAGGTCGGAACGCCGTTCCTGCGCGTCGAAGTTCCCGAGGAACGGCTCTCGACGTTCCCCGTGGGCGGGAGCGTGAGCGTCTGGCCGCAGGCGCGGCCGCAGGATCGCTTTCCCGCGCGCATCGTCTCGGTCAAGCCCCGCTCGGAATTCGCCACGCGCCGCAACTGGGGACTCCAGAGCCGGGATCTGAAGACGTTTTCCGTACGCCTCGCCCCGCAGGGCGCGACGGTCATCGCCGGGCAAACCTTCGTCGTCGAAGCGGGGAAGAGTTGACGGCGCGGGGTCCGAGCGCCTCGGAGCCCCTCCTCGACGCGCCACCGTTCCTGGACGAGCCTTCAGGGCGGCCCATCGCCGCGGCGGCGCGGCGCCCCGTCTCGATCGAAGTCGACCGGCTGACCCGCACGTTCGGCGACCGGATCGCCGACGACGAGGTGTCGTTCTCGGTCGTCGAGGGCGAGACGTACGGCCTCCTCGGGCCCAACGGCGCCGGCAAGACGACGCTCATCCGGATGCTGACGACGCTCCTGCCTCCGACGTCGGGCTCGGCGCGCATCCGCGGCCACGACGTCGTGCGGGACCGGCCGGCCGTGCGTCGGTCGATCGGGACCGTCTCGCAGGCGGTGACGACCGACGAGAACCTGACCGTCGAGGAGAACCTCTCGGTTCAGGGGAAGATGTACGGCCTCTTCGGCCGCGGCCTGTCGCGCATGATCGACCGCCGTCTGGCGCAGGTCGGCCTGTCCGAACGCCGCAAGCAGATCACGCGCGAGCTTTCGGGCGGCATGCGGCGGCGGCTCGAGATCGCGCGGGGCGTGCTCCACTCGCCGCACGTCCTGTTCCTCGACGAGCCCACCTCGGGCCTCGACCCGCAGAGCCGGCGGGCGATCTGGGAGATGCTGGGCCAGCTGAAGGCCGATGACGCCGGGCTGGCGATCATTCTGACGACGCACGCGATGGACGAGGCGGACTTCCTCTGCGACCGCGTGGCGATTCTCGACCAGGGGCGCATCCTCTGCGAGGACTCGCCGGCCGCGCTGAAGCGGTCGCTCGAGACGGGGGAGCGCACGCAGATCGAGACGGCGCGGGCTCTCTCGGAGGCGGACGCGGACGCGATCGCCGCGCTCGGCGCGCGGAGCTGGCGCGGGCTCGCCGCGAACGCCGCCGAGTTCCAGTCGCGGCCGGGCGAAGACGTGGGCCGCCGCGCCGCGCGGCTCCTCGAAGATCGCGGCCACCGGATCGTTCACCTGACGATCGCCTCCGTGACTCTCGAGGACGTCTTCTTCTCCTACACCGGGCGGGGGCTGCGGGCCGAATGACGGTGTCCGGCGCCCCCCGGCCGGCGCGCGGCCCGGCGCTCGCTTTCCTCGGCATCGCGGCGATCTGCCAGCGCGCCTACCTCACGCTCTGGCGCCAGCCGATCCTCATCATCTCGACGATGCTCTTCCCGCTCGTCTATCTCCTCGTGCTCGGCAATTCGCTCAACCGACAGCTGCGCCACGTCCCGCTCGCCGTGGTGGACGAGGCCGCCAACGCCGAGTCGGCCGCGTGCCGCCGCGGCGTCATGGCGCTCGAGACCGGACGCGAGCTCGTGGACGCGACATTCCTCGAGGATCGCGAGGAGGCGCTCCGGGGGCTGCGCCGCGGCGCCTATCGCGGCGTCTGGATCCTGCCGTTTCGCCTGTCGGCGAAGGGCCCCGGTCCCGCGTTCGTGGGCGACAACACGGACCGCTTCTCCTTCGACGCGCTCGACGGCGCGCTCCGGCAGGTGTGGGACGAGGTTGCGTCCGGAGCGTCGCCGTCTGCCCCTCCGGCGGATTCCGCGCGGCTCGAGGCCTACCCCTATCTCGACTACCTGACGTACCTCGGCCCGGCGGTCGTGTGCCTCTCGATCTTCATGGGCTCGATGGTGTCGGGCGGGTTGCAGGTGCTCGAGGACCGCATGTACGGGTACCACGAGGGCTACCTCGTGACCCCCATCTCGACGGGAGCGCTCGTGATGGGCAACGTGCTCGCCGGAGCGATCGTGGCGTCGCTCGCGGGGCTCCTCGTGCTCGGCGCGGTTCTCATGCTGACGCCGGTCATCGTGGCCGGGAGCCGCGAGGTGGCGGCAGCCGTCGCGACGGTCTTTCTGACGTCGCTCGCGATCTCGGCCGTGTGGTTTCTGCTCTTCGCGCGGGCGCGGAGCGTCTCGGTGCTGCGCGGCATGTTCGGCATCATCAACGCGCTGCTGTTCTTTCCCTCCGGCGCGCTGTACCCCGTCGAGTCGTATCCGCCGTGGCTCCAGGCCATCTCGCGCGCCGACCCGCTGACCTACGGCTTGAACGCGTTGCGGAATCTGCTGCTGCGCGGGAGCTCGCCGCAGACGGTCTTCCCGGAGTGGATCTTCCTGCTGACCTTCGCGCTCGTCTGCGGAATCCTGACTCGGGTGCTCTTCCGAAGAGAGATCTGAAGACGCGAAACTCGTCGGGGCGGGGCTTGCCCCCGCCCGGGCGGACGCAAGCCGCCCCCTACGCCCCTCCTCGCAGATACGTCTCGAAATCCTCCGGGTGCGCCACGCGGGCGCGCGCCTCCTCGACGTCCACGACGCCGTCCCGGACGAGTCGCGCGAGCGACTCCTCGAGCGTCGAGGACCCCTGGCGGCGCGTCAGCGTGATCTCCTGATGCAGGTGCTGCAGGGCGTTTCGGCGGATGTGCTGGCGCGCGCCGTAGCCGACCATGAGGAGCTCCGCGGCGACGGTGCGCCCGCCGCCCCGCCTCGGGAGAAGCGTCTGCGTCAGGACGGCGGCAAGCGCCATCGAGAGCTCCTGCCGGATCGTGGCCTGGCGCTCGTCGGGAAAGGAGTCGGCGATGCGCGAGACCGCGGACGCCGCGTCGCTCGTGTGCACCGTCGTGAGGACGAGGTGGCCCGTCTCCGACGCGGCGAGCGCGATCCGCATCGTCTCCGTGTCGCGCATCTCGCCGACGACGAGGACGTCGGGCGCTTGACGGACGGCCGCGCGGAGCGCCGTCGGGAAGTCCGGCGCGTCCGTTCCGATCTCGACCTGCTCCACGAGGCTCCGGCGGTGCGGGTGCTCGTACTCGATCGGATCCTCGATCGTGACGATGTGTCGCGCATCGCGCTGGTTGATCTCCTCGACGAGCGCCGCGAGCGTCGTCGTCTTGCCCGATCCCGTCGGTCCGCCCACGAGCACGAGCCCCCGCGGAAGACGCGTCAGGGCCTCGGTGCCGGGCGGCAGGCCGAGCGTCGCGAGGCGCGGCGGCTTCGCCGGCAGGGCTCGCACCGCGGCGGCGGCGCGCCCTCGCTCGCGGTGCAGGTTGATGCGGAAGCGGCCGAGGCCGCGCACCTTGTAGGAGCCATCGGCCGACTCGCCCTGGCGGAAGCGCGCGCGCAGCGTCGGCGAGAGCGCCGGCAGCACCGCGTCCTCGATCTCTTCGCCCGAGAGCGGCTCCCCAGGCAGGGCCGCGACGGCGCCGTCCACCCGGATCGAGGCGGGCGAGCCTGCGACGAGCAGCAGATCGCTGCCGCCGCGGTCGTGCAGCTCGGCGAGCCATCGGCCGAGACGCTCGGCCTCCGCTGCGTCCTCGGGACGCGCGCCGCTGTTGATCTCGGCGATGAGCCGGTTGAGGTCCTCGGTTTCGTCCAAGCGCGAAGAATTCTACGGAAGGACGGGCGCCGCCGTCGCGGCCGCCCGGGCGTCCTCAGCCCTCCAGGCTCAGGTGCCAGTCGGTGTGCGGCGCCTTGTTCCGGAAAATCCAGTCCCGGAAGAGCCGCCGGTAGGTCACGGGCTGCCAGCCGATCTCGTCGAAGAACGGGCGCAGCGCGAAGTGCAGCCGCCGCAGATTGTAGAGCGGGACGGCCGTGAAGTAGTGGTGCTCGAGGTGGTAGGCCGAGTAGAGATACCAGAAGTCCCAGAACCGCGACGGCTTCAGGATCGTGCCCCACTTGGCGGGGTCGGTCGGGTCGATCGCGTAGTGCTGGCCGAGGCGGTTGAGCGCGAACGCGATCGGAAACACGAGAAAGTAGGGGACGAGATAGACGCGCGCGAGCACGCCGAAACCGGCGGCGAGGTAGAGCGCTGCCATCACGGCGACGTGCAGCGCGATCGTCGCGAGGCGCTCGCGGGCGATCCTCTTCTGGAGCGCCGGTGGGTAGCTCGCCGTCTCGCGCCGCGCCGCGCGGACGTAGATGGGGAAGAGCGCCGGCGTGAAATAGAGGAGCTTGTACCAGGGCTTGTTGATCTTCGGCGAGAGGTAGTGCCGCTTGGGATCGGCCTCGGCGTCGCCCAGCTCCGCATGATGCGTGAGGTGCCAGCGCGTGAACTGGAGGGCCGAGATTCCCGACGGCACCGCGTAGAGGATGGCGAGAAAGCGCTCGGCCTTCGGCCGCGGCCCGTTCCAGACCGCGCGGTGCACGACCTCGTGAAGCAGGACCGTGAAGTTGAAGGCCGTCCAGCCGGCGATCAGGGCCGACGGGATCCAGATCCAGGGCTGAGGAGAGTTCCAGGAGACCGCCGACGTGGCCGCCAGGAGCAGGAACTGCCGCGCGGAGATCGTGAAGTGCCGGGCGGGGCTCTTGCGGTGGAGTTCCTTCAGGACGTCATGCGGAATGACCTGCGTGAGGCGGTGGCGCAGCTCCTTCGAGGCTTTCGCCCAGTAATGCGCCGTGTCGGCCGGAGGGTATTCCTCGGGGCGCGTCGGGTGGGGTTGAGGGTTGGCGCTCATTCCGGCTCGGGCAGTAAGACTGCCGCGCCGCCTATTCTGACAGATCGCCGGGCCGCGCCCGGCGGCGCTTCCGGCGTGCAAAAGAAAAGGCCCCGGGATCCCGGGGCCTTCTGGAATTCCAGAATCGAGAAGTGCTACTTCTTCTCTTCCATCGAGGCGACGGTGATCGTCTTCTTGGCGGCGTCCGCCGTGCCCTTGACGGTCACCATCTTGCCAGCCATTTTGGCCGCTCCGCTCTGGTCGGACAGAACCCACATGCTCTTGTCGGACGGGTTGTAGAGCGCATACTTCGCGCCCTTTTCCTTGACGCACTTCGCAGCGCAAGCCGCATGGCTCGCCGACGCGCCCTTGGCGCCGCAATCGGTGTCGGTGATCCACCCGGACCAGCTCCCCATGTCGGCCGCCAGCGCGAACGAAGCCGCGCCGACGAGCAGCGCAATCGCAGCGATGCGGGAAACCAACTTCCTCATGCTGTCACCCCCTTCTCGGCCGGCCGGAAAAGAGCCGGACAATTGATCATATACGGCGATTGAGTGAATGAATCATGAACGGCAAATGAACGGGGACGAACGCCGCCGTTTCCTGGAGGATCTTTATCGCGCGGCGCTCGCGGGTGTGGATCCGCGGCAGCGCGTCGCGCAGGCTCTCGCCGCGCGCCAGATCGCGCGGGCGCTCGACGTGCGCGCCGAAGGGGGAGAGGTCGGAGTCTTCGCCGTCGGCAAGGCAGCGGCGGCCATGATCGCGGGCGCGCGCCTGCGATTCCGCCGGGGTCTCGCCGTCCTGCCGCGCGGCTTTTCGCCGCCGGCGCCGCGCCGCGGTCTCGAGATCCTCTTCGCCTCGCATCCGGAACCGGACAGCTCGAGTCTCGCCGCCGCGCGGCGCTCGCGGGAATTCTTCGCGAGCTTCGGCCGGCGCGACGCGATCCTGTGTCTCGTGTCGGGCGGAACGTCGTCGCTTCTCTGTCAGCCTCGCGCCGGTCTCACGCTTTCGGAGAAGAAGCGCCGCATCGCTCGGCTCGTCCGGAGCGGCGCCGGGATCCTCGAGGTCAATCGCCTGCGAACGTCGCTCTCGGCCGTCAAGGGCGGCCGGCTCGGGCGCGAGACGCGGGCGCGCCTCGTCACGCTCGTGGTCTCCGACGTGCCGGGAGACCGGCCGTCCGCCGTGGGATCCGGACCGACGATCCGCGGGCGCGCGGGCGATGTCGTCCACGTCGTCGGGACGAACCGGATGGGGCTCGAGGCCGCGGCGCGATTCGCGCGGGAGCGTGGGCTCTCGGCGAGAACGATCTCGCGCCGCCTCGGGGGCGAGGCCCGTGACGCCGGTGCGTCCTTCGCGCGAGCGGCCGCGCGCCTCGACCCGGGGCAGATTCTGCTCGCCGGCGGCGAGACGACGGTGGCGCTCGGGCGGCGGAGCGGGCGCGGCGGCCGGAGCCTGGAGCTCGCGCTCGCGGCGGCTCGGGTTCTCGCGTCCGCCCGCGAGGTGATGCTTCTCGCCGCGGGCTCCGACGGAAGGGACGGCAGCTCCGCGGGCGCCGGAGCGTTCGCGGACTCTGGGACGATCGCCCGCGCTCGAACGCTCGGGCTCGACGCCGCCGATGCGCTCGATCGCCACGACACGCAGGCATTCTTCGCGGCCCTCGGCGACCTCTTCGTGACCGGTCCGACGGGAACCAACGTCGCGGACTGGGCCTTCGCGGTGCGCTTATAATTTCCGGTTCCCCGATGCCGCCGACCGCGAGGAGCCGGGAGCTTGCCTCCCTCGAGCGATTCACCGAGACCCCGAACCGATTCGGGGCGTACCGTGTCGCGCTCGGCTTCCCGAACACCTACGAAGTCGGCATGTCCAATCTCGGCTTCCAGTGGGTCTACCGCCTCCTGAATCGGGTGCCGGATCTGGTATGCGAGCGGTTCTTCCACGACGAGGGCGAGCCGGCCGCAACGTTCGAGACGGGAACGCCGCTCTCCGAGTTCGGGCTGCTGGCCTGGTCGCTCTCGTGGGAGATGGACATCGTCAACATCCTGAAGCAGCTCACCGCCGCCGGCATCCCGCGCCGGCGCGAGGCGCGCGACGAGCGCCATCCGCTGCTTCTCGTCGGAGGCGACATCGCGCGGATGAATCCCGCGGCGCTCGCGCCGTTCGTGGACGTTTTCGGCTTGGGCGACGGCGAGCGGCTCGTCCCGCGCATCGCGGAGCTCCTGCGCTCGGGGCTCTCGCGCGACGAGTTCCTCGAGGCGGCGGCACGGCAGCCGGGGTTCTTCGTTCCCGCCGTCCAGGGGCCGCGTGCCGAGTCGGCCGAGAACGCGAAGGTCGTGGTTCAGCAGCCGATGTCGCGCGCCGAGATCAGTCCCGCCTTCGAGGTGCCGCACTCCACGATCCTCACGCCGCGCACGGAGCTCGCCGACAAGCTCCTGATCGAGATCTCCCGCGGCTGCTCGGAGATGTGCCGGTTCTGCTGGGCGGCGTATGCGATGGCGCCGGTGAAGCAATATCCGGGAGCGTCGATCCTCGCCGTCGCGCGGCAGGCGCGCGCCCGGACGGATCGCGTGGGCCTCATCGCGACGGCCGTCTGCGATCACCCCGAGATCACGACGATCCTCCCGGGACTGGCCGAGCTCGGGTACCACATCGCGCTCTCCTCCATCAAGATCGATGCGATCGAGGACCCGATCCTCGAGGTGCTCGCGCGGCAGGGGGAGAAGGCGCTCGCGATCGCGCCGGAGGCGGGCAACGAGCGGCTGCGCCGCCACATCAACAAGAAGGTCTCGGACGAGATGCTTCGCGAGAAGGTGCGCCTCGTCTTCGCGCGGGGGTTCACGCGCCTGAAGCTCTACCTCCAGGTGGGGCTGCCGACCGAGACCGACGCCGACGTGGCGGACATCGTGCGCACGGTCGCGGAGCTGCGCGAGATCGCGGTGGCGGAGGGGCGGCGCTTCGGGCGCGTGGGGCAGCTCGTGCCGTCGGTCAACGCCTTCATTCCCAAGCCGCACACGCCCTACGAGGACCAGGACCTGGCGCCGGAAGAGGAGCTCCGGGAGAAGCTCGCGTTTCTCCAGCGCGAGTTCGAGAAGATGAGCAACGTCGCGTTCCGCGGGATGTCGCTCTCCGAGGCTGTCTGGGAGGCGTACCTGGCCAAGGTGGACGAATCGGGAGCCGAGATCCTCGAGGAGGCGGCCTCCGGCGTGCCCGTCCGCAAGCTCCTCAGGACGCACCGCGACCGCATCGCCGGCGTCGTGCGCCCGGGGGCCGTTCGGCCCGACGCGGCGACCGCGCCCTGGGCCTTCATTTCGAAGAGGTGATTTCGATGAAGCGCGCGACCCTCGTGGCCGGGATCCTGCTCGCAGCCTCGGCGCTCGGTGCGGTCGACTTCCCGCCGCTCGTTCCCTCGCGGGACGCCCTGAAAGCCCGGCGCGAGAAGTTCCTCGGGAGCTTGCCGCCGCATTCGATCGCCGTCCTGCGCTCGGCGCCGGAGCGCCGGATGTCGCACGACACGGAGTACCTCTACCGGCAGGACTCGGACTTCTATTACCTGACCGGGATCGACGAGCCCGACACGACCGCCGTGCTCCGCAACGATCCGTCGGACGGCAAGCGCTATGTCCTGTTCGTCCGCGCGCGCGATGCGCGCCGCGAAGCGTTCGAGGGGGCGCGCCCCGGGCCGCAGGGCGCCGCCGCCCTGTACGGCGCCGACGCCGCGTTCGCCGAGGCGGAGCTCGCGACGCGGCTTGCGAGCTGGGACCCGGTCACGTACCGATTCTCGGGATACCTCGCCGAGTCCGAGCGCCTGTATCTGTCCGACGGCGACGACGCCGTGTGGGCGGCGAGGTTCCAGAAGACCTACCGCGACGTCCGGG
>Ga0335080_10005419_pt1 | contig 13125 bp, 14 predicted proteins | sample Lox_Sample_34_FD_206720 | JGI IMG/M metagenome (GOLD analysis project Ga0335080, IMG submission 206720) | Soil microbial communities from Loxahatchee National Wildlife Refuge, Florida, United States - Lox_Sample_3.4 | ecosystem: Environmental > Terrestrial > Soil > Wetlands | place: USA... | reverse complement strand
CGAGGATGCGTCCGTGCACATCGGCCGGGATGTTCACCAGACGAATTACGGCGCTGGTGTCAACTTCCTGTCTGGGTTCGGTACGGTGCCGCGCGCGAGCATTGTGAGGCCCGGGCGACCCTGCGTTGGAGTAAATGCGGGGCTGTCCGCCGTCGATCTTGGTTCGGTCTGCCAACTCTCGATTCCTCCCCGTGTGAGGAGGCATGCATCAGTGACCTTCGGCCAGCTCCCACGGCCTCCTGGCCGGCTGCGCCGCGTCGTCATCGCGCCCGAGCAGGCGATCGTACAGATACAGGTCACTGGTGGTGCCAAGCGACTGGTTGTACAGGCTCGTGCCCCCGATGGCCTGCGTGAGTTCCTCGCTGAACTGATGAATCGCGTGCAATTGGGCTGCCGTCGCGGGCAACTCAAATTGGGAAGTCTTAATGAACTTCTGATAGCCGCGATCCAGAAGGCGGGCGACTTCGCCACGCACCAGGATTCCCGGGTGTTCCGCAAAGCGGGCCGGGCTTCCCTCGTCACTCTGTGCGGGAACGAGCACAGCAGCCACTCCGGACTTGCTTACCAGTGGCCCTCCAGTTGTTCCGGGAGAGGTTGACACTTCGAAGCCGTGCTTGCGGAGTGTGTCGATAGCCTGATCGAAGGTTAAGCGGTTCTTTGCGGGCATGAGCGGATCTCTATTTTCGAAGATTTGGAGGGACATGCGCCCTCTTCCAATCTCGCACATCGGGAGCAGGGCCGCAATCGAAGGATTGCGATGCCAATGGATGAAAGCGGGATGCGGCCTTCTTTGATCCACGGAGGAAGCAACGGAAAAACGCGTTGCCGGCTTTACAAGCCTGAGTTGCAAGACTAGTATTCGGCCACGTCCCAGAGCACCCGCGTTTCGTTCTCCGCTCCTCTCCCCGGTCGCAAGTGATCTCTGAGCGAGCCCAGGAGGTAACGCATGAAGTTCGCACCAGTACTGTGTCTCAGCATCGCGGCAGCTGGAATCGCTGTTGCGCCTGCGCAGGATTCCAGTTCAATGAAGCCGCCAGCCGTCATTCAGATCAACCGTGAATGGCTCAAACCCGGCAGGGGCGGCATGATGCACGATAAATCGGAGGCGGCCTTTGTTGCAGCCATGAACAAAGGCAAGCTGCAAGGCCATTACATCGCCCTCAACTCACTCACGGGTAAAACCCGCGCACTCTACATTACACGCTATCCCTCGTTTGAAGCCTGGGAGAACGACAACAAGATGGTCGATAAGAACGCTGCTCTTTCCGCCGATCTCGATCGTGCTGCTGCAGCCGACGGTGAATTGCTCGAAGGAATGGATTCTGCGGTACTCGTCTACAACGAAGAGTTGAGCTTCCACCCGCGTCCCGACTTCAGCCACGCACGCTATTACGAGCTCACGGTCTTTCGTGTTCGCCTCGGACATGAGAAGCAATGGCGGGACATAACCAAGATGTACAAGGAGGCCTGTGAAAAGGCAGGAACCGACATGCATTGGGGCACCTACGAACTGGTGTATGGCGGCGAGGGCGGAACCTATGTGTCACTTAGTCATCGTGATTCCCTGACGGAAATCGACAAGGGAATCTCGGAAGGTAAGAAACTCGTCGAGGCGATGGGTGGAGAAGAAGCTGCGACCAAACTGGACCAACTTTTCGGTGAGGCCGTGGAAAGCGTTCGAACAGAGCTGTTCTCCATCAACCCGAAGCAAAGCTACGTTGATGACGACACCATTAAGGCCGATCCGGGCTTCTGGAAGCCGAAACCTTCGACTCCATAGGCCACTAAGACAGCGGGGAAGTCCAGCGCTTCTTCGCGCGATCCAACCGCATCGCACTGAAATCACAGGGCATTGCGCAGCCAGAGCGGCTCCGGCATCTCGGAGCCGTTTCTGTTTTTGCTACGCTGTATATGTACGGCGAACGCGCCTCTCGGTACCTGCTGCGTATTCGCATCCGATTTGCCGCTCAGGAAATCTAATCAAAAAGAGACAAGACTGCCGATGGCCACAGCTACCGAACCGATCCAGCTTCCCGAACTAACGACAGACGATCTTTCCCGCTACTCCCGCCACTTGATCCTGCCCGAGGTGGGCATGGAGGGTCAGCAGAGATTAAAGGCTGCGCGCGTGCTCTGCGTGGGCACAGGCGGACTGGGGTCGCCGCTGGCGTTCTATCTCGCGGCCGCGGGAATCGGCACGCTGGGGCTAGTCGACTTCGATGTAGTGGACGCCAGCAACCTGCAGCGCCAGATCATTCACTCGACCAAAGACATCGGCCGCAAGAAACTCGACTCCGCGGCCGAAAAGCTGACAGCGCTGAATCCCGCCCTGAAGGTGGTGAAGCACGAGACTATGTTGTCGAGCGCCAATGCGCTGGAGATCCTGAAGGACTATGACATCGTCGCCGACGGGACCGACAATTTCCCTACGCGCTATCTGGTCAACGACGCCTGCGTTCTGCTGGGCAAGCCAAACGCATACGGATCGATTTTTCGTTTTGAGGGCCAAGCGAGCATTTTCGCGACGGAGGAGGGGCCATGCTATCGCTGCCTCTATCCAGAGCCGCCGCCCCCGGGGCTGGTTCCGAGCTGCGCCGAGGGTGGAGTGCTGGGAATTCTGCCGGGGCTGGTCGGCGTCATCCAGGCCACGGAAGTCATCAAGCTGATCCTTGGCAAGGGCAACCCGCTTATTGGACGTCTTCTGCTGGTGGACGCGCTTGGGATGCGCTTCCGTGAGTTGAAGCTGCGCAAGAATCCGGAATGCCCGATCTGCGGCACAAATCCGACTGTGAAAGAGCTCATCGACTACCAGCAGTTCTGCGGCATCATGCCTGAATCGAAAGAGGAGAAGGCTGTCAAAAATGGCATTCCGCAAATGCCGGTAAAGGAACTTAAGCGGCGGCGCGATGCGGGCGAATCTGTTTTCCTTCTCGATGTGCGCGAACCTTACGAGTACCAGATCGCGCAGATCGGCGGAACGCTTATTCCGCAGAATGATGTGGCGAAGCGGCTGGACGAGATTCCGCGGGATCGAGAGATCGTGGTGCAGTGCCGTTCGGGAGCGCGCTCGCAGAAGATCGCGGAGTTTCTGAAACAGTCCGGCTACTCGCAGGTGGTGAACCTCGCCGGAGGCATCCTTGCGTGGAGCGACGAAATCGATCCGAAGGTGCAGAAATACTGATGGCCTGAGGCGAAATCGCGAATTAAGACAAAGAGATGATCAAGGTAAGTGTTCTTTATCCAAGCAAGCTGGGCACCCGGTTTGATGTCGATTACTACTTGACGGTGCATATGCCCATGGCTGCGAGGCTCCTGGGCGCGGCAGTGAAGGACATCTCCATTGAGATCGGTATTGGCGGAGGTGTTCCCGGAACTCCCGCGCCCTATGCAGCCATTGTGGGATTCACTTGCGATTCCGTGGACGCATTTATCGCTGCGTTCATGCCGGTTGCCGGCCAGCTTCAGGGAGACATCCCGAACTACACCGATATCGAACCAGTCGTCCAGATCAGCGAAATCCGGCAGATCTCCTAGGTTCTTTCAATAGAGCGCCGGGGCTTCGTCTTCTTGTCAGCGAATCAGCTTTGTCGAGCCAACTCCACTGGTCCTGGCTTGCTGGGCTCGGCCGGTTTGCCGTTGTCTTCCATCTTGCCGAAGATCATCTTGCCGCTAGCGGTCTGTAATACGCTGGTGACCGAGATTTCAACGGCGCGGCCGATCATTTTGCGTGCGTGATCGACAACCACCATCGTGCCATCGTCGAGGTAACCGACTCCCTGGTTATATTCCTTGCCTTCTTTCAGGATGAGCACATTCATCTTCTCGCCGGGCAGAACCACAGGCTTGAGTGCGTTGGCGAGGTCGTTGATGTTCAGTACTTCCACGTGATGCAGATGGGCGACCTTATTCAGGTTGAAGTCGTTTGTGACGACTTTGGCCTCCCATTTCTTCGCGAGTTCGAGGAGCTTGAGATCCACTTCGCGGATGGAAGGGAAGTCATCGGGTACGATCTGCACCTGGATATTGGAATTGGATTGCATGCGTTGCAGCATGTCGAGACCACGGCGGCCGCGCTGGCGCTTCGAGCTGTCGGTAGAGTCAGCGACGATTTGCAGTTCGCGCAAAACGAATTCGGGCACGACCATCATGCCGTCGATGAATCCCGCCTCTGCGATATCGGCAATGCGGCCGTCGATGATGACACTGGTATCGAGCACCTTCGCGCTCTTGCGGGATGGGCGTTCGCCGGCAAAAAGTGTGCCGAGCGCAGCCGGGTTTAGCATGTCCCCTTTACTGGCGCCCACGAGCAGGCCCACATAGGTCATCAGCAGAAGCACGAAAATCTGCAGTACCGCCGACGTCGAGGAGCTGAGCGGCGCGGAGCGCAGGACAAGGCAGAAAAGCGCGGCGCCAAAGATGCCGAGCACGCTGCCCGCAACCGCGCCGATGAGCCTACGCAACGTGAGAGCACGCACACGGAGTTCAAAGACGATGACGGCGCAGGCCGCAACGGCGCCACCTAAAGCCGCCATCGAGGGCTTTGCAGCGAAGGGTTGAAGGAAGTAACAAACACCTGACAGCAAGACAACGAAAAGAAGGCGAACAAGGACGAGATCCATAAATGCCTGCTTCCACTGGTGTAAAGACAATACCCCAGTTTTGACACGATGGCGAGTATGCCCATAGGCCCTTTGCGTCGTCAAGGGGGCGGCGGAGACGGAGTCCTAATCCAAGGACACTTCCCCAGGTAACCTTCAGTTCGAGTTACTGGAGGTGACTTTCCGGACCCCCGGATCGCAATGTCAGGAAGCTACAGCCAGTTCCGTACTAACCAGGCGGGAAACGCCCTTGCGCGGGCCACGCTTGCGAGCGCTCATAATCTTGACGCGCTCCAGCAACTCCTGCGATGAGCAGGTTTTCTTGGCCAGCAGGGCGTCAGCTCCATGGATCTGGCCATTCATTTTCTGGGGGTCCCCGAGAATCACCATCGGAACGTGAGAAGCAATCTGTTTGAGCTTGAGAACAAGCTGGTCGCCGCCCATTTGCGGCATTGCGTGGTCGGTTAGAACCAGATCGACCTGGTTGTCAGCAAAAAGGGCGATGGCCTCTTGCCCATTGGTTGCGGCAAGTACACGGTAGCCGTTTGTTGCCAGCATGAATTTCAGAACGGATAGGTCCTGCTCGTTATCGTCAACGCAAAGTATCACTTTCTTGGGCCTCATCGTTGGTCCTACTCCTGTCTTTAGATTTGGTTCGGCCGGCTTGAGCGCACAGCAGCGAAGCCCGCTTTTTTTCGGACAGGCTCGTCAAGATCCGGGGCCGACGGCCACAAAGCAAGTTCTCGAGAAATGAAGCACACAGTCTGCCAGCGGGTCGTTCGCGCGATGCGAGAATGCGACTCGTTCAGCCGACTTCGTTGCAGTCAATCTCTCGGGGAAACCTACTTGCGGTCAGATTGAGTTTGAAGCCGTTATGAAAACCGGAGTGATCCGGTTAAATGTCGTTCAATTACTTGGCAAAGAGTAGTGAGTACGGACAGGCCTGAAAAGAGAGAACAACAAGCGAAACCCAGCATGAAAACCATCTTGTAACACAGGAAAAAAGAGCAGAATGAACACAGAGAGTAACTTGGCCTGATTAAATTCTGTTGAAAGCGTGTGTATTACGGCAGGAAAAGCTGTCCCTTTGCAACGGGAACAGTGCTGCCGGCAACTCGAACCGAGACGACCTTGCCGGAAACGATGTTGGCAGTCAGAAATAAATCGCTTGCGCGATCAATTTCGACGCCCTGCTGAACGTGAATCTGATACTGAGGCGGAACAATTCCGTGGCCGACGAGATAGCCGATGGCGCAACCGGCGGCCGAACCCGTTGCAGGGTCTTCGCCGCCGTAGAACTGCATCCGTGCCCGCCACGCGGAATTGCCGGTTAGTGTTGATCCCATCACATAGAACCAGCGGCCACCGTGCTGTCTGAGATACGGAGTGGCTCGTTCATGGTCGACCCGCAAGCGAGCAAGCGGCTCGTGAGAACGCAGCACCACGATCGCAAACGCGGTGCCCGTTGAAACCACCTGAGGTGGAGTGGACGCATGCAGGTCTTCGATCCTCAGCCCGGTGCAACGCGCAACCTCTGTCGGATCAAGCTTCTCCCCAAATTCGGGATCCCGCTGTGTCATCTCGCCGAAGAGCCTGTCCGGCCTGAAGCGAACTGGAACTGTCCCAACGTTGAGCGCAAGGCGAAGAGTGTCGTCATCGAGCGTCTCAGGTGCAACGAGTCTAAGCACACTGGCTGTGCCCAGCGTAGGATGGCCCGCGAAAGGCAGTTCCTCCTGTGTGGTGAAGATCCGGACGCGCACTCCTTCCCTTAATTCCGTTTCACGATCTCGCCGGGAGATGAAGGTGGTCTCCGAGAGATTAAACTCACCCGCGATGGCTTGCATGAGCTCGGCGGAGAGCCCCACGGTGTCGAAGACCACGGCCAAGCCGTTGCCTTGGAGAGGTGTCTCTGTGAAGACATCGACGACGTGGTAGTCGAGTGTCATGCGGGCTGAACCAGGAGTGGCCATGAACCATTATCGAGCGTTCCAGAACGCAGACCGCCAGGCAAAGTAAAAAACGCGTTGTGGAGGACAGTGAAATTCATCGCTCAAGGTGCACAGTGCCCGCATGATGGCCAATGTTCCCTGGTTTGTTTCGGGCGGTGGAGGGATTCTCAGGAGGGCGATCAGGGCTCCGATTCCCTGACTCCGGATTGATCGAGGAACCTGCGAATGCGGATCGCCTCCTGGCGCTGAACTTCTACGAGCCGCATCTGGCGCCGGATATGATCGCTGTTCTCGAGACGCTGAAGCATCGCCTCATCTCTTGAGGCATCCATTTCGAGTCGGGAAATGCGTTCTTCCATCATGGACCGGAATCGGGGGCCCATTTTGAACTCATGCCGATTTGCCGCTGCATCGAGGCGGGACATCGTCAGCTCTCCTGGCCCCGGGGTCCTGCGAGGGCTCGCTCTGCCAGATCAAGTTCCCGCGACCACTGCCGATGTTAACGATCTCGGGCTACCCGCACCAGATTACGCAGTCGCCGAACCTGTGTAATCTCGGTGTCCTGAAACAGCACGGGATCGGAGGGTGACTCCGGCCCTGCCGTCTCCCCAACCTTCTGAGACCTGGCCCTACCGGCCCATCTCCGGTTCTGCGCAGTCAAACTGGATGGGTTATCTGCGAATTCAGTTTCCCATCTCATCAAGGTTGCACATTTGTTACGTGGCCGAACGGCCTGGACCCTCTCTGAATCCTGGTACCCGCGGAAATCGTCACGTTCTGATCGGTCTTCACCATCACGCTGTCGCTCTTCTTTGCCGATTTCGAATCAAGCCTGTTGACGAGTTCACCGCTGACGGGCTTCAGCTTCTCTGCCACAGCTTTCGGGGCAGCATTGTCGGAATTCGGCAGGGAACTCCTCTTCGGATTTGTGCTTGGCGAAGTCTGTTGCACGAACACGCTTCGCTTTTGTGTGGCTGTGTCCTGCTGTGCAGTGCTGGGGAAGCTCGAAAACGTAGCAAGTCCCACCGCGATCACCGTGGCAGCTTTGATAAAGAGATCCTCCATCGATACCTTCCGGGGTTAAAGATTTAGGTCGGTCGATTCCTAGCTTGGCACCTCCGTTGCCAAATCCAGCAGCAGAGGAGATTTTGGACGAAAGGGTGTTCATGTTGAAGATGGCCAAGAGGTTGATCCATTAGGACGCTGTCAGAAGAGTCGCGGTCGGCCGGTCCAGACTGGCGTCTCAGTTTATATTCGTGTAATTTTGCGCCGGTATAAATTGCCGACCGATGAGCGTTATAGATAGCGGGTCAGGCGAATTTACCAGTCGCAGGCAGATGAGCTAACGCGCCTCGGGTTGGGGCGCGTAGTAGCCTTTGCGAACCTGCACCTTTAGTTCTTCGCCTTTGCACTGCACGGAGATGTGACGGAAGGTGCCGTCCTGTTTGGCATTGGTCGGCGTGTAGCTGGCGAGATATTCGGTCCGCAGTTCTTCTTCAATCTGCTGGAATGCCGCTTCAAGCTTCTTGCCGTTGGCACCTACGTTGATCATCCGGCCTCCGGTCTCCTCGGAGATCTTCTTCGCCGCCGAATAGCCGTTGTAGCCGAAGCCGCCGTAAAAACTGGGTTCAGCGATCAGAATTACGTACACGATGGTGTTCGACTTCTGCGCTGCTGCAATCGCTTCCTGGATCTTGTGGTCGCTGCCCTGATCGTCGCCGTCCGTCAGGATGATCATGGCCTTCCTGCCGGGCTGTTCGGCCATTTTGTCGTTCGACGCCTGATAGATGGCGTCGTAGAGCAGAGTTCCTTTCGGACCGCCCTGGGTTGGAATCGTACCGCCACCAAGCCCCGGTATACCGGTACTGCCATTGCCTCCCGCGGTGTTAATTTCCGCCTTATTCAAAGCGCGCTCAAGCATACGGGGACTGTTGGTGAAGTCCTGCAGCAGGTCGATATTCACATCAAACGAGGCCAGGAATGCCTGGTCCTTTGATTTGAGAACGCGCTCAAGGAACTCTCCGCCGGCCTGTTGCTCCAGAGGCAGGACGTCGATCTGACTGCCGGAGGTATCGAGAAGGATCCCCAGGGTGAGGGGGAGATGGGTTTCCGCACTGAAGTTCTTCAGCGTCTGCGGAGTTTTGTCTTCTGCAACAGAGCAGTCGTCTTTGCTGAGATGCGGCACGAGTTCGCCGGATTTGGTCTTCACCGTAAAGAAAAGGTCGACAAGATTGACGTTCAGTCTCAGTGTCCCCATCGACTCTTCCTCGGGAGGCGGCGCGGGTGCGTTGCTCACCGGAGGAGCATCCGGGGAGGGCACAAGCTGTCCCCAGGCTTCCGCCGTGACCAGCGGAAGGGCGACGAGCAAAACCGCGAAATAAGGGGGGACATGCATGCTACTAAGTTGGACGGTATCAGCGCCCAGAAAGAGAGCACCCGATCCGGGCGAAAGCATTCTTGCGAAAGAGCATTCAGCTTAACTCTTTCTGGTTGATCGAGCAACCTGCGCGATGGTGGTGCGTCTGATAGTCTGACGGGTGGAGCTTCAACAGACCGAATGCGAGGTTTGAGGAGCACCTACGGGCCCTAAACGGCCGACGCGGCGCAGTATTAAAGGACGGTAGAACGAGCCGACTAGAAACTATTTGGGCGTAACCGAGGTTTCTTACAGGGGATTTCAGTATGTCGGTTCGGGTATATAGTGTTTCCGGCTTTGCAAAGGGGAGGAAAGAAAACCTGTGGACCTTGGTTTCAAAGCACTGGCGCTGACCGTAATGCTGAGTTCATCGTTTGGTCTCAGCACGGTGGTTCCAGCACAGCAACAGCCTCAGCAGCCGGCTGATCAGCAGGCCGTGCCGGATGCTCCTGCACCACAGGCTCCATCTTCCTTCAAGAGTCTCGGTCCGATCACACCTGGAATCGGGGCGCCCACGTCTGCGTCTTCGTCCAGCGCCAGCGGAGATGTGCCTCAGCAGGCGCCAGCAACTCAACCGCCGCCGGCCCGGACCAAAGAGGTTCAAGCTACCGCTCCCGAGACCCAGACGCCAGAAGACATCGGCCAGACCCTCATCCGCTATACGACTTACGTTGAAGTGCCGGTCACGGTAAAGGACGCGAAGGGAAAACCTGTGGCCGGGCTCACCTGGCGCGACTTCAGGGTCTACGAGAATGACACGTGGGAGCCGCTGAAGATCTTCACCGTCGATCCAGCTCCTCTCTCCATGGCATTTGTCATTGACCAGAGCCTGACCTCAGATGTGATGTCGAAGGTGAACGACTCGCTTGGCGCGATTCAGGGCGCCCTTTCGCCCTATGACGAAGTCGCGGTCTTTACCTACAACAATGGCTCGCACGAACTGACGGGATTCACCGGCGCACAGGGAAACCGCGTTCCTGCTGTCCTGGCTCTCGCCAGGGCGACCGGCCGTGAAGAGGCGGTACCCATCAATGATGGACCGTTTGCAGGTTGCAGCATCACGAAGAATGGCGGTTGTCTTGATTCAAATCCCACTATCCAACAGGGTGGTGCAGTAGGCAATCCGTCCTTCATTACGCTTCCCAAGGAAATTCACACCCTGAACGATGCCATTCTCGCGGCGGCAAAAGAACTGTCGACTCGTCCACAAGGGCGTCGACGGATTATCTATGTCGTTTCTGACGGCAAGGAATACGGGAGCAAGGCGACCTACAAGGACGTTCTGCGATACCTGCAGACGAACAAGATCGCTGTTTATGGCACTGCGGTCGGCGATTCGGCCCGTTGGGGAGAGGGCTACATAAGCCGGTTCCATCTCCCCTTCACCATGTATGACAACCGACTTTACGGGTATGTTCAGGCAACGGGTGGCATCCTCGATTCCGAGAAAGATCTGAACGGAATTGAAAGGAGCTACGCGCGAATTGCCGAACAGGCTCGCAACCAATACACGCTTGTGTATGCCAGCCACGAGCCTCTGATTGACGGGAAGTACCGGAAGATCGAGGTACGCGTCGACCGGCCCGGCGTTGAAGTGATTGCGAAGAAGGGCTACTACCCCTCCGGACAGGATAACCAGCACTAATCAATATGGCTTCTTCAGGAGCTGGAGCGGGCCTGAGCCTGCTCTCCGCCGCAACTTGGGGAGGGTCAGATTTCGCCGGAGGCTGGGGCGCGCGCCGGTCTTCGACGCTTCTGGTTACCGCGTCGGGGCAGATCGTTTCTCTTGTCGCTCTGCTTTGCATCTGTCTGACTCTGCGATTGGCCGTTCCCCGCACTTCCTACCTGGTCTATGCCGCCATTGGCGGGTTTGAGGGAGCGATTGCGCTCGCGATTTTTTACCGTGCTCTCGCCATGGGGGCAATGGGCCTTACCGCAGCTCTTACAGGGCTGTTGACGGCACTGATCCCCGTTGTCTTCGATTTGTTCAGCACCGGTTGGCCCGGAGCGCTCACCTCGTTTGGTTTGTTGGTTGGTCTCGCGGCCATCTGGCTGATCTCTCAATCGCAATCCAATGGCGGAAGCGCGACGCCTGCCCGTGCCCTGTTGCTCGGAGCGTGTGCGGGCACCGGCTTCGGCGCGCAACTCATCCTCTTCAAATTGGCAGCCGCGGGGGGCGTGCTGTGGGCTCTGACGTCCGGCAGAGTTGCGGGCTCGGTCGCCATTCTGCTGACCGTGGCAGTTTTTCCGCCGCAAAGACCGTGGCGCGGCTTCTGGCTAGCGGGAATCATTTCCGGTTCGCTCGATACAATTGGCAACCTGTTCTACATGCAGGCTTCGCAGATGGGTCGGCTCGGAGTGGCGGCCGTGATTTGCTCCATGTACCCGGCCGGGACAATCCTGCTGGCCGGAATCATCCTGCGCGAGCGGCCCACCACCCGGCAACTCGCCGGGATGGGGCTGGCGTTGGCGGCTGTTGCTCTTTTGAGCGCTTGATTCTTCGGTTGTGCATTGATGGACAGCGGGGGGTGTACCCCCATCTCTGGGAGCAAAGTTGCCATTTTCAATAAGATACGGGCGAATTTTCCGCCAGGTTCCTGGTAGCAAATGAGTTACGCATAGAGTCGTCTAAACAAAGGACTTACGGCAAAAAGGGTCTCTTCCCTCCTCTACAAAGGTCGTTCAAACGGTGCACACCAATTCGATCCATGTGGTTCCATTGTGCGCCGATGCTGTGAAATTCACTGCAAAACAGCAGGAGCGCGATCTTGCTGAATTGAAGCAGTTTAGGGGTGATCGATGGAAGCCGGCTCTTGACAAAACACAAACCTGATTCAGGGACGGATCCTCGGCAGCCGAAAAGGGAAAGGCCCGTGCTTTGCGGCACAGGCCTTCTGATACTGATGAAATGCGCACCTCCCGCATCAAATCATGCGGGGGCCCGGAAGGCTTATCCCTGGCGGGGCGGTTCGCTGCTGGCTGGCGGCGGTGGAGGGGGTGCCTGGGTGTTCTGTTGGGTCGTTGTCGGGGCAGGATCGCTGACCCCCTTTATACCTTCCCGAAACCCTTTCAATCCCTCACCTAGCCCCTTGCCGAGCTCCGGCAGGCGCTTGGCGCCGAAGAGCAGGAACGCCACGATCGCCAGAATAATCAGGTGCCATGGCTGTAGTAAATCACCCATCTTGTTTCCTCCGCGCTGCTGATGTTCCAGCGACGCTTGTCCCATTCAATTGTCGCACAACGCAGAACCCGTGGTGTGACTAACCGCACTCGATTTGGCGCAGCAAGACGCCCGAAGTTTCAACTACGCTCAGTTGACCTTTGCCGGATTTCCCAGGCGCTTGGTCACCATGTTGTAGAAACTGACAAGGTCCTCTTCTTCGCCGATGGTCAAGCGCCGGTGGACTTTCATAAGTGGAAAGAGCCTCGAACCGCGAACATCGACGGCCGGAACAGCCAACTGGTCCCCGGGATACTGCGTCATCTCCCAGGAGCCGGAGTAACGGTTGCGCAACACCTCTCCAAGGTAGCTACCCCAGAGCCGCGATTCAAAGTCGGGGTCGATGTCGGGGCTCTCGCTGAGCAGAACCACAATTTCATCGAGCGCGTTGATTGAGTCTTCCGAATAGTCGAGCTTTTGGCGATACTCATTTTTGGCCATCTCGACGGCAGCCTGCGCATAGCCTTCCATCATTGCTCCCAGACTCGGGAATGCCTGTGACTCCAACCTCTGGCGGAGCTTATCCATACCTGTTAGAGACTAAATCCTTGCGGCAAAGGTAACGCCGGATTGAATTGTAACGGAATGGCAGTTTGGCGCATCCCTGTGTCAGACTTGATTTGAGGCGGGAGGCTGCAGTGGGGTTGAAACGGGTGAAGGTGCTGGTCGTGGTTGGGGCAATGTTGCTGGCTGTAGGTTCTGTATTCTCCGCGAGCCGCGATATCTATCCCGATCCATCGCAAGCGAAAGGCGACATTGCCGCAGCCCTCAAGCAGGCGGCCGCGACGCACAAGCGAGTGATTCTCGACTTCGGTGGCAACTGGTGTGGAGACTGCCAGGTTCTCGACATCTACTTCCACAACCCTGAGAACCGGCCCATTCTCGACGCGAACTATGTTCTCGTGCATGTAAACGTGGGCCGCTACGACGAGAATCTCGATA
>Ga0335080_10005418_pt1 | contig 13125 bp, 12 predicted proteins | sample Lox_Sample_34_FD_206720 | JGI IMG/M metagenome (GOLD analysis project Ga0335080, IMG submission 206720) | Soil microbial communities from Loxahatchee National Wildlife Refuge, Florida, United States - Lox_Sample_3.4 | ecosystem: Environmental > Terrestrial > Soil > Wetlands | place: USA... | reverse complement strand
CAGCATCGCGACAACTGGAATACCACGCTTCGAGAGCTCAAGGGCAACCTGCCTCCCGACCTGCCCGGTTCCGCCAACCACAAGGATAGACATGATCGACCCCCGCAGGAATCATGCGGATCGAAGACCGCTGATTCAGGTACTGAATTATCCAACGATCCACTGCATTCTGCAACGGATCTTTTGAGAGGTAGTTTCGTTTCTGGGAGAGGGAGGATTTGGGAGGCTGGTTGGCCGCTCGCGAGATTCCCGAAGTCGTCTCGAGGTGTGCTGGGCGCGAATTCATGCCAGTATTTCGCCAGGACTCAGCCGGATGTTACTCTCTCAGCCATCCGAAGTTACGCAGTTATTTCAACCGTGGGGAGGATCCATATTCCGTGAGTGGCCTCAATGAAATCGGCGTGGATCGCCGCGAATTCATCCAGAAAGCGTTGACTCTCTCGGCTTTTTCCATGTTGCCCCTTCCCGCCTTCGACGCTGACAACGCCGATATGCAAAACGTGCTGGCGCAGGTGCCGAAGCTGCACGCGCAGACCGTGAAGGCGCTACAGGAGTGGATCGCGCTGCCGTCGATCGCTGCCGAGAACCGAAATTTTCCGCAAGGACCTGAGTATATGGCGCAGCTTGCGCGTGATGCCGGATTCAGTAATGTTGAGGTCATTCCAACCTCCGGCAAACCCGGTGTTTTCGGCATGATTGATGCCGGGGCTTCCACGACCGTGGGCATCTATTTCATGTATGACGTGAAGCAATTTGATCCGAGCGAATGGACTTCCCCTCCGCTGGAGGGCCGGCTGGTGCAGAAAGAAGGACTGGGAGCGGTCTGCATGGGCCGGGGCGCGGTGAACCAGAAGGGTCCGGAGACGAGCTTCCTTGCAGCGCTGCATGCTTTCAAAGCGGCCAATGTGAAACTGCCTGTGAACCTGATGCTGGTTTGCGAAGGTGAAGAAGAGATTGGGTCGCCGCACTTCGGAGAAATCGTCCATCACTCGAAGGTGATGGCCGAGCTGAAGAAATGCATCGGAGTGGTGATGCCGTCGGCCGCGCAGGACCGCGATGGCAGCGTGCAGATTGATCTGGGAGCAAAGGGCGTTGTGGAACTGGAGTTGGTTTCCAGCGGTGAGAAATGGGGGCGCGGCCCGAAGCACGACGTCCATTCCAGTCTTGAAGCGATGGTCGATAGTCCGAGCTGGCACCTGGTGCAGGCCTTGAACACGCTTATCAAGCCAGATGGGCACACGCCTGCCGTGGAGGGCTTCTTCGACAAAGCTAAGCCGCTAACGCCTGACCAGTTGCAGATGATCAAGACAACAGCAGCGCTTCGCAGCGAGCAGACGATGAAGGACCAGCTGGGGGTAGAGCACTGGACCGGTGACAAGAACTACTATGACGCGCTGGTCGCACTGGAATCGCAGCCGACGATCAATATCGAGGGTTTGGTCGCAGGTTACACGGGGCCGGGCGGAAAGACGGTGTTGGGACACCGCGCGGTGGCGAAGATCGATATGCGCCTGGTGCCGGACATGACGGCGCAGGAAACGCTGGAGCTTCTGAGGCAACACCTGCAGAAGCATGGATTCGGCGACATCGAGGTCAACATGAGCGGAGGGTATGATCCAACCCAGACCGATCCGAATTCCAGGCTGATTCAAGCGCAGGTGGCGACCTACAAGAAACTGGGGCTGGATCCGATGATGTGGCCGCGGTCGGCGGGTTCGTGGCCAGGATACATCTTCACTAGTCCGCCGCTGAGCTTGCCGGCGGGACACTTCGGCCTGGGGCACGGGACAGGCGCGCACGCGCCGAATGAGTACTTCCTGATCGAGTCTTCCAATCCGAAAGTGCAGGGACTCGACGGGGCAGTTGCGTCCTATGTGCATTACCTGTACGCACTGGCCTGATCGAAGCCGTCAGTTGCGTCGGTGGCGAGTTCGACGTTGCGAAGGCCGCCGGGCATAAAATAATGGCGGCTAATTTTTGATCAAAGGATGTGCACGAATGCGGATAAATCCGATCCTGATCGCTATTGGTGTTTTTGCTCTTGGCAGTGCATACACTTCGGGCCAGCAATCGGCTGCGACTCCGGCCGAAAAATGCGAGGCGCTCGCAAAAATGGAAATCCCGAACGTTTCCATCACGACGGCAAAGGCTGTTGCCGCGGGAGACTTTTCCGGGCCTCGCCATCCTTTCACCGGCGCGGACCTGACTCCGTTTTACAAGACGCTGCCCGGTTTCTGTCGCGTGGTTGCGAAGGCGCACCCAACTGCCGACTCCGACATCACGATCGAAATCTGGATGCCGCTTGAAACATGGAACGGCAAGCTCCAGGGGCTCGCCAATGGTGGGTTCGCCGGAGCGATCAACTACCTCGAACTGGGTGCGTCGCTCAAGAACGGCTACGTGGCCACCGGAACAGACACCGGCCACACCGGCTCACCGATCGATGCGGCCTGGGCGCTTGGTCATCCTGAGAAGGTCATTGACTTCGGCCATCGTGGCATCCACGAGATGACCCGCGTCGCGAAGCTCGTGCTTGCGCAGTTTTATGGCACTGGACCGAAGCGCTCCTACTTTGCAGGATGTTCGGACGGCGGACGGGAAGCGCTGATGGAAGCGCAGCGGTATCCCGAGGACTACGACGGGATTCTAGCCGGTGCGCCGGCGAACTACTGGACTGGCCTGCTGTCACTGGCTGTTGTTGACACGCAGGCGGTCACTGCAACGCCGGCCAGCTTCATTCCTCCGGCAAAGATCACGACGATCGGCAAGGCAGTGACTGCCGCGTGCGACAAGAGTGACAATGTAGCTGACGGCGTTCTTAACGACCCGCGGCAGTGCCATTTCGATCCGGCAAGCATTCAATGCAAGGAAGGCGAAGACAACAATGAGTGCCTCACTGCCCAGCAGGTCGGCGCGCTCAAGGTCATCTATGCCGGTCTGCACGATGCGAGTGCTCGAAGCGTTTTCCCCGGCTATCTTCCCGGTGCGGAGGAGGGCCAGGGCGGTTGGGCCCTGTGGATCACAGGACCGGCGCCGGCGAAGAGCCTGATGGCTTACTTCGGGATCGGCTACTACTCCAATATGGTCTATGACAACAAAGATTGGGACTACAAGACGTTCACGCTCGACAGCGGAATGAAGGCTGCGAACGAGAAGACCGGGGAGGCTCTCAACGCGATCAATCCGGACCTGGGCGCATTCCGCAAGCACGGAGGCAAGCTGATCCTCTATCACGGCTGGAACGACCCGGCCATTCCCGCACTCAACACCGTGAATTACTACGAGAGCGTGATTGCGAAGATGGGGCGGACGCAGGCCGACTCGTTCACGCGACTTTACATGGTTCCTGGAATGCAGCACTGCGGCGGCGGACCTGGGCCGGAGAACTTCGGAGAAGCCCTCGACGCAACCTCCACCGATCCGCAGCACAACATCCGGCTCACTTTGGAGAACTGGGTGGAGAAGGGAACTGCGCCGTCTTCGTTTGTCGTCTCGAAAGCAGCATCAGCGAACTCGCCGGCGGTTGCGCGCCCGCTTTGTCCATATCCGCAGGCAGCCAAGTACAAGGGCTCCGGCGATTCCAACCAGGCGGAGAACTTCGTTTGCGCAAGCCCGAAGAACTAGTGGACTGTAACAACTGATGTGGGAGTAATTCGACGATAAGGATCGAAGTATTTCCACTTCACGGACTTTGGTTTTTGGTTGTAGATCCGGATATAGCGCATGAGCTTTTTCTTCAGATCGGGTACCGAGGTGAACACGCCGCGGGCGATTACGTCTCGTTCGATTTTGGCGAACCACAGCTCGACCTGGTTGAGCCAAGACGAGTAAGTGGGAGTGAAGTGCATATGAACGTTGGGGTGGGCATCCAGAAAATCTTTGACCTGGCCGGTTTTATGCGCCGCGAGGTTGTCGGCGATCACGTGGATTTGTTTGCCCCGCGGCTGATTCACCACGATGTCGGTTAGGAAGGCGACAAATTCGGCCGAGGTGTGACGCGGGGCGGTCTTACCCAACACCTCTCCGGTTTTGGTATTGAAGGCGGCGTACAAGGAGAGCGTGCCATGTCGGTAGTATTCAAAGCCGTGCCGCTCAGCCCGCCCTGGGGACAGTGGCAGGACCGGGTCAAGCCGGTCCAGGGCCTGAATGGCGGTCTTCTCGTCTACGCAAAACACCGCAGCATGCTGTGGTGGATGCAGATACAGCGCAAGGATGTCGGCGGCCTTCTTCTCGAAGTCCGGATCATTGGAAGTCATGTAGCTTTCCACCCGTTGCGGTTTAAGGCTGTGCTTGCGCCAGACCCGCGCAACCATCATGTGCGAAATTCCCAGCACTTCGGCCAGCTTGCGAGTGCTCCAGTGAGTCGAGTTGGCAGGCTTACGTTTCACCGTCCAGTCCAGGATGCGCGCCTCCAGTGCCGGGGTCAGCGTGCTGGCTTCCTGGCCACTGTGGCGGCTGAACAGTCCGGCCAAACGTTCTTCTGCAAAACGCTTGCTCCATCGATCGATAAACGCGTCGTTGCAGGACAGCTTGTCGCGGATCTGGGCCCAAGTCTCTCTGGACTCAAGCAGCAGAATCAGACGTGCTCGGCGCGCATCATCCGCCCGCCCTGCCTGACGGGTCGCTCGTTGACTCAACTCCACACGCTCCACCTTTGACAGCTCGATTGTGCTCATAGACACAATTATACTACCGTTTCAGATGTTACAGTCCTAGCGGTGACCGCGATCGATCGCGCTACTCCGCTGCGGGATGGATATAGAGCATCTCGTTGCTCATTTTGAACCCTAGCTTTTCGTAAACCGGCTGTCCTTTTTTTGATGCGTGCAACGCGACGACGCCAATCCCACGTCGCCGCGCCTCGGCCATACATTCCTTTGTGAGTGACTGAGCAATCCCGCGTCCGCGGTACTCCGGCTCGACGAAGACGTTGAGGATGTAGCCGCGCTGTCCGCACGTCGGATCGAGAAAATGTGGCGCCCAGTCGAGGATGAGCAGGCCCGCCGAGGCAATGGGACGCTCGCCGTCGCCCGCGATCCATCCGGCGTACTTGTCTTCGGCGATCATCCGGCGCACCCAGGGCTCGAAGTTCCGTCCCATCGCTTCGAGGATCGGCTCAGGCGCGTCGCGCATGTCTGCAAACATTGCTTTGCGATGGCGGGTGATCAAATCTGAATCGTTCGCCGTTGCACGGCGCGTCGTCAGCATGTGGTGAGTATAAGCACACTCTGCGTCAAGGCTGTAATCCCCGTTTTCGTGAACCTCACCGGTACGCACTATCATCCTCTCGTGCCCTTGAAACCCACACTGGCGCTCGATACTTCGTTGCTCAAGCCTGGCATGCGCCTGGCGGTCGGGCTTTCGGGGGGTGCAGATTCAGTTGCGCTGCTCTGCGCACTGGCTGATCGGAGCAGGGAACTGGGACTGGTGCTTCATTCCGCTCACCTGCATCACGGGCTACGCGGGGCTGAGGCGGACGCTGACCTTGCCTTTTCGCGAGAAATTGCCGGCGGCCTGGACATCCCTTTCCACGAAGCGCGCGTCGATACGGCTGCGGAAGCGCGTAAGGATCCGCAGACTTCGAAGGAATCGAACAGCGAGAAGCGGCCGGCAGATTCGATCGAGGGCACGGCACGGAGGCTGCGCTATGCATGGTTCCGGCGGCTGCTCAGGGAGGTGCCCCTCGATGCGGTCGCTACAGCGCACACTTTCGACGACCAGGCCGAGACGGTGCTGGCCAAGTTTCTCCGGGGCGCGTGGACCGAGGGGCTCTCCGGTATTCATCCGGTCCTCACCTTTCCCGAAGGCAAGGTGATCCGTCCGCTCCTTCAGGCCTCGCGTGCCGAAATCGAAACCTATCTGAATGCGCGAAAGCAGCCCTGGCGCGAGGATTCCAGCAATCGCCATCTCACGTTCACGCGCAACCGCATCCGCCACGAGTTGCTGCCGCACCTGGAGGCCTGGAATCCGCGGCTCCGCGAGCATCTTGCGCAGATGGCCGCGCTCGCGCTCGCCGAAGATTCATGGTGGCATTCCGAAACTCCGCGGTTGGCTGCCGAGATCATTCTGCGGGGCCGACCGGTTCGCGGCGGAGGACGCGCCGCAACAACTGCGGAGGGTATTGCGCTCGACATTGCCCGGCTCGTGGCCGAGCCGGTTGCGATTCAGCGACGCGTCCTCCGTTTTGCCGCCGCACAGATCGAATCAGCACCGGACTTTATCGCTACCGAGGCTCTACGGAATCTGGCGTCGTCCGGCAAGGCGGGCCAGAAGCTCGAACTTGCCGACGGCCTGCGGGCCGAGCGCGCCCACCGGGAACTTCGCCTCAGCCGGAGTCCAGCCGCTTCTTCCGCAACGACTTTGCAGGAAGCGGGACGGTACGAATGTGTTATTCCCGGGGAGGTCTCATCACCTGTCTACGGCTGCCGTATCCGAGTCGATCTGGCCCCTGACTTTTCCGTGCCTCACGCTGGGGAGTGCGACGAACGCAAGGCTGTGCTTCGACCGTGGAGGCCGGGAGACAAGGTGCGCTTGCGCTACTCCTCTGGTCTGCGCAAGGTTAAGGAAGTGCTTGAACGCATGAAAGTTAGTGGCGAGGAGCGGACGTGCTGGCCGGTGCTCGAATCGGGGGGCCGCATCCTCTGGATGCGCGGCGTCGAGGTGGAACCGGACCCGGCACTCCGGATCACGGTCGAGTCCCTGCAGGCGAGGACGCAAGGTGGTGCCCCCCAATCTCACTTCAGGTCGGGAATCGAGCGCGAGTAACAGAGCGGATTCCCGCGTTTTATCCACCCGGAGATTGTCGAAGTTTGTTCGCCTTCGGAGTACAATCGAAGCTACTGCACATCCGGGCGGGAGGCAGAAGTGTATCCCGCCAATAGAGCCCGCACTTTCTGTGACTTCAAGGGTTGTCCGGGCGTCTAAATGGATGATGTAGGCGGTGCATGAAGTTCGCAAGCGGCTTCTCCCCGCCGGGAAAGAGGAATCCTGGTGAATTCGACCGTGAAAACCATCATGTTCTGGGTCTTTATCCTGATCTGCCTTGTGCTGCTCTGGGGCGTCGTCCAGAAGGGTGCGGGGATGGGTGCGAAGGATGCGGAGATCCCCTACTCCGAGCTGTATGACAAAGTGGTGCAGGGGCAGGTTCAGGACGCAACCATTCAGGGCACTGACCTTCGCGGCCACATGAAAGCCACGCCGAAGGAGCAGTTCCACACTACGGTCGGAGATCAACACGAAGACCTCGAGAAGGCGATGCTGGCCGCGCACGTGAGCTTCTCAAAGAAGGACGCGCAGAGCAACCTGCTTCTTCCCATCCTGTTCAATGTGGGCCCGTTCGTATTGCTTGGCGCGATCTGGTTCTTCATGCTGCGGCAGATGCAGTCCGGCGGCAACAAGGCCCTCTCATTCGGCAAGAGCCGCGCGCGCCTGCTCTCGATGCAGCAGAAGAAGGTTACGTTCAAAGACGTGGCCGGCGTGGATGAGGCCAAGGAAGAGCTGAAGGAGATCATCGAGTACCTGCGCGAACCGCAGAAGTTCCAGAAGCTCGGCGGTCGTATCCCCAAGGGCGTGCTGCTCGTCGGACCTCCGGGAACCGGCAAGACCCTGCTGGCCCGTGCGGTTGCCGGCGAAGCCAACGTGCCGTTCTTCTCGATTTCCGGTTCGGACTTTGTGGAGATGTTTGTCGGCGTTGGCGCGAGCCGCGTACGCGACCTCTTCGAGCAGGGCAAAAAGAACGCTCCGTGCATCATCTTCATTGATGAAATCGATGCAGTGGGCCGTCATCGCGGCGCAGGCCTCGGCGGCGGACACGATGAGCGCGAGCAGACGCTGAACCAGTTGCTCGTGGAGATGGACGGCTTTGAGTCGAACGACGGCGTAATTCTCGTCGCCGCAACCAACCGGCCCGACGTGCTCGATCCGGCGCTCTTGCGGCCTGGTCGCTTCGACCGCCGCGTGGTTGTCGGGCTGCCTGACGTTCGCGGGCGCGAGGAAGTTCTTCGCGTGCACGTCAAGAAGGTTCCGGTTGCCGATGATGTGAATCTCAACGTGCTCGCACGTGGAACACCGGGTTTCAGCGGCGCCGACCTTGCCAACATGGTCAACGAGGCCGCATTGAATGCTGCCCGCGTCAATCGCAAGCAGGTCGTGATGTACGACTTCGAGCTTGCGAAGGACAAGGTTCTGATGGGCGCCGAGCGCAAGTCGATGCTGTTGACCGACGAGGAGAAGCGGGTCACGGCGTATCACGAAGCCGGACACGCGCTGGTTTCGATCATGCATGCGCACTCTGATCCGATCCATAAGGTGACGATCATTCCGCGCGGCATGGCGCTGGGCGTGACGATCTTCCTTCCGGGCGATCGCCACAACTACACGCGCGAATACCTCGAAGCCAATCTTGCGATTGCTTACGGCGGCCGTGTGGCTGAGGAGATCTTCCTCAACCAGATGTCGACCGGCGCAGGCAGCGATATCGAAAACGCCACGGATCTCGCCCGCCGCATGGTGTGCGAGTACGGCATGAGCCGGCTTGGTCCACTAACCTTCGGCAAGAAGGAAGAGCAGATCTTCCTCGGCCGCGAGATCGCGCAGCACAGAGACTTCTCTGAAGAGACGGCGCGCCAGATCGATCTTGAGGTTCGCCGCCTGATCGACGAGGCCTATCAATCGGCGCACGGCATCCTCGATACGCACAAGGATGCGATGCATCGCATTGCGGCGGCCCTGCTCGAGCGTGAAACCATTGACGCGGATGAAGTGAAGATGTTGATCGACGGCAAGGAACTGCCGCCGATGCGCTCTTCGCTTGCATCGCCCAGCGATGGCGGCAGCGGCGGTGGACAGACCGTCCTCAAGCCCGATACCCGCAGCGGCGGTGGTTACCCCGAGGGCTCACCTTCGCCGGCATAACCATACCTTAGGTTGGGCAGCCGCGGCTTGTGCCGCAGAGACAAAAAAGGGTCGCTCTTCGGAGCGGCCCTTCTTATTGTTCGAACCAAAAATCTCCGGCCTGGATTGAACTTTCTTCTACTGATCTGCGACATATAGAACAAATGCCCACTGATTCCGAGAGCCGGGTCCAGTACGAGTGGCTTGTACTCCGCTGCCAGTCAGGTGAATCAGGCGCATTTGAAGATTTGATCGCGGTGATGGAGCGGCCGTTGCTCTATTACGCGATGAGCCTGACCGGCAATCAGGACAGTGCGCTCGAAGTCATGCAGGACGTCTGGCTCAAAGTCTTCCGAGGAATTCGCAAGCTAAAAGACCCGGGTTCGCTGCGCCCGTGGCTCTACTCGATCACGCACGGAGTCGCAGTTGATCGCATTCGTCGAAACTACTCTCGCGAGCAGGCCGAGCAAACGCACATAGAAGACTTCAATGAGTCCGAGGAGCCCTCGTTCGCGGAAGAGAACGCCGACGATGTGCACCGCGCTTTGAGCCGCCTCGGAGTGAAACACCGCGAGGTGCTGGTTCTGCACTTTCTTGAAGACCTGTCGCTCGCGGGAATTGCTGAAGTGATCGGCTGTTCTGAAGGAACCGTAAAATCTCGAATCCACTACGCCAAGAAAGCGATGAAGGAAGTCCTGGAAGGAGTGAAACATGGCACAAAAAACTGACAATCTCCGAGAGCGTCTCTTGGCGCGTCTCCCGCAGCCGGAGAACCTCGCCTCCTATCGCGAAGAGACCGCATCGTTGCTGGCAAAGCACGCAAGAGCGCTTCGCTGGGAAAAAATCACGGCAAACACTCTCGTCTTCCTCGCTGCGTTCCTGTTCTGGTGGAGCTTTTACCCCGGGCGTCTGGGCGAAGTGGGTGTTCACGCATTTCGATTCGGGAGTGCCGTGTTCTACTTCGTCGGAGCGATCTTCTGGATTGCCTACGCAATCTACAACAGTCAAGTTGCCACGTTGAAGGAGATCAAGCAGGTTCAACTGCAGCTGCTCGAAATGCAAGCCAGGCTGGACAAGAGCAATTTGCCGAATCTCTAATGATGCTTTCATTCTGTCGATAAAACTCTCTCGATGCGACGATCGGGGATGAGCCAGATCAGGGCGACGAGGATGTAGATCGAGTGGGCGATCCAGTGAAACAAGAAGCTGCATGGGATGGCGATCGCGTAGAGAATCACCGACACGACTCCTTTGCGGTCCTTCCCGACGGCCTTCTCGACGAGCGAGCCCTCGCCTTCTCCGCGGATGATGGCGCGGACGAGAATCCAGTAGGCGACGCCGGACATGAGCAGAACCACGCCATAGAGGGCAGTCGGATCGGGCGCGAATCCGGTTGTACCCATCCACCCGGTGACCACTGGCAGCAGCGAGAGCCAGAAAAGAAGATGCAGATTGGCCCAGAGAGCGTTGCCGCGCACCCGTTTGGTTGCATGCAGCAGGTGGTGGTGATTGTTCCAGTAGATCCCGATGTAGACAAAGCTCAGCACATAGGTGAGAAGAACGGGGAGCAGGGGACGCAAAGCGCCGATGTCGCTGCCGTGGGGAATGTGCAGTTCCAACACCATGATGGTGATGATGATGGCGAGCACTCCGTCGCTGAAGGCTTCAAGGCGTGTCGTTGACACAGGGGTAGATTCTCCTCGTTCAAGAATGCGTGAGCAGTCAGCGTCCGCGCGAACCGGCCGGTCTCTCCTCCGGCCGAGGTAGCGTGTCGTCTTCGTTCGCTGATACGACTGTCCCCTGATGATAGACAAGGCGCCAGTCTGTGGCGGCACGTTCCCAAATCGTCGCGCGTCGGGTCAGGCGGCCGGCCTGGTCGAGCGTGTACGTGAGCAGGAAACAATCGGGGCCGAGTTGACGCAGGCCGAAGCCTGTCGCCTTCCAGCCGGCCTCGTCTGCATCCACGAGCGTATCCTTGCTTCGCATGCTGAGGATGAACTCGCGGCTGTAGCGGCGGCCGGATGCGCCGACCTCCCAGAAGCCTGGCGACGTGCCGCGTTCGAAGTCCTCAAGGCTGCGGCCGAATCTTTTGGTATGAAAGATCGGCTCGCGGCTGCTGAGTTCTTTGAGAACCGGCTGCAGCTCTGAATCCACATGGGTGAACACAGCTTCGTTTGCCATGGACAGATTTTACGCGTTATGCAATCCGCTCGGAACGACAGGAGCACTTCAAAACTGCTTCTAGCCCAGAGCGATCGTGAACAACTCGAGCCTGCGCGGTAGGATCATGGCGAGGTCAACCGAAGTATGGTTCTGGCGGCGTGCCTTGTACTGACAATCCACCTGGTTTGGCTGGTGCTGGTGATCTTTGGCGCCTTTCTGACGCGTGGCCGCCCGGTTTGGAGCGCGCTTCATATCCTGGCGTTGATATGGGGAATCCTGGTTGAAGTAACTCCGTGGCCTTGTCCGCTCACTCTCGCGGAGCAGTATTTCGAAACGCGCGCCGGATGGACAGCGTACCAGGGAAGTTTCCTGCTGCATTATCTGGATGCCATCGTCTATCCCGACCTTCCGGGATGGGTTGTGACCTGTGCAGGGGTAGCCGTTTGCGCGTTGAACCTGGGCGTTTATGGATGGCGAGCACGAGAGGGCCGGTTCCTCGCCGGCAAAGTGCGATAACTTCTCAGGAGTTTTCAGATCTCACTTGCATGCCTTGTCGCCGGCACCGGCGCATTTTGCATCGAGCACCATCTCAAGAATGGTCATATAGGTGGAAGGGGAGATGTTGCGCGTTCCGTCCTGATCGATGTTCACCTTGTGCGCGACGACGATATCGTAGAAGGGAAAGACTGTGATGTACTGGCCGCCGTATCCCATGGCGGAAAAGGCTCCCTGAAAAGGTCCGGTCATGATATCGCTTGGATACTTCGGCGGGTCCCACGCCCACCAGAGAATGCCGTAGCCCCATCGTCCGGTCGAGCCAGGTGACTCGTAAGGCTCGCCGATCTCGCTGAAGCGTGTGGTGGGATATGTGCTGAACTGGATCATCTCCGGGGATCCCCAGACGGTCTTGCCCCATGCGCCGTTGCGCAGCGCAAACAAACCGAGTCGCGCCATGTCGCGTGTCGAGAGATAGGTTGCATAGTCAAAATGCGTGGAATTGGGCTGATAGTTTTTCTTTTGCCGTGCGCGGTCGAAGTCCTGAAAGCGGAGCGGGATGGCGAGGTCGTCGCGTAGAGCATCGAAGATGTCCTTGTGCGCGAGCTTTTCGAAAGCGATGCCGGCTGCGTCGAAATCCCAGTTGTTGTAGAACCAATGCGTTCCCGGATAGGCGGAACCGCGCTTGGGTAGGATCTTCTCCTGGTCTCCGTTACCGCTGGGCAGGTAAATGCCGGAACGGGACATCATGATCTGTTGCAGGGTCGCATGCTTCTCGATTTCGTTGAAGGGGATCTTGTCGTCGAGGCCGAGTTGGACCACGGTCTGGTCCATGTAGGCGTCGAGCTTGAGCCCCTTTTGCATCTCCACCGCAAAGAGCAGGTCGAGGACGCTTTTGCGAATGGACGCTACCTTGCTCACTAGCGAGAGGTCCCCGTATTCGAAGACGATGCGACCGCGCGAGACGATCATCATCGCATCGGTCTGGTGGGTTTTGAGGAGAGCGCGCAAGGCTTCGAGCCGCGCTGGAGAGAATCCCTCCGACTCCGGAGTTGCATGCGTCCATTCGATGCCGGGAAGGACGAACCCGTGTCCGTCATCATTGCCTTCGGGCGGTAGCAATGGCGCCGGTTTGCTGTCCTGAGGCGTGGCTGGCTCGCTCGGCTTGTTCTGAGCGTGTGCCACACCGGTCAAGAGCAGCGCGCAACCAAGGAAAGTGGTGCGGGGATAGTGCTTCCGGAGCATGCCACATGGTAGCAAGCCGGATGAAGGCGACGGCTCGGAGCAGCTTTAGAAGATCTTGTAAGCGATTCCCGCGCTAACACCGTAGGGTTTCAGGGTGCCGTTGATCCAATTCGGCCAGAGCTGGTACTCGAAGTCGACAGGGCGCAAGACAAAGTGCTTCGAGAGCTTCATATCAACTCCACCTCCCAGAGCAATGTCGGTAAAGCGGCCATAGGCCTCGTCGTATTCGAAGTTCATGCGGCCCATGCCGATGAGCGCCTTGCCGTAAGGAGTGATGGCGTACCGCTTGAATTCGTGAATCGGCACCTTGGGCCCGACGAGATAGTTGTC
>Ga0335080_10005416_pt1 | contig 13126 bp, 14 predicted proteins | sample Lox_Sample_34_FD_206720 | JGI IMG/M metagenome (GOLD analysis project Ga0335080, IMG submission 206720) | Soil microbial communities from Loxahatchee National Wildlife Refuge, Florida, United States - Lox_Sample_3.4 | ecosystem: Environmental > Terrestrial > Soil > Wetlands | place: USA... | reverse complement strand
AGCTCCGGCTCGAACCTGCTCGCGATCGTCCGGCTCGACGGCGACGTCCATTCGCGCGCCGGCGCCGCAGAGGTCGCGGCCGTCGTCCGCAGGCTCAGGGCTCTCGGCGCCCGGAACGTCGTCGCACCCGTCGCAGGGCTCCCGGCGCGGCTCGTCTCGCGTGACGGACGCTCAGTGCTCGTGATCGTGCCGGCGGCCGGCGACCGGATCTCGGACCGCGCCGAGGCCGCCTTCGCCCACGACCCGCAGGTCGTGCTCGGCGGCGACCCGGTGGTCTCCAAGCAGGTGAACGAGATCGTCGCCACCGACATGAAGCGCGCGGAGATCATCGCGCTGCCTCTTCTCTTCCTGCTCTCGTTCCTGATCTTCCGTGGGCTCGTCGCCGCGATGCTGCCGCCGCTCGTCGGCCTCGTCACCGTCGCGGGCGCCCTGCTCGGGCTGCGCGTGGCCAGCGAGATGACCTCGCTCTCGATCTACGCGCTCAACCTCGTCACGGGGCTCGGGCTCGGTCTGGCGATCGACTGGAGCCTGTTCGTCGTCTCGCGCTACCGGGAGGAGCTCGCCGTGCACGGGCCCGGGGCCAAGGCCCTCCGGGAGACCCTGCGGACGGCCGGACGCACCGTGCTCTTCAGCTCGCTGACCGTGGCCGCCGCGCTCGCGTCGCTGCTCGTCTTCCCGCAGAGCTTCCTCCGCTCGATGGGGCTCGGCGGGATGCTCGTCTCGCTGATCGGAGCCGGCGTCGCGCTCCTCTTCCTGCCGGCCGTGCTCGCCCTGCTCGGGCGCAGGGTCGACAGCCTCGCTCCCGCCCGGTTCCAGCGCGCGTCGGCCAAGGCCGCGAGGCCGGCTTCGTCGGGGTACTGGTACCGCCTCTCCCACATCGTGATGCGGCAGCCCGTGCTCATCGCCGTGGGGACGGCTGCGCTGCTGCTCGTGCTGGGCCTGCCGTTCACCGGCGTCCGGTTCACCGGCTTCGATCCGTCGGTGCTGCCGAAGGCCGCGAGCGGACGGCAGGTCGACAAGATCGTGCAGACCGAGTTCGCCACCGATCTGAACCCGACCGCCTACGCGGTCGTGAGCGCTCCCTCGACCGCGCGGGCCGGGGTCGAGACCCTCGCGTCGCGGCTCGACGCGCTTCCCGGCAGCCCGGCGGTGGCCGCCCCGGTCCTCGTCGGAGCCGGCACCTGGCTGATCGACGTCGGCACGGCCGCCGGCCGCAACTCGAAAGCGGGGCAGCGGCTCGTCGACGAGATGCGGGCGCTGCGCTCGCCCTACCGGGTCCTCGTGGGCGGGGACTCCGCCTCGCTCGTCGACCAGAAGTCGAGCCTCGTCGCGAACCTCCCGTACGCGCTCGCGATCCTCGTCGGCGCGACGCTGATGGTGCTCTTCCTGATGACCGGGTCGATCGTGCTGCCGATCAAGGCGATCGCGCTCAACCTGCTCACGATCGCCTCGGTCTTCGGCGTGCTCGTCTGGATCTTCCAGGACGGGCGGCTGCAGGGGCTGCTCGGCTACTCCGGCCAGGGCGGGATCGACACGACGCAGCCGATCCTGATCGCCGCCGTCGCGTTCGGGCTCTCGACCGACTACGGCGTCTTCCTGCTGACGCGAATCAAGGAGGCGCGGGACGGCGGCGCGGACAACAAGACAGCCGTCGCCTTCGGGCTCGAGCGCACCGGCCGGATCGTGACCGCGGCGGCCTGCCTGTTCATCGTCGCGATCGGCGCCTTCGCCGCATCGCGGATCGTCACGATCAAGGAGGTCGGGCTCGGCACCGGGCTCGCGGTGCTGATCGACGCGACCCTCGTGCGCGCGCTGCTCGTCCCCTCCCTGATGATGCTGCTCGGCCGGGCGAACTGGTGGGCGCCGCGGCCGCTCCGCTGGGCGACCTCGCGCATCTCCGTCTCCGGGTAGCCTCCCCCGCGTGCCGACCTGGGCGACCCTGGGCGTCTTCGCGCTCGCCGCGCTCGCGCTGCTCGCGGTGCCCGGCCCGTCGGTGCTCTATATCGTGACCCAGAGCATCCGGGACGGCCGCCGCGCCGGGCTCGTCTCGATGCTCGGGATCCAGACCGGGGCGCTCGTCCACGTCACGGCCGCGGCGCTCGGCCTGTCGGCGCTGCTCGTCTCCTCGGCGGCCGCGTTCGACGCGGTCAAGCTCGCCGGCGCCGCCTACCTCGTCTACCTCGGCGTGCGCCGCCTGCTCGGGCGCGACGAGCCCGACCTGGCGGACCCTCGCGAGCGGATCGAGCTGCGGCGCCTCTACACGCAGGGGATCGTCGTCAACGTGCTGAACCCGAAGACCGCGCTGTTCTTCTTCGCCCTGCTGCCCCAGTTCGTCGATCCCGCGCGGGGCCCGGTCGTCCTGCAGGTGCTCCTGCTCGGGCTCCTGTTCATCGCGCTCGCGCTCGTGAGCGACGGCCTCTGGGCCGTCTTCGCCGGCACGTTCGGAGAGCGGCTGCGCTACAGCCGTACGTTCGCGCGCGTGCAGCGCTACGTCTCCGGCGGCATCTTCCTCGGGCTCGGCCTGGTGGCCGCGCTCGCGGCGCCGGCCCGCAGCCGGTAGCGGCATATACTCGCGCCCGTGACCGCGGCCCCTGCCGTCCCCGAGCCAAAGAGGCGCTTCCACCTCCACCTCGGGCGCATCCTGGTGGGCGCGTTGGTGATCGTCGTCGTGGCGGCCCTCGCGAACCTGCTCGGCTGGGACATCTGGGGCTGGTGCAAGCAGGTCTGGGACACGATGACGAGCATCACGTTCGTCTCGCTGATCGCGGCGATCGTGCTCAAGACGCTTCAGACCGGGCTCACGGCGTTCGGCTGGTACTGGATCCTGCGCTACGGCTTCCCGAACGCGCGCATCCGCTGGCTCGACATCTTCGCGCTCTATGCCGCGTCGGTCGCGCTCAACAGCTTCCTGCCGGCCAACCTCGGCACGCTGATGTACCTGATCATGCTCACGGCGACGATCGCCGGCGCGAGCTTCGCGGGCATCCTCGGCGGCTACGTCGTCCAGAAGATCTTCTACACGCTGATCGGCGGCTTCACCTACCTCTACCTCTTCCTGAGCGTCGGCGGCTCGTTCGACATCAAGTTCAACTTCGTCCACACGCATCCCTGGGCGACCGCGGTCCTCCTGCTCGGCGGCGCCGTCCTGATCTTCCTGGTCGTCCGCCGGCTCTGGCCGCGGGTGCTGAAGTGGTGGGAGCAGGCGAAGGAGGGCGGTGCGATCCTCGGCCACCCGCGCGCGTACTTCGTGCGCGTCTTCCTCCCGTCGCTCGGCAGCTGGTTCGCGATGCTCGGCGTGATGTGCGTGTTCCTGCACGCCTACCACATCCCGATCTCGTTCCACACGCTGATGCGGATCTGCGGCGGCAACTCGATCGCCAACGTGACCTCCGTGACGCCCGGCGGCGCCGGGGTGAACCAGGCGTTCAACGTCGCCTCGCTGAACGGGATCACGAGCGCGGCGAACGCCACCGCCTACTCCGTCGCCCAGCAGCTCGTCACGACGGCGTGGAACATCGCGCTCGCGATCATCCTGATGGTCTGGGCGTTCGGCTGGTCGGGCGGCAGGAAGCTCGTCGAGGGCTCCTACGGCGAGGCGAAGGAGAAGGCGGCCGAGCAGTCCGCGGCCCGCAAGGCGAAGAAGGAAGCGAAGAAGGCTGCGAAGGCCGCCGAGGCCTAGTACCGCTCGGCCCGCTTGCGGCTCAGGTTGCCGACGAGCAGGGCGACGACCGTCACGAGGTACAGCTGTCCGAGCAGCGCCTCCGTCACCGCCAGCGTGTGTCCGAGGCTCGTGGCCGGCGTGTAGTCCCCGTAGCCGAGCGTCGCGAGGGTGACGTAGCTGAAGTAGAGCTGGAGCGACGTCGTGCCGTCGGTGCCCTGCGCGAAGAAATAGCCCGATCCGAGCACCGCGACTGCCCAGTAGACGAACATGAACAGGATCCCGAGCAGCAGGTAGATGCAGATCGCGCCCGTGACCGACTGCCTGTTCACCTCTCTCTGATCGATCACGCCGAGTGCGATCACCACGATCGTCGCCGCGACGAGGGCCATGTTCACGAGCCCGACGATCCCGATCAGCGTGCTGCCGCCGACCACGAGCTGGACGATCGCGACCGTCACGCCGATCACGACCAGCGCGACCATGGCCCGCTTGTCACGCCCGAAGCCCGAGGTCCAGAGCGCGGCGATCAGGGTCGCCGACTGGAGCAGGACGAGCACGCTCTTTGCCCAGCTCTCGTTCGGCGCGGCGGACGTGAACACGAAGGTGACGAGGATCAGGGTCAGCACGGGGGCGTAGCCGTGGCTCGCGCGCAGGCGGGCCAGGCGCGACCCGGGCCGCCAGGGGCTCACGGAGGAGAGGAGCGAGTCTTCCACGGTCGTTTCATACACGTCCGGCGCGCCGGATGTGGAAGGCTTGCCGAATGAGCACCTACGAGCGCGTCGCCGGCCTCCCGCTCCTCGTCGAGGGCTACGAGCTCGAGCGGCTCGAGCGGGCGGTGTCGAGCGGCTTCACGCGCGTGTCGACCGTGATCCGCCTGCGCGGAGCAGGGCACGAGGGTGTCGGCGAGGACGTCACCTACGACGGCGCGGATCACGACCGCTTCCAGGCCGGCGGCCGCGACCACCCGCTCGCCGGCGAGTGGACGCTCGACTCGTTCTCGCAGCACGTGGGGCAGCTGGATCTGTTCCCGGCCGCCCCGGAGCGCGAGGTCTACCGCAACTACCGCCGCTGGGCGGTCGAGAGCGCGGCGCTCGACCTCGCTCTGCGCCAGGCGGATCTCGGCGCAGCGGAGGCTCTCGGGCGGATCGCGCGGCCGGTGCGCTTCGTGATCTCGCTGCGGCTCGACGAGGAGCCGAGCATCGAGCCGGTCCGGCAGCGCGTCGCCCTCTATCCGTGGATCCGGTTCAAGCTCGACGCGACGAGCGGCTGGAACGACGCGTTCGTCGCGGAGCTCGCGTCCCTCGGAGTCGTCGAGACGGTCGACTTCAAGGGCGCCTACCACGGCACGCGCGTCGACCAGCCGCCGGACGCGGCGCTCTACGCGCGGGTCGCCGACGGGCTCCCGGGCGCGCTGCTCGAGGATCCGGCGCTCACGCCCGAGACCGACGAGGTGCTCGAGCCGTATCGCGACCGGGTGACGTGGGACGCGATCATCCACTCGGTCGAGGAGATCGAGGCTCTGCCCTTCCCGCCACGCGTCCTGAACATCAAGCCCTCCCGCTTCGGCAGCCTGCGTGCGCTGCTCGATTCGTACGACTACCTGGAGAGCCGCGGGATCGCGGCGTACGGCGGAGGGCAGTTCGAGCTCGGACCGGGCCGCGGCCAGATCCAGGCGCTCGCGTCGCTCTTCCATCCGGACGCGCCCAACGACGTCGCGCCCGGCGGCTACAACGAGCCGGATCCCGTGCCGGGACTGCCTGCGAGCCCGCTCGAGCCGCGGCTGACGGTGGTCGGCTTCCGTCGCGTCGACTGACACGGTTCCGGCACAGAGGCGTCACCCATGCGTGACGGTTGCGCCGCTACCGTCGCTTCGATGGCGAAGAGGACGGATCCCCGCACCGTCAGCACCCCCTGGGGTCGCGCGGCGCTCGTCGACGAGCTGACTCTCCCGCAGCGCGCCGGCGAGCGCCGTTTCGCCTCGGTCGTCCAGCTCCTCGACGGCGGCGGGGGCGAGCCGCTCGTCCGCTTCGCGTACTCGACCGGCGGCGCGGCCCGGCGCGGCCCGGTCACCCTGCGGGGCCGCGACCTCGAGCGGCTGCGAGCCGCGCTCGCAGAGCATCCGGCGCTCGCCGCGATGCTCGCGCTGGGAGGTGGTGCCTAGACGACTGCCGCGGAGCGATCGCGCGCCGCGTCGACGAGCGAGGCGAGGATCAGCGCGCCGTCGGCCGAGCCGAGCAGCGGGTCGACTGCGTGCTCGGGATGGGGCATCAGGCCCATCACGTTGCCCGCCCTGTCGACGATGCCCGCGACGTCGCCGATGGATCCGTTCACGGGCTCGGCGTAGCGCAGCACGATCTGCCCGCGCGCCTCGAGCTCGGCATAGAGGGCGGGGTCGGCGAACCAGCAGCCCTCTCCGTTCTTGACGGGGATCGTGAGCCGCTGCTCCGGCTCGCACCGGGCGGTGAAGATCGTTGCCGCGTTCTCGACGGTGAGCGGTACGTCACGACAGATGAACGACAGCGACACGTTCGGGCGCAGCACGCCGGGCAGGAGGCCTGCCTCGCAGAGGATCTGGAACCCGTTGCAGATCCCGAGCACCGGGCCGCCGGCGGCGGCGAACCTGGCGACGGCGCCGAGCGCCGGGCTGAAGCGTGCGATCGCGCCGCAGCGGAGGTAGTCGCCGTACGAGAACCCGCCCGGGAGCACGACCGCTGCAACATCCGGCAGCTCGGGCTCCGCGTGCCAGACGAGCACGGGGTCGGCGCCGAGCGCGCCCAGCGCCCAGGCGGCGTCGCGGTCGTCGTTCGAGCCGGGGAACACGACGACGGCGATCCGGGGCGCCTCGTTCATGCCGGCTCCAGCTCGATCTCGTAGCTCTCGATCAGCGGGTTCGCCAACAACTGCGAGCACATCCGCTCGACCTCGGCGCGGGCATCGGCGGGATCGGTGGCCGCCACCTCGAGGTCGACGACGCGGCCGACGCGCGCCTGGCCGATGTGGAATCCCAGGTGCCGCAGCGCCTCCTCGACGGCCTGTCCCTGGGGGTCGAGGATCCCCTCCTTCGGTCGCACGAGGACGGTGGCCCTCACGAGACCACGACCGCCGGCTCGGCGAGGTAGTCGTCGAACGCGATCCCGGTCAGCTGCTCGAACGCCTCGATGTAGCGGGCGCGCGTGCCGGCGACGAGGTCGGCCGGGATCTCGGGCCCCGGCTCGGTCTTGTCCCAGCCGAGCGCCTCGCAGTAGTCGCGCACGAACTGCTTGTCGAAGGACGGCTGCGCGCCGCCGGGCTCGTACTCGTCGGCCGGCCAGAACCGGGACGAGTCGGGTGTCAGCGCCTCGTCACCGAGCGTGAGCACGCCGGCGGCGTCGACGCCGAACTCGAACTTCGTGTCCGCGATGATGATCCCGCGCTCCAGGGCATACGCGGAGGCGAAGCGGTAGAGCTCGAGCGAGAGCCGCTCGGCCTGCGCGAAGAGCTCGTCCCCCACCAGCTCGGCCGCCTGCCCGCGCGTGATGTTCTCGTCGTGGCCGCTGGTCGCCTTCGTCGCCGGGGTGAAGATCGGCTCGGGCAGCCGTGCGGACTCGACGAGGCCCTCGGGCAGGAGGTGGCCGCAGACCGTGCCGGTCGAGCGGTAGTCCTTCCATCCCGAGCCGGACAGGTACCCGCGCACCACGCACTCGATCGGCAGCATCTCCAGCCGCCGGCACTCGGTCGAGCGGCCGTCGGGCCGCAGCGCGAGCAGGTGGTTCGGGCAGATGGCCCGCGTGCGCATGAACCAGAACCCCGAGAGGCCGGTCAGCACGCGGCCCTTGTCGGGGATCTCGGTCGGCAGGACGACGTCGAATGTCGAGATGCGGTCGCTCGCGACGAGCAGCAGGCGCTCGTCGTCGAGGGCGTAGAGCTCGCGGACCTTGCCGCTTCCGACGTGAACTTCAGACATGAACGGGCTCCTCCTTCGGTGGGGCGAGCGCGCCGAGCCGGTCGAAGACCGTGTCCACGTGCCGCGTGTAGGTGGTGATGTCGAAAGCCTCCTCGAGCGCGCTCGGCGGGAGCGCTGCTGCGATCTCCTCGTCCCCGCGCACGAGCGTGCGAAAGTCGGTCTCCTCGTCCCACGCGCGCATCGCGTTGCGCTGGACGAGCCGGTAGGCGTCGTCGCGCGAGAGGCCCGCCGAGACGAGCGCGAGCAGCACGCGCTGGCTGAAGAAGAGGTAGAAGCTCGCCTCGAGGTTCCGCTTCATCCGCTCCGGCCGGACGACCAGGCCCTCGACGAGCCAGCGGAAGCGGTCGAGCATGTAGTCGAGCGCCAGGAACGCGTCCGGGACGACGACGCGCTCGGCGGACGAGTGCGAGATGTCCCGCTCGTGCCAGAGCGCGATGTTCTCGAGCCCGACGAGCGAGCCCGCGCGGACGACGCGCGCGAGCCCGCAGATCCGCTCGGCGACGACCGGGTTGCGCTTGTGCGGCATCGCCGAGGAGCCCTTCTGGCCACGGCCGAACGGCTCCTGCACCTCGGCCACCTCCGTGCGCGCGAGGTGCCGGATCTCGAGCGCGAACTTGTCGAGCGACGAGGCGGCGATCGCGAGCGCTGCGAGCACCTCGGCGTGGCGGTCGCGCTGCAGGACCTGGGTCGAGGACGGCGCGGGCTCGAGACCGAGCCGCTCGCAGGCGAGCCGCTCGACCTCGGGCTCGGTGGCCGCGTAGGTGCCGACCGCGCCGGAGAGCTTGCCGACGCGCATCCCCTCGAGCGCCTGCTCCACGCGGCCGCGGTTGCGGTCGAGCTCGAATGCCCAGCCGGCGAGCTTGAGCCCGAAGGTGGTCGGCTCGGCGTGGACGCCGTGGGTGCGGCCGATCGTGAGCGTGCGCCGGTGCTCCTGCGCCCTCGCGAGAACCGCCGCGAGGGAGTGCCCGAGCCCCTCGAGGATCAGCTTCCCGGCCGCCTGGACCTGGAGTGCGAGCGCGGTGTCGACGACGTCGGAGGAGGTGAGCCCGAAGTGAAACCACCGTCCCTCGGGGCCGAGCGACTCCGCGACGGCGTCGACGAAGGCCGCGGTGTCGTGGTGGAGCGTCGCCTCGAGCTCCGCCACCCGCTCGGGGGTCGGCGGCACCGCCTGCGCGCGGATCGCCTGGGCCGCGGCGGCGGGCACGGCGCCGACCTCGGCCCACGCGTCGGTCGCGGCGAGCTCGACCTCGAGCCAGCGCGCCAGCTTGCCCTCGTCCGACCAGATGCTGGCCATTGCCGGACGGGAGTAGCGCGCAATCACTGCGACGATTCTAGACGGCGAGCAGGAGGGTCACGCGCCGAGGATGCGCGCGGCCAGCGCGGCGGCGTTCTTCGCGTTGTCCACCCCGACGCAGGCGACCGGCACTCCGGGCGGCATCTGCACGATCGAGAGCAGCGCGTCGAGGCCGTCCAGCACGCTCATCGACGAGCGCAGCGGCACGCCGATCACCGGCAGGTCGGTGTGCGCGGCCGCGACGCCCGGCAGCGCGGCCGCGAGCCCGGCGCCCGCGATGAGCACGCGCAGCCCGCGCCCGCGCGCGCTCTCGCAGTACTCCGCCACCGCGTGCGGGTCTCGGTGGGCCGAGCGGACCTCGAACTCGTACGGGATCCCTCGCGCGTCGAGCTCCTCGAGCGCCGGTCTCATTCGCTCGCGGTCCGACTCCGAGCCGACCAGGATCCCGACGAGGGCCTCAGGCACGAGCGGCCTCGCGGGCGATGTCACTCCGGTACCACATTCCCGCGAACGAAATCAGATCCGCGCCGGCGTAGGCGCGACTGCGCGCCTCGGCGAGCGTCGGTGCGACCCCGGTCACCCCGAGGATCCGCCCGCCGTTCGTGACGACGCCGCCGTTGCGCAGCGCCGTCCCCGCATGGAAGACCAGCGCGCCGGACGCCTCTGCCTCCGGGATCCCGTCGATCGGGCTGCCCGCGTCCCCGGCCTCGGGATAGCGGCCGGCGGCGACCACGACGGTGACGGCAGAGCTCGCCGGGGCCGACAGCGTGTGGTCCGAGAGCTCGCCGCGCACCGCCGCCTGGAGCGCGCCGAGGAGGTCGCCGTCGACGAGCGGGAGGATCGACTGCGTCTCGGGGTCCCCGAACCGGCAGTTGAACTCGAGCACGCGCGGGCCGTCGGCGGTCAGCATCAGCCCCGCGAAGAGGACGCCGACGAACGGCGTGCCGCGGGCGGCGAGCTCCGCGAGCACGGGACGGTGGGCCAGGTCGAGCGCCTGCTCCACCTCGGCGGGGCCCCAGCCCGGGACCGGCGAGTACGAGCCCATCCCGCCCGTGTTGGGGCCGCCGTCGCCGTCGAAGGCCCGCTTGAAGTCCTGGGCCGCGGGCAGGGCCACCGCGGTGTGTCCGTCGCAGAGCGCGAAGACCGAGATCTCGTCGCCCTCGAGTAGCTCCTCGATCACGATCTGGCCGCCGAGCGCGGAGGCCGAGCGGAGGCCTGCATCGAGCTCCTCCTGCGTGTGGCAGACGAAGACGCCCTTTCCGGCCGCGAGCCCGTCCGCCTTCACGACGCAGGGCGGGCGCGCGACCGAGATCGCCTCGGCGACCGGGACCCCGGCGGCGCTCATCACCTCCTTCGCGAACGACTTCGAGCCCTCGATCCGCGCTGCAGCAGCGCTCGGCCCGAACACCGCGATCCCCCCGTGGCGGAGCTCGTCGGCGACCCCGGCGACGAGAGGGCCTTCCGGCCCGACGACGACGAGGTCGATGCCGAGGCTGCCTGCGAGGCCGAGCAGCCCCTCGGCGTCCTCGGCGCGGACCGGGTGGCAGTGGCCGAGCGAGGCGATCCCGGGGTTGCCCGGCGCGGCGTGCAGCTCCTCGAGCCCGTCGCTGCGCGCGAGCCTCCACGCGAGCGCGTGCTCCCTGCCTCCCGACCCGACGAGGAGCACTTTCACGCGGCGAGTCTAACGTAGGGTGTTGCCATGCCCGGCGAGGAGCCGCCTCCCTACGCGACGGTCGCGGTCGAGGTCGTGCGGCTGCCCGGCGGTGCGGTCGAGCAGGACCGCGTCGCCGCGGAGGAGCCGCTCGAGATCCGGGTCGCCGGCCGCGCGATCGCGGTCACGATGCGCACTCCGGGCCACGACGAGGAGCTCGCGCTCGGCTTCTGCCTGACCGAGGGGATCCCGGCGACGCGCGCGGCGCCGCCCGCCGATCTCGCGGCGAACGCGATCGAGGTGGAGGCAGGCGCGTTCGACCCGGGCCGCGTGCAGCGGAACTTCTACACCTCGTCCTCGTGCGGGGTCTGCGGCAAGGGAGCCCTGGAGGCGGTCGCCGTCACTGCTCCGAGCGTCGAGAGCGACCTCGCCGTTCCCGCCCGGCTCGTCGCCGGCCTGCCTGACCGGCTCCGCGCCGCCCAGCCCGGGTTCGCGGCCACGGGCGGCCTGCACGCGACCGGCCTCTTCGGAGCGGACGGCGAGCTCGTCTGCCTGCGCGAGGACGTCGGCCGCCACAACGCGCTCGACAAGGTGATCGGCTGGGCCCACGGCGCCGGCCTCCTGCCCCTGGCGCGCTCGCTGCTCTGCGTGAGCGGGCGGCTCTCGTTCGAGCTCGTCCAGAAGGCCGCCGTCGCCGGCTGCCCGATCCTCGCAGGGGTCGGCGCGCCGTCGAGCCTGGCCGTCGAGCTCGCGGCCGACCGCGGCCTCACGCTGTGCGGCTTCGTCCGCGACGGGCGCCTGACCGTCTACAGCGGGCCGTGGCGGATCCTGGCCTGACGGGCGTCCTGCTCGTCGGCGGCGCGAGCAGGCGGTTCGGCTCGCCGAAGGCGCTCGCGGAGTGGGAGGGCGAGACCCTTGCTGAGCGCGCCTGGCGGGTGCTCGGGGACTCGTGCGACGAGCGGCTCGCAGTCGGCAAGGTTGCGGACGGGCTCGCGCTCGGGTTCCCGCTCCTCGACGACGGCACGCCGCTTCGCCATCCCGCGGCGGGAATCGTCGCGGGCCTTCGCTCGGCCGCGCACGAGGTGTGCGTCGTGTTGCCGGTCGACTATCCGCTCGTCACCGCTGCGTCGCTGCGCGCGCTCGGAGAGTCGTGCGCCGATGCGGCCGTCGCGCTCGGCGGCGCGCCGCTCCCGTTTGCCGTGCGTCGCGCGACGATGCCCGTCTGGGAGTCGGTTCTCGCCGCCGAAGCGAGCCTCCGGGCCGGCCTCGCCGAGCTCGAGGTCGCGACGGTGGAGCTTGACCCGGCCGAGCTCGTCGGGGTGAATACCGTCGATGACCTTCGAGGCCTCCGGTGACCGTTACGACAGGTGGGTGGGCCGCTATCTCCCCGAGCTCGCTCCGGCGCTCGCCGACGCGGCGGGCGTGCGGCCGGGCCAGCGCGCGCTCGACGTCGGCTGTGGCCCGGGCGGGCTGACGCAGGAGCTCGTCGCCCGGCTCGGGCCCGGGAGCGTCGGTGCGATCGACCCGTCGGAGCCGTTCGTCGCCGCATGCCGCGAGCGCAACCCCGGTGTCGACGTCCGGCTCGGAGTCGCCGAGGAGCTGCCCTTCGCCGACGGCTCGTTCGACGCCGCGCTGGCCTCGCTCGTCGTGTCCTTCATGCGGGATCCCGTGCTTGGCTCGCGCGAGATGGCCCGCGTCGCAGACGTCGTCGTGGCGTGCGTGTGGGACGTCGGCGACGGGATGGAGATGCTGCGGGTGTTCTGGGAGGCCGTGGCCGCGATCGATCCCGGCGCGCCGGGCGAGAAGGGCATGATCGGGACCCAGGCCGGGGACCTCGGCCGCGTCTTCCGCGAAGCCGGCCTCGGCGGAATCGAGGAGGGAGCCCTCGACGTTGGCGCGTACTACTCCGGCTTCGACGACTGGTGGGAGCCGTTCGAGTTCGGGATCGGCCCGGCGGGCTCGTACTGCGTCTCGCTCGACGACGAGCGCCGGTCCGCGCTGCGCGAGGAGTGCCGGGCGCTGCTCGGCGACCCGCAGGGCCCGTTCCGCGCGAGAGCGCGAGCCTGGTACGCCGTCCGGAATCCCTAGTGCTCATGAGCACTAGCGCATCGCGACGACGGCCTCGCGGTCGGCGCCGGTGCCGACGAGCGTGACCTCGACCTCGAGCTCGCGTTCCACGAACGCGACGTACGCGAGCGCGGCCGCGGGCAGCCCGCCGTCGAGCGGCTCCTCCCAGCCGGGCAGCGTCTCGTACACGGGGCGCGCGTGATGGAAGTCGCTCTGGTGCGCGGGGAAGTCCTGCGTCTCGGTCCCGTCGGCGAGGCGGTAGTGCGTGCAGACGGGGATCGCGGCGAAGTTCGAGAGCACGTCGAGCTTGGTCAGCGCGAGCGACGTGATCCCGTTGACGCGCACGGCGTAGCGGAGCGCGACGAGGTCGAGCCAGCCGCAGCGCCGCTCGCGCCCGGTCACGGTGCCGACCTCGTGCCCCAGCTCGCGCACGCGCTGCTGGTCGGGGCCCTCGATCTCGGTCGGGAACGGCCCCGCGCCGACCCGGGTCACGTACGCCTTCGCGACGCC
>Ga0335080_10005415_pt1 | contig 13129 bp, 11 predicted proteins | sample Lox_Sample_34_FD_206720 | JGI IMG/M metagenome (GOLD analysis project Ga0335080, IMG submission 206720) | Soil microbial communities from Loxahatchee National Wildlife Refuge, Florida, United States - Lox_Sample_3.4 | ecosystem: Environmental > Terrestrial > Soil > Wetlands | place: USA... | reverse complement strand
ACGAACCAGGCGAATACTTACACGGCTGGCCAGAAGCAAACCTTCGTCCACAACGGAACGAATGCCGGCCTGAGCCTCTCGGCGGTGAACAACGACCCGTCCTCGTTGACCGAAGGCGATATCTGGTACGAGGCTCTGGCGAATCAACTCAAGGTCTATGACGGCACCACCAAGCAAGTCGTCATGTACCAGAGTACGCGCGCGTCATTAGCGCAGTTGAACAACGGTGCTCCTGCGGCGGGACAGGTGCCGTATACGGACGGGGCGAACGTTCAGTGGCTCAATCCGGGGACGGCGGGATGCTATTTCGCGATCAACTCGACCCCAGCACCGTTCTGGGACTCGAATCTCTGTTCCTCAGCCGGAAATCTGACCTACGGCGGAACGATCACGGCGACCAAGTTTATCGGGACCGGACCTTACTACCTGCAAACGATCACCCCAGGGGGGTCGCCATCTCTTCCCGGAAGTGGCCAGTCGGCGTTCGCAGTCAGCACAGACGGAAATTTCTATATCTCAAAACTCAACGCATCGTTTGGTCAAGTTCCATTCTTCAGCGGAGCGGCAGCGGCAGATCAGATCATTGTTGGAGCCAGCGCAGGAGCGACTCAGACCGACACGCTCTCTGACTGCCAAGATACGACCGGAAACCACCTGAACTACACGGCCAGCACGCACCTGTTCTCTTGCGGGACAAGTACAGGAATTGGCTTTGCTCTAACGACAGGACACTTGGTGGCTGGTGTTGCCGGAGTAGCGGCGGATGCCGGGACGGACTTTACTCTAAATACGAGCACTCACACGCTGGCGACGGGAGCGAGCGCCATCACGAACCTGTCAGCATCTCCTGCGGCAACGGGCTTAAAAATTCCGACCTCTGCAGGCGCGTCTCCCACGGTGGACGGAAACATTGCGGTCAATTCGACTACGCACACCCTGGCTTATGGATGCAACGGTGCCACATGCACGGCTACCCAAACGATCGGCTCCGGCACAGCGACGATGACCACGGCTGGAATCAGCACGGGCGCATGCGGGACGACAGTGACAGTGGCGGCGACAGGAGTACTCACGACGGACACGATCAATGTGTCGCGCAATGCCGCGGCGACCATTGGGAACGGCGGCGGTCTTACGTTGAACTGGTGGGTCACGTCCGGGAACGTAAACTTTAACTACTGCAACTCGTCCGCAGGGACGATCACACCTACGGCGATGACGGTCAATTGGAATGTTACGAGATGAAGCGGCTACTCCTCGTTGTGTTGGCGCTGTGCGGAGCGGCACACGCTCTGACTTCGTACACCGTGACTCCCTCGTCCCTGACTTTTGCCAGTCAAGTTCCAGGTACGACTTCCGCAGCAAAAACCATCACCATTCAAAACACCGGAAACACAGGACTGACGATCAACTCGATCACGATTTCCGGTAATCAGCCAAGCGCCTTCAATAAGACGACTACCTGCGGCTCAGTATTGCTGGTTAGCTTGAGTTGTCAGGTATCGGTGACCTTTTCCCCGACCTACATTTCTCCGATGTCGGCTACGCTGGTACTGAACATCGACATTCTTCCCAATACCAACGTGCCGTTGTCCGGGATCGGTGGACCGTCAGGGATGGTGCTCTATCCTTCCGGCTCCGCTCCCAAGCGCCAGATCAACATATTCAGCGGCCCCATCAACACGAGCAGTACGGCTTACAACCACCTGATCGGCGCGGGGTCGATTCTCGGCTCATTTCCTCCAGGGCAGTATTTCACCGGAGTGACGCACACGCTCAATCTTGGCTGCACGGCGGCGAATTGCACGGGAGCCAACGGGACGTATATCGATCACGTCAATGCGACGGGTGGAATTGCAGGAGGAGCGTGTCCTGCTCCAACCTTCAACGTTGGGAGCACGGATATCGATGTCATCGTGAACAATGTCGGCTCTCTGGGCTACATCAACAATTTCATCATCGCGGCAGCATCTTACGGAGCCCTGGCGGGGAACACGGTCACTCCGCAGTATCTCTGGTCGCTGGACTGGGCGAGAAATCTAGACTCAGACTGCGTTCATCCCGACCCATCGCTCACTCGTGTCAATAGCGCGTCTTATTTTCAAGGGGACTACATCTGCTTTGGCGGGACATTTCCGAACTGTTCGGGTGGGAATTACTGGCGGCAGAACAACGTGTGCGCGGTGGCCGATGGGATCTCGACGGACGCACGCTGCGCGGTTGCTGTGTCTCCTCCGGGATGTCTTGGTGCGGGGACGACGCCCTGCAACGACGGCGCGGCGCAGTGGGTTAAGCAAACGGACGCTCCCGCTCTCGACGGATGGTGCGACAACAACTATCCGGGGGTTAACTGCGCGTACCTAGTCCTGAACGGTGCGGCGAATGTGACCTCAAATATCGCTACGGTGACTGTCACGGCTCCGCCTTCTTACGTTGTTGGCGCGAACATCACTGTCGCCAACGCGAGCACGACGCTCTACAACTGTGTTAATTGTGCGGTCAGTGGAATCCAGACCACCGTGCCGTATCAGGTCTCCTACCACCTGACTCATGCGAACAGTTCCGACACCCTGACCTTCAACGGCCACACATGCAACACGAACAACGCTCCTGCGGGATGCACGTATGGAGCACACGTCGTCAATCTGCAAACGCTCACGGCGGCGCCGTACAGCCTGAGTTCAAGCGCGGCCTTGACCATCCTGCAAACGTCTCTCCCGATTCCGTGGGAGCAACAGCGCCGGGTGTGGCAAAACTTCATGTTCGCTTCGATTGACGCGCACTACAAAAACTCCTTGGGCTACGCTCGTCTCGGGCCGACCAAGGGCGGAGAGGCGGATCAGAGCGGTGTGGCAAGTTGGCCGTTTTACTCTACGCACCAGTACACGACTTACGAAAAGTCTCTGTACCAGTTTCAGGGGGCGAATGGATGTGGAACGGACTTCGCCTGTGGCGCGAATCTGAATACAAATCCTGACACCGAAGCGGCCTACGCGAACGCGAATAACCTTGGCTTCGACAACAACGCTCAAGGCACGAACCATGCTTACACGCTCGATTGCTATTCGAGCCCATCCTCCGCGACCGCATGCGGAACGACGTACAACGCTGGACTCCCTCTGAGCGGCAAACTCTACCACGGCGGCAACTGGGCGAACGAGTTTGCCGGATTCCCGACGATGGCGAATGGGCAGAAACCAACGAACACTCTCCAGACCACGCAGGACAGCACGCCGGGAAGTAGTCCGGGGAATTGCTCGATCGGGACATGCTCGGCTGGAGGGTGCTCGTCTCCGGGCGTAACGGGGTCAATGTCGCAAGACCCTCACTGCGTGAGTACCACATTTCCTCTTCCAGGTGGTTATCCGGGAAATCTGGTTCTTGGCAAACAATACCTCGAAAACAATCAGGAAGAATATTTTTGCGATGCGGCCCTGACGGCGGACTCGCGCTACACGTCCCTGCCTTCTTCGGTATGCCCAACGCTTTACTCCCAGACGATCTATCAGACGCCTTACCAGCTCGCACACCAGGCCTTTCTTGCTGGGTCAAATATCGCTCCAGTCTTCACCAGCGCGGATAGTGCAATCTTTACTCTGAACGCTTTCAATACGTTCACGGTGAGCGCGACAGGAACTCCTACTCCAGCCTTTACGATTATTGGCGGAACTGTGCCGACTGGCTTGACCTTCTCAGATAACGGAAACGGGACGGCGACGTTGAGCGGAACTCCCACCGTGGCGGCGGTGACCAGCCTGACGTTTAAGGCAGCGAATGTGGCTGGCTCCGTGAATCAGATTTTTGTTCTGACGATCATCGGGGGAAATACGCAAGGCACAGGCAGCGGATCGGGGAACTTCTCCATCGGTTTTGTTGCATCTCTGGGCAACCTGTATTGCGCTCTCGGGGATATCCCGTTCTTTGGGTCTACGGATGGTCCAGCTACTCTCCCAACCTCGTGTATCTACACGGCGCTGATCGGGTCACCGTCTGCCGGGACAATCCATAACGTCGTAACGGCGACCGACTTAACGAACTGCTTCGCCGGAAACTCCTCCTGTCCAGGGAGCACTCCAGTCTGCGGAGATGTGCTGTCACTCCAGGCCGGGGCATCCTTCGCTGGGGTCTTTACTCTGGGTTCATGGGCAGCTTGCAACTCCGCGGCGTGGCTAACCATCGAGACTTCGGCGCCGGGGAGCCTGACGCCTGAAGGCACGCGCATCAACCCGTCTTACGCCGGGGTGATATGTACTCCCGTCAACGGGCTTTGCACAACGGGACTGATCGGTCGGCCGGCGTTTGGCGGCGGTATCTCGAATGTCATGACGCAGATCATCACGAACAACGTGAACCAGCCGGCGATCACCTTTGCGGCGAACGTTAGCCACGTGAGATTTATCGGAACTGAGATCACGCGAGTGACTGGCGGGGCAACGGCGGCTCTGCTGGCGTTCACGGGGCCAAACGACCACATCATATTCGACCGGACGTGGATACACGGCACTGAGACGGACGAGACCAGAAGGTCGATGGATTGGAACGGGGTCAACTACGCGGCGATTGTAGATTCTTATCTGGACGATTTCTTCTGCCTCTCGCCGGGGACGTGTACCGACTCGCAGGCAGTCTCGTGGGGCGGTGGAAACCCGCTGGTGACGGATGGGACGTACAAACTGGAAAACGACTTCCTTGAAGCGGCGGCGGAGAACATCGAGAACGGCGGAGGTACGGCCGCATTTGTTCCCGGAGACATCGAGATTCGCGAGAATCACCTGTTCAAGCCTCAAACGAAAAACCCCGCGTCCCCAACCTATGACGGCGGAGTGGGTGGGCATCCTTGGTTGGTCAAAAATATCTTCGAACTCAAGAATGCCCAGCGCGTGCTCTTTGAAGGAAACATCCTTGACAATCTCTGGGAAGGGTTTGGTCAAAACGGCAACGCTATTACACTTACTCCGAAGAATCCGACTCCCAACCTATGCGCGGTGTGCGCCGTGCAGGATGTGACCATTCGCTACAACGTCGAGCACAACGTCACCCAGTGGGCCACGATATCAAACGTCGCATCGGGAACCTCGTGGGCCACGGCAGGGCAGAGATATTCCATTCACGACCTCATCGCTGATGGCGTCATGTACCAGTACCGCAACGGCGGGACGCTGAACGACTTTGAGATAAGTAGCAGTTACGTGACGGGGAATACCGAGCCAACGACCCTTCCGCTCAACAACGTCACCATCAACCACATCACAGTCGTGGAGCAGTCGGGACAGACGTTCTCGGGCATGTTCAACATTCGCGGGATTCCTGCGGGGAACGCACAAGGCACACCGCAAATGTCAGCGATCAACTACACGAATGATCTGCAAGCGACGGGAACTGCTGTCTTCAACGCAACCGGAGGCGGGTCCGACAACTGCATCGTCGGCCATCTCCTGCAACCTGTGAACATTACGACGTATTGCTGGACCTCAAGCTCTCTTACCGGGAACACATTCGTCGTCCAGTACACAGGCTCGAAAACGTGGCAGTCCGGCAATTTGTTCCCGGCTAACTGGGCAGCGGTCGGGTTCGTGAATTACAACAACGGCTTACCTGGCGGAGATTTGAGGCTATGTACTGGGGCCGGAGTACCGGACCCAAGTTGCGTTGCAGGAAGTATTTATGCCGGGACGGGTACTGACGGGAAAAACCCCGGCGCAAATGTTTCTCTGGTATTGAGTTACACGAATCAGGCACAATGAGCAGGAGAGGACAAACGATGAAACTAAACGCGCTGTTTCCCCCAACATCCGCGCTGAAACTCCTGGGCAACAACCCGTATCTCAACGCCGCGGTCATTAAGATCGATTGGTCGAGCTTCGACAAAGGGACGGGGAAGTACGATTTCTCCGCGACCGATAAGGTGGTCGATCAGTGGAAGAATGCGGGCAAGAACGCCGCGCTGGTGTGCTGGGCAGTGTCGAACTCTGCCGCTCCGCCCTACGGCAATGCTTCCACGCCTCAGTACATTTGGGACGCTTTGGGTCCGATCAACTACGCCAACTTAGAGACGCAGGCTGGAACACAGCGCATTCCGAACTACCTGTCGCCGATCTGGGCGCAGCACTACAAAGCGGCAATGGCCGCTCTGGACGAGCACTACTCTGGAGTGCTTGACTACATCCGTTTCGGGCTCGGCCACGGAGGAGAAACCATCCCTGGCGCCAACTGGCAATCTGGGCTACCGAAGGCTTGGGGTATCACGGTCAATTCGTGGATGTCCTATCTCGCCGGCATGTTGCAATTCGAGGGGGCACTCAAAGGTTCTCCGTGTCTCGTTGGAATTACGCCGATGGGGAATCCTTCGACGCAAGTTCCCGATTTCATTGCCTCCGTAGCCGCGCCTCTTGGGATTGGCTTCGGATCGCAAGGGCTCGAGTCCTCAGACTTGACGGCGAAGATCACGACAGCGGACTGGAAAGCGCTGTTCGCCAAGTACAAGCAGGTTCCGCACGAACTCCAGACTGTCGGGCAGTCGTGCCCTTCGGGCTCAAACTGTCCCGGCAACGACGGCTTGACCGGACCTCTGCCGCCACTGCTGGCGTTTGCAAAGAAAAATCTCTGCACGATCTGCGAAATCTACACGGACGACTGGCTACTGGCCTTCGACCCAAACTATCCCGGATACAAGCAGTACGGCGCGGCTTACGCGGCAGCGATCAAGGCGGCAGCGCAATGAAAGCAGGAGAGGCCAAAGTCGGCATGAGAGTGCGGTTAACGATTCCGATCACGGAGTATGCCCAGCGCTTCAACTTGCAGCCGGGAGCGTTGGCAACCATAACGCGAATCGTGGCTCAGAACGAAGGGGCGACGGTGGATGCGGTGAACGTGCATCCCGACTCTTACGCTGAGGGCTGGGACTTGCCGATACCTACTTACGGACTGGAGGCAACTTGACTGATTTCATGAAGAAGATTCTCGGGATCAACTGGAAAACGAATCTGGCCGCCGTCGCAGCCTTCGTGATGGGCGTTCCGGCAGCGGTGGTAGCAATCACAAACTGGGCGCACCACGAGCCTGCCGACTGGCGCGGTGCGACTGTGGCCTTGGTGGTAGCGGCTGGGTTGGCATGCGCCAAGGACAGTTCCACGCACTCCACTGCGGCAGAAGTGCAGGCGGCCACGGACAAGCAGCCATCGAAGTAGAAATATATGGTGTTCCATATTCGTAAATTACGCGCCCACTTCGTACTTCAGGACGGGGCATGTGCATGACTATACGGCTATGTTTGACGCTGGCGGTTTGGCTGACAAGTGGCAATACCTGGTCATGGCTGGAGTGGTTGCCTTTGGCTTCTGGCTTGTGCAGCGTTCTATATCTGCTAGTGATCGCCGCCAAGAAGCAGACAGAGAAGAAATCCGAGGCCAAGGGAAAGACATTGTTGATCTCCGAATCCGCGTCCGAGTTCTGGAAAAGGGTGAGGAACAAGAACAGCGGGGGTCGCGCTAGTTGTGCCACCTCTCTCTGGTTCGCGCTGTTCTGCTTCGTGCTTGGCGGATATGGCATCAGTAAACTCCCCAAGCCCAACGTCGTGACTGAGCATGATGTTGCCATCATCCGACAGGACGAAAGTGGGGATTTCCTCTATGTAAGCCGGGAGCAACCTGGCGGAGATGTTTTTCGAGTATGTCCCGATGACAAGCTAGGCGGCGTGGACACGGCGGCGCTTCTCAGGCAAGGCGTGGGCTACATTGCAGAGCATGCGATCTGGGAGGAACACGGAATCTGTAAGAGCATCCTTAAGCCAGAGTGGGGATTCTGGTTCAAGGACAAAGAGAACAATTTCACGTACAGGGAGATCACTCATGCCCGGACCACCGAACAAATGGACCAAGGTGCAGTTGCCACCGGGAACGACCAGCGACCAAGTTCTCGCCAGCGTTAACTCAGGCACGCCAACGAATGAAGTGACGGCGGCGTTCCAAATGCAATGTGCGGACGGGAATTACCTGTTTCTTGGCTGGTACCAAAATCCATGACTCCGATGTGGTTCCAACATTCCGTACTAGGGGCCTTCCTGACGGCAGTGATGACCTTCATAGGCCGATGGATCGTCAAGCATGTGAAGGATGTCAAATTGAAACTGAATGGATATACCGCCTCAGTGCACAAGGACGAGGAGAACTCGTGAGACTGGCGTGGATTCTTTTGCTGGCAAGCGTGGCGCATGGCAACACTCCGGGCAAGCATTCGGTCACGCTGTCATGGACCGCCTCGACCACGGCTGGCGTGACCTACAACCTGTACCGTGGGACAGCGGCAGGGGTTTGTAATGGCACGCCGACGCCTTACGTCACGGGAATCAGTGGCACCAGTTACGTAGACACGACAGGCTTGAGTGACGGGCAAACGCTCTTTTACAACGTGAGCGCCGTTAAGGGAGGAGGGGAGAGCGCCTGCGATGGAGAAATCCAGGTGCTGATACCTTTGCTTCCGACTCCGCCTTCCGCATTGTCAGGTACGGCACAGTAAATAGGAGAAACCATGAAGAAAGTTCTACTCCCTGTAATTCTGCTGGCGCTCATCGTAACGTTCGGGTGCTCGGTCGCTTGGGTCTCAACTCTCGACTCAATCCTTGCGGCCGCTGCGCCGGCGCTGATCGATATCCTGCAAATCTCCGCGCTCTCGCAGGGAAAGCCCTTCAACTCCCAGATCGCCGCCAAAGTGAATGCGGATGCCGCTGCTCTCAAATCCACGGCTGCGGACTTTGCCTCCGCCAGTAACGCGGCTCAACCTGGCGCGTGCTCTCAGCTTCAAGCCGCGCTGACCACTTACGAGCAGGACTTGCCGCTTGTGCTGAGCGTGGCTAAAGTCTCGAATCCAAATACGCAGGGCAAGATCGAAACACTCTCGGCGCTCATCGTGGGAGTGTTTGGCAGCATCGAGCCTCCGGCGATCTCGGCAATGCGCGCGCAGGTAAAAGTCTCCACGCCTCCGATGAACGTGAAGGACTTTGTGACCACCTACAACGCCGTACTGGTATCACAGACCGGCGAGACGAAGGTGGATGAGGCTACGCCGAAAATGAAACTGCACTATCACAGCGGATTCGTTCGATTCATCACTCTGGGGATTGCAAAGTAGGGACCATGCGCCGACTCGTCTACATCCTGTTGCTAGGCACTGCGCTCGCTCAAACCCACACGTTTCCGGCCCTTGACACGAACAACTCGTTCACGGGGCAGGACTCATTCTCGCAGGGCATCTTTACCGGGCCAGTGGCATTCGCTGGCCTCGGTGCTTTGGTGGGGACTACGAACATCGTCTACGTGAGCGATGGGACGCCAGGGTCTAATCCTTGCTCAGGGTCGGGCTCGGGAGCGTTCGCCTTCCGTGTGGGTTCGGCTTGGACTTGCAGTGGGACCAGCGGCGTAGCACCCTCCAGCGGCATTTCCGGGCTCACTACAGGGCAAATTCCGATTGCAGGGTCGTCTACCACCCTTACGTCCTCAGTCGCCGCTCCAGTGGGCGCTATTGTGGGCACAACCGATACCCAGACGCTAACTAACAAGGCGATTGACGGTTCGGCCAACACGGTCACGAATATCAACTTAGCGACGGAAGTGACGGGGAACCTCGGCGTGTCGCACTTGAACTCTGGCACGAGCGCATCGTCGTCTACCTTCTGGCGCGGCGATGGGACGTGGGCGACTCCGGCTGGTGGCGGGACGGTAGGCGGAAGCGGGTCCACGAACTCGCTTGCTGTGTGGGCCAGTTCCAGCACCTTAACGAGTTCTTTCCTTACCGATGACGGCAACACAATCACGTCCGGTAGGGCAGTTGTGGTAAACGTCTCTACTGTCGGCAAGCAGGGTGCCAGCGCATTTATTAACAACTCTTCTACGGCCAGCCCTTGCGGTGGGTCTTCAACTTTACAGATCACAGGAACTTTCTCGATTGGATGTTCAGGACTTCAAGGTTCGACCGGACTAAGTAGCAGCGTTACATCGACAGGGAACGTCATCGGTACTTACGGAAGCATCGGGACGAACGTCTCAGGTTCGACCACGCCGCTGTCGATTGGCTTACTGGGACTGAACTATGGCGGCGCTACTTCTACGCAACAATGGGCCATCGCTGGAGTAAGTGACACGTTTGACGCAGGGAGCAGCAACAACCCGAGCCTTATTGGTGGCGTGTATGCTTCCGCTGTGACCACAGCAAATACAAACTCTGGCAACCTGACCATTCCCGTGGCGGAGGGCATTGACGTTCAATCGGGCATCAATTCAGCGGGTGGCGTGACGCTCGTCAACACTAACGACTACGGCATTCACGTCGAGTCGCCACTTTCGGCGCACGGAACTCTGACTCACCACTACGGAATCTACGTCGAGGACCAAACCACAGTAGGCGCGAGTGGGACAAATTCAGACCCGCACGGCATCGTGGTCAACGGTGGCGGCATTCAGACTACGGCGCACGCCTTCTCAACTCTTCCAACCTGCGTCTCCGCACTCGAAGGACGCATGGAAGCGGTGAATGACTCGAATACCGCGACGTGGGGCGCGACGATTGCAGGCTCCAGCACAAACCACGTGCTTGCCTATTGCGACGGCTCGAACTGGACAGTAGCCGCGAAATGACATGCCAGCACCCTCCATCATCCGAATCCAAGACTCTTCCGGTCAGGCGTGGCAGGTCGGAGTCACAAATGACGGGATTCTAACGACTACCGCTGTCGCTGGAACCGCTCCGCTGTTTCTTCTGATCAACGACATCACGATTACTCAGACGTGGCAGATGGGAGTCGAGGCTGGCACGGGGCGGTTGCAGCTTACGGCGACCACGAATCAGACGGCGCCGACTCAGTTTGTGACCGCTGCACCGAACGGGACGCTGTTTGCGATTCAGGCGTCGAATACTTTCCTGCAAACCCTGCTCGACAACTCTTGCGCCGACGTTCTCTCCGGGGTCAATTACAACCTGACCGCGCGGTTCAAGTGGATCACGCTAGTCAAGGCGCGCGCGGCTCTCGCGGGCAGACTTGCCGACCCGAATATGACGTTCTGGACCTCGGCAGAATTGAATCTCTATCTGACCGAAGCTCTCAGGACGTGGAACGCGCTCACGGAAATCTGGAACGTGGATGTCGCGTTCACGCCGTGCTCGATGGTCTGGTACGACTTTGGGACGCTGATCGGCTCCCCCAGAATGCGAACGGTGACCGATGCTTATCTCTACACGGTCATGCAGTATCACCTTTTGGAGCAATCGACTGGAGCCTTGCCGTGGGGCGGGACAAGCCAGTTCACGCTTGCCGACCTCCAGTTTGCGTTGCAGCGCGCGCAGGATGAGATGATTCAGATGGTCGATTGCAACCTGGCGAATATCTCCGTCTCGTCCAGCGTCAATTCCAGACGAACGATGTTTCAGGACAACGTGCTGGATGCAATCCGTGCTCGCTTCGTTCCCGCTGTGGGGTTAGCCAATACCATGACGCGCGAGGATACGCTAGCATTCAACAGCTTTGAGCCCGATGCCATGCAGACTCCCTCGACTCCGCAGGCATGGAGCCTGATAACCGACCCACCCTTGGGGATGGACGTGGATACCGCTCCAAACGTGCCGGGGTCGTATGATGTCATTGCCTTGCAGTCTGGGCCTACGTTCGCTCCTCCGAACCAGACGGTGCTGGGAGTTCCTGATGACTGGTCATGGGTGGCGAAGTGGGGAGCGCTAGCAGACCTTCTCGGCCGGGAGTCGGAAGCGACCGATCGCCAGCGTGCGGACTACTGCCTCAAGCGCTACCAGACAGGCTTACAAATCATGCGGCAGTCGAACTGGATCGTCCAAGGCCAGATCAACGGTGTGCCGTGCGACACGCCTTCTCTGAGAGAGATGGACGGGTTCGCTCCTGAGTGGCAGGATGACCCGAATGCGTGGCCGGGGGTTGTGACCGCAGGAATAGACTTTGCCGCGCCGTGTCCCGTGGCTTCTCCTTCGGTCCTGATGACGGTTGTAGCGAATGCTCCGGTGCCGGTCAACGATACAGACTACGTGCAAGTCTCGCGAGATGCCTTCGACGTGATCTTGGACTACGCTCAGGTGCTCGCTGCGTTCAAGATGGGTGGAGAAGACTTTGCCAGCACGAAGGATTTGGAGCAGAACTTCTTCAAATACGCTGCACAGACGAACAAGCGCCTGCTAAAGACTGGTCTGTTTGTGGACACAATCCGGTCAGAAGGGAAGCGCCAGAACGAGTATCAACCGAGGTAGTTCATGCCGACTGAGCGATTCAGGTCGAAAGAAGCGTACCGCAAGTACCGCGCGTACACACACATCCACGGCATCAAGACTCATGCGAAACGAGTCTGCATTGGGAAGAGTTGCCACACTGTAAAGCATTCGAATAAACGTAAAGGGAAGAAGCGCTCCGCACGCAAGCGATGAAAGAGAAACCCTATCTCCGCTCGCCTGATGCCGTTCGTATCGCCTTCCACGGCATCGACACGGTGCATCCTCCTGACCAGATGCCTCCGGGGCGATACCCCTACGCTCAGAACGTCCGGGCCTACCTGAAGGACGCGACCACGGGGCGAGCGACCCAAGATACCCCCGCTGAGACCCTGCCATTCTCGGTGTATAGCGTCCGCAGGCTGAACGATACGACTCCGGCTGGGCCTTTCAACGGTTTCATCCTGGTTAGCGCAGCAGGCGGCAATCTCTTTGCAGGAACGACCTCTGTAGCGTCGGGCATGAGCGGCAATCCGGTGTCTATGATTCCCTTCCGCCCAAACGCCAGCGTCCAGCCCTGGATGTACGTGGGGGATTCGATCTATCAGGAGATGCTTAAGGTCCGGTCGGATGGGCTGTGCTACCTGATGGGAGTGGCAGAGCCCCAAGCGCCTCCAACGATCAGTTCGGTCCCAGCGTCCAATCAGGTTTCCTTGCTGGGCTCGGTAACGGTCACTTACTGGGGGGACAGCCCTCACTCCGGTCCTACGGGGAACTATATTTGGAAGAATGCAGGAGACACAGGCGGGGCTGGACCGATCCGGTCATCCACGGCGCCGAATGGCGTTACGACCGGGAACTCTCTCATCTTCGATACCCCGACTCCCGGTAGCCAAGGCACGCCGATGCA
>Ga0335080_10005414_pt1 | contig 13129 bp, 7 predicted proteins | sample Lox_Sample_34_FD_206720 | JGI IMG/M metagenome (GOLD analysis project Ga0335080, IMG submission 206720) | Soil microbial communities from Loxahatchee National Wildlife Refuge, Florida, United States - Lox_Sample_3.4 | ecosystem: Environmental > Terrestrial > Soil > Wetlands | place: USA: Florida... | reverse complement strand
CCGCCGCGAGGGCGAGGTCCTGCACTGCCTCCACGCGCTGGACGCACCGGGCGGCTGCGGGCAGGGGCCGTTCTGTCCGCAGTGCGTGATCCGCAACGCGGTGCGCGAGAGCCTGCGCGGCGGGCACGTCGGCCGCCGGCGCGCGAAGGTCACGCTGGTGTCGGCCGGGCTGAAGCGGAACTACGACCTGCTGGTCTCCGCCAGCCCGATGACGTGGGGATCGGAGCCGCTGTCGCTCCTGATCCTCGAAGACGTCAGCGAGCTGACGACGCTGCGCGACATCGTTCCGATCTGCGCGAAATGCCGGCGGGTGCGGGACGACGAGGACTACTGGCAGAGCGTCGAGACGTACGTCCGGGAGCACCTGGGCGTGGACTTCTCGCACGGGGTCTGCCCGTCGTGTCACGAGGAGCTGTACGGCGAAGCCGCGGGCGCCTAGGCTGCCGCGGAGCGTTCGGAGTGAGACAGAGCCGGCGGTGGGGATTGAACCCACGACCCCTGGTTTACGAAACCAGTGCTCTACCGCTGAGCTACACCGGCGACAAACTGGTTGCGAGTTGCGAGACGCCACGTTCCGAGACCCCACCCTACCGCCAGATCGCGAGCTCTCGCAACTCCGCGTCTCGCAACTGTCCTGGCAATGCCCTGGGCCGGACTCGAACCGGCACGGATTTCTCCACCACCCCCTCAAGATGGCGTGTCTACCAATTTCACCACCAGGGCCGGGCAGCGATGAAAGCTAGCGGCCCGGCGCAAAAGGCGTCAACTTGACGGCCATGCCCCGCAAGAAGCCCGCCACCCGCCGCAAGACGGTCCCGGCGCGGCCCGCGACCTCGGTCGAAGCCTATCGCGCCATCCTCGACTCGACCGCCGACGGGATCCTGGTGGCCGACGGGCAGGGCCGGATCGTCAACTTCAACCGCAAGTTCGTCGAGCTGTGGCGGATTCCCGACGCCGTCATGGCGACGGGCGACGACGACCTGGCGCTCGCCACGGTGCTCGATCAGCTCACCGACCCGCAGGGATTCCTCGACAAGGTCCACGCGCTCTACCAGTCGCCGGACGCCGAGAGCTTCGACGAGCTCCGGTTCAAGGACGGGCGCGTGTTCGAGCGTTACTCGCAGCCGCAGCGCGAGAACGGCCGGACCACCGGGCGGGTGTGGAGCTTCCGCGACGTCACCGAGCGGCGGCGCGCGGAGGCCGCGCTGCAGGAGAGCGAGGCCCGCTACCGGCTGGTGTCCGACAACATCGTGGACGTCATCTGGACGGCCGACCTCCAGCTGCGCGTCACCTACGTGAGCCCGTCCGTCGAGCGGGTCACGGGCTACACCATGGCGGAGCTGAAGCAGCTGCCTCTCGGCCGCCTGATGACGCCTGCCTCGGCGGACGCCGCGCGCGCCAACCTGGCCGAGGCGCTGGCGGAGAACGCGGCGCGCGGCCGGGTCGGCGGCCGCACGATGGAGGTGGAGATCGTCCGCAAGGACGGCTCGACGCTGTGGGCGGAGCTCAAGATCAGCTTCCTACGCGACGCCGCCGGCGTGGCGCGCGGCATCCTGGGCGTGGCGCGCGACATTTCCGAGCGGCGGCGGGCCGAGACGGCGCTCCGCTCCGTGGTGGTCGGGACGGCGTCCGCCACCGGAGAGGAGTTCTTCCGCACGCTCGTGCAGCACCTGGCGACGGCCTTGGGCGTGCGATGGGCCCTGGTGGGCGAGCTGGTCGAGCCGGAGTGCAAGCGGGTGCGATGCCTGGCGAACTGGGGGGACGGGCGCTTCGGCGAGCCCTTCGAGTACGACCTCGCCGGCTCGCCGTGCGAGCACGTGGTGACCGGCGACCACGTGGTGGCGTATCCCGAGCGGCTCCGGGAGCGGTTTCCCGCCGACCCGCTCCTCGCGCGGCTCCAGGCGGAGGCGTACGTCGGCACCGCCCTGCGCGACTCGACGGGGCGGCCCCTCGGCAACCTGGTGGTGATGCACGACGCCCCGATCCGGCGCCTGGAGCTGGCCGAGTCGCTCCTGCCGGTGTTCGCCACGCGCGCCGCCGTCGAGCTGGAGCGCCGGCGCACCGAGCAGCGCCTGTCGCTGCAGAGCGCGGTGATGGAGTCCACCGCGAACGCCGTCGTGATCACGGCCCCCGACGGATCCATCGAGTGGGTCAACCCGGCGTTCACGCGGCTCACGGGCTTCAGCGCCGCGGAAGCCGGCGGGCGGAATCCGCGCATCCTCAACTCCGGCAAGCAGTCGAAGGCCTTCTACGCCGACCTGTGGCGCACCATCCAGGACGGGAAGGTGTGGCGCGGGGAGATGGTCAACCGCCGCAAGGACGGCTCGCTCTACACCGAGCGGATGACCATCACGCCGGTGCTCGAGTCGTCGGGCAGCGCGGGCACGTCGGTGATCCGCCACTTCGTCGCCGTCAAGGAGGACGTGACCGCCCTCAAGCAGATGGAGGACCAGCTGCGCCGGGCGCAGCGCATGGAGGCGGTGGGCCGGCTGGCGGGGGGCGTGGCCCACGACTTCAACAACCTGCTGCAGGCCATGCTCGGCCTCACCCAGCTCTCCCGGCTGCACGACGACGGCGAAGGCTCCGAGGAGCGGCAACTGGAGCTGGAGCAGCTGCTGCGCCGCGGCGCGCAGCTCACCCAGCAGCTGCTCCTGTTCTCGCGCCGCGAGGAGCCGAAGGCCGAGCGGTTCGACCTGAACGACGGCATCCGCGAGACGGCGAAGCTCCTCCGCCACCTGCTGCGCGCCAACGTGTCGCTCGTCTTCGAGCTGTCGCAGGAGCCGCTGCCGGTCGAGGCGGACCGCGGCCAGATCGGGCAGGTGTGGATGAACCTGGCCGTGAACGCCACCGACGCGATGCCGGAGGGAGGCACGCTCACGGTGCGCTCCGGCCGCCGGGGCGACGCCGACGTCTGGTTTTCGGTCAGCGACACGGGCCACGGCATTCCGGAGGACATCCGCGACCACATCTTCGAGCCGTTCTTCACCACCAAGGGCGACCAGAGCGGCACCGGGCTCGGCCTGGCGGTGGTGCACGGCATCGTGACGCAGCACGGCGGCGAGGTGGAGGTGACGAGCGCCGTAGGCGCCGGCACCACCTTCCGCGTCGTGCTGCCGCGCCGGCTGGACGACGCGGCGGCCAGCGCGCCGGCCGACAACGAGTCCGCGCGGCTGCCCCAGGGCGACGGCGAGCGCGTGCTCCTGGTGGAGGACAACGATTCGGTGCGCCGGGCGTTCGAACGGCTGCTGGTGCGCCTGGGCTACGCCGTGAAGGCCGCCTCGAGCGCCGAGGAGGCCGACCAGCTGCCCGCGGCGGAGCCGTTCATGCTGCTGCTCACCGACATGGTGCTGCCGGGCATGTCGGGGGCCAGCCTGGCCACGCGCCTCCGGGCGCGGTGGCCCGCGCTCAAGGTGGTGTTCATGTCGGGGTACACGGAGGACGAGGCGCTCAGGAAGCGCGCGGCCGACGGCGAGGTCCGCTTCCTTCAGAAGCCCGTGGACCTGCTGACGCTGGCGCGCGAGGTGCACGACGCGCTGGCGGAGAGCAGACAGGAGTGATTCGGCAGGCAGAACAGTTGCGAGACGTCGAGTCGCGAGCGGTTGCGAGTCTGGTGTTGCGAGTGTGCAGGTGAGCGATCAGAACCGCCGGCTGGACTCCCCCTCACCGCTCCGATCTCGCGACCGCTCGCAACTCCACGTCTCGCAACTACCCTGATCTCTCGCCTCTCACGTCTACTAACTCGGCGCCGGCAGCAGCGGCTCGACCGTATCCCGCAGCTGCTCGACGGTGAACGGCTTGTCGAGCGTGGCTACGGCACCGCACGCGGCGGCCATCTTCAGCACCTCGTCGCGGGGCTTGTAGCCCCCCCCGGAGATCACCAGGACGGGCACCTTGAGCTCGAGCTGCTGGATGCGCACCAGCAGCTCCATGCCGTCCATGTCGGCCATGTAGACGTCGCTGATGATGAGGTCCACGGGGCTCGACTCGAGGAGGCGCAGCGCCTCCTTGCCGTCGGCGACGTCCCAGACCTTGTGGCCCATCTTCGTGATCACCTTGCGAACCACGGCACGCACGTCCGCGTCGTCGTCAACCACCAGTACATGAGCCACGGTCACCTCGCCGCCGCGCGAGGCCGCGGGCATCCGCCGGCGGGCCGCGTGGCCTGCGCGTATGATAGGGCTGTCAGGGGCGATCGCGCGAGGGCGCTCACCGCCGGTCGAGCACCTCGCGCACCTTGGCGCTGAGCGCGCGCGGCGTGAACGGCTTCTGCAGGTACGGCATCCCCTCGTCCAGCACCCCGTGCCGCACCACCGCGTCGTCCGTGTACCCGGAGATGTAGAGCACCCGGACGTCCGGACGCTCGCCCGCGAGGCTCTCCGCCAGCTCGCGGCCGGTCATCCCGGGCATCACGAGGTCGGTGACCAGCAGGTGGATCCGGGCCTCCTCGCCTCGGGCCATCTCCAGCGCCGCCTGGCCGTCCGGCGCGCGCAGCACGCGGTAGCCCTTCTGCGCCAGCACGTCCGAGACCACCGCGCGCACCGACGGATCGTCCTCGGCCAGGAGGATCGTCTCGCGCCCGCCGGCCACCGGCGGCGGCGCGGTCGCCGGGACCGCGGAGTCGAGCGCCGCCTCCACGCGCGGCAAATAGATCTTGAACGTCGTCCCGCGCCCCGGCTCGCTGTACACCCACACGTACCCGCCGCTCTGCTTGACGATGCCGTAGACCGTCGCGAGGCCGAGCCCGGTTCCCTTCCCCTGCTCCTTGGTGGTGAAGAAGGGCTCGAAGATGTGGGTGAGCGTCTCCGCGTTCATGCCGACGCCCGTGTCGCTCACCGCAAGCATCACGTACGGGCCCGGGGTCGCTCCCGCGTGATCCCGGGCGTACTCCTCGTCGAGGTGCACGTTGGTCGTTTCGATCGTCAGCTTGCCGCCGCTCGGCATGGCGTCGCGGGAGTTCACCGCGAGGTTCAGGATGACCTGCTCGAGCTGCCCGGGATCCGCCCGCACCGCGCCGATCGCGGGCGCCAAGGCGTACTCGAGCTTGATATCCTCGCCGATCAGCCGGCGCAGCATCTTGTCCAGCGTCTCGGCGACCTCGTTGAGGCTCAGGACCTTCGTCTGGAAGACCTGCTTGCGGCTGAAGGCCAGCAGCTGCCGGGTGAGCGCCGCGGCCCGCAACGCCGCCGCCTTGATCTCCTCGACGTCGGGGCGCTTCGGGTCGTCGGGGCCGAGGTCTTCGAGCAGCAGGTCGCTGTAGCCGGTGATGGCCGTGAGGACGTTGTTGAAGTCGTGCGCGACCCCGCCGGCGAGACGGCCCACGGCCTCGAGCCGCTGCGCCTGACGGAACTGGGCTTCGAGGCTCCGCTGCTGGGTGACGTCCTCGATGACGCCCTCGTACCACTCGACCCGGCCCTCCGGGTCGCGCACGGTGCGTGCGCTGACCCGAACGCTGATGACGCTGCCGTCCTTACGCTTCCATTGGGCCTCGCCCTTGACCTGATCCCGCGTCTCGATTTCGGCCACCAGTTTGGCGCGCTCAGCCGGGTCGACGTAGATGTCCCGCCCGATGTCCAGGCGCAGCAACTCCTCGGCCCAGCCGTATCCGAGCAGCTTGATGAGCGCCGGGTTGACGGTGAGGAAGTGGCCGCTCGGCGCCGACCGGTAGATGCCGACGGGGGCGTGCTCGATCAGCCCGCGAAACTCGGACTCCGACCGTCGCAGTTCATGCGCCGCCAGCTCGCGCTCGGTGACGTCTTCCCCAATGCTCACGACGCCCACGATGCGATCGCCGCTCTCCCGCCGCAGCGTGTTGCTCCACTGGATCTCGCGCAGCCCGCGGTCGCAGGTGACGATCGCGTTCTTGAACTGCCTCGGCAGCTCTCCCGACGCCATCGCGCGGGCGAACACCTCCCGCGCCGGGCTCCCGGGCGGCAGGAAGGTCGTCAGGTAGTCGGCGCCCACCACCTCTTCCCGGCTGCAGCCGGTCAACTCCAGGAAGAAGTCGTTGCAGTACGTGATCCGGCCGTCCCGGTCCAACTCCAATCCGATCAAGTGCATCCGGTCAAACACGGACCTGAAGCGCTGCTCCGACCTGCGCAGCGCCTCCTCCGCCTGCTTGCGCCGCGTGATGTCGCGGGAGATGCCGAACGTGCCGATGATCGTGCCGTCGGGGTCGCGCAAGGGAAGCTTGGTGGTTGAGACCCAGGCGCTGGGACGATCGGGCCAGGTCTCGAACTCCTCCAGGTCCACGACGGGCTCACCCGTGCGCATGACCTCCCGCTCCGTCTGCAGCGCGGCCTCCGCGTGCTCCCGGGCGAACAGGTCGAAGTCCGTCTTGCCGACCGCCTCGTCGGGATCGGCGAGGCCACTGTGCTGGGCGCAGGCGCGGTTGACCCGCAAGAACCGGCTCTCGAGGTCCTTGAAGTAGATCGTGTCGGGAATGGTCTCCATCAGCGTGTTCATCAGGAACCGCTCCCACCGCAGCGTCTCCTCAGCGGCCTTGCGCTCGGTGATGTCGAGGGCGACGCCCGCCACGCGCCGCACGATCCCCTGGGCATCCTTCACCCCGACCGCGCGCGCCAGGATCCATCGCTCCCCGCCATCCGGACGCTGGACCCGAAACTCCTGCGAGGAGCCCTCCGCCCCGCTCCGGATCGCGTCGAGCTCCGCGCGCAGGCGGGGCCGGTCCTCCGGATGCAGCGCCGCGACGAACGACATCGGATCGTCGTACAACGTCTGGCAGGGGCGGCCGAAGATCGTCTCGTAGGCGGGGCTGACGTACAGCGTCTGGGAGCCGTCCGCCGTGAAGAGATGGTAGACCTCCTGGATGCTGTCGGTGATCTGGCGGAGGTGCTCCTCGCGTTCGCGAAGCGCCGTCACCGCTTCGGCCTCCCGACGGCGATGGGCGTGCTCGTCCAGGGCGTGCCGCACGGCCATCGGCAAGCGCGCGAGACGATCCTTCGTGACGTAGTCGGCCACGCCCCCCTTCAGGCATTCCACCGCCGCCTCGTCACCCAGGGATCCCGTCACGAGCAGGAACGGCAGGTCCCGGCCGACCTTGCGCATGCACGCCAACGCGTCCATGCCGGTCCAGCCGCCGAGGTTGTAGTCGGACAGCACGATGTCGTAGTCGCGGCCGCGCAGCGCGGCTTCGAGGTCGGGAAGGGTCGCCACGACGTCCACCTGGGGATCGAGGCCGCCCCGCCGAAGCTCGATCACGCTCAACTCGACGTCGGCCGGCTGGTCCTCGACGCACAGCACGCGCAGCCGCGGCCGGTCCGCCGAGGCGGGCGGCGCCCGCCGCGCGGCCTCACCGGCCGGCCTTCCGGCCTCGCGGGCTTTACGCTTGCCGGCCATGCGTCATGGGAGGCGGCTCGTTGACGACCAGCCAGTAGAGGCCGACCTGCTTCACGGTCTCCTGGAACTGGCCGAAGTCCACCGGCTTCTGGATGTAGCTGTTCGCGCCGAGCCGATAGCTCGTGACCAGGTCGCGCTCCTCCTTCGACGAGGTCAGCACCACCACCGGCAGGGTCCGGGTGCGCTCGTCGGCGCGGACGGCGCGCAGGACCTCCAGGCCGTCCACCTTCGGGAGCTTGAGATCCAGCAGCACGAGCCGCGGCAGCGATCCGCCGGATAGCGCGGTACGCCCGGCGAGGCCGAACAGGTACGCGAGCGCCTCCGCGCCGTCCCGCGCCACCCGCACCCGGTTGGCAACCCGGTGCGACTCGAGCGCGCGCAGCGTCAGCTCCACGTCGGCCGGGTCGTCCTCGACCAACAGAATGTCCGCGTCATCCTGACTCACGTCGCATCTCCGCGCCCGAGGGTGAAATAGAATGTGGCGCCGTGATCCAGCTCGCCCTCCGCCCAGACGCCACCGCCGTGCTTGCGGACGATTCGCTGGACTGTGGCGAGACCGACGCCGGTGCCTTCGAACTCGTCCTGCCGGTGCAACCGCTGGAAGATGCCGAACAGCTTGCCGACGTACTGCGGGTCGAAGCCGACGCCGTTGTCCCGGACGTACACCACGGGCGGGCCGTCCGCCGGCGTCTGTCCGATCTCGATGATCGCCGGGTCGCGGGGGCCGGTGAACTTGACGGCGTTCGCCAGCAGGTTCGCGAATACCTGGCGCACGAGGCCGGGATCGCACGCCACGCTCGGCAGGGCGCCGATCCGCCACTCCACGCGCCGGCCCTGGGTCGCCGGCCGGAGATCCTCGACCGCCGCCCGCGCGAGCTCGCCCAGGTCCGACGTCCGCACGGCCAAGCCGTGCCGACCCACCCGCGACAGGTTCAGCAGATCGTCCACCAGCTGGCCCATGAACCGGGTGCCTTCGCGCACCCGGTCGAGATAGTGCCGGCCGGTCTCGTCGAGCCGCGCGGCGTAGTCGTCGAGCAGGATCTTGGCGAAGCCGTCGGCCTGGCGGAGCGGGGCCCGGAGATCGTGCGACACCGAATACGTGAAGGCCTCGAGCTCGGCGTTGATGGCCTTGAGCTCGGTCGTCCGCTCCTCGACCCGCCGCTCGAGCTCCGCGTTGAGCCGCCGGACCTCCGCCTCGGCGCGCTTGCGCTCGGTGATCACGTCGAACACGGCGACGAAGTGCCCGCGCGCCGGAGAGTACACCGAGATGGCAAACCACAGCTGCAACGCCTGCACGAACATCTCGAAGCGCTCCGGCGGCCCTCCGGCCGCCACCCGGCCGTAGATCTGGAACAGGCCCGGGTCCGACTCGCGGATACCGGGAATGACATCGGAAACGCACCGGCCCACGACGTTCCTGAGGCCCGTCAGCTTCTCGAAAGCCGCATTGACCGACTCGTACACGAAGTCGTGCGGGCGACCATCCACGTAGATCATGCGGCAGTACGCCAGGCCCTCCTGCATGTTGTCGAACAGCCTTCGAAAATGCGCCTCGCTCCGCCGCAGCTCCTCCGTCACCCTCTGCCGCTCGGTGATGTCCTCGACGGTGCCCTCGTAATAGCGGATGATGCCGTCCGGGCCTCGGATCGCGTGCGCACTCTCCCGCACGAAGACGCGGCCGCCGTCCGCTCTGGTCCACGCCGCCTCGAGGCCCACCACTTCGCCGTCACGCTCGATCGCCTCCCGGAACACCCGGCGGTCGTAGCCCGGCTCGAAGCCCGCGTCTTCGAGATTGCGCGCGGCCAGCGCCTCCAGCGACGGGTAGCCCAGCATCCGGAGCAGCGCCGGATTGGCGAGGAGGATGCGGCCGTCCGGCGTGGTACGGTACAAGCCGATGGTGGCGTGGTCGAAGACACCGCGGAAGCGCTGCTCGTTCTCGCGAACGGCCGCCAGCGCGCGATCCAGGTCCGCCCCGACGAACCGCGACAGCGGCACGATGGCCGCCACCACGCAGCACGCGACCGCCAGAACCGACGTGGCCGCCGCCAGTCCCGGGTTCACGCCGACCATGAGCCGCGTGGTAGCCCAGTCCACCACGAGCAAGGCCCCGATCACGATCGGGAGAAAGCGTCGCAGCAGAATCGCGCGGGCGGACGGACCCACGAAGAAACTCACGGGGGGAACGTCGGGGCCCGCGGCGGCGAGCGTTGCCGCGCCGAGCAGCAGGAAGGACACGGAGCCGGGCAGCGAGACGAGCCGGGAGTAGTCGTGGACGTACAGGGGCTCCGCGTAGGCGAAGCCAAGGCAAACGACCGCACCGACGGCGGCGGCCGCGCACGCCGCGATGCCGGCCAGACGCCGGCCGGCGCCACCGTTGAGCAGGAGCAGGGCCAGGCCAAGGAAGGCCACGCACGACGCCCCGAGGGGCGGCGAGATGCGACCGTGCCCCAGGCTCGGCGCCAACCGCTGCACGAGTCCCGCCAAGCGCCCTTCCACGCCGACCGGAAGGCCCGTCGCGTTCTGGAGGATCGTGAGCAGCGCCACCACCAGCGCCGCCGCGCCGACCACGCGGGATAGCGGAACCGACCATCGCCACGATGGTGCCAGCGCCGGGGCCAGGAGGGACAGCGCCACGCCCACCATCGCCGCCGCCACGAACGGTGAGATGGAAACAGCGCGCGGCACGAAGACCACGCTGGCCGAGCCTATCGCCCACTGGATGACGCCGAGCGTCCCTATCGCCGCCGCCGGCAGGGCAGCTGCCAGCACCGTGCGCCGCTGCCAACGCAGGAGCCTGCGCGGCACGAGTAGGGCGGCGAAGTGCGACGGCACGGTCGGTGCGGTCACAATCGGACCTTCGGCGTGAGAGACGCGCTGCAAGCCTACGGTACCACATACCGCACGCAAGAAGTAGGCTTTTGGCGTTAGGGAGGCGTTAGGGAAACCGTGGGGTGGCCATCAATTACGACTTAAGCGCTTATGTATCAACTGCTTAGTCGCATAACGCTCAGAGGGCGGGCCATCCGGGCCCGCCCTCTGCCGTCTCCAGTCTCGTTACCGCTCGCGACTCGCCGTCTCCCAACTCCCCCGCGCTCTGCGCTCTGCTATCTGACCTCTTTGAGATTGGCGTTGACCTGCTCCCAATTGACGACGTTCCACCACGCTCCGACGTAGTCGGCGCGCCGGTTCTGGTACTTCAGGTAGTAGGCGTGCTCCCACACGTCGAGGCCGAGGATCGCCGCCTTCTTCTCCATCGCGGGATTGTCCTGGTTGGCCGTGCTCATGATGGAGAGCTTGCCGGCGTCGAAGACGAGCCACGCCCAGCCCGAGCCGAACCGACCCATCGCGGCGGCCGCGAACTGCTCCTTGAACTTGTCGAAGCCGCCGAAGCTCTTGGTGATCAGCTCGGCCACGTCGCCCTTCGGCGCGCCGCCCGCGCCCTTCGCCATCAGCTTCCAGAAGGCGCTGTGGTTCCAGTGCCCGCCGCCGTTGTTGCGCACCGCGGTGCGGATGGCCTCCGGCACCTTGTCCAGCGAGCCCATGATCTCGGAGAGGCCCCGCTTCTGCCACTCGGGCGCCTTCTCGAGCGCGGCGTTGAGGTTGTTGACGTAGGCCTGGTGGTGCTTGCCGTGATGGATCTGCATGGTCTGCGCGTCGATGTGCGGCTCCAGCGCGTCGAAGGCGTACGGCAGCGCCGGAAGCGAATACGGGTAAGACATGTTAGCGTATCCTTTGTCCGGGAGTGACCGAAAGATTCCGAGGCGACGGAGTTCGCGCAACTCTGGGCCAACGGCCCGCGCCCGGTGTGCGTAACTCCCTAGATGGCTCCCAGATACACGTTCACGACCAGGGTCTCCTCCGTGCGACACACCGTCGGGTTCACCGCTCTCGCCCTGCTGGCCTCCGCCTGCCGCAAGGACGCGCCTCCGCCACGGCCCACCGTGCCCGTCATGGTCGCCTCGGTCGAGCAGCGCTCGGTGCCGCAGGAGATCAGTGCCATCGGCACCGTCACGCCGATCCAGACGGTGGCGGTGCGCGCACAAGTGAGCGGCGTGCTGACCAAGGTCGCGTTCCAGGAAGGCGACGAGGTCCAGGCGGGGCAGCTGCTCTTTCAGATTGACTCGCGGCCCTACCAGGCGGCGCTCGACCAGGCGGTGGCCAACCTCGCGAAGGACCAGGCCCAGCTGGTGAACGCCCGCCAGGAAGTGACGCGCTACCGGACGCTGGTGCAGAACGACCTGGCGACGCAGGAGCAGTTCGACCAGTTCCAGGCGAACGCCGACGCCGCGCAGGCGGCGGTGACGGCCGACTCCGCGGCGGTGCAGAGCGCGCGCCTCAATCTCGAGTACACGACGATCAGGGCCCAGATCGCCGGCCGGACGGGGAGCCTGCTGCTGCGGGAGGGCAATCTGGTGCCGGTCAACGGCGCGACGCCGCTCGTCATCGTCAACCAGATCCGGCCCATCGCGGTCAGTTTCTCGGTGCCCGAGAAGTGGCTCGACGACATCCAGCGGTTCAGCGCGCTGAGCCACCTGGCCGTGGAGATCCGTGCCTCGGACGACACGACAGCCGTGCAGCGGGGTACGCTCACGTTCATCAACAACCAGGTGGACACGACGACGGGGACGATCCAGCTGAAGGGCACGTTCGCCAACGCCGATCGCACGCTCTGGCCCGGCGAGTTCGTGGCCGTGCGCCTGGTGCTGAGCGTCGAGCGCAACGCGCTCACGGTGCCGTCCAACGCGGTGATGACGGGCCAGGCCGGCACCTACGTCTACCTCGTGAACCCGGACCGGTCGGTGAAGACGCAGGACGTGACGGTGGGCCGCTCGGCGGGCGACTTCGTGGTGATCGTGAAGGGGCTCTCCAACGGCCAGATGGTCGTGACCGACGGGCAGCTGCGGCTCGTGCCGGGCGCGAAGGTGGAAGTGCAGCACGGCGGCGACTCGGCGCACGCCGCCGCGGCGGGGGGCGGCCTGTGACGATTTCCGGGCTGTTCATCAAGCGGCCGGTCATGACCACGCTGGTCATGACGGGCATCCTGCTGTTCGGCGTGATGGGCTACAAGCTGCTGCCGGTCAGCGATCTGCCGAACGTGGACTTCCCGACCATCTCCGTCAACGCCAGCCTGCCGGGCGGGAGTCCGGAGACGATGGCCGCGGCGGTGGCGACGCCGCTCGAGAAGCAGTTCTCGACCATCGCCGGCATCGACCAGATGACGTCGAACAGCACGCAGGGCAACACCAGCATCACGCTGCAGTTCTCGCTCGACCGCGACATCGATGCCGCCGCGGCCGACGTGCAGTCCATGATCGCCAAGACGCTGCGCCAGCTGCCGCTCGGGATCCTGCCGCCGAGTTACCAGAAAGTGAACCCGGCGCAGGCCCCGATCCTCTTCCTCGCGCTCACGTCCTCCTCGCTGCCGCTGACCACGCTGGACGAGTACGCCGAGACCTACCTGGCCCAGCGCATCTCGACCGTCGAGGGCGTGGCGCAGGTGCAGGTGTTCGGCTCGATGAAGTACGCCGTCCGGATCCGCGTGGACCCGCGGGCGATGGCGTCGCGCGGTGTGGGCATTGACGAGGTGTACAACGCGATCAACAACGCCAACGTCAACATGCCGACCGGGATCCTGTGGGGCGTGCACAAGGCCTTCACCGTGCAGGCCAACGGGCAGCTCGCCGACGCCAAGGAGTTCGCGCCGATGGTCGTGGCCTACCGGAACGGCTCTCCGGTGCGGCTCGAGGACATCGCGCAGGTGGTGGACAGCGTC
>Ga0335080_10005413_pt1 | contig 13132 bp, 11 predicted proteins | sample Lox_Sample_34_FD_206720 | JGI IMG/M metagenome (GOLD analysis project Ga0335080, IMG submission 206720) | Soil microbial communities from Loxahatchee National Wildlife Refuge, Florida, United States - Lox_Sample_3.4 | ecosystem: Environmental > Terrestrial > Soil > Wetlands | place: USA... | reverse complement strand
GAGCACGCCTACCGGCCGCATTCGCATCCCACCTGGACGGTCGCCGTCGTCGAGCGCGGTGCGGCCCGGTTCGACCTGGACGCCACCCAGCAGCGCGCCGCGCAGGGCGAGCTGTTCGTGCTCGAGCCCGAGGCGGTGCACACCGGCATGGCCGCGGTCCCGGAGGGCTGGGCCTACAAGGTCCTGTACATCGAGCCGGCCCTGATAAACGAATGGGACGAGCGTGACTCGGGCCCACCCCGCGCCGCCCGGTGGGTGGTCTTCCGCGACCTACAGCTCCGGGGCGCGCTCGAGCGCGCACATACCGCGTTGGCGAAAGAGCCGAAAGGCGGTCTCGCGGTCGAGGAGGCCCTCCTGGGCGCGGTCGCGGCCCTGCGCCCACATCTGAAGCCGGGACCGCCGAGCCAAACCCGCGAGCACGCCGAGCACGCAGCCGTGCGTCGGGCCAGGGAGCATCTCCGCGACCGGTGGGATCAGAAGGTCACGCTCGCGGAACTGGCCACGCACACCGGCCTCAGCCGGTTCGAGCTCATAAGGCGTTTTCGCGAGCAGAGCGGAGTGACGCCGCACGCCTACCAGACCAACCTCCGCGTCGACGAGGCCCGCCGGCGCCTGGCGGCCGGCCACCCGCCGGCCGCCGTGGCGGCCGACTGCGGATTCGCCGACCAGCCGCACCTGAGCCGCGTGTTCAAGCGCTCCGTAGGGGTCAGCCCCGGCCGGTACGCGCGGGCGCAATAACGTTCAAGACAGGCGCGCAAGGATTCGTGTCATGGGCGTCGGCCAGTTCGACACGAAGGTTGCGGTGGTGGTCCGCGACGACCTCGCGACGTGGCAGCGGCTGAACGTCACGGCGTTTCTGATGGCCGGCATCACCGCGCAGGCCGGCCCGGCCGCGATGGGCCAGGACTACGAGGACGCCGACGGCCGGCGTTACCTGCCGCTCTTGGTCCAGCCGGTGCTGGTGTTCGAGGCCGGCGCGGCCAAGCTCACGACGCTGCGCGAGCGCACCGAGCGCCGCGGCGTCACCATCGCCATATACACGCGCGAGATGTTCGCCACGGGCAACGACGAGGACAACCGCGCTGCGGTGCGCGCGGTGCCGACCGGCGAACTCGACCTGGTCGGGATCGGCTTGCGCGCACCCCATCGCGACGCCGACGCAATCCTGCGGGGCATCGCGCGCCACCCGTAGGATCGACGTCTGCCCTCACCCTGGCCCCAGACCCCTCCCAGCCCGGCGCATCGCGCGGCCTTCGCCGACGCCATCCCGAAATCGTTCTGGCTCGACACGCTGCCCGCGCGCGCCGAGCACCCGCCGCTCGACGAGCGCATCGAGGTCGACCTGTGCATCGTCGGCGGCGGTTACACCGGGCTGTGGGCGGCGCTGTACGCCAAGGCCCTGGACCCTGAACGCGAAGTCGTGCTGCTCGAGGCGACGCGGTGCGGCGCCGGCGCCAGCGGGCGCAACGGCGGCTTCGTGCAGTCGTCGCTGACCCACGGCACGCGCAACGGCCTGACCCGCTTCCCGGAGGAGATCGAACGCCTCGAGCGACTCGGGCGCGAGAACTTCGACGCGCTCGCCGCGGACATCCGCGAGCTGGGCATCGACGCGGAGCTCGAGCAGACCGGCGACCTCGTCGTCGCGCTCGAGCCGCGCGAGACAGCCGAACTGGCCGACGAGGCCGAGCTGATGCGCCGCTTCGGCTACCGGGTCGAGTTGCTCGATGGCGAGGAGGTCCGCGCCTCGATCACCTCAGAAAAATTCATATCCGGAATGCTGACGAGAACCGGGTCCGCGCTGGTGAACCCGGGACGGCTGGCCGACGGTCTGCGCGGCGCCGCCGTTCGCGCCGGCGTGCGGATCCACGAGCGCAGTCCCGTCCGCGCCCTGGAGCCCGAGGTAACCACCGAAGCCGGCGTGGTCAACGCGCGCCGCGTGCTCCTCGCCACGAGCGCGTACCCGCCGCTACTGCGCGCGATCAGGCGCTACATCGCGCCCGTCTACGACTACGTGCTGGTCACGGAGCCCGTAGACGCAGGCGCGATCGGCTGGCGCGACCGCCAGGGACTCAGCGACATGGCCAACCAGTTCCACTACTCGCGGCTGACCGCCGACGGGCGGATCCTGTGGGGTGGCTACGACGCGGTCTACCGCTACGGCGGTCCGGTCGGCCCCCAGCTGGACGACGACGAGCCGACGTTCGCCCGGCTCTCGCAGCACTTCTTCACCGTGTTCCCCCAGCTCGAGGGCGTGCGCTTCACCCATCGCTGGGGCGGTGCAATCGACACCTGCAGCCGCTTCTCGGTGTTCTTCGGCCGCGCGCTGGGCGACCGGGTCGTGTACGCCCTCGGCTACACCGGCCTGGGCGTGGCGGCGAGCCGGTTCGGCGGACGGGTGGCGCTCGATCTGCTCGACGGCCGCCCCACCGACGCGACCGAGCTGGCCATGGTGCGCCGGCGCCCGCTCCCGTTCCCGCCCGAGCCGCTGCGCAGCGCGGTCATCCAGCTCACCCGCAACCGCCTCGCCGCCGCCGACCGCAACGACGGCCGCCGCGGACTGTGGCTTTCGGCACTCGACCGCCTCGGGCTCGGCTTCGACAGCTAGCGCGACCTACTGCACCTTGCCGCGCGCGGCGACCGCCCACGTTGCCTCGATCCAACCGCCCCGGTGCGCGTGCAGCACGTCGTGCAGGTTGATCGTCGTGTCGATGTGGGATGGGATCAGCGTCACCCGCTCGCCAACGCGTAGCTCGCGGCGCTCGGGATCGCCGGTGAGGATCCCGTGCTCGTCGCCCCCGTGCCGGTAGGTCCAGCCGGGCGCGTCGACGAGGCGGGCCGGACCGGAGTCGTTTGAGAGCGTCTTCAGGCCGGCGTCGATCACGGCTCGGTCGGGCGCCGGGCGGCTGATCACGGTGGCGCTGACCGCCAGCGCGGACCGGTACGGAACGCCGCCGGTGTCCAGGTAGTCGGCGTCCATGAACGCGAACGATCCGGGCTGCACCTCCGTCACCGCGTCATGGGCGGCGCAGAACTCAGCCGTCCCGGTGCCTCCGGTGCTGACCACCTCGACCGCGTGCCCGCCGGCGCGCAACTGCTCGACGGCCGTCTCCAGCCGCCCCATCGACTCATCGCAGCGCCGGCGCCGCTCGTCGGGGTCACGGACGTGCTGGAGGTTTCCCTCGTAGCCCTGCACGCCGACCAGGCGCAGGTGCTCGAGCGCGGCGATCCGATCGGCGAGCCCGCGGGCGTCTCCGGGCACGACACCGCAGCGGTCCTGGCCCACGTTGACGTCGATCAGCGTCTCGAGCGTGCGGGGCACCGCGGCGTCGATCGCCGATGCGCCCTCCCAGGAGTCCACGACGATGCGCACGCGCCCCCCCGGCCATTCCGAGACCAGCCGGGCGAGCCGGCGCACCTTGACGGCACCGGCGATCTCGGTCGTGATCAGCAGGTCGTCGATCCCGCCGGCGAGCATCACCTCGGCCTCGCTCAGCTTGGCCACGCACACGCCGGTGGCGCCTGCGTCGAGCAGGATCCTCGCCACCGCCGGGCTCTTCGCGGTCTTGAGATGCGGGCGCACGCGGACGCCGGCCAGCCGCTCGAGGCAGGCCCGGACGTTGTCCTCGAACACATCGAGGTCAACGATCAGGCATGGCGTGTCCAGCTCGTCGAGGCGCTGGGTGCCCATCGCTCAGCGGCGCTCGAACGCCAGCCGGATGCCCAGCCCGATCAGCACGGCGCCGGTCAGCCGTTCGACCCGCCGGCCCCACCCACCGGCCACGAACGCATGCTTGGCCCGTGCGACGAGAAACGCGAGCAGTGAGTACCAGACGAGATCGAGGGCGACGATCACCCCGACCATCGCCAGCGCGCAGGGCAGCACGGCCGCGCCCCGCGGGATGAACTGCGGGAACAGCGCGACGAAGAACACCGCGAGCTTGGGGTTGGCGAGGCTCGTGAGCAGGCCCGTCCGGAGCGCCCCCCGGCCCGAGACGGTTTCTGGCGCCTCATGCTTGGACCGGATCGAGCGAAGGCCGATGATGACGAGCGCCACCGCGCCTGCGAGCTTGACCACGTCGAACACCTCAGCCGAGGTCGCCACGACCGCCGCGATTCCCACCGCTGCGAAGCATCCCCAGGCCAACACGCCCAGGGAGTTCCCCGAGGTCGTCAGGAACGCGTGCCGCCGCCCGCCCCGGACGGCGTTTCGCACCACGAGCGCGGTCGCCGCCCCCGGCGTGAGCGTCAGCAGCGCCGCCACCGGAACGAAGGTCAACACCATGTGGAGCATCCCAGCATCCTAGGATCCCAGGCGATGATTGCCTTCGTCACCGGTGCCAGCTCCGGCTTCGGCGCGGCGATCGCCCGCCGCTACGCCGGCGCCGGCGTCCGGGTCATCGCCACCGCGCGCCGCCGCGACAGATTGCAGGCGCTGGTCGACGAGTTCGGCGAGGATTTGATTTTTGTTTCAGGGCTCGATGTGCGGGACGCGGTCGCCATCGAGCGGCTCGTCGCGTCGCTCCCGAGTGCCTTCGCCGAGATCGACGTGCTCGTCAACAACGCCGGGCTCGCGCTGGGCCTCGAGCCCGCGCCGGAGGCGGATCTCGAGAACTGGGACCGGATGATCGAGACCAACTGCACGGGGCTGGTCACCGTGACGCGAGCCGTGCTCCCCGGGATGGTCGAGCGCCGGCGCGGACACGTCGTGAACATGGGCTCGGTCGCCGCCACCTACCCGTACCCCGGCGGGAACGTGTACGGCGCGACCAAGGCGTTCGTGCGCCAGTTCAGCCTCGGGTTGCGCGCCGACCTGCATGGCACCCGCGTCCGGGTGACGTGCATCGAGCCGGGCCTGGTCGGTGGGACCGAGTTCTCGGAGGTCCGCTTCGGCGGCGACGCCGACCGCGCCGCCGCGATGTACGCCGGCACCCAGCCGCTCACGCCCGAGGACATCGCGGCGACCGTCGAATGGGTGACCGCCCAGCCGGCGCACGTGAACGTCAACACGATCGAGCTGATGCCGGTGGCACAGAGCTTCGGCCCGCTCCCCGTGGATCGCGGTGAATGAACCCACCCCGAAAGTGGTTCAGATCACGGTGCTGGCGCCGCCTCGCCGCGAGCTCCGGCCACGCATGCCGGGCGGTCGACGCCGCGTCGGGATCGGGATCGGACTCGTGCTGGCCGCGGCGGCGGCCGTCGCAGTGCTGGCGAGCGGACCCCTGGGCAGCGGGCACCGGCCGGCGCGCGCCGGGGTCCGAGCCCCCGGACGCGCCGGCGTCGCCGCCGCGTACGGCTTCCCGCTCAAGTGCTTGAGCGTGGAGATCTCCACCCACGATCCGCGCTTTGCCCGCGCCGACTTCGACCGGTCCGTCCCCTGCGGCCGGTTCGCGGGCTACTCGACCGCGATCTTCCAGCGCACGGGCGGGATCTGGTCGGCGGTCGTCGAGGCAATCAGGTACGAGTGCCCAGTCCGCTCGATTCCTCCGCAGGTCGAGCAGGAGCTCGGGGTGTGCCTGGTGGGAGAACCCAAAACCAAGTGAAAGAACTACCGAGGCGGTGACGTCATGACGAGCATGAACCACGAGCAGTTGCAGCAGTCCGCGCGCGAGCACCTGCTTCTGCACTTCACGCGCCATCACGCGGCGTACGACAGCGGCCGCGAGCTGCTGGTGCTGGAGCGTGGCGAGGGGCCGTACGTGTTCGACACGGCGGGCCGCCAGTACATCGACGCGCTGTCCAGCCTGTTCTGCGCCCAGATCGGCTACTCCTACGGCGAGGAGATGGTCTCGGCGATCGCCGACCAGCTGCCGCGGCTGGCCTTCAACACGAACTGGGGGACCGCGCACCCGCCCTCGATCGAGCTCGCGGAGCGCCTGGCTGAGCTGATGCCGGGCGATCTCAACCACGTGTTCTTCACCTCCGGCGGATCGGAGTCGGTCGAGGCGGCGTGGAAGTTCGTCCGCGAGTACTTCGAGGCGGTCGGGCAGCCGCAGCGGCGCAAGGCGATTGCGCGCGACATCGCCTACCACGGCGTGACGCTCGGCGCGCTCGCGTTCACAGGCGTCGCGCCGATGAAGGCGGCGTTCGGCCCTCCGCCGATCGACGTCACCCACGTCTCGAACACCAACGCGTTCCGCGCCCCCGACGGGGACGACCCGGAGGCGTTCTGCCGCCGGCTGCTCGAGGAGATGCGCGACGCGATCGAAGCGGCCGGTCCCGACGAGGTCGCGCTGATCATCGCGGAGCCGGTCCAGAACGCCGGCGGATGCCTGCTCGCGCCTCCGGGTTACTGGCAGGGCCTGCGCGACCTGGCCGACGAGTGCGGCGCCCTGCTCCTGGCCGATGAGGTGATCTGCGGTTTCGGGCGGCTCGGCGAGTGGCTCGGGATCGAGCGCGAGGGCGTCGTTCCCGACCTGGCCACCGTCGCGAAGGGCATCACCTCGGCCTACGCGCCGATGGGGGCCGTGCTCGTGTCCGACCGCGTGGCCGAGCCGCTTTACCAGCCCGGCGTCCTGTTCCGGCACGGGATCACCTTCGGCGGCCATCCGCTGTCCGCCGTGGTGGCGCTGCGCAGCCTCGAGATCTTCGAGCGCGACGGCGTACTCGAGAACGTGCGCCGGCAGGAGGGTCACCTCGAGGCGCGCCTCGAGGAGCTCCGGTCGCTCCCGATCGTGGGCGACGTGCGCGGGCGCGGCTTCTTCTGGGCCGTCGAGCTCGTGCGCGATGCCGCGAACCAGCCGTTCGACGCCCCGGAGCGCGACCGCCTGCTGCGCGGGTTCCTGCCCGGCCGGCTGCTCGAGGCGGGGCTGATCGCGCGGCCCGACGACCGCGGCGACAGCGTGCTGCAGATCGCGCCGCCGCTGATCTCGGACGCCGCGGTGCTCGACCAGATCGTGGACCGGATGCACGACGTGCTCGTCGACGCCGGCCAATACATGGACGTCGGGCAGACGGCCGGCGTCGCGTAACTACGAATAGGGAGTCACAAATGGCAGACGCCGGAACGTTCGTTGAGCCGCGAGGGATGATCCGGTCGATCGTGGCCGCGACGGCCGGCCGCGAGGTGCTGGGCGCACTCGGATCGATGACCGCCGAGAGCGCTGCCTCGGCGGGCACGGCCGGAGCATCGCCGCTGCGGAAGGGCGACATCGCGTACCTGTCCGCTTCGGCCGACGAGGTCGTGCTCTACAGGGCCAAGCGGGGCGCGTTCAAGCCCAAGCCCACCGACGAGGTGATCGCGTCGGCCCCCCGCGGGGCGGTGCGCGGGGCCAAGATCGAGAAGGGACGGATCGCCGGCGTCCTGGAGCTGACGTTCGAAGACGGCTCGAACTGGGCGTTCGACGTTCCCAAAGTGCACCTGAAGGGCGCGCGGGAAATCGAGGCCGAGCTCTCGAGCGGAAGCTGACGCCGCCCTAGCAGGCGAGCCGTCCCCACGGATCGGGGGTCGCGCTCGACGGGCAGGCGACCACGGGCGGCGGAGCCAGCACGGCCGCGGTCGCGCGCGTGGGCGCGAAGTTTGACCCGGTGAGCCGCCCACGGACCGAGAAGCTGGCGCCGGCGCTCGGCACCGCAACCACCCTGGCGCGGAAGCGGAAGCTCTGCGGCCGGTCCCTGATCAGGTCGGTGAAAGGCCGGCAGAGCATCGAAGCGCCGGTAGCCGCATCTCTGGGCGCGGCGATCAGCCGGAGCCCGGGTGGGAGGACGACGCAGATCTTCGGCTCGACCCCCGGGATCGGCTTGGTCACCCCGGCGGTGACGACGAACTCGACCGTTTGCCCGGGCTTCGTCACCGGGCGAACCGGGACGATGCGCAGGCGCGCCGCGGTGCGCCGCGGAGTGATTGCGGCCGCGGCCATGGCGAAGCCGCTCGCGAAATGAGGGTTGAACTGATCGCCGCTGACCGTCGCGGCACCGATGAAGCGCCCGGCGTGCAGCGGCCGCACCTTCAGCGTGATCGTCTGACTGGACCCGGCCGGGATCGCGTCGATCGTGCACTGGAGTGGCAACCCGGGCGCGCAGGACGCCGATCCCGGATCGACCGCGATCAGCTCCGCGGCGGCGTCGAGCGCGTCGGTGATCTCGACGCCGGTGGCGGTCGCGGGGCCGTCGTTGGTGATCGTGATCGACTCGGTCTCGGTCCCGCCGAGGGGAGCCCTGGCCGAGCTGTCGTGCACGTCGACCGCGACGGCGGCCTCCGCCGGAGTGGCGCCCGGCGGCGGGGGCGCGGGCGCGGTGGCCTCGTCGGAGTTGTTGCCCGGCGCCGGATCGAACTGGGCCGCGGTGGCGGTCGCCTCGGTGATCGAGCCGGTCGAGGTGTCGGCGGTCGGCTCGACCACGACGATGTCGATGTCCACGCTCCCACCGCTGTCGATGTGCGGGACCACGCACGTGATCTCATTCCCAGCGATTGAGCAGGAGCCTTGGTCCGTGGTGACCGAGTCGATCACGGAGCCCTGCGGCACGGTGGCGTGCATGATCACGTCGGTGGCGTCGGCCGGACCGTGGTCCTCGATCAGGATGTGGCTGTCGACGGCGTCGCCACCGGCCGGCGCGGGGGCGACGGTCTCTGTCTCGGCCGTGGCCAGGTCGGCCTCCGGCGGCGGCGGGAGCGGGGTCGGCACGACCTTGATCGTGGCGGGGCTCGAGAGCGCGCTCAGCTCTTTGCCGAGGCTCGGCGCGATGAACGTCGCGCCGGCGACGTCCGTGATCTCGCGCTCCTCGGTGACGTTCTCGTCCACGCGCGCGTCGAAGCTGACCTGGACGGTGGCGCCGGGCGCCGGTCCTGCCCCCAGGAAGAACCGCACCCTCCGCGCCGCGCCGTCGTACTCGCCCAGATCGTCTCCCGGGAGATCGCTCGGGGTCGCGACGGCGGCCGGCGCCCCCGGAATGCGTAGCGACCCGGCCAGGTACGTCGTCTCGGACGGCAGCACGTCCTCGGCCACGAATCCCTGCGCCGCCTCGAGGCCGTCGTTGGCGTAGGTGACGGTGTAGCGCAACGTGTCGCCAGGCCGCGTGGGGCCGCTGGGGTGGGTCAGGTTCGCAACCGTCTTGGTGGCCCGGATCACCGGCGCATACAGATCGGTGGCGAACGTGATCGCGTGCGGCAGGTACTGATCGCTCGTGGTCTTGAGCGCGATGTTCGCGCTGGTGGCGCCGTTGGCCAGGATCCCGTTGATTCCGACCAGCTTCGCGTCGAACCCCAGTTGGTTGACGTAGTCCGGGTTCTTCTCGGTCCGGTTGCGCCCGTCGACCGAGATCTTGCTGTTGAAGAAGTTGTTGGCCGGATTGAGCGCATCTTTGAGCGGGGAACCGTCGAGGCTGGCGCTGTCCCCGGTCAGGCCGAGATCGCCCTCGTAGGCGATGAACCCGAGGCGCGTGCGGACCGGACCGCTGAGCGGCGTCTGGAAGCCGCTCACCGGAATCGTCAGCGCGGACTTGCCCTGCGTGACCGACTGCAGCCCGTCGAACACCGTGAGGTTGCGCGGCGGATCCCCCGCGGCCTCGTACGCGACGACCAGCGCCCAACCGGCGTATCGATCCTCCCCGGTGGCGGACTGGACGTTGGCCACCGTGTAGATGCCCGATCCGCCCCGCCGCACCTTGTCGGTGACGTCGACGAATACCCCATACGCCCCCTTGACCTCGGCGCTCTCGTCCAACTGGCCCGTCAGCCGATCGAACGCCGCGGCGCCCGGCAGCTTCAGATCGACCGCGCTGAGCCCGGACGCCGAGACGTTCGGAGCTGACTTGCCGCTCGTCCCGGCGCTGGTGCGGGCGCCGTAGTAGAGACCGGCGAACAGCACCCGCGCTCCAAACGGAAGGCTCAGCCTCGCCGAGGAGGAGTCGAGCATCGTGCGGTCGACGTCGACTCGCTCCATCACGAAGTTGTTGTTGTTCAGCGCGGTTCCCGTCCCTGCGCGCGCGCTCAGGCAGTTGGCCGCCGAGCTCTGGCACGTCTCGAGCGTGTTGCCGACGATCGTGATGTCGCCGCTGGCGTTAGTGCTGAACCGCGGCGTAAAGGCGCGATCGGCCCGCGCCATCGGACAGAACGCCAGCGCGAACGCGACGGCAACCACACCGACACGGGGGCCGAACCCCAGACCCAATTTCAGCAACACTGGATTCCCCTCTCCGGTGCGGCGCCGCGCCCGCCATGGCGATCATACCCGGGCGCGACGCCGCCATGGTCAGGCCCGGCGCGGGAGAAGCCGGGTCAGCGCCGCCACCAGAACCAGCAGGACGGCGAGCTCGCCGAGCGCGAGCTCAAACGCGCGCGCGTAGCCGGAGTGCAGGGCGCCGAAGAAGATCACTCCGGTCACCGCCACCCCGAGCGCGTTGCCGACGCTCTGCATCGTGGTCAGCATCCCCGAGGCGGCGCCGGCGCGCTCGGGCTCGAGCGAGGCGAGGATCGTCGAGGCCAGCGGCGTGAGCACGAGTCCCATGCCGGCGCCGACGAACAGCAGCCCGGGCACGATCACGGCCAAAGAGCCGCCCACGCCGACGTCCGCCACCGCCGCGAGCAGCAGCCCGTGCCCGCACGCCAGCACGAGCGCTCCCGCGGCGATCACCGCGCGGCCGTACCTGGCGGTCAGCGCCGGCGCGCGCGTCGACGCCACGACATACGCCACGGCGAGGATCGTGAACACCAGGCCGGCGGGCAGCGGATCCAGCCCCCGACCATTCTGGAGGTACAGCGCGAGCACCACGAAGAACGACGCCTGGCCGGCCCAGAAGCACAGCTGGGTCAACAGGCCGCCGGTGAACGAGCGATGCGTGAACAGCGACATGTCGAGCAGCGGGCTGCCGCCCCGACGCGTCATGGAGCGCTGGTGAGCCACGAACATCGCCAGCAGCGCCGGCGCCGCGGCGAGCGACAGCCAGGTCCACGCCGGCCAACCGTGCTGACGGCCTTCCAGCAGCGGCAGCACGACCGCGGTAAGCGCCGCCGTCACGAGTAGCGTGCCGACGCGGTCGAGGCGCCCCGCACCCGGCTGACGCGACTCGGGGATCACGCGCGGCGCCATCAGGAGCGCGGCAACGCCGACCGGCACGTTGATCAGGAAGCAGCTGCGCCACCCGAGGCCGGCCGGATCGAGCGCGATCAGCGCGCCGCCGATCAGCTGACCGCCGACCGCGGCGAGGCCCAGCGAGGTTCCGTACACGCTCAGCGCACGCAGTCGATCCTGTCCCGAGTAGAGGACGCCGATGATGGACAGCACGTTCGGGGTGAGCAGTGCCGCCGCCGCACCCTGGACCAGGCGCGCGAGCACGAGCTGAAGCGGCGTCGCCGCCGCTCCGCAGGCCAGCGAGGCAACGGTGAACAGCCCCAGGCCCAGCGAGAACATGCGCCGGCGGCCGAAGCGATCGCCGAGCCGGCCGGCGGTGATCACGAAGATCGCCGAGGTGAGCGCGTAGCCGGCGATCACCCATTCGATCGCGCTGTCGCTGGCGCCCAGCTCCGACTGCATCGACGGCAGCGCGACGTTGACGATGAAGAAGTCCAGTACGACCATGAACGTCCCCGCCAGCACCACCGGCAACGGCAGCCAGCGGCTCGCGGACGACCGCGCGCGAGCGGGGACCGGATAAGTGAGTTCGTGTGTTGTCATGCGGCGGACGATCCCAATCGCCGCCGCGCGCGTCGATTACCTCAGGGGTAAACAGAGAGAACGTAGCCTCGGACGTCCATGTCCGAGGCAGGCGCGTTCGACCGTGCCCTTGCCCGTGGAAGCTGCAGCGTTTGCCGTGCGATACGGGCTGAGGGTCCGGAGGGGCTTCCGGCTCCTTTCGCGAAGTGTCGGTGCTTCTCCTGTCGCCACTTGAGCTGGATGCGCGAATCGCACAACTTTCTGCGGTGATTGCGCGGCCAGGCGCCCGCCCGCTTCACGCGGTTGCAGTAGGGCTCAGATAACCCCGGGCGGGACCGTGATCGTGATGTTCGCGCGCTTCGCCGCCGCGCTCTTGCCGACGCGATCGGCCCAGTCGCTGGCTGAACCGATCCACCCCGGCAGGCCCGCAGGCGTGTCGTACTCGGGGATCCCGAGCAGCTCATCGGCCTTGAACGAGTGGCCGTAGGGCACCAACGCCACCGGCGCGTCGGCATGCTGGATCAACGGGTGCAGCACCGCGAGGGCGGCATTCCAGTTCTTCAGCAACGCCGCGATCGCCGCCGCGTGCTGGGCCGGGTTGTTGCTCGCACTCGACTCGGGCTCGGTTGGGTGCGTGACGTGTTGGTAGGCCGGCGAGTAGCCCTGGCCCACCGGAGTCTGCTTCCACTTTTGCCACGCGTCGTCGGCCAGCCCGCCGAGGGCGACTACAGCTTCGATCTCGTTGGCGCCCATGATCGCCCGCAGCCAGCCGTTCCGGTATTCGACGATCCCCGGGTCGTCCTTGTGCTGCTCGCCGCCGGTCTGGCCGTACACGGAGTAGAGAAAGGTGTTGATCATGACGTAGCTGCGGGTGAATCCGAGCTTGGCCATCAGCCCCTGGGTGCGGTGACCGGCCGTTCCGATCAGGATCCGCCGGACGACTGCCTCATGCTGGGCGGGGTCCTGACCGATGACCAGCAGACGCGCGCTGCCGTCCAGGCGGCCCCGGTGGAAGATCGGTCCCCACTCCACACGGAATGAGCCGGGCGGGTAGACATCGGAACCGGGGTACGCGCCGACCAGCGAAGCGTACGGCTCGCCGACCGGCCCCGGGTCGAACGTGTGGGTCATTGATGCGTCCCCAGGCGGAAGTGTACGGTAAGCATCATGGCTAACCAAGCCGCGAAGGGTGGGTCGGCGGCCAGGCCGATCGACCCCGCGTCGAGTCCCAAGTGGGCGCTCCGCGGACGCGTGGTCACGATGGATGCGCAGTCGACCGTCGTCAGTGACGGCGTGGTGTGGATCGCCGACGCGGCCATCGCGGCGATCACGCAGGCCGGGGATCCGGCCCCGGCCGGGTTCGATGGGGTGACGGTGCTCGACACCGGCGGGACGGTGGTTCCCGGGCTGATCGAGCTGCACAACCACATCGCCTACAACCTGTTGCCGCTGTGGCACGTGCCGCAGCGCTACTCCAACCGCGACACGTGGGGTAACTCGGATCAGTACCACCAGCTGGTCACCGCCCCGATGAAGACGATCGG
>Ga0335080_10005412_pt1 | contig 13132 bp, 15 predicted proteins | sample Lox_Sample_34_FD_206720 | JGI IMG/M metagenome (GOLD analysis project Ga0335080, IMG submission 206720) | Soil microbial communities from Loxahatchee National Wildlife Refuge, Florida, United States - Lox_Sample_3.4 | ecosystem: Environmental > Terrestrial > Soil > Wetlands | place: USA... | reverse complement strand
CCTGAGCCCGGCGGCCTGGGCGATCGCGGTAGCGCCCAGCCCGGCCAGGGTGCCGGCCGCGAGCGCGCCGGTGGCAAACTGGCGGCGGCTCAGCGCCCGCGGGCGGCGGCGGTCGGACGATCTCGTCATGTCGATCTGGCTCCCTGGTGGCGGACGGCGCGCGACTCTATAGCGCGCCGCGGGGGGCGGCGCACGGTCCGGCCGCGAAAACTTTAGCGATTTCCGCTGGATCCCGCCCAGTGACGCCGGACCGGGCGGAATCCCGCGGATTTGCCTGTGGGAATTCCGTCATGGCTAAGTCAAAAAACTGTAACAGAGCGGGGGTAGGGTCGGGCCCGGTTCATTCCCCAGGCACCCGACCATGCGGAGGTCCCCGTGGCAAGCACCGTCAAGACCTTGAGCCGTGCGCTCGCGACCGGCGCCCTGTTGGCCGGGCTGTGGTCCGCAGCCCAGGCGGGCGATATCTCAGGCGCCGGCGCCACCTTCCCGTACCCGATCTATGCCAAGTGGGCGGAAGCCTACAAGGCCAAGTCGGGCATCGGCCTGAACTACCAGTCGATCGGCTCGGGGGGCGGCATCAAGCAGATCAAGAGCAAGACCGTCGATTTCGGCGCGTCCGACATGCCGCTCGAGGCCAAGGAGCTCGATGAGGCCGGGCTGATGCAGTTCCCGATGGTGATGGGCGGCGTGGTGCCGGTGGTCAACGTCAAGGGCGTGCAGCCCGGCCAGCTGAAGCTCGACGGGCCGACGCTCGCCAATATCTATCTGGGCAAGATCGCCAAGTGGAACGACCCGGCGATCACCGCGCTGAACGCCGGCGTCAGCCTGCCCGACCAGGCGATCGCGGTGGTCCACCGCTCGGACGGTTCGGGCACCACCTTCATCTTCTGCGACTACCTCTCGAAGGTCAGCCCGGAGTGGAAGGACAAGGTCGGCGAGAACACCTCGGTCGAGTGGCCGGTCGGGCTCGGCGGCAAGGGCAACGAGGGCGTCGCCGCGCTGACCAGCCGCACCGACGGCGCGATCGGCTATGTCGAGTACGCCTACGCCAAGCAGAACAAGATGACCCATACGGAGATGAAGAATAGCGACGGCGGATACGTCCAGCCCGAGAGCAAGGCCTTCATGGCGTCGGCCGCCAATGCCGACTGGTCCAAGGCGCCGGGCTTCCACCTGCTGCTCACCAACCAGCCTGGCAAGGACAGCTGGCCGATCAGCGGCGCCACCTTCATCCTGATGTACAAGCAGCAGGACAAGCCCGACACCGCCAAGCAGGTGCTCGAGTTCTTCGACTGGGCCTACAAGAACGGCGGCTCGCTCGCCGAGGGCCTCGACTACGTGCCGATGCCGCCGAAGGTCGTCGAGCTCGTCGAGGGCGCCTGGAAGGCCAACATCAAGGGCGCGAACGGCCAGCCGGTCTGGAGCGGTTCGGGCTCGTGAGCCTGCGGCGCGCGCTCGCCGTCTGCGTTTGACCCACCCGACAGGTGCGGGGAAGCGGCCCTGACGGCGCCGCTTCCCCGGCCTCATTGGAACGGACCGTGGCTGACCTCGCCTTGACGCGCAAACTCCCCGGGGAGCGGCAGAACCTCGCCGACGCGGCGTTCAAGCTGGCCACCTGGTTCTTTGCCGTGTTCGTGCTGGTGCTGCTGGGCGCCGTCATCGTCGCGCTGATCGACGGCTCGGTGGAGGCGCTCCGGCGCTTCGGCCCCGGCTTCGTGCTGAGCGAGGATTGGAATCCCGTGAAGCAAACCTTCGGCGCGCGGGCGCCGATGGTCGGCACGCTGATCACCTCGGCGATCGCCATGCTGGTCGGCATCCCGATCAGCTTCGGCATCGCGGTGTTCCTGACCCAGCTCTGCCCGACCTGGGCGCGCCGTCCGCTCGGCGTCGGCATCGAACTGCTCGCCGGCATTCCGAGCATCATCTACGGCATCTGGGGCCTGTTCGTGTTCGCGCCCTTCATGCAGTCCCATATCGAGCCGTTCCTGATCGACACGCTGGGCAAGCTGCCCGGGATCGGGCCGCTGTTCGCCGGGCCTCCGCTCGGCATCGGCATGCTGACCGCCGGCATCATTCTCGGCATCATGGTGCTGCCGTTCATCTCCTCGATCATGCGCGACGTGTTCGACACCGTGCCGCCGATGCTCAAGGAATCGGCCTACGGCCTCGGCTGCACGACCTGGGAGGTGATGTGGAACGTCGTGCTGCCGTTCACCCGGGTCGGCGTGATCGGCGGCATCATGCTCGGTCTCGGGCGCGCGCTCGGCGAGACCATGGCGGTGACCTTCGTGATCGGCAACGCGCACCGGCTCTCGACCTCGCTGCTGGCGCCCGGCACGACGATCTCGGCAGCGCTCGCCAACGAGTTCACCGAAGCGGTCGAGGACATCTACCAGTCGTCGCTGGTCGCGCTCGGCCTGATCCTGTTCGTCATCACCCTGATCGTGCTCAGCGCCGCCAAATACATGCTGATCCGGCTGCAGAGCCGGGCCGGGACCTGAACGCCATGGCGGGACCTTCCGCGCTCTATCAGCGCCGCCGCATGGGCAACGCCGTGCTGCTCGTGTTCTCGCTGGGCGCGACCGTGTTCGGCCTGTTCTGGCTCGCGGCGATCCTCGGAACATTGCTGTACAATGGCTTCGAGGCGGTCAGTCTCGAGATGTTCGTGCAGACGACGCCGCCGCCGGGCAGCGCCGGCGGGTTGGCCAACGCGATCGTCGGCAGCCTGATCATGACCTTCGTCGGCGTCGTCATCGGCGCGCCGATCGGGCTGCTGGCGGGAACCTTCCTGGCCGAGTACGGGCATTACAGCCGCATCTCGCCGATCGTGCGCTTCATCAACGACGTGCTGCTGAGCGCGCCCTCGATCATCGTCGGCCTGTTCGTCTACCAGGTGATGGTGATCCACATGGGCCACTTCTCGGCGATCGCGGGCGCGGTGGCGCTGGCCATCATCGTGATCCCGGTGGTGGTGCGCACCACCGAGGACATGCTCAATCTGGTGCCCAATGCGCTGCGCGAGGCGGCCGCCGCGCTCGGCACGCCGAAATGGAAAGTCGTCGTGATGGTGTCGTATCGCGCCGCCATCCAGGGACTGGTGACCGGCGTACTGCTGGCGATCGCGCGGATCAGCGGCGAGACCGCGCCGCTGCTCTTCACCGCGCTGAACAACCAGTTCTGGAGCTTGAACATGGATGCGCCGATGGCCAATCTGCCGGTGGTGATCTTCCAGTTCGCGCTCAGCCCGTACGAGGACTGGCAGCGGCTCGCCTGGGGCGGTGCGCTCTTGATCACCTTCGCGATCCTGGGATTGAATATCGGTGCGCGGGCGCTGGCCTCCTGGGGCGGCACGAAAAGCGGAGCATGACCATGGTCGACAGCGCAGCCACGCAGAGCACGGGCTTCGTGCCGATGCGGACCACCACCAGCAGCGCCGCGCCGTCAGCGCTCAGCGCCGCCGCCGAGGGCGAGCAGGTCAAGGTCCAGATCAAGGACCTCAACTTCTACTACGACAAGTTCCACGCCCTGAAGACCATCAACCTGTCGCTCTACGACCGCAAGGTGACGGCGTTCGTCGGACCGTCGGGCTGCGGCAAGTCGACCTTGCTCCGCATCCTCAACCGCATGTACCAGCTCTACCCGAAGCAGCGCGCGGTCGGCGAGATCCTGGTCGACGGCGCCAACATCCTGGCGCCCAATCAGGACCTCAACCTGCTGCGCGCCAAGATCGGCATGGTGTTCCAGAAGCCGACGCCGTTCCCGATGTCGATCTACGACAACATCGCCTTCGGCATCCGGCTCTATGAGCGCCTGCCGAAGGCCGAGATGGACGAGCGCATCGAAAGCGCGCTGCAGCGCGCCGCGCTGTGGACCGAGGTCAAGGACAAGCTGCGCCAGAGCGGGCTCGGCCTGTCGGGCGGCCAGCAGCAGCGCCTGTGCATCGCGCGTGCGATCGCGGTGAAGCCGACCATCCTGCTGCTCGACGAGCCCTGCTCGGCGCTCGACCCGATCTCGACCCAGAAGATCGAAGAACTGATCACCGAGCTCAAGACCGACTACACGATCGCGATCGTGACCCACAACATGCAGCAGGCCGCGCGCTCGTCCGACTATACCGCCTTCATGTATCTGGGCGAGCTGATCGAGTTCAACCAGACCCCGGTGATCTTCACCCGGCCCGAGAAGAAGCAGACCGAGGACTACGTCACCGGCCGCTTCGGCTGACGCGGGCCAGGGGGATCAGCGGATCTGGACGGGCTGGCCGGGCGGCAGCGGCTCGGTGGTGACCGGCGCCTGCGGTGACGCCTGCGGCACCATCGGTCCCGGGGCGGTCGTCGTGGTCGTCACCGTGGTGACGCGCTCGGGCGGCAGCGGCCGCGCGGTCGGGTAGATCTGGTGGTTGGCGGGCGCGGCGATGTCGCCGGTATGGCCGCACCAGCGCTCGCGCGCCAGCGGCCGGTCGATCTCGGCAGGGCATTCGACGTCGATGCAGCCCGAGAGCGCCAGGACGGCGGCCACCAGGATCGCCGGCTGAGAGACACGGATCGTCATTGGCGCAGGTTCCCGCCCCGGTTTCACGCGACACTGCCAGGTTAGGATAAATTTGGTAAACAAATCCTTGGCGGCCGCCGCGTCGGCGGTCCGCTCAGGCGGTTAGGAGCAACGCCAGGCCGGCGGCCGCGATCCCGGCGCCGCCCCAGCGCGTCGCCGGACTGCGGCGCAGCGCCAGGCCGAGCCCGACGCCGAGCGCATGCAGGCTCGCGGTGGCGGCCGCGAAGCCGAGCGCGTAGAGCCCGGCGACCGCACTCGCCGGCATTTCGCTGCCGTGGGCGTGGCCGTGCCACAGCGCGAACAGACCGACCAGCGCCATGCCGAGCGCCACCGGCAGGCGCAGCGCCAGCGCGACCATCAGGCCGAGCGCCACCACCGAGCCCACGATGCCGAGCTCGAGCGCCGGCAGGCCGATCCCGAGCGCGCCCAGGGCGCCGCCGACCAGCATCATGGCGACGAAGCTCGCCGGCACCAGCCAGACCGCCCGGCCGCCCCGCTGGGCGGCCCACAACCCGACCGCGACCATCGCGAGCACGTGATCGAGCCCGCCGAACGGATGGGCGAGCCCGTCGGCGAAGCCGCCGGCATGTCCCGGATGGGCGGCCGCCGGTCCGGCGAGCGCGAGAAGGCAGAGCGCGGCGAGCAGCGGCAGGAGGCGCATGGCGGGATCCGATCGCAAGGGCTGGAGGAGCCACCGTAGGAAAGCGCACGGTGGTCGTCAACGCGCCGGCACCGAACTATAAGCGGGCGGGCGATCCGGCGGCCGGGCGGTCGCGTAAGAGCGGAGGGCAGATGGGGCACGCGGTGGCGGAACGCTGGCGACGGTGGGGGCTTGCGCTCGGGCTGAACGCGATCGTGCTGGCGGCGGCCGGCGCGCACGCGGCGACCCTGCCGCGCGATCTCGCGTTCGACATCCTGCGCAAGGGCGAGGTGATCGGCTGGCACACCACGCGCTTCAGCGAAGACGGCGATCGATTGAACGTGGCGATCGAGATCCGCATCAAGGTCACGTTTGCCGGCATCGCGGTGTTCCGCTACGAGCAGGACAGCCACGAGGTGTGGAGGGGCGGCCGGCTGGTCGCGCTCGACTCGCGCACCAACGACGACGGCGACAAGGCGAGCGTGACGGCGCGCGCCGACGGCGACCGGCTGCGCATCGAGGGCCAGGCCGGGCGCATCTTCCTGCCGGGCGATGCCATCCCGACCAGCTACTGGAATCACGCCCTGGTCGACGCGACCACCAAGATCGACACCGAGCGCGGCACCGCGGTCGACCTGGTGGTCGCGCCGCCGCAGCCCGACACCGTCGAGCTCGACGGCAAGCCGACCGCCGCGCTGCGCTACGACGTCACCGGCAAATTCGCCATGACGTGGTGGTACCTGCCCGACGGCGAATGGGCCAAGCTCGAGTTTCGCGGCAAGGACGGCGCACCGATCACCTATGTCCGGCGCCCGGCCGCGCCGGCGGGCAGCCGATGAGCGCGCCCGCGCGCGTCTGGATCACCGGCGCGAGCTCCGGCATCGGCCGCGCGGTCGCGCTCGAGTATGCGCGCGCCGGCGCCGCCGTGGCGGTCAGCGCCCGCTCGGCCGACGCGCTCGACGCGCTGGCCGCCGAGCCGGCGGCCGGCGGCCGCATCCAGGCGTTTGCGGTCGACGTCACGGATCGGGGCGCCATGATCGAGACGGTGGCGCGCATCGAGGCCGCGCTCGGCCCGATCGAGCTCGCCATCCTGAACGCCGGCACCCACGAGCCGGTCGATGCGCGCGCGTTCGATGCCGCGGTGTTCGACCGCTTGATCGCGGTCAACCTCACCGGCACGGTCAACGGCCTGGCCGCGATCCTGCCGCGCTTCGTGGCGCGCCGCGCCGGTCATCTCGCGCTGGTCGCCAGCGTCGCCGGCTATGGCGGGCTGCCGACCGCCGCGGCCTACGGCGCCACCAAGGCGGCCATGATCAACCTCGCCGAGGCCCTCAAGTTCGACCTCGACCCGGTCGGCGTGCGCGTCAGCCTGGTCAATCCGGGGTTCGTGCGCACGCCGTTGACCGACAAGAACCCGTTCGAGATGCCGGCCCTCATGGAGGTCGAGGACGCGGCGCGCGCACTGGTGCGCGGGCTGGCGGGCGGCGGCTTCGAGGTCACCTTTCCGCGCCGCTTCACCTGGGTCCTGAAGCTGATCCGCCTGCTGCCCTACCGGCTCTATTTCCCCTTGATGGCGAGGATCACCCGCAAATGAGCGCGCCGGCCGCGACGCCCGACCCGCTGCCCTATATCCGCTATTACGAGACGCTGTCGCGCGCCAGCGTCGGCGAGCTGCGCCGGCTGGCCAGTGTGGACATGCGCTTCGCCGATCCGTTCAACGACCTGCGCGGCGTCGAGCGCGTCGTCGCCATGCTCGAGCGCATGTTCGACGAGCTCGACGAGCCGCGCTTTTCCGTGATCGACCGCGCCGTCTCGGGGCCGATCTGGTATCTGCGCTGGCGCTTCACCGCCCGGCTGCGCCGTCGCGCGACGCCGTGGACGGTCGAGGGCATGAGCGAGGTGCACTACGATCGGCAGGGCCGCGTCATCGCGCATATCGACCACTGGGATTCGGGCGTCCAGTTCTATGCCCGCCTGCCGGTGATCGGCTGGCTGATCGGCCTGGTGCGCCGGCGCATGAGCGCGGGCTGACCGCCCTCAGCTGCGCCAGCGCAGCGTCCGCGGCGTCACGGGGTTGACGAACGGCCGGCCTTCGGCGCGCGCGCGGGCATATTCGCGCTTCAGCCGGTAATACCACTTGGCCTGGGTGTCGGCGTCGTCGATCAGCATCAGGCTCGGCGCATGCGCCAACCCGGTCTGCTGCATCGTCATGATGTCGCGGTCCTGGCGCAGGAAGGCGCGCGCGAACGGCCGCAGCAGGGACTTCATCGCCGACAACCACGGCATCGTCCAGTAGAGCGCGGTGGTGATCTCGGTCGCGCGCGCGTCGATCGGCGTCAGCGCCGTCAGGTTGCACACGACGTGGCGGCCGATCTGGATGTGCTCGACCCGAACCGCGGGCAGCCGGAAGCTGATCTCGGTCTCCGGCTTGCCGCCCAGGATGCGGTAGGCGTTGGAGTTCTTCGACGGCGCGTGGCGCACCATCGTGAAGCCGAACGGCGAGGGCTCGAACGCCTTCGCCTTCTCATGCATCGAGCGCCGCGAGCGCCACCACCAGGCGGTATGGACGAACGGGCCGTGCGCGGGGTCCATCAGCCCGACCACGGCATGGTCGATCGCGGCGTCGAGCCGGGCGCGCTCGATCAGGTCGGCCGGCCGGTCGTCGATCCCGGGCAGCACCGGGATCTCGGGGGCCGCCGCCGGGTCGTCGCCGATATAGATCCAGACGTTGCCCTGGAGCTCGCGCACCGGGTAGGCGGCGACCCGGATCCGCCCGGGCTCGAAGGGCTGCGCCGCGACCAGCGACGGGATCGCGATGCAACCCCCGGCGGTGTCGAAGCGCCAGCCGTGGTAGCAGCACTCGAGGGCATTGCCGTCGAAGCGGCCGCGCGACAGCGGCATGCCGCGGTGGGGACAGATGTCGCGCAACGCGAACACGCGGCCGGCGCGGTCGCGTCCGAACAGCACGGGCTCGCCCAGGATGGTCTTGGCGCGCATCCCGCCGGGCTTCAGGTAATGGCCGGGCACGCCGTAGTACCAGGCCTCGCGCAGGGGCGCCGAGCTCAGGGAATCCAAGGGGAAATCACGACCGGCTGGGGGACGACCGCGCCGTTATACGGGAGCCCGCCGGCGGCGCGCCATGGCGGCCCGCGCAGCGGCCTGAACAAAGCTGGAACGTCCGGGCCGCCGCGGCGAGGTAGTTGCAGATAATTCACTAATTTTGTGGTTTCATCGTCGGGCTCTCGGGAGGCTGGGCAGGCGCGTTCCGGAAACCGGAGGTCGCGCGATCAGAGTGCGGTGGGGACGATGAGCGAAGACCAGCTGACGGAAATCGACGCCTATTACCGATTCTTCGAGCTCGCGCTCGACAGCTGGGATCTGTTCGAAAGCGTCAATCTTCGGAAATCGAAGATCGTGCTGGCGAGCGATCTCAACCCGGTGATCGATTTCTTCAACGCCGCCGAGGTCGGCATCGGCGGGCGCACCGCCAAGCAGGCCGCCACCGAGCTCAATCTCGATGCGCTGGACGAGCGCAAGCTCGGCGTGCTGCTGCGGCTGCGCAGCTACGACGTCTACACGCTGCGCGCCGCGCTCGGCGAGCTGCTGCCGCCCGAGCGCTTCGAGCTGCTCGCGCTGCCCGACGAGGAGAAGCGCAAGCTCGAGGAATACACCCGCGAGTACACGCGCGCGCTGTTCAAGCTGATCTTCGACGAGGCCGGCGTCGAGGCGCACGACCGCGACACCATGCGGGCGATGCTCGAGGGCTCGAGCAGGGAGATCGTCCAGCGCAACGTCGCCGCGCTCGCCAAGAAGTTCAGCATCAAGCCCGAGGAGCTGGTCAACTACATCGCCGGCGTCGGCGAGATGCTGCTCGCGATCGCGTTCTACCGCCGTTGCTTCAGCGAGAATCGCGGGACCATGCAGCACTTCCTGCTCGACCTGAAGGGGCTGTGGGAGAACAACATCCTGGGCGCCCGGCACCTCAACCTGCGCCAGAACACCTTCAGCATGCTGAATTTCGGCGCGCGCACCATCAAGACGCTCGAGGAGTACTTCAAGAGCTACGACGAGATCGGCCAGATCTGGATCGACATCACGCCCGAGCGCTTCCGCAAGCTGCGCGAGAAGATCGAGCGGCAATACCCGACCATCGGCGCGATCCTGTGCATCTGGCAGGTCAAGATCAACGCCTGGAACCAGCGCTTCTATCGCCGCAGGCGCAAGCCGAGCGACAACTCGCCCGAGCAGTTCGCGGTATTCTTCCAGGAGCGCATCTTCCCGAACTTCGACCAGATCGGGAAGTACCTCGACGAAGTGAAGAACTTCGACACCTCGCTGGTATGACGGCGCCGCTGCTGCGATGGCTCTGAGCACCGACATCGATCGTCTGGTCGAGACCCACGGCGTCGCGCCGGTGATCGAGCAGCTGGTGGCGCGCATCGGCATCGACGCCATACGCGCCGAGGTCAAGCGCTACAAGCTGGAGCCGCGGCGGCGCCGCGGCCGCACCGAGCAGGAGCTGTTCGAGGTCTGGCTCGCCATCGAGCTCGAGCGCGCCAAGGCGCGCTCGAGCGACGGGCGCGACCCCGAGCAGGTGTGCCGCAAGATGAAGCGCTTCACCTGGATCTCGGCGCGCGGCGGGCAGTACAACATCGCGCGCGTGGTCGACAGCCCCGAGGCGCTGCTGCGGCTCTACCAGCAGGCGTGCAACCGCATCAGGTCGCGTCAGGCCGACCGGCGCGCCTGGGAAGGCTATCGCGACGCCATCGTGAGCCAGCAGGCGCCACGCGCCGGCACCCGGCGCGCCCGGCGCGCCAGCTGATCGGCCTCGCGCCCGGCGCGCCAGCTGATCGGCCGTCGCTCGCGCCGCGCCAGCCGAGCCGCGCTCACCGGAACGGCAGCGGGTAGAGCAGGCCGCCGTTGCTCCAGAGCTGGTTGAGGCCGCGCTCCGCCTTGATCGGGCTGCCGGCGCCCAGATTGCGATCCCACAGCTCGGCATAGTTGCCGGTCTCGCGCAGCAGCCGATAGGCCCAGCGGTCGTCGAGCCCGAGCGGCTGGCCGATGCCGGGATCGAGCCCGAGCAGCCGCCGTGCCTCGGCGTCCAGGGTGTCGGCCGGGCGGTCGACGGTGGCCTTGGTGATGCCCTTGGCCTCGGCGAGCACCAGCGCGTTGATCGCCCAGCGCACGATCGCGAACCATTGCGGATCGTCGTTGCGCAGCCACGGGCCGAGCGGCTCGCGCGAGATCGTCTCGGGCAGGATCTCGAGGGTCTGGTCCGGGCTCGCCATCAGCTGGGTGAGCCCGTAGAGCGTGGTCTTGTCGGACGACAGGAGCTCGCAGCGCCCGGTCTCGAACGCCTCGTTGCGGCCGCCCGTGGTGTTGAACGCCATCGCGGTCCACGGCTTGTTGGTCGCCTTGATGTAGTCGGCCAGGTTGCCCGGGGTGGACACCCCGGCCGACACGCAGACCTTGAGCGGCGCATCGGGTGGCGGCCGCGGCGCCCCGGCCGGACGGCGCGACAGGAAGCCCTGGCCGTCGTAGATCACGGTCTCGACGAAGCGCGCGGTGCTGCCGCCGTCGCGGCCGAGCGTGCCGGTCAGGCTCGCCACCATGATGTCGATCTCGCCGTGGGCCAGCGCCTCGATGGCGAGCCGGATCGGCACGGTCACGAGCTCGGCCGGCAGCGCGTCATTGAACACGGCGCGGGTCAGACCGCGGCACAGGTCCGGGAAGAAGCCGCGGAACTCGCCGGTCATGAGGCGCTCGTTGAGGCCCGGCGTGGTGCCCTCGCCGATGCCGCAGCGCAGCCCGCCGCGCTCGCGGATGGTCGCCAGGGTGCCGGCCTCGGCGGTCCCCGCGACCGCGACCAGCGCCGCCAGCAGGGCCGGCAGGAGGAGCCGTTTCACGTGCGTCACGATGCGATCCTCCGTGGTGCCGCGCGGGTTGAACCGCCTCCGGCACGTGCTCTATATGTCTGGCTCCGAATTCCCGACGATCCGCCGGTGGCGCGCGTGGCGACAGTCCTGATCATCGACGACAACCTGGACACCCGCACGATCCTCACCACCGTGCTCGAGGCCGACGGCCACACCGCGGTGGTGGCCGAGGGCGGCCGCGCCGGGCTGACGGCGGCGACCAAGCAGCCGGTCGACGTGATCGTGACCGACATCCTGATGCCCGACATCGAGGGCATCGAGCTCATCCGCAGGCTGCGCAAGATCGATCCGCGCGCCAAGATCGTCGCGATCTCGGCGGCGCCGCAATATCTCGAGATGGCGCGCGATCTCGGCGCCGACGAGGTGATCGCCAAGCCGCTGGCGATCGCGACCTTCCGCGCCGTCATCGCGCGGCTGCTCGCGCGGCCGACCGGGGGCGCCTAGCCGGCATCGCCGGCGGGCGCCGGGGCGCGCACCGCGTGCGCGGCGGCGTGCAGGACCGCGAGCTCGCTCTCGAGGCGCGCCGCCAATGCGGGATCCGGCCGCGTGGCGGCCGTGCCCATCAAGGCCTCGATCGCGGCGGCGGCCGCGCTCACCGCGGGCAGCTCGTGCGTGCCGGCGACCCCGTGCAGGCTGTGCGCGGCGAGCCGCGCCTCGAAGGCGAGCTCGCGCTCCCAGCCGGCGGCCGCGGCGCGGCGCGCGCAGGCCTCGATCTCCTCGACCAGCACGGGCAGCCGCTCGGTGATGAAGGTGGCGCGCAGGCCCGCCAGCTTGGCCTCGAGCGGGTCGGGCCGGGCAATGGCGCCACCGGCCTCCGCCCACAAGGTCGCGATCATCTCGGGCAGGGCCACCGGATCGAACGGCTTGGCGATCACGCCGATGGCGCCGAGCCGGCGCAGCGCATCGACCTCGTCGCGCATCGCCTTGGCGGTGAAGAACACCACCGGGGTGCGCTCGAGCGAGGCGATCGCGCGCAGCGCCTTGAGCGTGGCCGGACCGTCCATCCCGGGCATCATGACGTCGAGCAGCACCAGGTCGGGCGCGAAGCCCGCGGCGACCGCCAGCGCCTCTTCGCCGGAGATGCACGAGCAGACGTCGTAGCCGCCCAGCGTCTCGAGCGCGAGCTGGGTGACCTCGCGGATGTCGGGCTCGTCGTCGATGTAGAGGACGCGGCGCGGCCGCGCGGACGGATCGGCGCTCATGGTCCCGCCATCGCCTCGGGTGCGGGGGTCGTGCGCGCCGTCTTGGGATCGAGCAGCGCGCGGATGCGCTCGAGCAGCCGATCGTTGGTGGTCAGCGACTTGGTCAGCACGTCGGACACCTGGCGCGCGATCTCGGGCCCCGGCACGCTGGCCGAGAAGATCAGCACCGGCGGCGCGCGGCCGCTGCCCAGCGCGCCGAGCAGCGGCAGCAGATCGGCCGCCGACCCGTCGGGCAGGCCGAGATCGAGGATCACGAGGTCGAACGCCTCGCTCTGCAGCCGCCGCACCGCATCGGCGCGGGTGGCGGCGTTGACGATCTCGATCCGCTCGCCGACCAGGGTGGCGACGATGACGACGAGGTCGGGATCGTCCTCGACGTGGAGGATGCGCGGGCGCGCCGCCTCGCGCGGCCGGATCGCGGCGAGCGCGCGCGCGAAGCGCAACTCGTCGATCGGCTTGTCGAGCCAGTCGAGCACGCCCATGGCGCCGCCGTTGATCTCGCTGCGCACCAGCTCGGCATGCGCCGAGACGACGACGATGGGCAGCGCGGATGTCGCCGGGCGGCCGCGCAGCTCGCGCAGGAACGTCAGTCCGTCGCGATCGGGCAGCAGCAGGTCGAGCAGCAGCGCGTCGGGCCGCTCGCTCGCCAGCAGCCGCTCGGCCTCGGCGGCGCTGTGCGCGCAAACCGGCCGGTAGCCCTGTTGCTCGAGCATGCTGGCAAGCAGCGCCGCGACCTCGCGATCGTCGTCGCACACCAGCACGGCGGGCGCCGCCGCCCGCGCCGCGCCGTGGCAGGGCAGATC
>Ga0335080_10005411_pt1 | contig 13132 bp, 10 predicted proteins | sample Lox_Sample_34_FD_206720 | JGI IMG/M metagenome (GOLD analysis project Ga0335080, IMG submission 206720) | Soil microbial communities from Loxahatchee National Wildlife Refuge, Florida, United States - Lox_Sample_3.4 | ecosystem: Environmental > Terrestrial > Soil > Wetlands | place: USA... | reverse complement strand
ATCGAACACGACGCTGGGCACACAACTCGGCGACATCCGCAACTTTATTACCTCACAACCCGACACCACGAAGGTTGGTGTCGCTTATATGCGTGACGGCGTTGCTCAAGTCGTCCAGAATCTGACCAGCGATCATGCGCTGGCGGCAAAAGCGCTGCGCCTTCCGGTGGGATTGCGAGGAGTGAATGGCAGCCCATACTTTTCGCTCACGGATCTTGTGAAGCGCTGGCCTGCATCCAAAGCGCGGCGGGCAGTCGTCATGGCCACGGACGGGATTGATCGATACTACGGTACCGGAGATCTGCAGGACCCGTATCTGGATGAGGCGATCGACAATGCGTTGCGGGCCGACATCGAAGTCTCCACGATTTACACGCCAGACGCCGGACATTTTGGTCACAGTTATTGGCAGACTTATTGGGGCCAACTGTTTCTGTCGCGACTAGCGGAGGAAACCGGCGGGGAGGCCTACTACATAGGATTCACCGGGCCACCGGTGTCGCTTACTCCGTTTCTTGACGACGTCGGAAAACGCCTGACCCACCAATATCTACTAACGTTCCTCGCAAAGCCGGCCGAGAAGGCCCATTGGCAGCCAATTCGACTGATGACCGAAGTGCCAAATGCGGACCTGGTCGCGCCGAGAAAAGTGTGGGCTACGGCACCGTAGGGAGTAGGACGTTGGATTTAGGGATGGAGGCGACAACATCTCGATATTAAAAACTCCATTCGAAACGCAAGAAGAGCATTCGCGAATGATGACACAAACACCTCTAAGGAGAACCAACATGGCGACGATTACGACAAAGGACGGTACGCAGATCTATTACAAGGACTGGGGTGCAGGACAGCCCATAATTTTCAGTCATGGCTGGCCGCTCAGTGCGGACGCCTGGGAAGACCAGATGATTTTTCTAGCCAGTCGCGGTTTCCGCTGTATCGCTCATGATCGCCGCGGTCATGGAAGATCGACCCAGCCGTGGGATGGCAATGACATGAACACCTATGCCGACGATCTCTCAACTCTGGTTGAGAAGCTCGACCTGAAGAACGCGATCCATGTGGGCCATTCGACCGGCGGTGGCGAAGTTGCCCGTTACATCGCGCGCCACGGCACAAAGCGCGTAGCTAAAGCAGTCTTAATTGGCGCCGTGCCTCCATTGATGCTGAAGACGGCGTCGAACCCCAACGGCACCCCTATCGAGGCATTTGATCAGATCCGTTCAGCGGTACTTGCGGATCGGTCGAGCTTCTGGAAAGAACTCGCCGTGCCTTTCTACGGCTTCAATCGGCCCGGTACGAAAACCTCACAAGGGCTAATCGACTCATTCTGGCTGCAAGGGATGCAAGCCGGACATAAGGCCGTTTACGACTGTATCAAAGCGTTTTCGGAGACTGATCAGACCGAAGATCTGAAGAAGTTCGATGTGCCCACGCTTATTCTCCACGGCGGCGAGGATCAGATCGTTCCCATCAAGGCCTCCGCCCATTTGTCTTCGAAGCTAGTCAAAGGGTCCACTCTGAAGATCATCCCCGGAGCGCCGCACGGGATGGTGTCGACTTTGAAGGACCAGATCAATGCCGAATTGCTCGCCTTCTTCAAACCGGGCGAGGAAGCCGCCGCTTAGCGACTGTCGCCGAAGGCTCAGGAAGCTCCGCGAGCATTCGCCCAAGTAGTGATCGACGTCGACAGATTGTGATCAGCATTAGTCCGCATTCGCCCTGTACATGCAGTCCGTGCGCGGTAGAAGCGATCACCTTCTGGCGAAACCTCTCGCACCTCAAACCCCAAGTGAAGGAGAAGCACCATGAAACATGACGCGAATGTGATCAACAGTCCTCGGAACCGTCGCACCTTCCTAAAAACAGGATTGGCAGCCGCCGGAGCTGTAGGAACCGGCTTGCTGGGAGGTGGCGCCAGGGCGTATGCACAGCAGCCTGGCCTTACCGCAGGCGACATTGCCATCCTGCAGTTCCTGGCTGCCGGAGAGGCCCTCGAAGCTGACTTCTACACCCAATACAACGAATTGGGAGGAATCAGGGACAGCGAAGAGATGGGAGGAAGTGGCAATCGAATCTACAGCGAAAGATTGAGGAGAATCGATCCCAATTTTTCTCAATACCTTCATGACATCGCCGACGATGAGATGAGCCATCAGAATTTCATAAATGCATACCTGGTAGCGAACGGAGCAGATGCCGTAGACCTCGAGCCGTTTCGCACTCTGCCGGGAAGCACCGCGACCGGATCCAGCGGGAAGTTGCGGCTCACGAATCTGATGGAGCTCACGGTGGATACCAGTTGGTGGACGCGCTATCGGAGTAGCACGAACAATCCCGACGTCAATCCAACTGCTTTTGAGCAGGCGATCCCGGATCTGCACAACGGGAAGTTTACGGCCATTCCGCGGACAGACGACGACCTGTTCCCGCACGAACATATCCAGGCAATTGCCAACACGGCGGCCTTCCATATCCCCACAGTTGAACAAGGCGGTGGCAGTCTGCGCCTGGCGCTAGCACAGAGGGCGACAAGCGTGGAGGTGCTGCGGCTGCTCATCAGCATGGGGCCGATCGAGCTCATACACTTTCAGACCTGGTCACAATTGGGTGGAAATGTGCCCCCGCTGACCGACCCGACCAATGGGCTGACATTTCCCGATCTCAACTGTGGCGTGGATCCAAACACCGGGGCCAGAGGCGCGGCAGTCAAGCAGATGTTCCAGACAAACCTGATCTTGCCGGAACCTTGCCCATTCATCAGCACCAGCCTGCCGGTATGTTCGGTGATCCGTCCGACAAACACTACGGGAGTAGCGACAGGGGCGGTCAAGTTCTTGACAGCCATGGGACTCTTCATCGGCCAGTCGCCTGACTTCTTCACATATTTGACGGGTCTGGCCACCGCTGCAGATGGTGCTATGCGCGAAGTCTAGCAGCCTTGCTTCATCAGGGATGGAACGGCTGGCTCGGACTAGTCCTCGAGCACTCGGATGTTGATGACGGTGACTCGACTCTTGACATTTCTCAAACTTAACTCGAACTCAGCACAAGAGGAGGGGAATATGCCATCAACAGTAGAAGTTGCAACAATGAAGGCTGCCCAGGTGGAAAAGGGTGGTGGCGGCATTCAAGTTGTCGAGCGACAGATCCCGCAACCCGAGCCTGGACAGGTTCGCATCAAGGTTCAGGCTTGCGGGGTTTGCCATAGCGATGCACTCGTGATCGAAGGTTCGTGGCCTGGAATTCCATACCCGCGTGTGCCTGGTCATGAAGTGGCAGGCATCGTCGATGACATCGGCGCGGGAGTGTCCGCGTGGCAAATGGGCCAGCGAGTAGGAGTGGGATGGCATGGAGGACACGATGGCAACTGCCCCGAATGCCGACGCGGAGACTTCCGTAACTGTCGCAACCAGAAAATTGCCGGCATCAGCTACGATGGCGGATACCAACAATATATGGTGGCTCCAAGCGAAGCCCTTGTCGCCATTCCCGCAAGCTTGAGCGATGTGGATGCAGCGCCACTGCTTTGTGCCGGCGTTACAACTTACAACGCTCTTCGCTACAGTGGCGCATTGCCCGGAGACCTGGTCGCCATCCAGGGAATTGGTGGACTCGGCCATCTTGGGATTCAATTTGCGAGCAAGTTCGGCTACAAGGTCGCTGCAGTCGGACGAGGTCCGCAGAACGCGGACCTTGCGAAAAAGCTGGGCGCGAGTCTGTACATCGACAGTACATCCACGAATCCCGCCGAAGAGCTGCACAAACTCGGGGGAGCCAGAGTCATTATGGCGACAGCGCCAAGCTCGAAGGCAATGTCTGCATTGATTGATGGCCTAGGACCCAACGGGAAGCTTCTTGTGATTGGGGCGGCCTTTGACCCGATTGAAGTAACACCAGTTCAGCTGATCATGGGGAGCAAGTCGATTCAAGGCTGGGCTGCGGGAACACCAGCGGCCTCAGAGGATACCTTGCGTTTCGCCGAGTTCAGCGGAGTTCGCCCGATGATTGAGACGTTTCCATTGGAAAAGGCCGCCGACGCGTATGCACGCATGATGAGCGGCAAAGCAGAATTTCGCGTTGTGCTAACAATGTGATTTCCCCGCAGAAGCTCCGGCAAACCTGGCCAGGCGGGTCGCTCCATTGAACTGTTGCCCACGAGCAGGATCGAGCCCAGGTAGAGAACCTGGCCGAGCGAATGCAGCCGGTCACAGGAGAAAGCTTTGTATTGTGCTACGTCGATCAAGGCTATTCAGGAGAGAATGCCGTCGAACTGCGCAGAGATACGGCATACGGCTCGAAGTGGTTCTGCGCCCAGCTCTTCCGCGATTTCATCGGGCGGCAGCGCCGCAATGTTGAGAGACTCCCGGAGCAGATGGGTGTGTTCATCCAGCACCGATTGAAGGTTGCCCGCAAGAGCATATTCCAGGACACGCTGCCTGTACGGTTCGCCCGAAAACTCCGTCCTGACAGCTTCGATGACTTCCGCATAATTGAACAGCGTTAGAAAGGCTCTCCCGGAGCGCGCCGCGACATCGCGCAGAGGTAGGCACGTCGCGGGTTCTGTGCGCTCGCGCTCCGAATAATCCAGCCAGACAAACGTTGACATTATTTTCCCCCGCTTGCCAGACACAGATCATCATGCTCAAAAGCCGACGCCATGCGGTCGATTTCTGTTTTGCTGAGACCGTGCCGGGCGGCTTCTTCGCGCCACTTCGAGACGGTCGTGCCGACATGCTTTGCTATATCGCGGGCCTGACGGTCGTCCAGCTCGAAATATCCGGCAACTTCAAGGGCAAGTGCGAGGGAGGCCGTGTTGTCGTCCTCGTTGATCGCCGTACTGAGGATGCGCGGTTTGACGTCGGTCGGCACGGGATTGAGGTCATAGGCCGGTGAGAGCCGCCAGCCCTCCTGCCCTGCGTAGAGAAAACCGTGATTGCGCAGGTGGTCGTCTGTGTTGGAAATCAGAACATTGAACACCAGCCGCCGCCACAGCTCCTCCATGTCGGCTTTCGGCGCGGCCCCGTGCTGGCGCAGCGCGTCGACAATTTCCAGATAGCTTCGGCCTTCGTTGTCTTTTGCCCCCAACATGCTCATTGCGGAGAGAAACGGAATTCGCTGCTTGCCTTCGCGGTCGAAGCGTCGCACGAGAAGAACGGGTTTCCGGGAAATGGTCTCGATGCGGCTATCCGGCACGGCGATGCCGGCTTTTGCTGCTAGTGCAAGAGCGACTGCTTCCCACACCACCGTGTTGATTTCATCGTCCTTGCGCGGGAATTTCGCGATAGCAAGATTGCCGTCCTTTTCAAGGACGGATGCCTTTGGACGCGCGCCGCCGAGCGATGAACCCGGCGCAAACAGCAGGCGCAGATCTTCCTCGGTGTCCTTTTCCTCCATGACGTGTTCCGCTGCGGAAAGAAGTTTCGGCAGCTCGACCAGCGGCGGGATGCGCTTGACACCCTCCTCGCGCAGGAACGGTCCGCCCTCATGTTCAGCAAAGCGCAGCGCGCCCTGTCGCGCCTCGTCATCTACCAGCAGCAGGAAGTCGATCTCCTGAAGCGTGCGCGGCGCCGTGTCTTCGCGTTCCGCACGGCGCCGTTCCATCCGCCGCATTAGTGCACGTCCCCACCGGTCCGGAGCCGAGTCGCCGATGGCGCCGAACATCGGCGTGTCGGCCGGCGTGTGGAACGGGCCGGGGCCGAGTTGCAACGCCGGCTCCAGTGAGAAGCGCGCGGGATGTTTGAGCCAGCCCTCGTCGTATTCGAAGGTGGCGCTTTCCTTGTTCTTGCGCACACGCGCCCACAGCCGCCCCATCAAATGGGGAATGCCGCCCAGGTCCACGTACACGAGGGTTTCTTTGTCCATCACTTGTCTTTCGCGCGTTTCGGTTTGCGCGCGCCGCGAATGCGCTGCGGCAGATTTTCTTCTTCGAGTTGCAGGCCCACCGCGTCGTTCTTCGACGCCGCGAGATCGCCCAGCCGGTCGGCCATGCCCAGTACATAAAGGACCGTGGCATAGCTGGCGATGGATACGGTCGGATCGCCACGCTCCACCTTGATAAATGTCGGCTTGCTGATGGAGGCCCGTTCCGCCGCGATCGCCATGGGGATGCGCCGCCGCCGCCGCGCATCCTTAATGTCGTGACCGAGCTTGCGCAGAGCGCGAGTGACCGGAATAGGCAGATTCAGCACGATGAATCGTCCTCATGGTTAAGATAAACGATACATGACCATACGGGATTTAAGGTAAACTATAAGATACCTTAAGTCAACTTTAAACGATGTCCTCTCTTTAAGAGGCGAGATTTAGGACTATTCCTCATTTTCGCGCAAACTCACCGCGACCTTCGGATCCCCAACCCTATAGCCAGCGCCGAGCAGCCAGTTCATCGACGCCGACCAGTACCGGCAGAACTCCCGTTCACGACGGCCGCGTCCGTGAGCAGAGCCGTCAGGCTCATCGGTCGTTGTCGTGCATCGGAGATCTCGACGCATTCTTCGAAGGAGTTTGGCTCAAGAGCGACTCAATTGAAGCCGGCAACCATGTGCGCTCATAAACGTCCAGAGTTCCAGACGGCGACGCTTCTGCCTTCGTGAGCAGGTGGTCGCCAATAGGACACGAGGTGGATTTACGTTCGGCTACGGGGAGACTTCGATTCGTTCGCCTCATCTTGGGCGGCCTCGATCACCCACTCTGGGTCAGACGCGAGTAGATCCGCAGGGCGCTGATCGTCCAGGTAGCTGTTCAAACCGACGAACCAGGAGGCCAGCCCGTATGATTCTTCGCGACTGAAAACTTCGCTCAGAATCTCGATCACGCGGGCGACTGCCGGATATGGGCGATATTCCTCCGCAGGATCGAGTGCAAACAGCGCGAAGTACTCGACGCCCTCGTCTCGAATGGAAAGGATCCGGCCATCGGCCTTCCATCGGTCAAGATCGCGCCGCATATCGCTGGCACTGCGACCGGATAAGCTAGCCAGTTCGTCTGCTGAGCGCATCTCGGTGAGGACCACGTGTCGCGAATCCTCTTGGCCGGCCGGAGCGGTCGCATGGCTTTGGTTGGTGGGCGTTGTGTTCGCATCCGTTTGCATAGCTCCTCCTTTGCCGCTTGGCTGATTCACTTCTGAGAGCCCAACTGGGGGCGTCAAATCTCTTTCGCAACATAGCGAATCGAAGATGTCCGAAACCAATCGACCTTGTCTGCATGCGTGCGGCTCACAACTCCAAAAGTTCGGCAGCCCGGTGTCGTAAGCACCCTGCTAGCGATTGGAATTGTTCTCTAGATTCAGTTCGACTGCAAAGAGCATTCACGTTGGCATTGCTCTCTGGAGTTGCTGCGGGCCTGCTTCAATCACAGCCCAAAGTGCGTACGCGCTTGCAACGGTGTCCCGTTGACGGGGGTCACCCGAGTTCATCGTATAGGACTGGAACAGCACTCTCGAGCAGCCAGTCGCACAGTCCGATTCGGATAGAGATACCAACGCTCCGCAAGCGGTCAAGAATTCCGACTTTGGTGTCAATGAGTGATTCGGCGATGACGCTTTCATTGAGAGCGAACATCGAAGTAACCGCGCTTCAGGGCGATCATAACCGCGTGAGTCCGATCGTTGGCATTCAGCTTCATCAAGATGTTTTTCATATGGCCTTTCACGGTTTCTTCGGAGATATTCAGGCGATCCCCCACAATCTTGTTCGAATTTCCCTCAGCGACGACTTTGAGGATTTCGAGTTCGCGGAGCGACAGATTATCAACATGTAAATGTTCGGCGAGTTCAGAAGCAATCTCCTTCGGAATGCAGCGGTGCCCGGCGTGAACGCGACGTATTGTGTCGATCAGATCCTTGTCTAGTGTGCTTTTCAACAAATATCCCACCGCTCCAGCCTTGAGGGCGCGCGATACCTGAACATCACCACTGAATGTAGTCAGCATGACGCATCGGGCATGAGGATATTCGGCCTTGATACGATGAATCACTTCAACCCCATCGATATCGGGCAAGCGAAGATCGACCAAGGTGACGTCAGGCCGATGATTGCGGTACGCAGCCACAGCCTCAAGGCCGGTCGCAGCCAACCCGACTAAGACCAAGTCCGGAGCATCTTCAAGATCATGAGCGATCCCGTTGCGGATGAGTGGATGATCGTCCACGCAGAGGACCCGTATACAGGATTGCGCCTCCATATTTGACTCCCTCCCGCATTCCGTCATCGGCATGGATTCACTAGCTTGCGGCCTTCATCTTACCTTTGCCGCACGCGTGCGCGAAAGCGCCAGAAACTCCCGAGCAGTGTGCCCAATGGAAATCATGTGCGCACGGAAGCGGGAACGCCATTCGCACGGGGCATAGGCTACTGCTCCCGGCACACGAACTTCAACTGCTGTGCCCACATCTTCTTTGCTCTTGAAGGTACAGGCGCCTTGCAATCGTCCGGCGCGCTCGGTTATGCCCACGAGCCCAAAATGATCTTCAGCATAACCTTTTGATAGCGTTTCCTCGGCGATGCCGCACCCGTTGTCACAGCAGGAAACAGAGAGGAACCGCTCTTCAAAACTCACAGTGCATGTGATTTCAGTTGCTTTCGAGTGAAGGTAGGCATTGACTAGGCATTCCTTACAAATTTGAAAGATGTCTTCGGTTGCAACGCCGGTGATCGGCCGCGGAGTTCCCTCAACAGCGAAAGTGACTTTTATCGTAGTTCGTTCGAGAGTGCCGCAGAACTCTCGCAATTGCTGCACAAGATCTGCCACTGGAGGGTATGACTCGCGGAGGTTCTTCACGCGATCTCGACCTTCGACCATCACCTCGCGCGCAAGATCAAGGGCTTCATCCATGTTCTTTCGGGCAGGCTCAGTCTCGGGGAACTTACGTACGGCAGTTCCAATGCGCAGGATCAATCCTTGAATACCTTGTAAGAGGGTATCGTGAAGGTCCTGGGCGATTCGTTCGCGCTCCGCGATACGAACCGCGAATCGTTCGCGGGCCAGAGCTGCCACCCGGTTAAGTCTCCAGATGAAGAACAGCAGGGTGCATGCGCATGCGGCGAAAGCCCAAAGCAATGGATACCACAAGGTCTGGGTGAATGCAGCGGGCACTCGAAAGTCGAGAGACGCTCCCTCCATATTCCACACGCCGTTGTTATTGCATGCGATGACGCGAAAGCGATAGCGCCCCGGAGGAAGATTGGTATACGTTGCCTCCCGTGTGGAGACGGGCTCACTCCAATCCCGGTCATACCCCTCTAGCTGGTAGCGGAATCGAACCTTTCGCGGCATAACCAAACTCAACGCTGTGTAATCGATGTGCAGGGTATGCACGCGCTTGGGCGTCTTGAGGGCACCTGAGAATGGCAGTTGCTTTCCATCCGCAGTGATCTCCTCAATGTGTACCGGCGGTGGGATCACATTTTGGGCAATGTGCTTCGGATCGATTACTCCGAGTCCTGTAGTCATCGAAAGGACGACGCGTCCGTCACTGGTGACAGCAACCTGAGGGGTATACCAGCCATTTATTTTCGAAAGTTGAACCCCGTCCGTACTGTCGAAGAGGTTGAGAATCCTCACTTTGTAACCAGGATTCTTCTCCCACGTGTTCAGGTCAGCCTTGGATATCCGGATCAGGCCACACTCCGAATAAAGCCAGACATCGCCCTTGCCGTCCTCTTCCATCCAGTGCATGGCGTCGCAGGGAAGTCCATTCTTGCGATTTAGGGTTGAGACCCTCCCATTCTGCAGGCGTGCGAGTCCGACCGAAGTGGAAAGCCACAATGAGCCGTCGGGCTCGACGCGAGCATCCTGGATCACTCCCGTTCCCAAGCCATCTGCTTCCCCAAATCGTTGAATGACTTTGCCATTTTTGGCCAGGCCCAGATCGCCATATGCTCCGGTGATCCAGATTGCATTGCGCTCGCGATCATATGTTAAGGATGTTCCATGCACTCGAACTTGGGCCCATGGGATCGTTTCAATCAGGTGACCGTCGTTTCGGAGATGCATCAGCCCAGATTCGAGGTTCAGAACCCAAAGATCGCCTTGGGCATCTTCCGTAATTGAAAGAATGTCCTCTCCCCCAGAGGTAGGCATCGGAATCGCGCGCCCGTTTTCAAACCATGTCATGCCGTTCCTAGTGTTCGTCGCGACCAGCAGGCGTCCGCTAGAGGTTCGGAACATGCTGGTGATTATCCGGGACGGCAATCCCTGCTGCGTTCTAAAGGAGGTAATGGCAGATCCATCGATCAAGTCGAGTCCGCCATCTGTACCAACCCAAAGGTCATTGGAGTTACGAAGCACAGAGTTGACTATGTCGCTCGACAGTCCTTGTCGCTCGGTGATTACTGTAACGGCGAGCCTTCGGAACCGGTCCAGCCCACCGTTAGTGGCTGCCCACATGTTTCCTTCCCGGTCCTCGAAAAGACCGTACACCATATCGGACGACAGGCCGTCCTTCTTCGTGAACGTATCCAGCCTTCCATCGTGGATATGTACGATTCCTTGTCCCTGGGTTCCTATCCATAGAGAACCGTCGCGATCTTTAAAAAATCGGGTTGCTCCGATTTGCTTTCCGTCAAGAGTGTAGTTGTACATGTGCAGCTTACCGTCAGTCGCCAACACCTCGATCTCATTGCTGTCTGCAAGAAGCAACCTTCCCGCAGAATCTTCCGAGATGTCAGTGTTTTGCATTGCATACTTGTCCTCAAACAGCTGCTGTACACCAGGTCGAAACCTCCAAAGGCCACTTCTCGTTCCAGCCCACATATTGCCTTCTCGGTCTTCGAAGAGGGAGGTTACGCTTATGCCAGGAAATGGCTGGCCACCGTAGCACTGTGTCTTTTCGGATTGGATGCGACAAAGATTCCTGATTGGAGGTCCGTCGAGCCGTGCACCGCTTATTCGAAATCCTCCGACCCATAGAGATCCTTCCCTGTCTTCCAGCATGGCTAGGACATCAACCTGGTCCAGGTCGGGGTAGCGGGTAAACTTGCCATCTTTAAGTTGCCAAAGTCCTGAATGATAACCACCAATCCAGAGGCTTCCGTCCCCGGTGCCGAGAATCTTAAAGGAGCCCAGAGGGTTGCCTTGTGGCGACATCTGTTCCACAAATCGAACGCCATCGAAGCGGAATAAATGGGAGGGGGTTGCTATCCAAAGATAACCGTCGGTAGTCTGGGTGACGGATAGCGGACTATCGGGAAGCGAGCCCTCCTGAGTTGTCCAGGTGGTATGGCCAAATTGCGAAACATCAAGCGACTGACACTGCAGGATGGGGCTCTGAAACGAGACCATCGCGAGCCACGCCAGACGCAAGATGATCTTCGTCGCCCACGGCATTTTGACAGATATCCGCACAATCCTCCAGCCAGCAAACGCCGGACGGGAAATTGGACTCGATCTGCAAAAAGGAAATTGGAAAGACTAGGAATTCGCTGACCGGGTTCAGCTTCGAGGTCCGAGAACTGGACGTAGTATTGCACGAAAGCCCGGGTCTGAGAATGGGACTCCGGGGCCCTCCCACGTGAAGGATGCGCGTCCGCACAAGCTGGGCTTTAATGGTATGAAAGCGTCGCGCGTAATCAAACCTAGTCACTCGCACGACTTAAGAAGAACACTGTGGAGAGCTTGGCTAGCTTCCCCACAGATCGTTCGCTATCCCTGAATGAACGCCAGGAGGTCGGCGTTGATCGTCTCCGCTTGCGTGACCGGCATGCCATGGGGCAAACCTGGATAGAACTTCGTCTGCGCGTTCTTGAGCAGCTTCGCTGTCAGGGGGCCGGCGTCGGCAAATGGGACAATCTGATCGTCTTCACCGTGCATTACCAGCACTGGTACTGTGATCTTCTTCAAGTCCTCGGTGAAGTCGGTCTGCGAAAAGGCGACGATGCCGTCGTAATGCGCCTTTGCGCCTCCCATCATGCCTTGGCGCCACCAGTTCTGAATAATCGCCTCGGAGGGCTTCACGCCAGGCCGATTGAATCCATAGAACGGACCTGCCGGCACGTCGCGATAGAATTGCGAGCGATTGGCCGCGAGTTGCGCCTGAAACCCGTCGAAGACCTCCTTGGGAAGGCCGCCCGGATTGGCTGCTGTCTTGACCATCAGCGGCGGTACTGCGCTGATCAGTGCAGCTTTCGCCACACGGCTCTCTCCATGCCGCCCCAGATAGTGCGCTACCTCGCCGCCGCCTGTGGAATGACCGACGTGTATGGCGTTCTTGAGATTGAGATGCGCCGTCAACGCCGCGAGATCATCGGCATAGTGATCCATGTCATGCCCATCAGCCGTTTGGGTAGACCGTCCATGGCCGCGGCGGTCGTGGGCTATGACGCGATAGCCGTGGTTAAGGAAGAACATCATCTGTGCGTCCCAGTCATCGGCGGAAAGGGGCCAGCCGTGGCTGAATACAATGGGCTGACCGTTGCCCCAATCCTTGTAATAGATCGTTACGCCATCTTTCGTTGTAATCGTGTCCATGGAATTCTCCTTTGAGGGTTGATGTGTTGGAACTTGTTCGAGAGTTGCCGCTGTTGCGGAGTGCGACAGCATAAGCCCTGCGGTAGAAGCCGCCGCTGCGGCCACGAAGCAACGGCGGCTCATGCAGTGCAATGAGGGGTTCGTAGTGCTCATACTGTTCTCCTCTCAAGATCGGGATGCTCTTAGTCTTTTTCAGGCTGGCGCACGTCTCGCGGGGCTCATTCTGCGTGCACAACTTCCTCATGTATCGGAGGCGGTGGTGGAGGCGAAGAACCATGCTCTGCGCTCCGCTTCATCGATCCAATTTTCAAGCAGACTCGCCGTTGCGAGGTCTCCGTTCTGATCGCAAATCGCGTGCGTCTCCCGCATGAACGATGCGAGCTTCAGATTGTCAGATCCGAGTTCTGACAGCATGGCAAGCGGCGGCACGTCTTCTCTATCGTTGTCGTCGAGACGCTGCTTTCTGGTCACATCGCCGGCTGACCGCAGAGTTGTCGCCCCGATTTTCCGCGCCCTTTCCGCAATCGCATCAGTTGCCTCGAAGAGTTGGTCTCCCTGCTCATCGAGGAGCAAATGATAATCGCGAAAGTGCGCCCCTCGCATGTGCCAATGGAAATTCTTGGTTTTCAGGTAGAGCGTGAAGAAATCGGCAATCAGGGAGTGC